>VOFB01001539.1_pt1 | contig 14749 bp, 27 predicted proteins | sample 5384141 | NCBI WGS metagenome assembly VOFB01 (sample SAMN12384721, study PRJNA508395) | human gut metagenome | isolation source: healthy gut A | host: Homo sapiens | reverse complement strand
AACAGAAAGGATATTATTGGTTAAGCAAGATTGGAGATTGGCTGTGAATAAAGAAGAAATTTTAGAGAAGAGCAGAAAAGAAAATAAAAATAAGGATATTTATGAACAAGAAATTTTAAAGCAGGGAAATGTTGCCGCAAACTTTGTAATGCTAGTTCTTGCAACAGTGTTTTTTTGTTGTACAGATTTTTACTGAGGCGGTATCAATTACGGTATTTATGCAATGGTGTTTTCTGGGTCTATGGCTGCCTTTTTGGGTAAAGTGGTTTAAACTTCGAAAAAAACATGAATTAATAATGGGATTCTTATATACTATAATTGTCATTGCTTTTCGGCAGCTCATATTTATAATTTGATGATTACTTCAACTATTTTATAAGGCGGTGGCAATTTGGAAGATAAACTTATACTAAAAAATCATTTAAAAGAAGCAAGAGCAGAGTTGAAATTATCACAAAAGTCAACTTGCTGAAATGGTCGGTGTATCTCGAAATACCATCAGTTCCATTGAAACAGGGCAGTTTAGTCCAACTGCAAAGCTGGCACTTATTTTGTGCATCGCCCTTGACAAAAAAGTTTGAAGAATTGTTTTATTTTGATTGATAAGAACTATATGAATGGAAATGGGAATGTGGTGACGACAGGATTAAAGAATGGGCAAGTTTTCGGAGGTCAGATGATAAAACACCTTATTGGAGATCGGTCTATATGGCAAATATTTTACCAGTATCGGATTTGAGAAATTATAATGAAGTTAAAAAGCTGTCGCACAGGGGAGCCAGTGCTTTTGACTCAAAATGGTGGGGCGTTTTGTAGTGCCTGCTAAGGAAGATCATGAGCGTGATCGTGCAGAGAAAAACTATTAATGAAACTTCAGGAGGCAGAGGAAGCAGTGAGAGACGGTGAGGGATGGCTCAACTTAGATGAGTTAAAACACTTGTGGGGGTAGACTATGCTGCAAAGACAATCAAAGAGATTTACGGTAAATTTGAGAATATCCAAATGTTTCCGGAAATAGGTGCAGATCTTTCTAAAAGAATTAGTTTCTGAACAGATTACAAGTATGCGGTTTGGGAGAAATTGAAATCGGCGGCAATCTTCTTTTCGGACCGAGAGTCGGAATCATAAATAGCTGACACCTTGACTTGTCTGATTTTTCATCTGCTGTGCTGTAATGGTTGACATTACAGTGTAGAAAAGGTAAGATAAATGGAAACAAAAGGGAGGTGGTTTTGTGCAGATATCCAGTAGATTTACGATAGCTATTCATATGTTTGCCTGTATGGAAACCTTTGGGAAGGACTATAAAATAACCAGTGATTTTCTGGCATCCAGTATCAACGTGAATCCTGTTATTATACGAAAGATTTTATCGCAGCTAAAAAGTGCAGGGTTGATTGAAGTGGCAAGAGGGACGGAGGTACGACAGTTACCAGACCCATAGATGAAATTACATTTTATGATGTGTATCTGGCGGTTGATTTATTGGATGAGGGAGAGTTATTCCATTTCCATGACAGACCCAATCCCAACTGTCCTGTAGGGAAAAATATTCATACGGCATTGGATGACAAGCTTTCACATATTCAGGGAGCGATGGAAAATGAGATGAAAAAGTATACCATTGCGGATGTTGTAAATGATCTGAAAGGCTGTCTTGAAACCCCGCAGCCTAAGACAGCCGGTTATAGATAAAACCTATAACCGGCTGTTTGTTTTATGTATTAGACAGAATAATTCAGGGCATGTATAATAACCTTATAAACAGATAGGAATTAATTAAATTGTAGGAAATGGAGTTGAGAAGCATGAGAATTGTCAGGTTAATGGGAAGAACCGTGGTATATGATGTCATGTGTTTTGACGTGGGCAGCTTGGAGTTGCAGTGTGATAGATAACAGAAAAATATTTTGGTTATAGAATGATTCGTGAATGATAAGGAGAATAAAATTATGAGTAAAAAAACAAGAGCAGAAAGAAATCTTAAATTTGAAACCTTACAGCTTCACGTAGGACAGGAAAATCCAGATCCGGCAACCGGAGCAAGAGCAGTGCCGATTTATCAGACATCTTCGTATGTATTTGACAACTGCGACCATGCGGCGGCGAGATTTGGACTGCAGGATGCAGGGAATATTTACGGAAGATTGACCAATCCTACCGAGGACGTATTTGAACAGCGTATCGCAGCATTGGAAGGAGGGTCATGTGGCAGCGCTGGCAGTGGCAGTATAATAGAGACAGATTTTAAACGAGGAGTGTACAACAAATGTCATTTTCTACAAATCAATCACAACAGATTAGTCTCTTTGATGCTACAGAAAATCTTACGGATCGTGAAAAACGATTGTTGGAGAAATCCTGGGCGAAATATTTTGCTGAGAACATCTTTCCGGAAATAGAGGAGGAACCCTTTTCCGTGCTTTATAGTGACCGTCCGTCCAGACATAATACCCCAGTGAATGTAATCATTGGAGCATTGATACTGAAAGAAATCTTTGGGCTCACAGATGAAGAGATCGTGGAAACTCTTCCGTTTGACATCCGTTATCAATACGCCCTGCATACAACCAGCTTCAAAGAACAACCACTGAATGACCGTACGCTTGGAAGATTCCGTGCCCGATGCAATTCCTATGAAGAAATGACAGGCATAGATCTTATTCATGACTGTATGATCAAACTTTCTTCGAGCATGGCTGCCATGATGAAGCTGAACACGGGAATGCGCCGCATGGATTCTCTGATGGTAGCTTCTAATATAAAGAAAATGAGCCGTTTGGAACTCTTGTACACCTGCGTGGCTAATCTTGCCAGGTTGATGAAAAAGCTCGAAGATTCGGCATTGCCAGAAGAACTGTTTCACTATACGGAAGATGATGACCACAACAGGGTGCTTTATCATAACCGCAGTGAAGATACGGAATCCAAAACAGACCAAATATTAAAAGATGCGGTGCTTATCATTTCTGCCTGCGGCAGCCGTTATGATGAATACAGTGAATATCAGCTTTTGATCCGCGCCATCAGCGAACAGACAAAATCTGACGTTGATGGTAACCTGATGCTTAAGGGTGCACATGACGGTATGGATTCAAATATCATGCAGAATCCTGCTGATCCGGATGCCACCTATCGAAAGAAGGCTGGTACGGAATACAGAGGCTATATCGCCAATGTCGTAGAAGTGGCGGATCATGATCATAACAGCATTACCGTTGACTATCAGTACGAGAAGAATACCTATAGCGACAGCCAATTCCTCAAAGACTACATGGAGCAACAGCCGGAGGATGGATCACATGCCATACTCATAACAGATGGTGGATACTGTGGAATGGAAAGCAGTCTGTTGGCTGAAGAAAAGAACATAACGCTGGTTACCACAGATCTTAAGGGTTCTGAAGTCAGTGATCACTGGGCAGATTTTGAATTCAATGAAGACGGAACAAAACTGTTGCGATGTGCAGCCGGTCATGAACCTAAAAGTAGTATCTATGATAAAAATACACAAAAGTGCAAAGCATCGTTTCCATTAGCTGCCTGCAAAAACTGCCCTTATCATAGTCAGTGCCATCCTAAAGAACACAAACGCGTTGCCACCATTAAAATAGCGATGCGGACAGCGTTTCATGCCAGGCAGCAACGCTTCTTGAAAACAGAAGAATTCAAGACATTGGCGCATTTCCGAAACGGGATAGAAACGGTTCCTGCGGCGCTTCGGAGCAGACACCATGTCGATAGGATGCCAGTCCGTGGCTATATCAAAACAAAACTGTTCTTCGGCTTTAAGGTTGCCGGAATGAATGCACGAAAACTGATCAGATATCTGACCGGTTTAGTTAAAGTTGCCACTTATCCGGAAATAGCTTAAAAGTTAGGTTGAAAATCAGTATGCCCGTGCAGCGAAAATACGCTTCAGGGAATGAGCGGATTATTTTTCGGAATGCCATACTTTTGGTGGCCAGCCTGGGGTTTTACGCCTGGGGTGAACCTGTATTCGTGTTTTTGATGATTTTTTCCATTCTGCTCACATGGCTGTTTGGACTTGGGCTGCAAAAAAGGAAGGGCAGAGCACTTCTCGTAGTCGGCACAATTTACCATATAGTCGTGCTGTTTGTTTTTAAATATCTGACCTTCACTGCCAAAGAGGTTGGTTTACTGTTGCACAGGGATTTTTCTTTTGTTGATATCACACTTCCGATTGGCATTTCCTTTTTTTACACTCCAGCTGATGTCCTATCTGTTTGACATTTACTATCAAAAAGCTGATGCACAGAAAAATCCACTGTATGTTGGATTGTATATCTCGTTGTTTCCGCAGCTGATTGCGGGACCGATTGTACGCTATGACAGGATCGCCAGTGAGATCACAAAGCGCACCGAAACCTATGACGATATGATAGCGGGTTTAGAGCGTTTTATATATGGACTCGCAAAAAGTGCTGATTGCAAATTATGTCGCGCAGGTAGCAGATAATGTGTTTGACCATCTGGCTGGTAATACTTCTGTATTGATGGTATGGTTGGGTGCGGTGTACTATACGTTGCAGATATACTTTGATTTCTCAGGATATTCGGATATGGCGATCGGGCTTGGAAAGATGTTCGGTTTCCATTTCCTTGAGAACTTCAATTATCCGTATATTTCAAAGAGTATCACGGAATTCTGGAGAAGGTGGCATATTTCGCTGAGTTTATGGTTCCGGGATTACGTTTATATTCCTCTTGGCGGGAATCGGGTCAAAAAAACCCGTTGGATATGGAATCTCTTTGTCGTATGGCTTCTGACCGGACTATGGCACGGCGCAAACTGGACCTTTCTTGTATGGGGTCTTTTGTATTTTGTGCTGCTGCTTGCCGAAAAAACTGACGGGGTTTGCCAAAAAGCTGGGAAAATTCTCACATGTGTATACCATGCTGGTCGTCATACTGGCGTGGGTCATTTTCAGAGCGCCGGATCTGGGCAGCGCGCTGCAGTATATCGGCAATATGTTTGGGATTGGTGCTGCTGGGTTTGCCGACAGCGCGTTTGTCGAAACAATAAAAAATACCGGGACTGTTCTGGCTGTTGCGCTGATTGGGACAACACCGCTGGTCAAACAGATTTTCACAAAATTAAAAGCAACAAGGTTTAACGTGCTGGAGCAACTTTGGATTATTTTGATTTTTGTGCTGTCGATTTTTCAGGTGGTTGGCTCTACGTATAATCCATTTATCTATTTCAATTTCTGAATATATGGAGGGCATTGGTGTGAAGAAAGAGAAAAGGCTGACAGCCGTTTGCTTATGGGTTCTTATCGTTCTGTTTTTAAGTGTGCTTATCCGGGCTTTTGTATGGAAGGTTTGTGTAAACAGGTTGAATATGCACAATGCTGTTACAGAGATTGTGCTGGCAGGTCTGTCCTTGGATGAGGAGGAAAAAAGGCGGCGATACCGAAAGCACTGATATTGACTGGGGTGCGTTGTATCCATTTCCTGACACAGAGCAGGAGACAAACGTACCGATCGATACGATAGAATCCTGGAAGAAAAACTGCTTTCAAAGTATACCCTTTTCGTTAATCTTTCAAAATTCAAAAATAGAAGATACGTCAAAGGATTATGTTGTCGGATACAGTGAGATGATAAAAGGGGCTCGTCTTTATAATCAGGTAGTGGGCTGGAATTATGCCTCATATAGTGAATATAACAGTTTTACTGCTTTGCCGGATGGGTATTTGACAGGCTTTGTGAGTCCATGCGATACATCCGGGTGTTTTTGCATCGCTTTCTGGTCTGCATACGTTTTGCAAGAAGAAAAACATCGATTTTTTGTATGTACAGGCACCGTATAAAATCAGTAAATATGATGACAAGGATATTTCAGGGAAACAGGATTTTTCCAACCAGAATGCCGATGCTCTCCTGCAAAAGCTGAATGGGGCAGGAATTGATTGCTATGATTTAAGAGAGGCAATCCATAATGAAACCTGTATCATCACGGGTTGTTTTACCGGACGAAAAATACGGCTGGAATGCGGACCTTTCCCTTCTGGATGCCGATCAGTTTGAATATGAGACATACGAAAACTGGTTTTTAGGTTCTTATGGCAAAAGGCAACGTTGGTTGCTGCGAAACCAGATGATTTTACGTTGCTTTTATCCCAAATATAAAACGTCTTTCTCTTATGTGATACCAGATTTTGAGATCGATAAGACGGGAGACTATTCCATCGTATATAATATGTCAGAGGTGGAAGAAAAGGACTATTACAACAAAAAATCCATACGCAGTCTATAATTATGGAAACAGACCTTTGATTCAAATAGAAAACAGACTGGAAGCGGAACCACATAAAATTTTAATGATTCATGATTCTTTTGGCGCCAGCATGATCTCCTGCCTTGGACTGGCAGAAAAACATATTGACGCTTTGGATCTTCGGCACTTTACAGGAAGCGTACAGGCATATATTGAGGCAACTGAACCGGATCTGGTACTTGTGATGTATAATCCGGATGTAATTGGTCAGTTGGATGATACATCCCATGAATCGTTATTTGACTTTCGGTAAGAGTTTGGGGATTGGTAAGTCAATTCTTTGATGGCTGATGATCTGTTTTCCCTTGACAAATCAGAAAAAGCCGTCTATGATAAACAAAAAGATAAAGGTTGTGAGAAAGAGGAGTACGTAAAAGTGCCGCCGCAGAGAGGACGATTCATCGGCTGGAAGGTTGTCCGGAGGGCAGTTACGGAAGGTAAGCTTTTGAACCGGAATGCCGAAATACGTTCAGTAAGCATTCCCGGATCGTCCCCGTTAGCGGACTTTTAATGAGAGATAAACAAAGGTGGTACCGCGGAATGTTATTTCGCCCTTGAAACGAGTGTGAAGCCGCGATACCCCATAAAATGGAAAGAGGAGTGGGAACAAAGATTGCGCGCGGAGCACAAAATTTGTTCTTTTTTATAATCTATAATCGAAGGAGAGGAAGCAGATGAGCAAAGAACTTGCAAAGACCTATGATCCCAAAGGTCTGGAAGACAGATTGTATCAGAAGTGGCTGGACAAGGGATATTTTCATGCCAAAGTAAATCCGGAGAAGAAACCGTTTACCATTGTGATGCCGCCTCCGAATGTTACGGGACAGCTTCATATGGGGCATGCACTGGATAATACGATGCAGGATATTCTGATTCGTTTTAAGAGAATGCAGGGCTATGAGGCGTTGTGGCAGCCGGGTACAGACCATGCGGCAATTGCCACTGAGGTGAAGGTTATCGAGATGCTGAAGAAAAAAGGCATTGATAAGGATGAGATTGGACGCGAGGAATTTCTGAAAGCATTGCTGGCAGGGAAGGAGGAATATGGAAACCGTATTGTGAGCCAGTTGAAGAAGATGGGCCCTCCGCAGACTGGGAGCGGGAACGTTTTACCATGGATGAAGGCTGTTCTGAAGCGGTAGAAGAAGTATTTGTGAAACTGTATGAAAAAGGCTATATCTATAAAGGCTCCAGAATCATCAACTGGTGTCCGGTGTGCCAGACTTCTATTTCCGATGCGGAAGTGGAGCATGAGGATCAGGCAGGACATTTCTGGCATATTAATTACCCGATAGCAGGTGAAGAAGGAAGATTTGTGGAGATTGCAACCACAAGCGTCCGGAGACATTGCTGGGTGATACTGCCGTTGCGGTAAATCCGGAGGATGAGCGTTACAAAGATCTGATCGGAAAGATGTTGAAGCTTCCTCTTTAACAGACAGGGAGATTCCGGTGATCGCCGATGAATATGTGGACAAAGAATTCGGAACAGGATGTGTGAAGATTACACCGGCGCACGACCCCAACGACTTTGAGGTGGGAAAGCGTCATAATCTGGAAGAAATTACGATTATGAAATGACGATGCCACGATGAATGAGAAGGCGGCAAATATGCAGGTATGGATCGCTACGAGGCAAGAAAGGCGATGGTGGAAGATCTGGATGCGCTTGGACTTTAGTAAAGTAGAAGACCATGTACACCGTAATGTAGGTACTTATGACGTTGTAAGTCTACGATTGAGCCTATGATTAAACCTCAGTGGTTCGTGAAGATGGGAGATCTTGCAAAGCCTGCAATCGAAGTATTAAGAAGACAGAAGATTTGAATTTTGTTCCGGAACGTTTTGATAAGACATATTTCACTGGCTGGAGAATATCCGTGATTGGTGCATCTCCCGTCAGCTGATGGTGGGGACATCGGATTCCTGCATATTACTGTGAAGACTGCGGTGAAATTGTAGTTCAAGAGATAAGCGCTCCGCACATGCCCGAAATGCGGAGGTACCCATCTGGAGCAGGATCCGGATACTCTGGATACATGGTTCAGTTCTGCGCTCTGGCCGTTTTCAACGTTGGGCTGGCCCAGGAAAACACCGGAACTTGAATACTTCTATCCGACCAACGTTTTGGTTACAGGGATACGATATTATTTTCTTCTGGGTAATTCGTATGGTATTTTCAGGACTGGAGCAGACCGGAAAAGTCCCGTTCAACATGTATTGATTCATGGTCTGGTACGTGATTCCCAGGGACGTAAGATGAGTAAGTCTCTTGGCAATGGTATTGATCCGCTGGAGGTTATCGACAAGTACGGTGCGGACGCTCTGCGCCTGACCTTGATTACCGGAAACGCCCCGGGCAATGACATGCGTTTTTACTGGGAGCGTGTGGAGGCAAGCCGTAACTTTGCGAATAAGGTATGGAATGCATCACGGTTCATCCTGATGAATCTGGAGAAAGCAAGGAAGTGCCGTCGGAGATGGATTTGGATGCACTGACAGGTGCGGACAAATGGATTTTAAGTAAGGTCAATACACTTGCCAAAGATGTTACAGATAACATGGAAAAATACGAACTTGGTATCGCTGTTCAGAAACTAAACGACTTCTTATGGGAAGAATTCTGTGACTGGTATATTGGGTGAAACCGCGTCTTTACAGTGAGACCGATACTACCAAGGCAGCAGCACTCTGGACCTTAAAGACCGTACTGGGCAATGCACTGAAGATGCTGCATCCGTATATGCCGTTTATTACAGAAGAAATTTACTGTACGCTGAATCCGGAAGAGGATTCTGTCATGATCGCATCCTGGCCGGAATGGAAGAGTGACTGGAATTTCCAGGGGGATGAGACATCTGTAGAGATCATCAAGGAGGCGGTACGTCAAATCCGCGCCGTGCGTACGCAGATGAATGTTCCTCCGAGTAAAAAGGCTACGGTTTATGTGGTTTCTGACGAGAAAAAGATTCGTGAAACTTTTTGAACACGGCAAAGTGTTCTTTGCAACCTTGGGCGGGGCAAGTGAAGTCCTGGTGCAGACAGATAAGACAGGAATTGCAGATGATGCAGTTTCAGCAGTAATTCCGAATGCCACAATCTATATTCCGTTTGCGGAACTTGTGGATATTGAAAAAGAAATTGAGCGTCTGAATAAGGAAAAGGAGCGTCTGAATAAGGAAATTGCCCGTTCCAACGGAATGCTGAATAATGAAAAGTTTATCAGTAAAGCACCTGCGGCTAAAGTTCAGGAAGAGAGAGAAACTGGCCAATTATCAGCAGATGATGGCGCAGGTTCAGGAGCGTCTGAATCAGCTTTCTTAGAAGTGTGTTAGAAAAGAAATGTTTGGGGTTGGGTGGTCGGACCGGGTGGTCTGAAAAATGCCCGCCCCTTTCTGATTATGGTTTTGATGAGGAGATTTTTATGAATTTATGGAAGAAAATAAACTGGAAAAAGCAGGTTCCTTCTGCAATCAGATTTCCATTGTGCTGCAGGCGGTCGGCTGTTGTATCTTGTATCTGGTGATCGAGGCGATCTCGCGTCATTCCCTGAGTCAGGCGTGGATATTTATGGTGGAAAGACCATGGGTATTTTTATATAATGCCTTCATGATTTTTACGACCTTTACGATTGTATACCTGTTCCGAAGGAGAGTATTGGTACGGATGATCATAGGTGCATTCTGGCTGATTCTCGGAATGATTAATGGTGTCATTCTGGCCAATCGTGTGACCCCATTTACCGGACCGGATCTGAAATTGCTGAGTGATGCGACGAAAATCATGAATAAGTATCTATCTCCTTTGATGTTGATTGCGATTATCATTCTGCTGGGGCTTCTGTTGTTGTTTTTTGTCTGGGTGTGGTTTAAAGGACCAAAATTTCAGGGGAATATCCGGTGGTATGTGAATATTCCGCTGGTTATTGTGACTGTTGCCCTGTTCTGGGGCTCCACGCAGCTTGCGCTTCAAAAACGTGTGCTGTCGAATTATTTTGGCAATATTGCATTTGCTTATGAGGATTATGGATATCCATACTGCCTGGCTGTTACAATTTTTGATACGGGTATTTGAGCCTAATGGTTATTCCAAAGAGCTGATTGATCAGATTTTGGAAAGTCAGGGGGAGGAGAAAACAGTCAGATGGAGCAGCAGCCCAATATCCTTTTTCTGCAGTTAGAATCATTTTTGATCCGGAACTGGTTAATTTTCTTCACATTTCGGAGGACCCGATACCGACGTTCCGTGCCTTGATGGATTCCTACAGCTCTGGCTATTTTCGTGTACCGTCCGTAGGTGCGGGTACTGCCAATACGGAATTTGAGACCATAACCGGTATGAGCCTCAGATATTTTGGACCAGGAGAATATCCTTATAAGACCATACTGACACAAACTACCTGCGAAAGCGCCCCCTTATATTTTGAAAAACTGGGTTACTCTACCCATGCGATACACAACAACGAGGCAAATTTTTATGCCAGAAAATCAGTTTTTCCAATGCTGGGATTTTATTCCTTTACTTCGGAGGAATACATGCCGGATATTTCTGACATCACTGAGACGGATGGGTAAAAGATTACATTCTGACGGATGAAATTATAAAATGTTTGGATGCAACGGAAGGACCTGATTACGTCTATACCATATCGGTACAGGGACACGGAGATTATTCTACAGAACCGATTTTGGATGATCCTCAGATTACAGTAACCGGAGCAGAAGACCGGGAAAAAAATAATTACTCCTGGGAATACTATGTCAACCAGATTCATGAGATGGACAATTTTGTCAAAGAGTTGACGGATACACTGGCCGAGTATCCGGAACCAGTGGTTCTGGTCATGTACGGCGATCATCTGCCGACGATGGGATTGGAAACAAAGGATGTGGATAATCGTTATCTGTTCCAGACACAGTATGTTATGTGGGATAATATGGGTTTGGAGAAAAGGATAAAAATCTGTCTTCTTACCAGATGGCAGCCGAGGTTTTTGATCGTGTAGGAATCCACGACGGTACGATTTTCCGTTATCATCAGACAAGGAGAAACACAAAGAATTATCAGGTGGATCTGGAAGTCCTGCAGTATGATCTTCTTTACGGCAATCAGTACGCCTATGGCGGGGAAACTCCTTACCAGAAGACGAATATGACATTGGGGGTTCTTCCGGTTACCATGAAGGAACTAACCGAGATCGGTGAGAATGCCTACTCGATTGCGGGAGAAAACTTTACGGCATCCAGCAAATTGGAGATTAACGGAAAACTGATAGAGGACACCATATTTATCAGCAGCAACCTGCTGATGGTCCGGGATGTAGAACTAAACTTCGGTGATAAAATTGATGTGGCACAGCAGAGTAATTCTTCTACAAAACGTGTCTTGTCAAGATCTGCTGCTTTCATCTACCGGGAAGCAGCACTGCTTCCAACTCCCACACCTGAGCCCGTAGAAACCCAGACACCTCTGCCGGCATCAACGCAGACGGATGTGCCGGAGCAGACTTCTGCCACGGAAAATTGACCAAAAGCCACAAAAAAGGCAGGGGAGCGTGATTTCTGCCACGGAAAATTATATTATAATGTAGATACCAAAAAGCCATGCTTGCAAAAAGCATGGCAGGGAGAAAGCGAATAGGCGGATTTCTGTCGAAGAAAATGCGGAGCAATTGTGTATCATAGGGGCAAAATACCTTTTGACCCCCAACATCTAATGTAACTTAGATACGTGTCAAAAGCAAATTTCTGGTAAGTGTAAAAGAAGTTTGAAGATTGCAGAATGAAATTTGGACCGGGAAAAAGTGGTGAGAATTGTGAATTATACGGAAGCGACTCATTATATAGAAGAAATACCAAAGTTTACGACAAAGAACCCGCCGGAGCATACGAAAGAGTTGCTGCGGCGGATGGGAAACCCGCAGAAGGGGATGAAGATCATCCATGTGGCGGGAACCAATGCAGAAGGGCGGATATAGGGGTTATTTACATCCCCCATTTGATTAGGATTAATGAGCGGTATATGATTAATGGGGAGAGCGTGAGTGATGATCTGTTTCTGGAAGCGTTTGACGGGACAAAGAAAGTTGTGGATGCTTACATAGCGGAAGGAAGTGATCATCCCAGTTATTTTGAAATGCTGTTTTTGATGGGGATGTATATCTTCAGAAAGAGGCAGGTGGATTATGTGATTCTGGAGACAGGGCTGGGCGGAAGACTGGATGCGACCAATGTAGTTGAGAATCCTCTGGCATGTATCATTACTTCTATCAGCAGAGACCACACAGAATATCTGGGAGATACTATCCTTGAGATTGCCGGGAAAAGGCTGGAATTATTAAGCCAGGCGTTCCGGTAATTTATGACGGGCACAGAAAGGATGCAGCGGAAGTAATTGCTGTAAGGGCGGAAGAACTTCACAGTCCTGCCTTTGCACTGTGTCCAGAGATGTATACACTGCGGACAAATACAAGAGAAGGAATTACGTTTGAATTCCGGTATGACGGAGAGCCTCGGTAACTTTAAAAATTCCTTATATCGCGGCTTATCAGATGATGAATGCATCATTGGCATATTTTTACTATGCGGAATCTGAAGCGGATTCACGGGATTCCTGCTGAAGTTTTGATACAGGGGATTGAGGGGAGACTGTGTGGCCCCCTGCAGAATGGAGACTGTTCTTCCGGGAGTGATCATAGACGGCGCCCACAATGAAGATGGAGTTGCTCGGTTTGTAGAGACGGCACGCCATTTTGCGAAAAAAATGAGATCACGATTTTATTTTCGGCAGTGAGTGACAAACGTTATCCGGACATGATCCGGGAGATTGCAAAAGGAATCCGGCCGGACAGAGTTGTGACGACTCAGATTTCGGAGAGAGGTTGTTCCAGCCGGGGAACTGGCACAGTTGTTTGAACAGGCGGGATGCAGGGAAGTGCAGGCAGAGCCGGAGGTGGCAAAAGGCATTTGAAAGCGCTTATGCCGGGAAAAAAAGGGCATGTTATTTTGTGTAGGCTCCTGTATCTTGCAGGGGAACTGAAAGAGTATGTCAACAGGAGAAAACCATGATTAACTACGAAGAAGAATTAAAGAAATTTAAACCTTTGCTGGATGTAGATGAAGTGGAAAGTGCCATTTACAGCCGGGATCTGACGGATGTGATTGATATTCTGAAGGAGATGCTGAAGACACGTAGTGACCAGACAGTAAAGGAGCAGGAAACCATATGAACTGTATGAATTGCGGAGCTGTGGTTCAGAATACAGATGTGTGTCAGAGTGTGGGTTTGATCTGGGTGTTCAGAGAAAGTCCTTTCAGTTATCTGTCCTGTATTACAATCAGGGGTTGGAAAAAGCGGAAATCCGGACTTATCCGGGGCAATAGACCTGTTGAAACGCAGCCTGAAATTTAATAAACTGAATATACCAGCCAGAAATCTGCTGGGATTGGTGTACTTTGAGACGGGTGAAGCGGTTGCGGCGTTAAGTGAGTGGATCATCAGCAAGAATATTATGCCCGAGCAGAATGTTGCAGCAGAATATATTCAGAAGCTTCAGGCAGAGCCGGCCAAGCTGGATATGATTAATCAGACAATAAAGAAGTACAACACGGCATTGAAATGTTGTAAAGAGGGCAATGAGGATGTTGCTGCAATTCAGTTGAAAAAGATTCTGAGTCAGAATCCCAAACTGATTAAGGGTTATCATTTGCTGGCACTGATTTATCTGAAGCGGGAAGAGTATGAGAAAGCCCGGAAGATCTTGAAAAAGGCGATACGGATTGATAAGACCAATTCCACATCGCTGCGTTTTCTGAAAGAAGTAGATGAACAGACCGGCACGGTGACCAGTCTGGAGCCGAGAAAGTTTTTCCGTTCCAGAAAAAGAGGAAGCTTCTTCCGATGACGTGCCGGAAAGTATGATGGTGATTCAGCCGCCGACCTTCCGGGAAACTTCAGTTGCCGCCACGCTTCTGAACATAGGTCTGGGATTGGCTGTCGGAGGACTTGTAGTGTGGTTTCTGGTAGTTCCGTCCTTAAAGCAGGGAATTAACCGCAGTGCAAATGAAAAGATCGTGGAATACAGCAATACGATGGCAAGTCAGGAGACCCAGATCACAGAGTTAAAAGGGCAGATTGAAGAATCCAATAATACCGTTGCTTCAGCCAGGCAGCAGATTGATGAGGCCAATGAAAAAGCGATGGTATATGAGAATCTGATGAAAGCCTATATTGCATACAGCGAAGAAAATTATGAGCAGGCGGCGAACGCTATGGAAGGGATGAACACGGAGCTGCTTTCTGTGAATGCGAAAGAGGTGTATAATCTGATTTATCAGGATATACGGACAACCATGTTTAACCAATTGGTATCCGATGGTCAGGAAGCTTTTGACAATGAGGACTTTGTTACCGCAATTGATAAGTTGACAAAGGCGAAGGAAATTAA
>VOFB01002173.1_pt1 | contig 14769 bp, 35 predicted proteins | sample 5384141 | NCBI WGS metagenome assembly VOFB01 (sample SAMN12384721, study PRJNA508395) | human gut metagenome | isolation source: healthy gut A | host: Homo sapiens | reverse complement strand
GGCCTTGCCAAGCGAGCGGGCCGGACAGAGCTTGGCGAAGACGGTGTCAGCGGCGCCGCCGCAGACGGTAAAAGCCCGGGTAGTTTTTCTGGCCGCCGATGCCGCCGAAAACAGCATCCGCCGTGCACGCAATGTAACTGCTTCCAGCCATGCCGAGGTGCTTTCCGTTCCATTTACCAAAGAAGAGTTGGGCGCGGCCTGCGGCCGCGGGAGCTGCGCCATGCTGGCCATTACCGAATCCGGCCTGGCCGCCTCGGCAGTGCAAAAACTCGCGGTATGCTGTCCGGGCGTCTACGATGATTCCGTCCAGCGGCTGCAGGAAAAAGATAAGCGCATCCGCGCACGCCGCGCCAAAAAAGCGGCCGCACAAACAATCAACCTGAAAAATTAACTTTGGAGGTGGCTTTATTTGGCTATGACAAATAAAATCAAAGTACATGATATTGCAAAGAGTTCAACCTGCCGTCGAAGGACATCATGAATATTCTTTCGGAATATTCCACTCCTCCGAAAAGCCACAGCGCGGTGATGACAGAGGAAGAAATTTCCATCGTCCTTGATTACCTGACACAGAAAACCAGATCTCCAGCATCGAGGTCATTTTTGCCGACAGCTTCCAGGCCGAGGCCCACTCATCGGCGGAAAAAGAGGCGGCCAAAGCACCTCAGACGGCGCAGGAAGAAACGAAGCCGGCCGCAGGCGCCGCAGAAAAGTCCTCTGCCGTCAAAAGCGGAGGGAAAGCTCCGCACCGGCGACAGCCCCTGCTGCGCCGGCGACTTCCCGCGTGCCTAAGACCAAGATCGTAGACACCCGCAAAGCAGCCAATGTCAATCTGGATAAATACGACGAGCGCCTGCAGGACATGGCCGAAAGCTCCAAGGCCGGCCAGCGCGCAGGTAAGATGCAGCAGGGCAAGGAGAAATTCCGCAACAATAACCGCCGCGGCGGCAATATGACTTTTTCTCAACAAGCGCCGCCAGGAGGAGCAGGAAAAAATGCGCCGCCTGCAGCTGGAAATTGCCAAGAAGGCCCCCCTCAAAGTGGAAATTCCTGACGAGATCAGCGTGGGCGAGTTAGCTTCCCCGCATGAAAAAAACCGGTGCGGAAGTGGTAAAAGCCCTGATGAAGAACGGCGTCATGGCCTCGGTGAGCCAGGTGATCGACTTCGACACGGCCGCCATCATTGCCGAAGACATGGGCTGCAAAGTGGAGCATGAAGTGATCGTCACCATTGAGGAAAAGCTGATTGACACCGCAGAGGATAAGCCCGAAGATCTGGTCCCCCGCGCCCCCGTCGTGGTGGTCATGGGCCACGTTGACCACGGCAAAACCTCCTGCTGGACTATATCCGTAAAGCCAATGTGGCCTCCGGCGAGGCCGGCGGCATCACCCAGGGCATCGGCGCTTACACCGTGGAGATTAGCGGAAAGCCCATCACGTTTCTGGATACGCCGGGCCATGAGGCCTTTACCGCCATGCGCGCCCGCGGCGCCATGGTCACGGACATTGCGATCCTGGTGGTAGCCGCCGACGACGGCATCATGCCCCCAGACGATCGAGTCCATCAACCACGCCAAAGCCGCAGAGATTCCCATCATCGTGGCGGTAAACAAAATGGATAAGCCCTCCGCTGATCCCGAACATCAAGACCAGCTGACCGAGCACGGCTTGCTGGCCGAAGACTGGGCGGCGACACCATCATCTGCCCCATCTCCGCTAAAACCGGCATGGGTGTGGACGACCTGCTGGAAATGGTCACCTCAAAGCTGAGATGCAGGGCTGAGAAGCCAATCCCAACCGCGCCGCTTTTCCGGCGCAGTGATCGAGGCGCGTCTGGACAAGGGGGCCGCGGTCCCGTGGCCACTCTGCTGGTGCAGAACGGCACACTGCACCAGAGCGACATTATCATTGCTGGTACCTCCGTGGCCGCATCCGTGCAATGGTGGACGACAAGGGCCGCCGTCTGAAAGACGCCGGTCCTCCGTTCCCGTGGAGATCACCGGCTTGGCCGAGGTTCCTTCCGCCGGCTGCACGTTCAACGCCGTGGCCGACGAGCGCATGGCCCGTGAGCTGGTGGAGCAGCGCAAGGCCGATGAGCGCGCCGCCGCCAGTGCGCCGGTGCAGAAAGTAACGCTCGAAGACCTATTCAGCCAGATCCGTTCCGGCGAAATGAAAGAATTGAGCCTGATCGTCAAGGCCGACGTACAGGGCAGCGCCGAGGCAGTCAAGCAGTCCCTTGAAAAGCTGACCAACGAAGAGGTGCGCGTACGCGTAATCCATTCCGGCGTCGGCGCCATCAATGAGGCGACGTGATGCTGGCCGCCACCTCCAAAGCGATCATCATCGGCTTCAACGTGCGCCCGATGCCGCCGCGCGCGACAGCGCCGCCCGCAGCAACGTAGATATGCGCATGTACCGCGTGATCTACGACTGCATCAATGAAATGGAGGCGGCCATGAAGGGCATGCTCGCCCCAAATTCCGCAAGCCGTCATCGGCCGGGTCGAGATCCGTCAGACCTACAAAGTCTCCGGCGTGGGCACCATCGCCGGCTGCTATGTGCAGGAGGGCAAGATCCAGCGCGGCTGCTCCGTGCGTATCGTGCGCGATGGCGTGGTCATTCATGAAGGCGAGCTGGCTTCCCGCGCCGTTTTAAGGACGATGTGAAGGAAGTAGCCGAATCTTATGAATGCGGCCTGTCCATTGAAAAATTCAACGACCTTAAAGAAGGCGATCAGATCAAGCTTTTTATCATGGAAGAAATCAAGCAGTAAGTCCCCTTCCCAACCATAGTTGCAACAGCCGGCAGGGCGGGTATCGACGCCCGCCCTGCTTTTTACCGAAAGGAGCATCCATGAGCTGCATTACTCTGCTGTTGCGCAGATCATCCGCTGCCTCCCGAATGGTCCGAAACATGACAGTGAAGATTGCTTTTCCATTCAGCCGCTGGCGTACTACCGCAGCGCAGTGGAAGATCTGGGCCTTTCCATGAAGCCCCTGCCGATATGAAGTGAAACTGCATGCCACCGAACCGGGACGCCGCGCTGCTGCGGAACTATCTATCCCGGCACTGCAGCGCGGGCGAGCAGGTGGAGCTTTGGTATCTGTGGGTGGGCGTCCATGCGCGCGTTTCGTTTGACAGGAAGCCTCTCCAATTTGGCCGCAGACACGCTGGCGCAGCTGGAAGAACAGGGAACAGACCTGCGTCACCCTGACCGTCTGAGCGCGCTTGCGCCCCAAAATGAATAACACGAATGAACTCCACAAGGAGGATTTGCCCTATGGCTAAAAACCGTATTCACCGCATCAACGAAGAGGTCCAGCGAGAGCTCGCTTCCCTGCTGCGTACCGTGAAGGATCCCCGGGTGAAAGACACCATGCTGAGCATCACGCATGTGGACACCACCACCGATTTGCGCTATGCTAAAATTTATGTCAGTGCTCTGGATAAAAACACAGGAAAAAGAGGCGCTGAAGGGGACTCAAGTCCGCCGCAGGATACCTGCGCCGGGAACTGGTGTTGCAGCTGCGCCACGCCGAGCCGGGCGGTGTTTGAAGCCGACGATTCCATTGCCCACGGCACCCATATTCTGGAAGTCCTGCGCGGCATCGAAGAAAAGAAGGCCTGCTGGAGGAGGGAGACAAAACCCCATGACGATTGAAGAAACCGCTGGTTGGCTCCAAACGCGACCGCTTCCTGATCCTGACCCATGTGCGGCCAGACGGCGATACCGTAGCTGCGCCGCTGCGCTGTGCGGCGCGCTGCGGCAAATCGGCAAAACCGCCTATGTGCTCGCCAACCCTGGAGCTGACGGCCACCTGTTGCCGATTATGTCACCTGCTACCATGCACCGGAAGACTATATTCCTGAATGTATTGTATCTACCGACGTGGCCAGTCTGGGGCTGCTCCCAGAAAACGCGGCAGCCGTATCAAACACATTGATCTGGCCATTGATCACCACCCCTCTTACGAAGGGATTGCCAAAGCTGCATGCCTCAGAGCGATAAAGCAGCGGCGGTGAGATCATTTATGCGCTGGTTTGCGCCTGGGCGTCATGACCCCCAGGTTGCCACAGCCCTTTACTGCGCCGTATCTACCGATACCGGCTGCTTCGTCTATAACAACACCACCGCCAATACACACCGCGTGGCCGCAGCGCTGATCGAGGCGGGCTGCGATGTCCAGGGCGTGAACAAGCGCCACTTTCGTACCAAAAGCCAGGCACGTATTGCGCTGGAAAGCGCAATTTGTCAGCTGTGGAGTACCATGACAGCGGCCGCATTGCCGTGGTCACCGTGCCTCAGGCGCTGCTGCGCAGCGTCGGCGCCGGGGCGGACGATGCCGAGAAATCGCCTCTATGGCAGGCGTAATCGAAGGCGTGGACTGTGCCTTAACGATCCGTGAACTGGCCGGCGGCGAGAGCAAAATCAGCCTGCGTACCGGCGCACGCATCAACGCCACCGAAGCCTGCCGCCTGCTGGGCGGCGGCGGACATGCCCAGGCTGCCGGCGCCACGCTGAACTGCTCCCTGAAGAAGCCAAACGCCGCGCGCTGGAAGCCATCGCCCAAGTAGCCCTTCCGGATGTCTGACGCGCGTTTTCGTGGCGGCATATCCCGCCGACTTTGTGCCGGCGGAATGTTTCTATTGATACGCTGCACCGCATTTTTCCGGCAGCGTCCTGCTCAAAGCCCCTTCGGCTTCCGGCACAACAGCCCTACAGCACACAGGAGGTAATGCTATGCCAGACGGCATCCTGATTATTGACAAGCCTTCCGATTGGACTTCCATGGACGTTATGCGCCAAACTCCGGGGAATCTTCCACGAAAAACGCATCGGCCACGGCGGGACGCTGATCCCATGCACAGGCGTGCTGCCCGTGTTCATCGGCCGCGCCACCCGCGCCGTAGAATTTGCTGAAAAGAGACAAAGAATACGTTGCCTCGCTGCGCCTCGGGCAGGTCACCGACACCCAGGACAGCACCGGCACCGTGCTGAAGAGCATCTGTCCCTGCCGCCCCCGCAGCAGCTGTGGCCGCCCTTCTCCCCATTTTACAGGGACAATCGACCAGATCCCCCCCATGTATCCGCCATCAAAATTCACGGGCAGAAACTCTACCAGTTGGCGCGCAAAGGGCGGAAGTGGAGCGCCCCGCCCGCCAGATTACGATCCGGGAACTGGAGCTGCTGGAACCGGCGCCCACCGGAGATCTCCGGCTACGGATACGCTGTTCCAAAGGCACCTATGTGCGCACCCTCTGTCATGATATTGGACAGGCTCTGGGGCTGCGGCGCTGTTATGACCAACCTGCGCCGCACCATGGCCTGCAGTTTACGCTGGAACAGGCAGTTCCTTTGAAGCAACTCTCCTCCTGCGCAACTCCCAGCGCCTTTTCTTCTCCCCACAGAATCCCTGTTTCTCGATTATCCAAAACCGTCCTGTCTCCAGCAGCGGAGAAAAAGTGCGTAACGGCGCCGCAGCTTTCCTGTTGTGGCCTGCCGTCCGGCGACTACCGGGCTTACAGTCAGAGCGGCGCTTTCTGGCCCCAGCCGCAGCGACGGAACAACCCTACCACAATCAAAAGTTTTTTCCAAGTAGAAATGCAGCAAAGCAGGTGAATTGATTTGGAACAGACCAATGTTGCCCACCGCGCCATTGTGCGCTGGGCTTCTTCGACGGAATCCACCGCGGTCATGGTCAGCTGATGGAACGCGCCATCCTGCGGGCCGGAGAACTTGCTCTCCGCCCTGCGGTCTTTACCTTCGACCGGCATCCCAGCGACTTATACGCCGACACCCCCCCGTACAACTGATCAACTCCGCCCAGGACCGGGCCGATCTGATCCATCGGCTCTATGGGATCCGGGAAGTCATCTTTTCCCCATTTTGACGAAGCCATGATGTGCATGCCCTGGGAAACGTTTCTCACAGAAATGCTCTACGGACAGTACGGTGCGCGTCATCTGGTCTGCGGGGAGGATTTCCATTTTGGCTATCGCGGCGAAGGCAATCCGTCAAAGTTGGCCGCAACCTGCAGAACGCTGGGTATCGGCTGCGACATTATTCCCCTGATGGAAATTGACGGCATCAAAGTGGGATCTACCTATATCCGCACGCTGCTGGCTGAAGGCGACATGGAACGGCCACGGAATTTTGGGCCATCCCCACTGCCTGTCCCATACCGTGGAACACGGTAAACGGCTGGGCAGCTCCATCGGCATTCCCACGGTCAACCTGACCGTGCCGCCCCATGCTGACACCGGCGCACGGCGTCTATGCCACCCGTGTCCAGATTGGCGAAGCATCCTATATGGGCGTGACCAATGTGGGTGTTCGGCCCACAGTGGATCGCTCCACCCATGTCACGGTGGAAACTTTTTATTCTGGATTTCAGCAGCGATCTGTACGGCCAGACACTGCGTGTAGATTTTTACAAACGCCTGCGGGCCGAACGAAAGTTTGCTTCTCTGGACGAGCTGAAAACTCAGATTCAGCGGGATATGGATTCCACCCGCTCTTTTTCCAGAAGCATCCATAACATTGTTTTTCCATGCAAAAAGCACTACCCATTGTAATAAATGGGTAGTGCTTTTCGATTTGTTATCACTTTTGCTTACAAATTTTCCTCATCTTTCAGTTCTTCCACCAAACGGTATCCCACGCCCACTTCCGTGAGAATGTAACGCGGCTGCGCTGGGTTCTTCTCAATTTTTACGGCGGATATTGGCCACGTTCACCCGCAGAATCTGGTTATCCCGAGAACTGTACGGTCCCCACACGTTGCGGCAAATGTATTCAGGTCAGCACGCGGCCCGCGTCTTTGCATAGCAGCGCCAGAATCTTGAACTCGATCTGTGTCAGATGCGTATCTTTACCAGCCACAGACACCACACGTTTGCCAAAATCCACCCGCAGATCGCCCACCTCAAATATATCGGACACCATACTGCCTCTTGATCATCCGCTCCGTATAGCGCAGCGTGGCACGGATACGGGCCATCAGTTCGTCTGTACCGAAAGGCTTGACGATATAATCTCCGCGCCGGCATCCAATGCTTCCACCTTTTCCGCCTCCTGCCCACGGGCGGAAACAACAATCACCGGAGCGGCTGACCAGGTGCGAATGGTTTTCAGCACCTCCATGCCGTCCATATCCGGCAGCCCCAGATCCATAAAATCAAATCCGGATTGTGGGAAGCAATCAATGTCAGTGCGCTGTGGCCGTTCTCAGCCGTGACCACAGCATAATCATTGGAAATCAACAGCGTTGAAATCAGATTGCAGATGCTTGCTTCATCTTCAACGATCATAACCAAACGCTTGGTACTCATGATTCTCTCCTCCGTTTGTCCAGCTCCATAGGCAGCCAAATCGAAATTCCGCGCGCCGTCGATATGGTTTACTGCACTCAGCATACCCTTGTGCCAGCAGAATCGACATACAGACGGGACAAGCCAATGCCCATCCCCCGCGTGGTGTCCGTGTCATGCAGAACGCCGCTGAACAGATTCGGCAGATCTTTCTCTGCAATCCCTACACCGTGATCGCGCACAGAAAACCAGCACCGATCCCTTCCCGCCAAGCTGCCAATTCCACAGGCGCCTGCACACCGGAATGGCGCACTGCATTTTCCAGCAGGTTGATCCAGCACCTGCTCAATCAACATTGCATCCATTGGTACCAACAGGATTTCTTCTGGTACTGTAACCGTTACCTGCTGCTTGGGAAAACGCCGCCGAAACCGCGTGACTCCCTCTTCCAGCACTTCTTCCGCCAGTTCTTCCCGCTTATTCAGATGCACCGGCTCGTCTCCCTGGAACTTTGTTATGGAAAGAAGGTTTTCCACCATCTGAGATAGCCATAACGCCTCCTTGTGGATATCCTCCGCCAGGTTCCGCCGTTCCTCCGGCGTCAGGCGCGCGTCGTTCATCAGCACAGAACTGGATCCTGCTACTGCCGTCAGTGGGGTGCGCAGGTCGTGGATACCGCCCGCAGCAAATTGCCGTGCATCTTTCCTTCGCCGCCTCCATTTTCCGCCTCTGCGCGCTTTTCCTCCAGCTTTCGGTTGCGCTCGTACAGCTCCACTGTTTCCTGCTCGTGGCGGATCGCTTTCTCCGTTTCACCCCGCAGCTGATAGGTAAGCACGCTCACCAACAGCGTCACCATTGTGAAACAGACAAAATCAATCGGATAGCCCACAATGTTCAGCGTAAAGTAATTATAAGGATAGGTAAAAAAAATAATTGATGGCAAAGGTGCTGGCAATGGAAGCCGCAATTCCATAATACATATGATATGTGATCCGGGGAGATCACAACCACAGCCAGCACAAATACCACCGGTGCATCGTTATCAATTCGTGTAAAATGCAGGATCGTGGCACAGATCGCGTAAGCCAGAAAACAGCAGCGCCGCTGTCAGGATCCAGCTGCACAGTGCGTTGTGCGTCTTCCATACCCGTCTGCACCGCTCTTTCATACATGCTGCCCCTTTCTTGTCTTTTTTCATTATACTCTAAGACGGCATAAATATTTTATAAAAATTCTGTCGAAGTTTGTAAAATTTTTAACAAAGTTGGTGAAAAAACGGATGCCCTTTTCGGGCATCCGTTTTGCGCGTGTGTATAAAGAAATCGATACGTCCTCGACAATTATTAGATAATCGCCCAAACCAGGAAGCCCAGGCAGACGATGATACCAACAACGATCAGCAAAGGCACCAGATAACCCATGATATCGCGGGCTTTCAGACCTGCAATAGCCAGGGCAGGCAGTGCCCAGAAGGGCTGAATCAGGTTCGTCCAGCAGTCACCCCAGGCAACCCATGCCGCAGCGGGCTGCGGAAACGCCCATCTCTGCTGCAGCGGGCATCATGACGGGACCCTGAACGGCCCACTGGCCGCCGCCGGAAGGTACGAAGAAGTTAACGATACCGGCGCTCAGGAAGGTCAGCATCGGGAATGTCACATCGTTGGAAATGGCAACGAACGCATTGGCAATAATCGAAGCCAGGGATACGCCGTTCTCATTGGCACCCACCATCATACCCATAATACCGGCATAGAAGGGGGACTGCAGGATAATACCAGCAGCACTAGAAGCCGCATCGCCGATCGCATCGATGTAGCGGCGCAGGCTGCCATGGGCCAAAATACCCAGGAACATGAAAATAAAGTTGACAATGTTCAGCGTCAAGCCGGACAGAACATCGCCGCCGTTCATCACGATCTTGGCAAAGTAATAAACAACATAAACCAAGCCTGCAATCCAAGTGATTGCCCACAGGACCTGGACTGTTCGATCGCATCAGCAGGAACTTTCTTTTCGTAAGTACGGACTTCTTCTTCTTTCAACAAGGAAGGATCCACACAGATGGAGTGCTTTTATCGGGCAGAACGGAAAACCATGACCAGCGCACAGGCCGCGATCACCAGGACTACCAGCACCAAGTTCACCGGGAAGAAGATCGTTTCCGCAGTGGAAACCGTCATGGTAGCGTCCGTGGTATAGCCCACTGTTACCAGCGCGCCAGGCGTTGTCAACTGCAGAGGAATGGAACCGGACAGACCAGCATGCCACATGCAGATGACGGAGTAAGCCGCGGCAATCAGAACACGGTAGTCGATCGTGGGGATCTTTCTGGCCACTTCTTTCGCCAGCAGAACGCCGGCAATCAGGCCAAAGCCCCAGTTCAGCCACATGCAGATACCGGAAATGATTACTGTGACCAAAATACCCTGCTTAGGCGTATGAGCCAGACCGGCGCACGATTTCAGCAGCCGGTTCACCACAGGCGCCTGCGCCAAAGCAGAACCCAGCACAACAACCAAGCACATTTGCATCGAGAAGCCCAGCAGCCCCCAGAAACCGCTGTCGCTGCCCCAATAAGACAAAACTTGCAGCGGGCCAACACCCGTGCCGATCATCGCCGCAATAAAGACGACAATCGTCAAAACAATCGCAAACAGGAATGCATCCGGCAACCATCTTTCGATGATACGCACAGACAGATTGGTGATTGCTTTCATAAAATTTTACCCCCCTAATTTCTTTGACCTTATACACAACGCTATAACATGTATCTTATTTACCAGCTTTTTTCGCGATTGTCAAATCGCATTTTTTCCCTCTTTTCTTTATTATTTTATCAATTTTATCCCTAAAAATTAATTATTGAACAAATTGTAAACTTTTTAACCGGCTATTGCATCTTTATTCTCTTTTTATAAAAAATATATATATTTTTTATAAGTATGCAATATACGGATATTTGTACGCAATAGTAAAACTCCGCCCCGGCGCATTGCGCCGGGGCGGAGTTGAACCCCTTCGGAATGAGGGCCTGTTTTATTCAGATCAAAATACCCTGCTTCTTTGCAGCGAAGGTCAGTTCATCCCTGAAATTCGGATGCGCAATGGAAATCAAAGCCTTTGCCCGCTCCGACAGGCATCGGCTTACCCCGCAGTTTTGCAATTCCAAATTCCGTAACGATGTAATCTACGTCGTTTTTGCTGGTTGTCACAATTGCACCAGGCGTCAGGGGTCGGCATGATTTTGCTGACCGTACCGCCCTTTGGCCGTAGACGGGAAAGCGATAAAGCTCATACCGCCGGGCGACTGCGTCGCGCCCGCGGACATAATCCACCTGGCCGCCGCTGCCCGAAACATGTTTGGTACCGATGGATTCTGCGCAGACCTGCCCATAAAAATCCACTTCCAGCGCGGCATTGATGGAAACAAAAATTCGGATGCTGCGCAATCACGGCCGGATCATTGACATAATCCACCGGCAGCAGTTCAAACGCCGGATTATCGTCGATCAGATCATAAATCCGCTGAGCCAAAAAGCAAAGGTGGCTACCGTTTTTCCAGTGTGAATGGGCTTTTTTACTGTTGTTCACCGCGCCACACTCGATCAGCTCCACCATGCTGTCCGTAAACATCTCGTATGGATGCCCAGATCGTGCTTGTGCTTCAGTGCCAGTCCCACAGCATCCGGTACAGCGCCAATCCCCAGCTGCAGCGTCGCACCGTCGGGAATGCGCTCGGCAATCAAGCCGCCGATTGTCTTGCTGGTTTCATCGATCTCCGCTTTTAGGCAGGCAGACCAAGGGCACATGATTTTCATAAAGGCCATCGATCTGCGAAATATGTACCATCGGCGAATTCAAGGCTCTGGGCAAATTCTTATTGACTTCCACAATAATATGCTTTGCCTTGTGTAACAGCGCCTGCGATGCAGATCCCACTGTGCTCATACTGAAGTAGCCGTGCTTATCCATAGGAGACACCGCCGCTACAAAATAATCCACATCCACATATTGGGTGAACAGGCTTGGAATGTCGCGGTAATAACACGGCATCACGTCGGCCAGGCCATTGCTGACAGCCTTGCGGGCGCCGCCGCTGGAAACCAGGAAACACCGGTGTATTTCCCCAGCAGCTCCGCATCCTGATACATTTCATAGGGATAAACGTCCAGCAGAATATGCTGTTTGACATTGGTCAAGCCCTTCTCTTTTACATGCTTTGCCACCGCATTCAGCAACGCTCCCGGCTGCGCCAAGGTAATGTCGCAGCAGAGTACGTCATTGGATTCAATCCGGCCGGCCAGTTCGTCCGCCGTTGCCAGCAGCTGCTTATACATTTTTTTATACTTTCTTACTGCCTCCAAATGATTCACAATCCTCTCCTGTAAACTACGCCCACCAGCGTTTTGTATGGAATTTATTGTACCATACCGAACTCCAGCCCGCAATCCCCGATTCCGTTCTTTTCTTGGGAAGCAGCGGCCTGTTTTTGTTGCGGCACTGGCGCAGCCTCCTCTAAAATTCCCAATTCTCTTTTGTGTTCCCGGCGTCAGGCAAGATGAAGCCCATACAGATCGTTCCATCGGGGCGCATCATAAGAGGCTCCACTTCTTCATAGGCGGCGCTCTTTGACACTTACCGGCTAAATAATCAATCCGCATTCCATCTATCTGCCTATCTGCTTATCCCTTACCCCCATAGTATTTCGCTCATGTGCATTTTTTCAATGCCATGCTATAGAGCACTGACCATCATTAGTTATTATCCTGTGTGTATGCTTGTCATAGATCATGGAGAATTTTAATGGACATACTTCTCTTTCGCTTTTTGTATTAAAACCATTTGTGTCACGGATCTCTCTGCTTAAAGTATCTGATACTTCTATATTTTTTTATATTCCTGAAAATTGGTCTTCTACTTCATCCATTGTCCCCAAATGGTACTGAGAACACTGAGGCGAATGCATCAAAAAAAAAGAGAAGCGCCTAAGCGCTTCTCTTTTTACGTGCATATTCTGGTAGAGCAGCAACAGGCTTGCTGGTCTTATACTATAGCCCAGACCACAAAGCCCAGGCAGACGATAATGCCAACCACAACCGTCAAGACCACCAGATAGCCCATAATATCGCGGGCTTTCCAGGGCCTGCAATGGCCAAGGCAGGCAGCGCCAGAAAGGCTGGATCAGGTTCGTCCAGCAGTCACCCCCAGGCAATACCCATGGCGCAGCCCGGAAGCAGAAACGCCCATCTCCGCTGCAGCGGGCATCATGGCAGGAGCCTGAACGGCCCACTGCCGCCGCCAGAAGGAACAAAGAAGTTCACGATACCGGCGCTCAGGAAAGTCAGCATCGGGAATGTCATGTTAGTGGAGATGGCCACAAATGCATCAGCGATGATCTGCGCCAAAGACACGCCCTGATCGTTTTGCACCACCATCATGCCCATGATACCGGCATAGAAGGGGAACTGCAGGGATAACGCCCGCCGCGCTGGAGGCGGAATCTCCGATGGCATCGATATAACGGCGCAGGCTGCCATGAGCCAGGATACCCAGGAACATGAAGATCATGTTGACGATATTCAGCGTCAGAGCAGACAACACGCTGTTGCCATTGGCGACGGTGTGTTATAGAAATAGTAACCGATGTACAAAACCCGCAATCCAGGTGATCGCCCACAGGATCTTGGACTGTTCCATGGCATCAGCGGGACTTTCACTTCATAAGTGCGGACTTCCTCATCCTTCAGCAGAGCAGGATCCACAGTGATCGTATGCTCCAGCATCCGGATGGGATGCGACCATGACAACAGCGCAGGCTGCAATGACCAGAACCACCAGCACCAGGTTCACCGGAAGAAGATCGTCTCCGCAGTAGAAACCGTCATGTTCATGTCTGTGGTGTAGCCCACCGCAGCCAAGGCGCCGAAGGCGTGGTGATCTGCACAGCGAGTCGAACCAGACGACCCGCGTGCCACATGCAGATGACGGAATAAGCAAAACGTCAGAACACGGTGATCGATTGTGGGAATCTTTTCTGGCCACTTCTTTCGCCATGCAGAACGCGGCAATCAGGCCAAAGCCCCAGTTCAGCCACATGCAGATACCGGAAACGATAACCATAACCAGGATGCCCTGCTTGGCGTGTGAGCCAGACCGGCACACTTTTTCAGCAACCGGTTCACTACAGGCGCCTGCGCCAGAGCAGAACCAGCACAACGACCAGGCACATCTGCATGGTAAATGCCAACAGGCCCCAGAAACCGCTGTCGCTGCCCCAATAAGACAGAACCCGCAGCGGGCCAACGCCCGTGCCGACCATCGCCGCAATAAAGACAACGATTGTCAGAATAATTGCAAACAGGAATGATCCGGCAGCCATCTTTCAATGACACGCACAGACAGATTGGTGATTGCTTTCATAAAATTTACCCCCCTAAAAAATACAATCCTTTCTCTACCAGCGCCGGTTTTCTCCGGCAAAATGTATGCACTCTGTAAACTTGGCAGCAGTAAATATAGCATCTTTTTCTTGACGTTCAAGGACTTACACCCTTTTTATATAATTTTTATAGCATCTTTAATGCTTTCTATATACAAAAATCCACCCCTGCAATCAGCGGTGAAAAACACCGGTATCGGTCAGGCGAAGACAGCGCGGCCCCAGCGCGTCACAGTGCCAGCAACGGCCGTAACAACCACCAGATAACCCATAATTCCCAGCACCGGGCCGCTCACTCTTCTATGCACTTTTTCCAAACCATCCCTCTCGGTATGCCCACAACTCATGGTTTTACAGCGTTCTTATACATACCACTTTCCCGCTTCTGCGGCGGCTTTATTTCCCGACGCGATTCTGCACGCAAGCCTTGTACAATGGGCGCTGAGGACAAGCCATGAACTTTGTCAAACGCTGACCGCGGTGGAAAAAAGCCGCGCTTTAAGTTGTACCCTTCGGTTCTTTTGGCCGCCATACTCTCAGGCAGTCGAGTTTCGGCGCATACGCCCTTTGGCCTGGGCTTTGTGGCCGCCGCCGCCGGCATGGAGGGCCTTTCGGCACTGCTGGGCCTTTCAGGCGCGCTTTTTGATGATGCCTCACCGCCGCCATAAAATATATTGCCGCCGCCATCCTGACTTTCGAAGTCTGTCGCCTTTATTACGAAGCCTCTACCGGAAACATGCCTTTTCTCCCTGATTACCGCCGCCTGCACTGCAGTAGTAGGTTTTGGTGTATCTGATGCCGCAGGGCGTCTTCAATACAGACGGGCCTTATTTCCTGCTGGAGATTTTCTGCCGGCGGCTGCGCCGCTTTGCTGCGCATGGCGCTGGCAATTCAGATCGACGCACCGGAGACCCTGGAACGACAGCAGCTGCTCTTTTGTTCTGGCAATCTCTACTGATTGCCGTGGCCGCCATCCCCCTGGCAGGCCGGTTTTCTGGGCCGTATTTTTCCATCGTGCT
>VOFB01002971.1_pt1 | contig 14783 bp, 15 predicted proteins | sample 5384141 | NCBI WGS metagenome assembly VOFB01 (sample SAMN12384721, study PRJNA508395) | human gut metagenome | isolation source: healthy gut A | host: Homo sapiens | reverse complement strand
GACACCTCGAAGCATTCAAGGAGGGGATGTACACGCTCGATAAATACAAGGTTTTCAGTCTGGTCGATTTTGCGCTGAGTACCGAAGGTCTCGTGAAGGGGAACCGCGTGATCGGCGCCATGAAGGAGCTGGTGCCCGACGTGAAGATCGAACAGATGCCGCTGCCTTTTGCGGCCGTGGCGGCCGACCTGCTGACCGGGCGCGAGGTCGTGCTCGAACGGGGCGGGCTGTACGACGCCATCCGTGCTTCGATTTCGATTCCTTCGGTTTTCCGGCCCGTCCGCCGGGGCAACATGGTGCTGGTGGACGGCGGTACGGTCAATCCGCTTCCGCTGAACCGCGTTCGCCGTGAGCCGGGCGACGTGCTGGTCGCCGTGGACGTGAGCGCACCGTTTTCCGACGAGATGGCCGCGCGGGTCAACTCCTCGCTGAATTATTATAAGGTGATAACCGCTTCGTCGGAGATCATGCAGCAGCATATCGCGCGCCTGATGTGCAAGATTTACAAACCCGACCTGCTGATCGAGATGCCGGCGGACCGTTTCGGAATCTTCGAATTCTACCGTGCGCGGGAGATCGTCGAAGCCGGCCGTCTGGCGGCACGCGCCGCACTCGAACAGCACATGGTCGTCGCCGGATAGCGGATATCCTCTGCCGGAATGCAGGAAAAACCGGGCCGTTGTGGCATGATCTTTGTTTTGGGAAGAAGAAAAGATTGCGACGGCCCGAATTTTGAAGAATTCAAAAGTAGTGACGCAACTTCACACAGATTTGAGGGCCGTCGCAATGGTTTTTATGACGCGGATATCTCCGGGGACGGACGCAGTTTTTGTCCTCCGGGGATTTTATAGTACTCTGCACTACAAAGGTAAATAAAGTTTCTGAAATTGCAATGCCCTTGACCGAAAGTGGTATTCGTGCGCCTAAAATATGGAAACGGGCGGACTGTTTGGGCATCGGGGCTTATTGTTTTCTCGTATATGGACTGACTTTACGGCTTGTTTTGCCGGTTTTTTCCGCGGCTGTAAATAAAAAACGTTCCGGCCTTGCCGCCGGAACGTTTTCGTGTAATCCGTTTTATGCGTGACTAACGTCTGTCCTTGCCGTAGACGTAGGCCGGGATGCGGTGGCTGCGTTTGCCGATCGGAACGCCGATGCCGAGCGTGACGTTCATGATGCTCTGTCTGACTGGGTACGAACTGCGGCGTGTGTTTGGTTATCAGAACGTCCGTGCCGATGAAGAAGTTGATCCAGTTGGGGCAGAGGTTGAGTCCCAGCCCCACGGCGCCGCCGCGGTTGTCGATCACCGAGTAGCTTCCGGTGAGCGTAAACCAGCGGATCGGGTGGAAATTGACCGAACCGGTGATGTTGTGGAGGGTCTTGTACTCCCAGAAACGGGCCGAATACAACAGGCCGATGCCGATTTTGTGGCGCCATACTTCGTATTCGAGTCCGGCGTTGATCGTTGCGCGCAGCATGCGCGACACGCTTTGGGGCGCTCCTTTGTGAAATTCCAGCACGTCGATGTCGAAGTCGGGCGATTCGGTGCCGTCCTCCGTGACGTTGACGCCCGTGAACGAAAGCTCTTTCGACGAGAAGCCCGTGACGTTTTTCTTCTTGCTCCAGCCGATGAATCCCAGATCGTTTACGGCCAGCGACGCCTGCAGGTTGGGCAGGATGTCGTACGTGGCGCCCAGATCGACGGCGAAGCCGTAGCCTGCGGGCGACGTGGGTTTGAAGTCGATGTCGTCCAGCTTGTAAACCTCCTCGCCGGCGTCGTTGCGCTTGGTCGTGACGTCGAGACCGGCGGCGGTGATGTCGAGTCCGCCTGCGGCGTCGATCCGCCACTCCTCTTCTCCGTGCGTCACGTTGAATCGGGTGAAGTACATGCGGGCGCGGGCGGCTCCGACGAGGAATTTGCCGCGGACACCGATGTAAAGCCGGTCGTTGAGCAGCGGGAACGAGTAGCTGAAGGCCGCTTCGAGGTAGCTGTCGGCCGTGAGCCCGATGTTGTGGATGTCGCTGCCCGTGCCTTCCTTGAGGAATGCGAAGAGCGAGTAGGGCAGCGTAGCGTCGGCGGTCGCGCGGGCGTTGAGGTCGAACGACCAGAAATTCTTGTGGTTGCGCGTGAAGGCGCCGAAGCCGATGAGGTTCACGCGGGTGTCGATGCCCAGCAGGTTGTCGGCCTTGAGTCCCGAAAGCGCCTGTCTGGTCGAAACGGCTTCGTCGAGCAGCGTGACCAGTTTCCCGTTGCGGGGATAGAGCAGTTTGTCCACGGCCAGATTGCCGCTGGCGTTGATGTCTATGCCGCCCAGACCGGGAATGTTGACATAGCCGCGCAGCGGTGCGAAAGCCGGGTTGAATTGGCTGCGGAAGGTCGTTCCCTCCATGAAGTAAGCCGTCGGGTTCTGGGCGGCAACGCCTGATGCCAGCAGCAGCGTTGCGAGAAAAGCGTATGTTTTTTTCATGTGCAGTGCCGGGTTAGAGGTTGAGTTTCAGACCGCCGCGCTTGACAAGACGCAGTGCGATGACGATTTTCTGGTCGGGCGTGAATCCGGAGCCGGGGAAATATTTCTCCAACTTTGACGGGGAGGATGATCTCCGTGCCGTCGATGATCTGGCGCAGGTCGTTCTCGTGGAGCCGCGTTTCGCCGATCTCGGTCTTTACGTTGGGTTCGACGCGTATGTCGAACTCCACCTCCGTGGGGTAGAACCGGGGGCTGAACTGCAGGCTGACAGGCAGTGCGCTGATGATTTCGCCGTAGATGTCCAGCGTGTTTCGGGGATTTGCCGTGCCTTTCGGATCGAGGTTATCGGCCAGCATGTCCACCACGTCGCTGCCGAGGTCGATCCTGCCGAGGTCGTAGGTTACGTCTTCGATTTTCAGATCCGTCAGGTAGCTGCCGGCCAAATCTCGGACCTCGCCGGCCAGCTCCTCCTGCAATCCCGTGGTAGCGCGGAACATCGTGATGAATACCTGCTTGAAATCTTTCGGGTCCGTGTTCGGCGGAAGCAGGGGCAGGAACGTGCCGAGATACTTGTCATAGAGCAGGTCCGCTACGGCGTTGATTTTGGCGTCGGACCTCTTCATTTGTTCGATCAGTTCGTCGAGCAGCTCGTCGATATAGGACGGGGTGTGCTGAATCTTCTGAAGATCCACGTATTTTCCGCCTGCGGGCAGCGGCGAAGGCAGCCAGATATCGGCTTCGTCGAAGAGGGCTTTGATGTCGGTGCCTTCCTTGCTCAGTTCGCTCATGCTGACGGTGACCGTAGCCAGCGGCAGCCGGAATTCGTCGCCGATGACGACGCCGTCCGTGTCGATTTCCGACAGATCGTAATTGTTGTCGATACACGAAGTTACGAGCATACCGAACAGAAACAGTGGTAAAATCAATCTCATAGTTTTGAGGGTGTTTGCATTGGATTGCAAATATATGCCGTTCCGACGAATAAACCAAAGAATTGGACAAATTCGTCAGCGGAGCGGACAAATCGGCCCGCTATATCGTCCTCTGACGGGCTTCAGGGGTGCATCTGCGGGTTTTGCGAAATATTTGTTACATTTGCGTTGCTATTGTCGTTATGGCCGAAACCGGAAAAAACAACCTCAGGGAACAGGTGGCGATGCTGCCGCTGTCACCGGGCGTCTACCAGTTCGTGGACCGCTCCGGGACGATCATCTATGTGGGTAAGGCCAAGAGCCTGCGCAAACGGGTCTCCTCCTATTTCGTGCAGAGCAAGGAGCACAGCGCCAAAGTGCGTGTGCTGGTGCGGCAGATCGCCGAGATCCGCCATATCGTCGTCAGCAGCGAGACCGACGCGCTGCTGCTCGAAAATTCGCTGATAAAGACCCTCCAGCCGCGTTACAACATTCTGCTCAAAGACGACAAGACCTATCCGTGGATCGTGGTGCGGCGCGAACATTTTCCGCGCGTGCAGTCCACCCGCCAGCTGACGCGCGACGGCTCGCAGTATTTCGGTCCCTACAGCTCGGTGATGATGCAGCACAGCGTGCTCGAATTCGTGCGCGAAGTGGTGCCGCTGCGGACGTGCAAGCTCAATCTGGCGCCCGAACAGATCGCCAAAGGCAGGTATTCGGTCTGCCTGCAGTATCATCTGGGCAACTGCAAGGGTCCCTGCGTCGGGGAGCAGAGCGAAGCGGAGTACGCAAAGCTGGTCGATATGGTCGTCGCGGTGCTCAAGGGCGACCTGCGCCCCGTGCGGAGCTATCTGGAAAGCGAAATGTCGCATGCCGCCGCCGGGTTGAAATTCGAACTGGCGCAGCGCTACAAACAGCGTCTGGACGCGCTGGACAACTATTCGAGCAGGTCGGTGATCGTGAGCGCGAAGATCGTCGATGTGGATGTTTTCGCTTCTTCCGGACGACGATGTGGCCTATTGCAACTTCGTGCGCATCCGCCACGGCTCGATCGTGGGCGTCTATACGGTGAAACTCTCTACGGGCGTCGGCGGCGACGAACGCGACATGCTGACGCTGGCCATCCAGCATATCGTGGAGCATATCGCGGGAACGCTCGCCAAAGAGGTCGTCGTTCCGTTCCTGCCTTCGACGACGCTGTTGTTCGACGGCGTGACCTTCACGGTGCCGAAGCGCGGCGAAAAACTCGAACTGCTGGAATTCTCGCAGAAGAGCGCCCGCATCTACCGCGCCGAGCAGCTCAAGAACCTCGAAATCAAGAATCCCGAACGCTATACCGAACGGCTGTTGAACGCCCTGCAAAAGGAGCTGCGTCTCGACAGACAGCCGCGGCACATCGAATGTTTCGACAACTCCAATCTGCAGGGGGCCCATCCGGTAGCCTCGTGCGTGGTCTTCCGCGATGGAAAACCCGCACGCAAGGAGTATCGTCACTTCAACATCAAGACCGTGGAAGGGCCTGACGATTACGCTTCGATGCGCGAAGTCGTCTTCCGGCGTTACAGCCGTCTTCAGGAAGGGGGCCGAGCTGCCCGATCTCATCATTGCCGACGGCGGAAAGGGGCAGATGGGCATCATTCACGAGGTACTGGAGGTATCTTGGGCTGGACATACCTGTGGCCGGACTGGCCAAGAACGACCGCCACCGGACCTCCGAACTGCTCTGCGGCTATCCGCCCGTGCTGGTCGGCATCCGTCCCACTTCGCCCCTTTTCCACTTTTTGGCGCACATTCAGGAGGAGGTGCACCGTTTCGCCGTCTCGTTCCACCGTCAGAAGCGCAGCAAAGCGTTTATCCATAGCGAACTGGAGCAGATCGAAGGCATCGGCGACAAGACGATCCGCACGCTCCTCCAGCACTTCCGCTCCGTGGCCAAGGTCAAGGCCGCTCCGGCCGAGGAGCTTTCGGCGCTGGTCGGTCCGGCCAAGGCGAAAAAAATCAGGGCTTTTTGAAAAATAGCCGGATTCTTTGAAAATTGCAAAGATTCGACTATCTTTGCCATCCCGATTCTACGGATGAGGTTTGCCCGGATGGCGGAATCGGTAGACGCGTTGGTCTCAAACACCAATGACAGCAATGTCGTGCCGGTTCGACCCCGGCTCCGGGTACAAAGTAAAATCGCTTAATTTGTTGATTATGGCAAGTTAGGCGATTTTTTATTTTCGGATTTTCCCCGCATTTTCCCCACAGAGAAGAAATGGTTGTAATGTGAAAACCAAATGTTGGATATCCCTTTTGTTATTGTGTAACCTGTTGGTTGAATTAAAATAAAGCATATTTGATAATACAAATTTTGTCGATGATTGTAGAAGCTGAGGTATTGCAGCATGACCAAGCTCGATTTTAACGGCTGTACGGGTAAACAGCCCGTATGTCATACTAATCAAGAACTGGTTAAGTTGAGAAATCTTTTGATATGCTTTCTGGAACGATTGTAAGCTCATGAGAGTTGTTTCCGGTTCTTTTGGTTCAGTTGATACGGGACTTCAAGTTTGATATAAGCCATTTTGAAAAGGTCTTGTTGCATATCAATATTCAAGTACCATACGTGCCGAAATAATTTCTGAATATCAATCTTTTATACGATTGATACCCAATTTTACACCGAAAAATGTAAAAATTAGGTGTTGTATTTTCTCTATATCGAATCACACAGGCTAATGAATAAGGAAAGATCATTGAGCTTTCGGGTACTTTTTTGGAAATGTCAAATGATTGGTATTTAATAATATGAGATTTGTATTTCGTATTTTGCATCCGCAATTTGTCTGCATTTCTTATGATGACAATGCATTTTCATCTTTTTCGTTATCTTTGGAGCCAATCATATAAAGAATAGTGCGAAAATACAAACGGAACATAGGTGCGGTATTGCTACTGGTACTCTTCGCATGGTACTGGGTTCTGTTACGCTGTTTCCCCATGCTCACAATATCGACGGGCATATCTATGTTCACTCGCATCCTTTCTCCGGTACCTCGAATAATCCCGGCCACAGCCATACCCCCGCAGCAGTTTCAACTGATCGCACACCTGTCGCTGCTGGTAATGATGGTGGCGACGCTCGTCGCATTCGCCTTACGGCTGCTGGGAGTTTCCTTCATTTTCAAAACGCAAAAACCGGCCGTCCGGCAGGACGCTCCGATCCGGATTTACGGGCTGCGTGCACCTCCCGTCTGCTGATACACATTCCATTCTGAACGGGACGGGCTTGTTGCCCGCACCCGTTGCCATGTATATGTATCAGTAATTATCAAAAACCGGATTTTTCCATGAAAGAAAAAAATATTGGGGGCATTTCTCATGCTCCTGCTCCCCGCGGTATGCTCCGCCGGGGGAGGAGCCTGCCATGAAGCCCCAAAAAAGCAGAGCGACGCAAATATCACCGGCCATGTGGTCGATGCCAAAACCTACGAACATCTGGCCTTTGCCACCATCGCCGTGAAAGGCACGACCATCGGCATCGCTACCGATGCCACGGGGCACTATTTCCTGAAGAACCTGCCGCAGGGCCGTTTTACGCTCGTTGCCTCGTCTGTGGGTTACAGGAGTGCCGAGCAGACGGTCGAGATCTCGCCCGACAAGACCATCGAGGTCAATTTTTCCCTGACCGAAGAGGCGCTTTCTGTCGAAGAGGTCGTCGTGTCGGCCAGCCGGACGGAGACCAACAAGAAAACATCACCGACTATCGTATCGGTGGCCTCGGCCAAACTCTTCGAATCGACCGCCTCGTGCAATCTGGCCGAGACGATGAATTTCCAGTCGGGATTGCGCGTCGAAACCAACTGCGGCAACTGCGGTACGACCCAGCTGCGCATAAACGGACTCGAAGGGCAGTATTCGCAGGTACTGCTCGACAGCCGCCCGATCTTCAGTTCGCTGGCATCGGTCTACGGCCTTGAACAGCTGCCCGTCGCCATGATCGAGCGGGTCGAGGTGATCCGCGGAGGCGGCTCGGCGTTGTTCGGGGCGAATGCCATCGGCGGTGTGGTCAACATCATCACCAAGGAGCCGCTGCGCAACTCCGTCACACTCTCCAATACGACCAATATCTTTGAGGGCGGTACGGCCGACTTCAACACCTCGCTCAACGGCTCGTTCGTCTCCGACGACTACAAAATGGGCGTCTACCTGTTCGGCATGATTAAGGACCGCGATTCGGATGACCGCAACGGGGACGGATTCTCGGACATCCCAAAACTCAACTCCGAGACGGCCGGATTTCGGGCCTATTACAAAACTTCGCCCTATACGCGTCTGACGGCGGAATACCACCATATTCACGAGTTTCGCCGTGGGGGCAACGAGTTCGACCAGCCGCCCCACATGGCCGATATCGCCGAACAGCTCAATCACAAGATCGACGGCGGCGGATTGAAATTCGACTGGTTCAGTCCGAACAACCGCCACCGGATGGGCATCTATACTTCGGCGCAGAATATCGACCGTGACAGTTATTTCGGCACGGACAAGAAGCCCGACGCCTATGGCGCTACGGACGACAAGACGTTCGTGGCGGGAGCCCAATATACCTACTCTTTCCATAAACTGCTGTTCCTGCCCTCGGAACTGACGGCGGGCGTCGAGTACAACTACAATACGCTGCACGACAAATACCTCGGCTTCGGGCGCGACTTCGAGCAGACCACCCATAGCACGGGTTTCTTTTTCCAGAACGAGTGGCGGAGCGAAAAGCTCAACTTCCTGATCGGCGGCCGCGTGGACAAGCACAACATGATGAAGAACGTCGTCTTTTCGCCGCGCGTGAACGTGCGTTACAGTCCGACGGAAAAGATCGGCCTGCGGGCCAGCTATTCGAGCGGTTACCACGCGCCGCAGGCTTACAACGAGGACCTGCACATCGACGCTTTGGACAACAAGGTGGCGATCATTCGACTCGCTCCGGATCTCAAACCCGAATACTCGCACAGCCTGAGTGCATCGGTGGATCTGTATCATAATTTCGGGCGAGTGCAGGCCAACCTGCTCGTCGAAGGATTCTACACGATGCTTGAGGACGTGTTTACGCTCGAAAAAAATCGGCGAGGATGCCCAGGGCAACATCATTAAGGAGCGCCGCAACGCTTCGGGAGCCACCGTGGCCGGCGTGGGAGCCGAAGCCAAGGCGGGTATTCCGGGACGGTTCGAGCTGCAGCTGGGCTACACCTTCCAGCGCAGCCGTTACGACGAACCCGAAAAATGGTCGGACGACGTGACGCCCCAGCGGCGGATGTTCCGTTCGCCGGACCATTACGGCTACTTGACGGCGAACGTCAACCTCACGCGTGATTTCACGGCGTCGGTGTTCGGCAACTACACGGGCCGGATGCTCGTGCAGCACAATGCTGGGTATATCGAGAGGGATACCGAGCGTCTGACGCCCGATTTCTGGGATATGGGCCTGCGGCTGTCGTACAATTTCCGGCTCACGAAACAACTGCGGCTGGAACTGAATGCCGGGGTGAAAACCTTTTCGACAGCTTCCAGAAGGACCTCGATTTCGGCCAGAACAAAGATGCCGCTTATATCTACGGTCCGGCAGTTCCGCGCACTTACTTTATCGGAGCAAAATTCGCGCTGTGACCAAGATGTACCGTGTTATTCGGATGCAGGGCCGGTTCCTGCATCCGAATTTGTATTTAGAGCTTGAAGGTCGGCAAACCAATAGGAATAAGTTTTCACCGTTCCGTCGTCTCAGGCGGATGTCGTAGCTTTGTGAAAAAGATCGGCCCAGCCGGAACGGCACGGGCTGTCGGAAGATCGGACCGTCGTAACAGAATGTATGATATTCGCCGTTTTCTCCATTGGGATCGACTCCGGCAGGCAGAGAGGCTATGAAGCCTCGGTCGATCTCCCGGCCTATGGCGTCGGCGCCGAGTCCGTCGGCCATCGTGGTTACGACGACCGTCCGAAATCCCGATACGAGGAAATCGTTCATCACCTCTTCCGAAGATTTTCCCAAAGCGGTTCCACGATTTCGATTCCGTGCGGCGAGAGTTGCTGCTCCCGGTATTTGCGCACATCGTGCAGGAAAATATCCCCGAAGATGAAACGGGTCACGCCCTGCGTCTTGAAATGCTCCACGGCCCGGGACATGGCGACGTCGTAATCCTCCATATTGCCTTTGGGCGTCAGGTCTACGATATAAAGAGGAACGCCGATGCTTTCGGCCTGCATTTGCAGTAATGCCGTCGGGATGCCGTGCATCGTCGAACGGTGCGTATCCCGGTTTACGGTAGTCAGCAGCGCGACGATCTCGTATTCGCCCGATTGCTGTGCCCGCAACAGCGCATGGGCGGAATCCTTGCCGCCGCTCCAGTTGAATACGGCTTTTATCCGTTCCATATTATATTTTCTGCATTATGGAAGAATCCGCAGACAAGGGTCAGATACTCCGGCATTAATCCATCCGAACCCCATTTCAGTTCGATGCCGAACAGTTCGGAGGTTGTTCGCGCGATGTCGAATCCGCAGGCTTCGAGCGATGGGCGTACCAGTTCGGGGTGGCGGCAGGGTTTCGCTTCGGGGCGTGTACAGGTACCCTCGGGACAATAGAGGCAACTGCCGACGTAGGCGAACGAACGTCCTCCGTATCGCCGCTCCATCTCGAGCAGACGTCTCTCGAGCCGCTGCCGTTCGGGGTGGATCAGCCGGCCGGCTTCCGATATCGGAACGTGCTGTTCGGCAGGAGTGATCTTCGTCGCGATAATCAATGCCGACGTATATTGCGAGAGATATGCTCCGACATCGTATCCGAACGGCGGGCATCCCCAGCTGCGGTTGTAATTGCGGCAGGCACGGCAACACTCCAAAACCGCATGGCATCACGGAACCGGGCGATATAGTCAGCCACGGGCAATGCAGCGCAATGGCCTTCTGCGGTATATCGAAATGAAAAATCCATGAAACAAAAATAGTCGTTTCGGGCGTTTGTAATGCTGTTTCACGAAAATAATTTGTTGTCGAGCGCTGTTTTTCGGGATTAACCGTTATATTTGCCCCAGATTTGGTTTTTCCGTTCCCCGTGCCGGGGAGGAAATGAAAGGGAATCGGGTGCAAATCCCGACAGTCCCGCTGCTGTGAAACTCCGTGAAGGTTTCGAACATCTCAGCCACTGATCCGCAAGGATCGGGAAGGCTTCGGAACAGGAGTCAGTCAGAAGACCTGCCAAGTCGATTCGATGTCAAAGGACCCCGAGGATGGGCGTTTGATTTCGGTTGTATACTGCATGATAATTTTAATTCCGATGCTGTTGCAAGGATTGCTGTGCCGTTTTCGGCACACGGGTTTCGCTTTGCGGGAACAGCTCGGCCTAAAAACGGGATTCGGTATGGAATTACTCGAACGATTGCTATTTGGTTCCGAGTCGCTTTGGGGCGGCGGTGTCGCCCACTCGGTGATGATCCTGGCGCTGGTCATCGCACTCGGCATCATGCTGGGCAAGGTGAAGATCGCCGGGGTGTCGCTGGGTGTGACGGGTATTTTGTTCGTCGGCATCGCGTTCAGCTATTTCGGCATGAACATCGACGAGCACCTGATGCACTTCCTCAAAGAGTTCGGACTGATTCTCTTCGTCTATTCGATCGGTTTGCAGGTCGGTCCCGGATTTTTCTCCTCGTTCCGCAAGGGCGGCGTCACGCTGAACAAACTGGCCGTACTGGTCGTGGCGCTCGGCGTCGTTACAACGGTTGCCCTTTATTATGTCACCGGGCTTCCGATGACGACGATGGTCGGCGTGATGTCGGGTGCCGTGACCAATACCCCGGGGCTGGGTGCCGCGCAGCAGGCTTTCAGCGACCTGCACGCCGGAGCCGATGCCCCGGATATCGCGACAGGCTATGCATTGGCCTATCCGCTCGGAGTGATCGGAGCCATCCTGACCCTGCTGGCGTTGCGCTATCTGCTGCGTATCGACGTGCGGCAGGAGGAAGAGGCGGCAGGTTTGGGTACGGACGTGCTGAAAGACCTGACGACCCGGCGGATTTCCGTCGAAATCTGCAATCCTGCCGTCGAGGGTAAAAGCATCTCCGGAATACGCCGTTTGGCCCTGCGCGATTTCGTCGTGTCGCGGATTTGCCGTCCGGGCGAAGCTCCTGAACTGGCCGATGCTGCGACGACGCTCCGCTGCGGCGACCGGATTTTGCTCGTGGCGGCGCCCAAAGATGCCGAGGCACTGGTCGCGTTGCTCGGCCGGGAGGTGGACGCCGGTCCGATGATGCAGGATCGGAAGATGATTTCACGGCGAATACTTATCACCAAACCCGAGCTGAACGGCAAGACACTTGCCGAACTGCGCATCCGCTCCACGAGCGGCGTCACCATTACACGCATCAACCGTTCGGGTATCGACCTGGTGGCTGCGGGGAATCTGCAGTTGCAGCTGGGCGACCGGGTGACGGTCGTGGGTCCCGAACTTTCGGTAGCCCATGCCGAGCGGCTCTTCGGCAATTCTCTCAAGCGTCTCAACCATCCCAACTTGATTCCTATTTTCATCGGCATCGCGCTGGGCGTCGTGCTGGGCAGCATTTCGTTCTGGATTCCCGGCGTTCCGCAGCCCGTGAAACTGGGCCTTGCCGGCGGTCCGCTGATCGTCGCCATCCTGATCGGCCGCTACGGTCCGTATTACCGGCTCATCACCTATACGACGATGTCGGCGAATCTGATGCTGCGCGAAGTGGGCATTTCGCTTTTCCTTGCGGGCGTGGGGCTGGGTGCCGGCGAGGATTTCGTGCCTACGCTCGTCGCGGGCGGATATGTCTGGATCGCTTACGGAGCCGTGATCACGATCGTTCCGCTGCTTCTGGCGGGGCTTTTCGGACGTTTTTACTACAAACTCAACTATTATACGCTGATCGGCGTGCTTTCGGGCGCGTCGACCAATCCGCCGGCGCTGGCCTATTCGACCGAGCAGACCACGTCCGACGCACCTTCGGTGGGATATGCCACGGTCTATCCGCTGTCGATGTTCCTGCGGGTGCTGGCGGCCCAGCTTTTGATTTTGATTTTCGGATAACCCAAGAAGGCGCGGCCAAACAAAGACCCGTTACTGCCATAACAAGTCATTGCACAGAGATTAGTAGTCGGCCGCGCCTTTTTTTAATACGACAGTTATGAATATCTTACTGTATGGAGTGCCGGCCGGTTTGGCCAAAGAGATTGCCGGACGATACGGCCTGAAAGTGGTGAATTCTCCCGACAAGTTCGATGCCGCGGGTTCGCTGATGCTCGTTCCGCCGATCAGCGCCCCGCGCTACCTCTTGGCGTTCTACAATGCCATGCTGCGCCACGAGGACGACGTCGATGCGGTCATTATATGTGGTATCGAGTCGTGTGGAGCGGCCAGCACGGTGCAGTATTGTACGCCGCCGGGAAAATTCTTTTCGTTGAACAACGACATGGACGAAGAAGAATTGAAAAAAGAGTTATGCCAGCTCCTCGACGCGCTGTTCGCCGAGGGCAATCAGATCAATCTATAAGAATGGAGAGCAACGGGTATATACATGTCTACACCGGCAACGGGAAGGCAAGACGACGGCCGCGTTCGGACTGGCCGTGCGTGCCTTGTGCGCCGGAAAGAGCGTCTATGTCGGGCAGTTCGTCAAATCGATGAAGTACAATGAGACGAAGATCGAACGGCTGTTCAATGGCTCGGATCCGGCATTCGGCCCGATCCGTATCGAGCAGTTGGGACGCGGCTGTTTTATCGGAAAAGACCCGGAACCTGCCGACAGGAAAGCGGCTGGCAAAGGCTGGGCCCGTTGTGCGGATCTGCTCCGGAGCGGGGAGTACGACGTAGTCATCCTCGACGAACTGACCATCGCCCTGCATTTCGGACTGCTCTCGACCGCTGTCGTGCTGGATGTGCTGCGTAACCGTCATCCGGCCGTCGAAGTGGTTATCACAGGACGTTATGCACCGCAGGCGTTGCTCGAGACTGCCGATCTTGTGACAGAAATGCGCGATGTGAAGCACTATTACGCACAGGGCATCCAGTCGCGCGACGGAATCGACCGCTGATTATTCGAGCCGCTGGTAATAGTATAATTCCCGGTCGTCCGCGGCCAGCACCTCGGGGTGCATGATCGCGATCAGGTCGTGCAGGACGACGTCGGGCTGTACCACACCCGACTCCCAGTAGTCGTTGCCTCCGGCGACATTCAGCCGTTTGTTGCAGTTGTAAACGGCACAGTTTCTAACGCATCGGGTGTTTGCATGAATTTTTGGATACTGCGCCTTCAGCTCCCCGAGCGATGAGACACTGCCCGCATTGAGCCACATATCGGCCGCCGAGGTCAGCAGATAGGCCTCTTCGAGGTCGATGGGCAGCGAACGGTTCGAAGTATTTTTCTCGTAGATATAATCTCCGCCCGCATCGGCGATCAGCCGGGCGACATAGCTTTCGGTCGACGCCATAAACCACGACCCGGCATAGGGCGTGTTAATCATCACTTTCGGATGTTTCGAAGTCGCCGCCGCGAGGGTTTTCCCGGCTGCGCATCGTAACGGGGAACCGGCTCGAACACCTTCGCCCCGTTTCGCGGCATTCCGGTGATCTCGGCGATAGCCACGAGCCATTCGGCCTTGCCCAGCGGCGACTGTTCGAGGTACTCGCCGATGTAACAGAACGGAATGCCCATTTCGAGCAGTTTCGACTCCATGCCGCTTGCGCCGCTCACGCCGAAACAACAGCACCAGATCGGGCCGTTGTGCGAGCAGCAGTTCGTAGTCGATATTTCCGTCGAAGCCGATGTCCGCCACGGCTTCGGGGTGTCGTTACATATTTATTCGAAATATAGTTCGGCCTGTCCCAACGCATCGAGCATCGCCACATAAGTAGAGAACGGACGATGAAGAGCGTTGTTTCGGTGTTCTCGGCGCCTTGCCACGGATTGAATACTTTGAAGCGTACTGCCGGCCTTCAGCACCGACGATCTCGAAGCCCGGGCATAGGACGGTTTGTAGAGGGTTTCCGTATAGGCGTCATTCCTGTCGTGTTCGATGCGCAGGAGATAAGGAAGGTAGCCGCGCTAAGCAGGATGAAATAGACTGTTTTTTCATAAGAATCCGTTAAAAGTCTGTTTGCAGAAACCGGATGTATGGTTGTATGGCAGACAACGCATACTACTAACCTCTGTGATTCTCCAGTTTCTGCAAACAGACTATCAAAAAATGGCGGCAGGATTAATTACAGGAAGGTTTGCAATGGTTCACCGCGATTAAAGGCCCCGCCGCCGTGTCAAATATTTATTGCGCAATTGTTTCGATCTCTTTTCCACGCCAAAGTGCAGGTCAGTAAGCGCAGTTGAACCAACACGCAGGCCGGACCAAAGGTAGCCGTTCTAGC
>VOFB01003191.1_pt1 | contig 14784 bp, 24 predicted proteins | sample 5384141 | NCBI WGS metagenome assembly VOFB01 (sample SAMN12384721, study PRJNA508395) | human gut metagenome | isolation source: healthy gut A | host: Homo sapiens | reverse complement strand
CGTCACAGCTTTCAGAGCCGGGCGGCCGCCTCATAGAACACCTGGCATTTGGACTCGTCATCCGGGCCCCATTGCTGATACGTATTCCGCCGCAGCCTGGGATGGAGCCAGCGGATGGGCAGGCAATAGGGATGCGCCCCTTAGCCAGTTTTTTCGCCTTTTGCATAGTCCTCAGAGCCGGGGGCGATGGTGCCATAAGCGTCTGGGAGCAGATGACGTTCTTATCGATCGGCAGGGCGATACACTCTTTCGTCCGGCCACCCGCCATGGGCCACGACAAGAATCTGGTTGGGAAACGCTTCGGGCGATATCCAGCCGTCTTGGGGCTTCCGGATCGAAACGGCGCCCCTTCATGGCATGGGCACTATAGTTTATCATCAGCGGGATATGTGGTCATCCAGCATCATTAAAGTGGGAACAACCGTTCGTCGTCCGCGGTGAAACAGGTCTCGGAGAAAAGCCGCTTTCGATCGCGTCCTTTTCCCTCGCCCTCAAAACAGTCCGCCGCACTTCGTCCAAAGCCTTTTTGTCTGACAGGGGATCGACGGAGGGAACAGGATGAACGGCCTGAATGCCTGGCAGCTCAGCTCAAAAGCTCCTCATAGAGTGACGCCAGGTATCGGCCCGGCACCACCGCCATGTCGATTCCGGCAGTATCTATCTCACGGATGCAGCAGATCCTGACTTCTCCGGACAGAGGCGGGGCATGGGTCCGGTGTAGCCGTAGGCGCTCTGCTCCAGGTCGTTCTGGTCTTCATAAAATTTCAAATAGCATTAAAGGCGGGCGGACACTGAACCGCCCCCAATTGTACGGACAACACAAAAGGCGCCTATGTAGGGAAATATGAAGTTTATGCGGAGATGCGTCGCGCAAGCGCGCCTCTCAATCTTTAACTGGATGCGCTCATGGTTGGCAAGTGTGTTTGTCAAACGAAAATGTGAGCAAAAGGGCCCCAAAAAAGTGAGCACCTTCAGCACCAGATTTCATGTCGTGAGCAATGTTTTCCCAAATGCCAAATGCTCACCTTTTGAGTACCGGAAAGATGAGGGGCCTTTTGCAGAGTGGGCTGCCCTGGGGGGCCTAATGCTCATCAGTCCCTGGGGGGCCAAACGCTCCATCGGTGTCCAAAGCCCTTTTGCACTAATTTTGAGTACCTAAGTGTATGCTCTCTGGCGGTTTTAGGGACTGGGTAAGCCAGTAGCTCTCCCAGAGAAAAATCACAATATGGCCAATGGTGGATAAGCCGGTCAACAAGTGCCGCAGTCGGCGGTTGTCGCCAAAGGCGGTGTTCCACTGAGAGAACTCAGGTTTGAGGTAATAATCAGGCTCTTGCGCTCATGGCAATCGGAAATCACTTGGAACAGCCCAGTTCAGCGGCATCCTTGTGCAGAGGACAGAAACCAATCTCGTCAATCACAACAAGCTCTACCTTTTCCAGCGTACCGGTAGTTGTTCAAAGAATTACATGGTGTTCTTCTCCAGCAGGATGTTTGCCAACTCCGCCGCAGTAAAGAAGCGGACGCCGCCCCTCCTGGCGGCTTTCAAAGCAATAGCCGTAGCCAGATGGGTCTTTCCCGTCCCAACGCTCCCCATAAAAAATCAGGTTTTTTTTTGGGGCAAGGAACTGGAGGTCGGTCATGTATTCTGTGGCAAGCCGCCAGGAAGTTCAATAGCGGAGTTCCACAAAAATCATCCAGTGTCTTCATCGGAAACCAGCCGTCTTTACCATGCGGTTAATCCAGGTTGGTTTCTCGTTCCCTAATTCCAGTGTCAGAGATGGGGTCACATGCACATCGGTATTTTCGTAGGGGACGCTCCATGCGCCATTTCCAGAGCATCATCACAGAACTCAGAGTTTCCGTCAGCAACGATTTCGCTGAGAAGTTGCAGGGCGCTCTTCCGCTCTTTTCCCTTGGTGGAAGCAAGATAATCCTGCCACCGTTGCGGCATCTGGTGGAAGAACCGGGTATGCTCAATCGCTCCTGGCTTTTTGCAGAGGGTGGACACATACTGCGTCCAGTCGTAGACCTCATCATTGGTCTTGTAGCTTCTGGGAAAGCGTCCAACCGGTCTGTGGTCGTGGTAAAACGCTACATGGTCATAGAAGATTTTGGCCTGTACTTTTCGCCGGCCAGCATGGGAGATAGCCCGTATTTATTCGTCTCAATCGTTGCAAAGCCTGTTTTACTCACGGTAAGCGTCGTGTAGCGGAACACAGAGAAGGGATACTGCGGCAGCTCTAAAAGTGCCGCCTTGTCCTTCTTCCCAAAGTTCCCGGATGGGAACCTTGTGCTTGTAGTGGAGCCGGTCAGCGTCCTTTTCGCACCACTCCAAGAGCTGTTCATTAAATTCCTCAAACGAGGTAATGACTGGGACCGACAAACGCATTGCGGCGGCTGTAACCAACCTTGTTCTCTACATTGCCTTTTTTCGTTGCCGGAAGCCGGATTGCAAAATCAGCTTGGAAACGGTAGTGGAGCATAAAGCGGGTAAAGCCGTCCGTAAGGACACGCTCACCATCTTTTAGTACCTGAGCAACCGCCGTGGTCATGTTGTCAAACCACAGCCTGGGAGGGACGCCGCCAATGTGCTCAAAAATCCGCTTCATGCCTTCCAGCAGGCACTCTTGGTTTTGAGACGGGAACGCTTGCGTTACTCCGTTGTTAGAGCCGGGGAATGAGATCGTCAGCGCATAGAACGGAAAGCGTTCTCCGGTAGCGGCCCATTCGCCTTCCGCAAGGCCAAAGTCCACCTGTCCCCAGCCTTTGGGGTGCTCCAGAGGGAGATAACCGGCACTCAGAGTTTTCATGACATATTTTTTCTTGCGGACATACTTCTTCACGGTGGAATAGCAGCCAGTAAACCCATGCTCATCAGACGGTGGTAAATCCGCATTACTGTATGGCGCTGTTTCCTGGGGGCCTTTCGGTCCCTCCTCCAGCCATTTATCAATGATGGGGATGAAGTCTTGCAGCACCGGATAGCTCTGTGGCTCAATATCCGGCAGATTGTCCTCGCTCCAGTTTTCCTGGTAGGCGTACTTGCGGACAGTCTCAAAGCTGTGGCCGGTTATGCGGCATATTTCCCGCAAACTTGCCTCTTCATTTTCGTAGAGGTCTTTGATATACTTGATTTGAGCCATTCGTAACACCTTTCTGCTACCCCTTATGGTTATCCCACCTAAAGGGTAGCGTTTATTTCAGGTGCTGACAATGGCTCTTTTTATTTGCCATTGGGGTGCTCACTTTTTGAGTACCATTTGCTACATTTTCATTTTACCGAAAACTTGTCAGCTTCAGCCAGCACCCCCTGAGGAGGAGCTGACAGCTCTGCAGCAGTCCTCGGGCATCCATGTCGAGGGCGTTCTGCTGCAGCCGATCGACCACCCAACGAGGCCATGATCCGTTCCATGCAGTCCACCACCGCCTTCATTCAGTGCAACGGCCCTTCTATTCCGATATGGACCGTATTTACCCGGAGGATTACGGCGGAACCTTTACCGCCGTCAACTATCTGCTGCAAAGGGGGCACCGCCGCATTCTCTGCATCTGCGGCGACGTGCGTTCCCGGTATTTTGCCCAGGCGCTGGCCGAGCGCGGCCTGACCGCAGATCCGTTGCAGATTCTGAGCAGCAATGCCGACGAAGCGGAAATCACCAAACGCTTGCTGGAGTATAGGCCGACTGCCGTTTTTGCCGTGGCCGAGGAGTGCTTCCTCGCCTATTCCGCCATCCTGTCCCTGGGATGGCGGGTTCCTGAGCAGATCAGCTTTCTGGCCTATAACGATGCCACCTGGATGCGTCTGCTCGGCGTTTCCGCCATCGCGCACCGCTTCGATGCCTTCGGCGAGATGATTGCCAACCGCTTTGCCTAATGCATCGAGCAATACGCCGACAGCAGGGTCTTTCCGGAGGCTACCCGCTCCACACTGGATATGAAGCTGGTGGAGCGCCGCTCCGTCCGGAATCTGGCAGACACCGCGGCTGTATATCCCTGATTGAGATATGCCGTTGAGGATGTGTTTGTCGAAGCCGTAATACCGCTGGAGCCTGCGGTTTCGGTTTTGCAGGCCGTCGCACTTATCATGATCAAGCCAGCCAACACAAACGTTCCTATCCGCCGACACCGTTTCCATACTTTTACCCATTGGGGAACCCCTATTCTTTCTTTCGCCTATATTTTACATTGAAAAAGACAACAGTTGTCACCGAGCGCGGCGACAAAGTATAAAAAGCCATCGCCATCTATCTGTGCACACGGGTGTCACAGGTGCGCTGCATAGACGTTTCATACGCCACGCCGCGCTGCTCCGGTCGCATTCCTCCAGAATCACCGCTTGCTTGTGCACCGTTTCATTTACCAGCACGAACACCAGCTGCCGTTCATCCGGCGACAAATAAGCCGACGCCAACACGCCCTCCGGCGCATCCGGTGCATCCACGCCCACACGGGTATAGCCTTTTATAAACTTGGAGTAATTACCCAATGCCCAGAAATGGCGCGTGGTCATAAACCAATCGGGATCTTGATCCTTCACCACGATCAGCGCATCCTGACCGCGTGCCACGGCAGCAAAATACTCCCATGTTTCTACATTAAGCAACGTCAGATCCTCGTACAAAACCCGCCCTGTCATGACTAGCCGCCGCTCGTCATCCAGTGTTTCATACTGATGCCACGCCGCCCATTCCGTTTGATTGATAGGCAGAGGTGCTTTTCCCCAGCGCATGCGCGGTATCCTGTATATCGATACAGGCGGCACTTATCTTCCGCCGAGGTATGATAGCTGTGTCCGGCAAAATGATCGATATACGGATACAATGTATCATCCGCAAGCAATTTGCGATAAAAGTCAAAAACATAGTCTTCCCGGTTCAGAGCAGCGGATTCATTGATACTGATCTTGGTGGGCAGTTGCCGTTCGCGCAGCTTTTCTACAAGCAGTCGGCTGATGTAAAAATCTGCTCCATCGAAAATAACAACCTTCCTGCCATCCCGCCTCCCATTGCGACTGTGGTTCATTGAACGGGCTGATATACTTCACCGGTACCCCGGCGGCTATGTAAGCGGCGGTCACATCCGCGCAAAATGCGGCATAAGCTTCATAGCAGTCCTCCCGCAGATTGCAGCCATTACCGGAACCATAGGTTTTGCCATTGATCGTCATGCTTTCCGGCGGACTGTTCATAAACACAGTAAAATCCTCCACCGTGCCCAATGCTACCAGCTTTTAAGAACCTCCCATGCGGGGTGCGTCGGCGGCAAGCGCTAACGTGCCCTCTGCCTGCAGGCACGGCACCGCACGCCATGCATCCGGGCCGGATTTGTCATCTGCCCGCGGCCCGCCTGCACGTCCACCGCCTACATTGTGTCGGTAATTGTTCAACCCGATCCCTTTATCCGTATACAGCAGCTCTAAAATCGTCTGTATGGACGGACGACTGCCGATGCCGGTCGCCCACCACGCACCGGATGCGCCAAACACTTTCACAACTTGATGCCGCTCCTGCAGACGTGCAGCGAAACGGATACCGGTTGATCCCGGCAACAATATCCCCTCATAAATCTATTCCTCCTGCTTCCTACTTCTCTGGTTCGAGTCCTCAACCCACGATGCCGCTTTGCTCAAAGTTTTCCACTAGCCGTCGCTGTGCGATAAAGAAAAAGAGCAAAATCGAATAATGTACAACAAGCCTGCCGCGTATTTAACCGCATCAAACGTATACACCGTTGCATACGGAATCGAATACCATCGACTAATGTTGTTCAACATCTGCGGCATATCCGCACTAAAAAACCGTAGATAAACGGCTAGCAATATACGGGCCGTCCGCATGAAAATAGCCCGTGTAATAGGTATCACCGTAATTCCACAAAAAGCTAAAGCGATGATGCGGTTACCAGTGCCGGCAGGGCGTTTGGCAACGAAATACAAAAAATGTCCGGTAAAATCCGCAACCGTCCATATACGCCGCCTCTTCCAGTTCAATAGGTAATCCTTTGAAAAACTGCCGAAAAATGAAAATGAAAATGCCCTGCTTGATACCAAACCCCAATGCCGACAATAGATACAGGGTATACGGCTTGTTGAGCAGGTTCAACGGCTGTCCGGTAATTGCGGTAAAGATACCGAAGATATCGAACTTCTGAAACCGCATATATTGAGGAATCAGCAGCCTGCGGCGGCATAATGATGGTTACGACCACTAACGCCATGACGAATCCGCGCAGAGGGAAACTCAATACGTCCGAGCGAATAGCCCGCCAATGTGCTGGAGGCTACCTGTATTGCCGCAATCACCGCCGCATACAACAGCGACCAAAAGCATCCCTCCGAGGTTGTTACCAAAGCCGATACGAAACGCGGCGGCAAAACTGGTAATCGAGAACTTGAGCGGAACCCACACCACGTTGGGATCGTCTAATGTGGAAAAAGTAGCTGAACACAGCGGGTAATACCTTAATCAGCGGATATAGCATAGTAAAGACAAGCCGATCACCAGCGAATAATAAAAAATACGCGAAACACAAATGTGCCCGTCATCCGCCGCAATTGATATTGTCTGCAGTGAAAAGCCGCTGGGCAACGGTGCGCCTGTTCCTGGTTTTCATTTTACACACGTCTCCTTTTGCCGCTGGATAACAATTTGAACACCCCTAAAATCAACAGCAAATCCAGCAGAACATTGATCATAAACAGCGTGGACAGCGCCGCACCCAGACCAATGCTTGCCCGCATAAAGGCAAAATTATAAATTTCCGTTGCAATAGTGGAATTTAAAAATAAACTAATTTTCTTTAATGGGTGAATTAAACTATCAAGTGCAACACTTTAGGGAAATAAAAGAGTTCATACAGAGCCCTATGGTAGAATGGAGTTACCCACAACCAAAACACCAGGAGGGAACTGTATGAACTATCACCATCTTAGCATAGAAGAACGCAGTTGTATACGGAAATATTATGTGGATGGATTAAGTTATCGAGAGATCGCCCGGCTAATTGGAAGGAATGTGAGCACGGTATCAAGGGAGATACGGCGGAACTGTACGCATATGTACGATATACCCACTTACTATCCTCACACAGTTTACAAGAAGTATCTGCTGCGACGTTCCTACTATCATCGAGGGATGTTCCACTCGCAGGAAGTGATTGACTATATCAATGAGAAGCTGAAAGCGACCTGGTCACCAGAACAGATCGCCTGCACGCCGTGCGAGTTAAAGATGCCTAGCTGGCGAACCATCTACCGCTGGATATACGAAAATACTTGGTAAATGGGAATCTCAAAGTCCTGCGGCGCAAGGGAAAGAGCCACGGCACTAAGGAAACACGAGGGAAATACAGCAAAGGGAAATCCATCCGTAAACGGGACAAGTCGGTATACAGTCGCAAGGAAGTCGGACATTGGGAAGCGGATACTGTTGTGAGCGGCCAGGGAAAAAGCAAAGCCTGCTTCGCCACCTTGGCAGAGAGAATGACAAGGTACTACATTGCCGTTAAGATACCAGACCGCAGAGCCGAAACGATGGAAAATGTCATTGTTTCTGTCCTCTCCGCTTTCCCACCCCAGCTTGTCAAGACCATCACCTCTGACCGAGGGGTTTGCCAACTGGCGCAACATTGAAGAACGCCTGCATTGTGATGTCTACTTTGCTGATCCCTATTGTGCCGGGCAGAAGGGCACAATCGAAAATCTGAATGGCCTTCTCCGGGAGTTTTATCCAAAGAGGTAGAAATCTTTCCCGCGTTGCACCTGCTACTCTAAAGCAAAATCTGGCGTTGATTAACGCCAGGCCTCGCAAAGTCCTAAATTTCCACTCACCTCAGGAATTATGGAACTCTGACCTTATTCCCTGTTGTTCTTAGTTTGACAATTCACTTAATGTCTCCCATGCTAAAAACCTCCTGATGTTCGTTAGTTATGTGGTCACCAAGCCATTTACTGTTTTGCATCAGGATGTTTTTCTTTTGCTAAAGTTTTCTCCCACCCGGTACAACCGGGGTACTTCTTCCCCAGGTGACAAGAAAAACGCTTGCAGGCCCTAGGCAAATGGCCTGCAAGCGTTTTCTGTACGATTTCCGCAAAACCGGGACGCGTTACGCCGAATGGCTGATGTGGCAGCGGAAGATCACTTATTAAAACTGTCCTTAAGGGAAACTGAACGGTTGAACACCAGATGAGTCTTTGCGCTGTCCCGGTTGTCCGCGCAAAAAAATAGCCAAGACGAAGGAATTGATAACTATCCCCGGGCAGACTTGCCGATAGAGATGCCTCCAGCTTGCAGCCGGTCAGTGGGTCAGAGAATCCGGATTCAGGCATTCCAGGAAATCCTGGTCGCCATCATCGGGATCGGGAGAAGTAAATAAGGAAGAATACAGCCGCACCTCCGCATCCACGGCGGTAGCCGCGTCCACCCAGTGAATCGTACCCTTGACCCGCCGTCCGTCCGGCGTATTGCCGCCGCGGGTCTCCGGATCATAGACCGCCTGTATCTCAACGATGTTGCCGTCTTTGTCCTTCACCGCGCCGGTGCATTTAACCACATAGGCGGTTTCAACCGTACTTCGTTCCCGGGAAACATACGGAAATACCCTTTTTACCGGCTGCTCAAGGAAATCGTCACGCTCGATATACAGGTTGCGCGAAAACGTTACTTCATGGGGTCCCTGCTTCCACATCCGCCGGGTTGTTCTCCATACGGAAGCTCTCATGCGTCCCCTTCCGGATAATTGGTAATCGTCAGTTTGACGGGGGGTGCAACACGGCCATTGCCCGCCGTGCATGTTTATTCAGGTCTTCCCGCAGGCAATGCTCCAGCAGTGCCACTTCCACTGTACTGAACACCTTAGCGACGCCTACGCGTTCAATAAAATTGCGAATGGAGGCCGGCGTATATCCACGGCGCCGCAGCCCGCTGAGTGTGGGCATGCGGGGATCATCCCAACCGCTCACATAGCCGTCTTCCACCAGCCGGCGGAGCTTTCGCTTGGACATTACCGTATAATTGAGGTTAAGCCGTGCAAATTCAATCTGCCTGGGCTTGGCATCCAGGTCTACATTCTCGACTACCCAGTTGTACAGCGGACGATGATCCTCAAATTCCAACGAACACAGAGAATGGGTGATTCCCTCAATCATATCCTCAATCGGATGGGCATAATCGTACATCGGATAAATGCACCATTTATCGCCCTGCCGGTGGTGATGGGCGTGGTGAATCCGGTAGATTACCGGATCACGCATATTGAAATTGCCGCTGGCCAGATCAATTTTGGCGCGAAGCGTCATACGGCCATCGGCGAACTCTCCCGCCTTCATCCGGGCGAACAGATCGAGGTTTTCTTCGACAGGACGATCGCGATACGGACTTACTGCCGGATGGGTCAGATCCCCGCGATTTTCCCGCATCTGATCCGGGCTGAGCTCGCAGACGTATGCCAGCCCTTTTTTAATCAGGCCGACAGCCAACTCGTACATGGTTTCAAAATAGTCCGAAGCAAAGTAAAAATCCTTGCCCCAGTCAAAACCCAGCCAGCGGATATCCTCCTGAATGGAATCCACATATTCCACATCTTCTTTTGTTGGGTTGGTGTCGTCCATACGCAGGTGGCAGCAGCCTCCGTATTTTTGCGCTGTCCCAAAATCAATGCAGATCGCTTTGCGTGGCCAATATGCAGATAGCCGTTTGGTTCCGGCGGAAAACGCGTGACAATGGTTTTGCCTTCACACCTCCCGCCCGGAGCCAATTCTTCTTCAATGATGCTGTGGATAAAATTTCCGGCCGGTTCGGCGGAAAGCGTGTTCTTTCGGCTTCAGTCAATGTTGTTCTTCCTCCCTGCAAAAAAATAGGCACCCCTTTTAATCCGTCCAAAAGGGCTTTTGCGGCACGCAGCCGGGCAATGACACGATCCTTTCCCAACAATTGCATAATCGCACAAAGATCCGGCGTGTTGCGCCGTCCGGTGATCGCGATACGCAGCACCGTGCTTACGTCGCCGGCATGTCCATTATAGCTGCCGGGATTTTTTTGTATTCCTTCACCTCGGAACAGAAGCCAAGGGCAGGGCAGAGTTCCTTAATGGCAGCGAACCACTGTTGCTTATCCATAGAAGGATCGTATACAGCCGCATAAGCGTCCAAAATGGCAGTTGCATCCGTGGGCATGATGTTTTCCGGCAGATCACCCGCGCCCTCAAAGGTTTCGTCAAAGAAATATGCCGCATACGCCGGCGCCTCGTTCCACCTGGCCAGATCCTTCCGCGGTTTATTTCGCCGCGGTCAATAGCAAAAAATGCCTTGTGCATATTCGCGATCCCGGTTCAGTCTGGCAAAAAACGCTTGATCATATTGTTCCGCCCAATGGAGGATCTCATTCAGGACAGTTTGCGCATTCATGGCAGAAATCACATTTTTGCTCACATCGTTGAGCTTGTCCAGATCGAACAGCGCGCCGGACACGCTCATCTTTTCAGGTTGAAGGGGAAGGCGCTGCGAGAACGTCCGCATTATGCTGCCGCCATTCCTCATAGTTGCTGTTTGCTACTGTCAGGAGGTATTCCATGACGCTATCCGCAGGATAGCCCTGTTCGGCATAGAAATGCACAGCGGCCTCCGGTCCTTCCGTTTGGACAGCTTTGCGCTTGCCTCCCGCATCTTCCTTCATAAGCGGGCTGACATGGGCATATTTCGGCGGCTTGAAACCCAGCATTTTAAACAGCTGAAGGTGAATCGGCACAGAGGAAATCCACTCGTCTCCGCGGATGACATGCGTCGTGCGCATCAAATGATCATCCACGACATGGGGCAAAATGATAGGTGGGAATTCCGTCCGATTTCAGCAGCACTATATCCTGATCGTTTTCCGGCATTTCGATGCTGCCTTGATCATGTCGTCAAATCGGATACGATGCCCTCGCTGCCCGGTGACCGCAGCCGAACGACATAGGCTTGTCCCTGCCTGATTTTTTCCAGTGCTTCTTCAGGTGTCAGGCTGCGGCACCGGGCAAAAGTGCCGTAATAGCCAGTACGAAGCTTCCGGCGTTCCTGTTCACCGCGTATGGTATCCAAGTCCTCCGGAGTGCAAAGCACGGATAGCCAGTCCCTGAAGCACGAGCGACTTGACATAGGCATGATAGACTCCGCCCTCTCACTCTGCTGGTAGGGACCGTAACGGCCGCGGACTTCTCCAGGAGCGACAAAGCCCTCATCGATGGTTACGCCGTATGCGTTGAGTCCTTCCAGAATATCCTCGGCACCACCTTCAATTTCTTCTCTTTTTGTCGGTATCCTCCAGGCGGAAATAAACACGCCATCGGTAGCCTTGGCTGTCAGGCGATTGACCATTGCTGTGAACAGCACGCCGAGATGGAGATATCCGGTAGGGGCTCGGGGCAATTCGGGTTACCCTCGCTCCTTCCTTCAACGTACGCGGCGGATATAGCGCCTCAAAATCCTCCGGCGTATGGGTAACGTCCGGAAACAGCGTATCGGCAAGTTTTTCCAGGGCAGTCATGAATGAACCTCCCACTGCGTCTGCCGCATTTCCCAAATGCCGCAGCACACGAATTCGTATTCTTAATTTTATACTTTACATTTATTGCTACAATGCCAACAAGCGGGTGAAGCACGCCAGCCAGGCGTGCTTTTCTCGTACTCATGCCTAAGCTACAATGGAAGGGAAATTGGCCTGACGAGACTTTAAATGGACCAACCATGTCCGGCTGCTAAACAGTCAGCCATCCTTCCACTGTAGCGTTCGGTTGAGGCAGGTTGAACCACTGGAAAACCAGGATGTTCGTGTGACCAAGCAATTTGAATCGGCAGTGAGAAAACGATGGTCGCCAATTTGAAAATGATCGAACGGAGGAAAACAGGAGAAATGAATGCAGTGGGGATCGACGTTTCTAAGGGGAAAAAGCACGGTAGTCGTTATGCGGCCCCTTCGGCGAGGTGGTCGCGGAAACCGTTTGAGGTGTCCCACACGGATGCAGAACTGAGCGAACTGGCTTGCTTTCTGGGAGAACTGCCGGGAGAAACACGGATCGTTATGGAGTACACCGGGAACTACTGGCAACCCATAGCCAAGGTATTGTACAGCGCTGTTAATCTACAAATACGGCAACAACTCCATTCGGAAGGGCAAGACGGACAAACTGGTTTCCACGATTCAACATGAGATGCTCACACTGGCTTCACAGCTTCCAGAGTATCCAATTGTGATGCGGATGTTCGGTGTTGGCCCTGTCCTCGGCCCTCAACTTATGGCAGAGATCGGTGACGTGCGCCGCTTCCACTGCAAGCAATCTTTAGTGGCCTTTGCCGGTGTAGATGCGCCGCCCTGCCAGTCCGGCACCTTTGACTCGAAGAAACGGCACATTTCCAAGCGCGGATCTCCCAGATTACGCAAAACCCTCTTTCCAAGTCATGTCCACCATCATCCAACACGCCCCCGCTGACGATCCTGTATTCCAATTCCTTGACCGTAAAAGACGGGAGGGCAAGCATTATTACGTCTACATGACCGCTGCAGCGAATAAGTTTCTGAGAATCTACTACGGTACTGTCACGGCTTATTTGGAGAAACTGTAAACTCATCATAATCACCTATTTCCGCCCCAATTCCACGGCCGCCGGTTCACGACGGCCTGCTTTGCTGTGCCCTTTTCCCTGGGTTGTTTTTTTTGAAATTTTTCTGCTTTTTAGGTCTTGACATCTCTTGGCAGGTTTAGTTGAAAATGTCAATTGATGTATGGTATGATAAGACAAAAATATTAAGCTGAAGAAGGGTGTTGCAATGAATTTTCGTTTGCCGATCGCGTGCAGGGATTAAATCCTTCCGCCATTCGTGAAATATTGAAATATGCTGCGGATCCGGAAGTGGTATCGCTATCCGCCGGCAATCCGGCGCCAGAGGCTTTTCCGGTCAGAGAACTCGCGGATATTTCCGCTGACATTTTTGCGAAACAGCCGATTGACGCGTTACAGTACAACGTTACGGAAGGCTACTGTTCTCGGGAACAATTTCTTCTAATCTGAAATACGGACACGAGGAAATCGGAGATGAAGAAATGGCTGAGGCTGCACAGATTGCTCAGGCGACTGAGTTTATTCAGGCTAAGCCAGATGGTTACGATGCGGAAATCGCACAGGGCGGCACGAATGTTTCTGGAGGACAAAAGCAGCGGTTATCCATTGCTCGGGCAATTGCCGCAAAACCGGAAATTCTGATATTTGACGATAGCTTTTCCGCACTCGACTATAAAACAGATAGTGCTCTGCGTAGAGCACTTCATGAGAAAGCCGGCAACAGCACCATTCTGATTGTCGCTCAGCGTATCAGTACAATTCTTCATGCGGATCAAATTATCGTGCTGGATGAAGGTCGTATCGTCGGGAAAGGTACGCACGAGGAATTATTGAGGACCTGTGAAGTTTACCAGCAGATTGCGACTTCACAGATGTCAAAGGAGGAATTGGAGAAATGAGCGAAATGAGACGTCCCCCTCGTCGTCCCGGAGGCCCCATGGGCCACGGCCCAGGCGGTATTCCCGGAGAAAAAGCAAAGGATTTTAAAGGAACCATGGGCAAACTGCTCAGATACATTTCCTCCTATACGGTTCCGATTATCCTGGTTGCCCTGTTCGCTGTCGGCAGCACCGTCTTCTCCATCATCGGCCCGAAAAAGCTCGGCAATGCCACAACCGAAATTTTCAACGGGCTTGTGGCCAAGATCAGCGGTGTAGAGGGCGGCGGTATTGATTTCGAAAAAGCTTGGGAATATCCTGCTGTTTCTGCTGTTTCTTTATATCCTGAGTGCTCTGCTTTCGTTTTTGCAGGGATCATTATGACCGGTATCACGCAAAGGATTTCCTATCGGCTTCGCAAAGAGATTTCCCAGAAAATCAATCGTCTGCCTATGAAGTACTTTGACGGTATGACCCATGGCGAAGTGCTGTCCCGCGTAACCAACGACGTGGATACGGTCAGCCAGAGTCTTAACCAAAGCATGACACAGATCGTTACCTCGGTTACCACGATGATCGGCGTGTTGATTATGATGCTGTCGATCAGCCCCTTGATGACGCTGGCGGCACTGGTCATCCTGCCGATCTCCCTGCTGTGTATATCCTTTATTGTCAAGCATTCACAGAAGTATTTTAAGGCTCAGCAGGAGTATCTGGGGCATGTAAACGGGCAGGTGGAAGAAGTCTTTGGTGGGCATAATGTAGTCAAAGTGTTCAATAACGAAAAAAAACGTGATTGATCAGTTTGACAAAACCAATAACACTCTGTACGGCTCCGCCTGAAATCTCAGTTCCTGTCCGGTACAATGATGCCGATTATGAACTTTATTGGCAATCTCGGGTATGTTGTCGTTTCGATACTTGGGGGCTGGCTCGTGATCCGTAAGGCTATCGAGGTGGGCGATATTCTGTCTTTACCCAGTATGTTCGTAACTTTACTCAACCGATCTCACAGGCAGCGCAGGTAATGAACATGCTGCAGTCCACGGCAGCCGCCGCCGAACGTGTTTTTGCTTTTCTGGAAGAGGCGGAAGAAGATCAAGTGGTAACCCATCCTGTCTCTGAACTGAACCAGTAAAAACGGACAGTGACAAAGTACCCCTGATGGAGGGTGTATAATAAACTGGACAGAAAGAAAAGAGCAAAAAGTGGAGGGTGTATAATAAACTGGACAGAAAGAAAAGAGCAAAAGAAAGGCGGTCCAGATTATGAAACGAGCGGTATACGACAAGCAATTCAAGATGGCAGCGGTAA
>VOFB01002597.1_pt1 | contig 14791 bp, 25 predicted proteins | sample 5384141 | NCBI WGS metagenome assembly VOFB01 (sample SAMN12384721, study PRJNA508395) | human gut metagenome | isolation source: healthy gut A | host: Homo sapiens | reverse complement strand
TTTGAGACAGATGAAGATCAAAACCTATTTAACTGTAATACTGCCCATACACAAAGACTTCATTGTTAATATTCAACCTACGCAAATACGTGCTACCAAAGGTAAGCGAAACCGTGCTGAAATCAAGGAACTTATAATTGCCACGCCTCTCTGATCGAGGGGCCATATCTACATCGCAGCTTGCCAAAGAACTCGGATATGCAAAAGTGACCGACGCGTTATCCAAGGCAATAAAAGAACTTATGTTAGAAGGTAAAATCGCATATAGTGAGCCGGATAAACCGACCAGCAGGAATCAAAAATTAAGGATAAATAGGCTATGAACAACGAAAACAGTATTGTTGAATGCTTTGGAAAATCAATGTTTTGCCCAGAACTCGCAGATGTATGCGCTGATATAGCGAAGAAGGGCTGACTCAATTTTGACAGTTCCAGCTCTACAGGGTATTCCGATAATAAAATCCATAAACGCAGTTGTCAAAACAGCCATATCGGTCAAAGAAAAATATGAACTAAAGAAGCAGTTGGTTTTTTTACAGTCAGTCAGTAGCGGAGTAGCAAATCCAGAAGAAATAGAAAAACGTAAACGCGCCTATGAGACTGGGGAAAAGTGGTTTTATAGAGAAGTTGAAAATACAATCGTTTATCTATCCAGACATGCTCGCATAGAAAAAGTAAAAATTCAAGCTATTTTTATATCTGGATTATATAAATGGGGAAATCAGCGAGGAAAAGTATAATGAGTGTCTTGATGTCCTCGATATGCTTATTGTTGGTGACATTCCATTGCTTATGGAAATATATGAAGCCCAATCTAACATAATTGATCTCGATACTGAACTACAAGAAAAACTCAAAGATGTGAAGACTCGATTTGAAACATACAAAGTGTGGAAGACTCAATGCTGCAGGTCTAGTCTGTCCAGTCTCAATGGGACTCTCGTTTGGTACATTTATAGATAACAATTTTGTAATTACAGATCTGGGGAGATATTTCTGTAACGTGGTCAAGCGTTTACCAAATAAAAACTGAGTTATAAGTAAAGGTGCTTGTTTCTCAAAGCTGCTATGAGCAGCCAAAAGTCGCGGCCAAAGAAAACCTTGAGGTTAGAAAATGATGGATAAGAATATAACTCGAGATAACCACTATGTTTCCGCGTATGTACTTGAAAAATTGGAGTGTCGATAAGCAAATATATACTTACAGTTTGCTTGTTCAACATGCTAAAGTTCCATATTGGAGAGAAGAATCAATAAAATCTGCCTCTGCCTGGAAAGATCTTTATACACGAAGGGTCGATACTCAAGATATTGATGATTTTGAAATCTGGTTCGATACCGAATTTGAGTCTCCAGCTAGACGAGTTATGGACAAAATTCTATCAGAAATACCTTTGAATAAGCACGATAACATTACTCTATCAAGATATATTGCTGCACAGTATGTAAGAACGCCTGCACTCCTTAATGAAATACTGGCCTTAGGGCGAGAGTGTCTCCCAATATTGTGGAAGATGCGCTGAGTAGGACAGCCGATATCGCAAAAGCTCGAAACCGTAGCACAAACAGAGCCATAGATGATGACGACAGATTACTTCCGCTGAAGCTTGATATTAACTTAGATGATGAGACGATAACTGCCAAATCTATTGTGGGAAAAGGAATGTATTTGGATTCAGTGAGACATATGCTGAGTCAGACATTGAAGCCTATGTACAAAATATAGTTGGCACATTATAAAAAGTGCTGAAGAGGTGTCATTTCCTACATCTGATGATCCTGTTGTATGTATGAGGCTGTTCAATTCAGGCGAGTACAATTTCCACAATGGGGTGATGCAGAAAAACAGTATTATTTTATGCCGATTTCTCCAAAGTACATAGCCATTACACAAGTCGGCTGTAACTATCCGTTTGAGAAGTTTTCAGGAGAAATCGAATGGAGTAATTTTTTAGAAAAATTATAATTAAACACGCGCATAGATACTTGAATAGAAAGAAAGTGCAAAAGATGTTTTCAAAAGACCTATCCACTTCCATTCTTCAGCTGTGCAGCGGCCGCGATCTCAGTTACGAAAAAGCCGCAGAGCTTTGTGGCCTCAGCCCAAGATACTTCGGCAGTGTTGCCAGAGGACAGACCAACGCATCGATCATTGTCCTTGAGAAGCTGTGTAAGGGCTTTGAGCTTACACCAAACGAACTGCTGAGGATCCCGCCGCTGTCGGATTCCAGGCTGCCCATGGCCGTTGCGGAGAGCCGTTTTATCTGTGGACTCGGCTGCTATCCCGTGTGCCCGTACTGCAAGCTGACGCTTGACCGAGAATACCAGCATTTCTGTGACCGCTGCGGGCAGGAACTCGATTGGAAGGATTATTCCAACGCGATCATTATCTTTCCCAGTCGGTCATGAAGCGCAGTGAAGGATCCTGTTCCTAAAAGTGGGGAAGCTTCTGACGCCGAAGCAAATGCGCTTGAGTACCTTGGTCTTGTTGTTGCAGCCCTCGGTGAATCCATTGGAATATGGCACATCAAAGCTGTTGAGGATATACTCGGACCAGTTGCGCACGGCGGTTATGCAGGCTTCAAATTCAGGGATATGGCTGTTTTCAGCATGGAACAACCATAAGGCGAGCCGTTCTTTTGCTGTTGCCGAATCCGGAGAGCGCATAAACTCTAAGAAGTCGTTCTTAAGATCATAGGCTATTTCAAGGCGTGCAGATAAGCCAAGGATGATCCGCAGCTGCTCCCGTTCCTCATCCTTCAGCTTTTCCTTGCTCTTACACAGCAATCTCCTTGAATGCTTGCAGAACTTTCTCCATGCGGACGAGAGCGCTTTCTGCTCTGCCTTCCTCACATTCTCCAAAGCCCATATGGCCTGACGGACTACGTGGTACCGGTCGATCACTATTTTGGCATTCGGAAAGCATATTTCAGCAGTCTCTTTGAAGTAACGGTTCATGTCGATCACTACATACTTCACGTCTTTTCTGTTCTCAAACGTAAGGAAATACCTGATCAGATCACTCTTTTTGCGGTTGGGAAGTATGTCCGCTATCTTCCTGCTTTTCGCGTCGGTCAGGATAGTCTGGTACTTTTCTCCGCCCGCGTTGCCCTTGAACTCATCTATGGACAGTACCTCCGGAAGCTCCTTGCAGGAGTAGTTCACGAGCTTGAAATATCTCAGCGCAGTCTGAGCCGAGACGTTGTTCTTGCTGCCGATCTCCTTTGCCGAACGCAGGTCCTGAAGTCGCAGATCACCTTTGCGGCGAGGCGGTTCGTTACTCTGTGGAACCGAGGAAGGAAACTGTTTTCCTCATAGAACCGCTTCCCACAGGAGCCGCAGGCATACCTACGCTTTCTCAGGTACAGATATGTATGCACTCCATGCATGTCCAGATCCTTGACTCGTTGTATACGGTAGTCGTGGATGCGCTCTGTCTCGCTTTGACAGCATGGGCAGATGTGCTTTTGCCGCGGCAACTCTATCTCTATGCAGCAGCCTGTTTCATTTTCATAAACATTTTTACGATAACATCTTCCAATCCGAGCAGTTTTGAGGTATTATCTTTCATAGAGCATACAGTGTCCTTTCTTGTGGTGTCTCGCAGCTTCATTTTAAAGGATATCAAATTGAAGAACTATGAAATCAAACAGGCATTCAGAATCTGCCGAATGCTGGGCTTCCAGACAATGAGCGGGTTATGTGCCGTGAATACGAACAGTGCGATGGCTGTCTTTATCCGGTGCATGGTTTTATTTGCTGGCACGGTGACGGCAAATGCCTGAGAACAGAAATGCGGGAGGTGAAGAAATGATTTCATTGGGTGATGGGCAGGACCGAGACTGCATGATTCCCAGCATTTCCGTCTATTGCTTGACTTGCTGCAGAACGATTTGCCCAAAGTTCCCCGTATGGAGTGGTGTACGAAAACGACCTCGACGAAGTCTATGACGGGTTTATTGGGTATGAGGACCGAACTAATCCATCTTTTGTGTTCAATTATTTCCTACGTTTTAATAATCCATCTTTTGTGTTCATTATTTTTCGTTTATTTGTTGACTAGTGCAGCTCCGTACATTCGGCTATGTGAATAAAAAACGGATGGGCTTCTTGGCTAATACGCCGGTTTTCCAAAACCATCTTGACAAACACAAAATGCAGGTATACTCTGTACTTGAAAAAACGTTTACACACAAACTCCAAAAACGCACAGAAAATCGCCGCTGCTTTGCGATGATTGAGTGAAAAATGTCGAAGCAAGCAGCAGCCAGAATCAAAATTACATATTTTTTAACAAAACATAAAAACGTTTACACCAAAGGAAGAAAGACTATGAAAGAACTGTATGGGGTAACGATCGCGATGACGACTCCGTTTGACGGAGAAGGAAAAGTCGACGTCGCCGCAATAGAGAAAACCACTGATGCGCTTATAAAGAGCGGCGTGGACTGCCTGTACCCTTGCGGCACTACCGGAGAGATGTCGCGCCTCACGATAGAAGAGCGCAAAAGATTGCAGAAGCCGTCGTCAGAGCGGCAGATATGCGTGTTACCGTATTTATACATGTCGGGGCAGATGACCCGACGGCCAGCACGGAGCTGGCCAGGCACGCGGCCGAGATCGGGGCGGACGGCGTGGGGATCGTGACGCCGCTGTTCCTGCATGTGTCTGACAGGGAACTTGAAGAATATTATCTCAACATCGCCTCACAGCTTCCGAGTGATTTTCCGATTTATCTGTACAATATACCCCAGTGCGCGGCGAACGATCTGACAGCCAAAACAGCGAAAACGATTTACCAAAAGCAGAAAACGTCGTTGGCATAAAGTACAGCTTCCTTGACATGAACAGGACTGCTGAATACCTCAATATCAGCGATAAATTGTCCGTTCTGCACGGCAGCGATAAGTTCTTTCTCCAGCCTTCTTTGTGCTGGGCTGCAGGGGGAACCGTGTCGGGAGTCGGCGGCGTATTCCCGGAGCCCTTTGTCCGTGTATATGATGCGTATAAAAGGAAACATCCCGGAAATGCAGCATTGGCAGAAAGCCGCAAGAGAGATATGCGACGTTCTTGAATGCGGCAGCAATATGGCTTACTTCAAAAGCGGTCTTGACTTCCGTGGCTTGACCGGCGGACACATGCGCAGACCGCAGCTGGATCTCTCCGAGGCGGAGAAATGCAGCCTTTACAAAGGATCTGTCTGAGTTTTGCAAAAAAATACAACATATCAGAAAAGATATAACTGAAGAGGAGGAAAAGAATGAGCAAATCTTATTTTGAGCCGGGCAGAGAGCTTCCCGTATTCGGCGAGTACGATGTCGTAGTCGCGGGCGGCGGCACTGCTGGTATGATCGCCGGCATCGCTGCTGCGAGGAACGGCGCGAAGACCCTCGTTATCGAGAGAATGGGATATCTCGGCGGCCAGTTCACCGGATTCATGAACACCTCTTGGACCTGCAGTGACCAGCTGAAGCGCTGCGTCGGAGGCATTGCTTATGAATTCTTCAAAGATCGAGGCCGCGGGCGGCGTCGAAAACCCCAATACGACAAGGATGCCTACATCCTGTATGACAGCGAGACAGCCAAGTATGTCATCACCGAGATGTATGAGCAGCAGGAAAAATCTGGACGCACTCTACCTGACCATGGTCACCAAAGCGATCATGGACGGAAATAAGCTCAGCGGACTGATAATTGAGAACAAGTCCGGCCGTCAGGTCGTTTTCGCAAAGCAGTTTATCGACTGCACCGGCGATGCGGACCTGCTCGCTTTCAGCGGCTCACACTATGAGGAGCTTCCCGTTGAGGACTATCACCCTGCAAGCCTCATCGCAAAGATCAGCAATGTCGATACCGAGAAGCTGGCCGCATACTACAACGCACGTCCCGAACTTCAGAAGGGTGAGCGCTACCTTGGCCACCTGCCGCATGCAGGCTTCTACGGCTTCAGGCTCACGGAAGAGCTCGAAGGCGTTGAGCTGCCGGAGGAGCTCGAGTATCTGCGCGACTGGTTCATTCTCTTCTACAGCACCCCCAAGCCGAACGAGGTCATACTCAACATGACCGGAAGCACCGCCCTGGACGGAACGGACGCAATGGCAGTCAGCAAGGGGACCGACATGAGCATACTGCGTATGTGGCAGGTGCTGCCGCTGTTCAAGAAGTATGTTCCGGGCTTTGAGAACGCATTCATTTCCGCCACGGCGCCCGCGCTGGGTATCCGCGAAAGCAGAAAAGTCATCGGCGGAGTAAGAATGACCTGCGATTCAATAATGAGCGCGACCAAGTACCCCGGATGCAGTATGCAGCTACCAGTCCCCGCTGGGTTACCACACCGGACGGACATGACATCACCTTCAAGCGCATGGTTCCGGGAACCGCTTATGACATTTCCTGAGAAGCCTCGTGCCGCTGGATGTCGACGGCGTCATCGTGGCCGGCAGAAAACATAAGTGTTGAGTCCAAGGCCTGCGGCTCGACCCGCAGCATGTCCAACTGCATGACTCTGGGTCACTGCGCCGAAGCGTTATTGCAGCATGGGCGGCCAGAAACGACACCGAGATGCGCAATATCCCCAACGATGTGATGCACAGCCTCCTGAAAGAGCAGGATATTTACTTTGCGGAATAACCCCTAGACGGGAAAAAATAAAGAAAAGAGGAAAACATGAAAAAATTTGTGGCGTTTATTCTGGCGGCAATGATGCTTCTGAGCCTTGCTGCCTGCGGCAATCAGTCCGCTCCCGCAGCAACCACCGCCGACAGCTCATCTCCTGCTTCCAGCACCGAGACCCCGGCAGAACCCGAGTACATCATCCGCTATGCTTTTACTTCTCCTCAGAATTCCCAGGTCGGCATGATCGCCGAGGGCTTCAAGACCCGCGTTGAGGAGTATTCCAACGGCCGTATCCGCGTTGACATGTATCCCGATGCACAGCTGGGCGACAAGGCGGCAAACCTTGAGAGCGTCCGCGCCGGTGAGCTTTGAGATGTGCGACGCATCGGCATCCGATATGTCGAGCTACTGCCCGCGCTGGTCGGTATTCTCCTTCCCCTATAACTTTATAGACTCCCCGCGAGATGCTGGATGTTGTGCGTGACGAGACCGTCTTCAAGATGCTCGATGAGGACACCACCGCCGCCGGGCTTCAAGATCATCACCTTTGCAGACTTCGGCAGCAGAAACGTCTTCGCGAACAAGGCAGTCAGAAATCCTGACGACGCAAAGGGCCTCAAGATCCGCGTCATGAACGACCCCATTCTTGCAAAGAACATGGAGCTCATGGGCTTCAGCGCCATCAGCCTTGGCTGGAGCGAAGTCTACACCGCAATGCAGCAGCACACCATAGACGCTCTTGAGCAGAACGAGGCTCTGTGTGTCGATAACCTCCTCTATGAGGTCGCCAATACCTATTCCTACACCGGTCAGTTCCGCATCCCCGGCATCCAGTACATGAGCGCAAAGTTCTATGATTCTCTTCCTGCTGACCTGCAGGAGGCTGTTATCCGCGCAGGCATAGAGAACGAAGAGTCCATCTATGAGTGGTTCCCCGAGTACAATGCCGCTTCCATCGAGACTCTGAAGGAAAAGGGCGTTGAGTTTGTTACGGACGTGGATCTGGACGCCTTCATCGAAGCCACTTCCAGCATCAAGGATTACTACTTTGGCCTTGATTCCACCCCGAGAACGCACAGGAGCTTTATGACGCAATGCAGGCTGTGAGCGCACAGATCCGCAGCAGCAAGTAAGCGCCAAGTGAATTGAGAAAAAAGGAAGACTTTTTTCAAGTCTTCCTTTCTTAAAAAATCACAGAGGTGATCGAATGTTCAACAAAATCATAAAAAGCAATACATAAAATGGAGGAAGTTGTCCTGTCCCTCGTTTTGCTGTATATCATTGTCATGGTCCTGGTGGGGGGTGTTTCTCAGGTACTGCTTCTCCCGCAGCATAATGGGCAGCGATGAGATAATCGGTTATCTGATGGTTTTCCTCGGAACCATGGGAGCCGCAATCAACGTCCGCGAGGACAGCAATATATGCCTTGACGCATTGGTCAGCAAGATCCCCAGAGATAAGCAGAAATACCTGTACCTGCCTATACAGATCCTTATCTGCGCCGTGATGGGCTATTTTGTCTACTGCTCCTACGTGCTGACTTCCAACAATGTTGACGTGCTTACGCCCATGACCAGAATATCTATGGGCTGGCCGTACGGGGCGATGACCGTGGGGCTGTTCTTTGTCTTCTTTGAGCAGGTGCTCAGTACGATCAGGAAGATAAAGGATAAGCAGCTGTACTGGCCGCAGTCCGACTACGATAGTCAGTAAAGGAGAAGATCACAATGACACAAGCTTTGATCCTTGTGGGACTTATGTTCCTGCTTATATTTCTTGGCGTACCTATTTGCTTTGCATTTGCGACCGTTGCCGTAACAGGCTTGTCACTGACCGGGTCGAACCCGCTGAACATGATAGGCCAGGGCCTTTTCGGCGGCATGAATTCATTTACCATTCTGGCAATACCGTTCTTCGTGTTCGCCGGTGAGCTTATGAACTACGGCGGGATAACGCCCAGACTTGTGAGATTCTCTACGCTGATCATCGGAAGAATGAAAGCGAGCCTTGCTCAGGTAAACATAGTTGCGAGTATGTTCTTCGGCGGTATTACCGGTTCTGCCGTTGCCGATACTTCTTCCATCGGCGGTATGCTTATCCCGGCAATGATCGAGGAGGGCTATGATGCTGACTTCTCCGTTGCCGTCACCGCCGCTTCCTCTATCATCGGCCCAATCATTCCCCCGTCTATCGTTATGGTCGTCTACGGCTCTACCGTGGGCACATCTATCGGCGCGATGTTCCTTGGCGGCTTTGTACCCGGAATACTCATCGGTCTTGCACTGATGCTGGTCGTCGTCCTTATGGGCAGGAAACGCGATTTCCCCGCAGGACGGAGAAAATAGGCAAGCGCGAGGCAGTGAAAATTATTCTTGACGCGATATTCCCACTTGGCATGCCGATAATCATCCTTGGCGGTATTCTTTCCGGCATTTTCACTCCAACTGAGGCCGGCGCTGTTTCCGCGCTGTATTCTCTCGTTGTCGGCGCGGCCATAACGAACAACCGTATTTTCAAAGAAATCCCGCGCATGCTGCTCAAAACGGTAAAGACCTCCGCGAGCATCCTTTTCATCATGGGCACCGCCATGATAATAAGCCGTATTTTTGCCTACCTCGGCGTGCAGCGCGGCATAGCTCAGTTTATCACAAACAACTTCAGCACCAAGTTCACTTTCCTTATTTTCGTGAATGTCCTCCTGCTGTTCATGGGTATGTTCATGGAGGGCAGCGCCACGATAATCCTTCTCGCGCCTATCCTTGCGCCTATTGCGGCTCAATTCGGCATTAATGCAGTGCAGTTCGGCCTGATAATGTGCATGAATGCAGTCATCGGCAATGCGACTCCTCCCGTGGGCGTGTGCCTGTTCATCGGCTGCGACATAGGACATATCAAGCTCTGGCAGGGCGCAAAGGCCATTGCACCGTTCATTCTGGCGGAGATCATTGTCCTGCTCATGGTGTCCTACATCCCGGCGCTCACTACATTCATTCCCAAAGCAGCTGGACTGATATACTGATGACATGTGGGACACTGTAAAAGCGAGAAAAAACTTGACAACAATTAACGCACGATATACCATTAAATGCAATGATTTCCCATTTTTCATACTGCGCATAAGTGAAAAGAAGCGGTGGTGCTTTTAATATGGCTACAATTAAAGATGTTGCTAAAAGAGCCGGAGTCTCTATCGCGACGGTTTCCCGCGTGATCAATGATGCGAGCAATGTCAGCCCCGAGATCAGAGAGAAGGTATTAAGGGTCATCGAAGAGATGGACTACCAGCCGAACTCTGTGGCTCAGGCGATGAAGAAGAAGTCTTTCTGCACCATTGGCGTTATTATGCCGGATTTTTCGACGCCCTTTTTTGAGAGGATCCTGAAAAAGATCGAGGAAGCATACCGCGGCAACGGCAAATCTTGTTCTGTTTGTAAACACTTACGATAATCCCGAGATCGAAAGAAAAGGGATAGAGTACATGGTAGAAAAGCAGACGGATGTTCTGCTTATCTCTTCCACCGGCGAAAACGAGGATTACCTTGCCAGACTCCAGAGCAAGGGACTGTCTATCATCCTTTGGACAGGCGCGCAAGAAAGCATAAGTTCCCGTCCATATATGTGGATAAGCATACCGGTATGTATAAGGTCATGGAATATCTCACCGCGATGAACCACGAGAAGATCGCGCTCATAAGCGGCCCGAGACAGCTGACGACCAATTACGACCGTTATGAGGGCATCGCGCATTTCCTCTATGATACCGAGAAACGCGCGGACAACATCCAATACTTTTTCGGCAGCTTTACAGAGCAGTATGGCTACGAAACAGCGGATATGCTCTTGAAAAGCGAAAACCGCCCGACGGCTATCGTGGTCGGCAGCGCAGTTCTCGCCACCGGTGTTTTTGACTGCTGCAGAAGCAATGGCATCAGGCTGCCGGATGACCTGTCACTGATCTCGTTCGGAGACTTTGCCTCCGGGAAGCTGATAGAACCAAGACTTACCTTTGTCGACGACAGAGATAAGGAAATTGCGGAAAAGCTCTTGGACATGATCGCCGCGGCGCTTGGCAGCAAGCTGCTGTGCGAAGAAATCATTCTGCAGCCGAAACTCGTGATCAACGATTCGGTTCGCGCACTTGAAAGACCATAGACGAAGGAGGGATCATTAAGGGTGAAATTTCTGAATTTCGGGTCATTGAACATTGATTTTACATATCAGGTGAAGAACTTCGTTCGCAAAGGGGAGACCATCTCATCTTCCTCCGTCAGCAAGCACGCGGGCGGCAAGGGCTTCAATCAGTCCATAGCTCTTTCGAGAGCCGGGGCGCAGGTCTGTCATGCCGGGTGCATCGGCGGGGACGGACTTTTTCCTGCGGGATATGCTGGAAGCTTCCGGAGTAAACACAGCCTGCCTCAAAAGTTCTGGATGTCAGCCTACCGGCAACGCAATCATTCAGGTGGATTCTTCCGGGGACAACTGCATACTTCTCTATGCCGGAGCCAATCACTGCATCACCGAGGAGTATATCGATCTTGTTCTGGATAACTTCGGCCGGGACGATGTTCTGGTCATACAGAACGAGATAAACTCTCTCAAGTATCTGGTGGACAGGGCATATGAAAAGGGGCTGAGGATCGCCGTAAATCCGTCGCCGATCAACAGCAATGTCACAGAAAACATTTTGAAGAAAGCTTCATGGATATTGGTAAACCAGGGTGAAGCGGAGGCATTGGCGGGGGTGACCGGCAAAGATGCGTGCATAGCAAGACTGGCGGAGCTCTACCCGGGCAGCACGCTTGTAATGACGCTCGGCGCTTCGGGCGTCGTGTGCTGGGAAAAATGGCGCCCTCTTCAGTCAGGCGGCTTATAAAACGCAGGTCGTGGATACGACCGGCGCGGGCGATACCTTTACCGGCTTTTATCTTGCGGAGGTATTGAACGGGAGCACTCAGGAAGAGGCACTCAGGACCGCATCGGCAGCGGCGTCTCTCTCGATATCCAAATGCGGCGCGGCCGAATCCATCCCGAGCATGGCCGAAGTAAAAGCGATGCTTAAATAACAGAAACAACAAGGCGTGAGCGGTATACCGCTCACGCCTCAGCTAGACAAAGTCCCCATAGTAAGTGTGAAAACACTGGCTATGGGGAGTTGATTATGGTAGAATAGAGACACAGTGGGGCGAGAGAAATGATGACACGCGGCGGAGAAAAGAACCGGGGACAGATTGAGTTCACGAGTCTGGAGGAACTTGTTCCGGAAGATCACCTCGTACGAAAGCTGGAAAAAGCTATTGACTGGAGCTTCATCTATGACCTGGTAGAGGATAGCTACTGCGAGAATATCGGACGCCCCAGCCTTGACCCGGTTATCCTGCTCAAGCTGCCGGTGCTGCAATATATGTTCGGGATCCGCAGCATGCGGCAGACGATCCAAGAGATAAAGGTCAACAACGCCTACCGTTACTTGAAGCTTATGCGGATAAGCAATATAGACGAGCGGCATTTCTATGAAATTGAAGCGGCAAAGAATAACTGGAGTCTCGAGGAGCTAAATCGCCAGTATAATAGCTCATTGTATGAACGCCTTGCTTTGAGCGCGAATAAAGAGAAAGTCTACCAACTCTCAACCAAAGGGCAACTCATGGAGAAATCTGGAGACTTGGTAAAAGACCCGTATGTGCTGGAATTCCTCGGACTTCAGGAGTTACCTGAATATTCTGAAACAGAATTGAGAGCCGCATAATTGACCATGGTCAAGAATGGTACTTTAAAAGGGAGGTGGCTCGGAAGAAAGCTGGTTTTACTGTCTAAACGCTGCCGAACAGGAAGTCCTGCTCCGGCAAAATGGAGGCATTTTGTCGGCAGCACCGGCATGAGTCTGCACAATTACACCCAGCAACTTCGAGACAGCGAATCGCAGACTCCTGAGATGCAGATGTAATTGAAACGATTTGCCAAGTACTTGGTATCTTTAAATCCACAATGGTTGGCGATTTCGCCTTGCTGCGAGGGTCTGCGCAGAATGCAACAATTTTATTTTGGAGGACGACTTGGGGTGACTTGGGGCCCCCAAGTTAGTATCAATTTTGGTATTCCGAATCGTTGCATAGAGCATAAACGCTTCCGCACGGTGTTATATTGTCGAAGTGCCGCTCTAAACAAGTCAAGAGATACATATATTTGACTGAATTTGTTGTGTTTGATATAATAATATAAAATACTGCTTAAGTCTGGTTGAGGCACATCTATGTCTATTAAATCAACCATATTAGAATCTATTGCTGATATTGGGGTATCTGCACTTGAATCACACGTAGATCAGACTATTGAGAAAGCAGAGATCCGCGAAAAAAATTGAAAAGTACATTGAAAGACAACAGAAGTACAATTTTAATTGCACAGTGGAAGAGGAAATTGATTTTGAAGGGCTTGCTGAATATATCAAAGGTAGTCTGATAGACGATGTGGAGAGAGGCGTTTGTTTGGCACAAAACAAGAACGTGCTGCAGAACGCAGGACAATTGCGGACAAAGCTGCATACTATGCAAAGTCTAAAACAAAAAATTTCTGAACGAAGAGCCAGCCATATAGCAACAGATATAGTAGACATGCTCAAGGCATTTTACCGCAGCAAGTGCGGGCGCAGCCTCAAGATGATGGCTGCAGAAATTGAGGATGCCATAATTGAAGAGATAACAGATAAGAGTCTATTATTTGAGCAGAAAATAGACGAGCTTTCTCAAAAGACAGGGTGCGAAAATTTGCTTTCTATTGATACGAACCTGAAGCTTGTGGATAGTGGTCAGATTAGCCAGGTCGAAGATAATTTATCAAAATTTTTAAAGCGCTCGGTACTGCGCACACACTCACCTGACTATATTTTTGGGCTGGATGAATCCCAAGAACTTAAAAAGCATCCCGCGAAATCAAGAGGCAGCAGAAAAGTATCCTCAACGCATTGAATTAACTGCTTCATCTGCAAAAAATGGGGCAGGCTCAGATTACAAATTTAGATGCAAATAGTCTGCGACAGTCATATAATCACCAGATTCCAATCGAGTTTGATATTCTTAATGCTAAAAAGTATCTGGGAGACTTTCTTGATCCTATACAGCGTGAAGCAGAAGCATTAGAAGGATCGCATGCGGTTATTCAGCCGCCAACATTTCCTCCCGCATTTGCATGCAATGTTTCTTTTTTCCATTCCTGAGACAATTACAATAGGGGACAACGCATTGGTTGAACGGCTTTATTCAATGGTAATTGGTAGTGGATATAGCGGGACAATCGATCGATTTCAAGTCTCTTTAGAGGTAACAGAGGAACTTAAAAATATCATCTGTGATTACTACATTGATAAAGCATCCAGCCTTGCTTACAACTTAAAATGAAAGAGCCCGCCTGTTTGATCAGAAACTGCATTTTCCCATCGTTCGTATAGTAGATTGCGTACGCGTTGACGATCCTGCAAGAGTAAAAGCAAAGCTTGCTGTCCTTGACGTTGGTGACACTTTGAAACTCACATTTGTTGGCGCTGCCGATGGTGAAGTTGCAAATTATGTAGATGTTTTTGCTCAAAAAACATTGAAGAGCAGCTTTCTCAACTTTAAAGACATTGCCCAACTCTAAAAGATACGCTCTTTCCTCCATACCATTCCGTGGTCTTTGCACTTATGCCACATGCGTGCTTCTGGTCTGCATCATTATAGCCTATGTGATTTTTGATATCCCCCATAAAGGACGCGGGATTATTCCACAGCACCGGTACAAGCATCATTTGTTGCAGCACTTGCACTGCTCATCTTAGCTATGCTGATTGTGGTGACCATTGCTGTCTGCAGCGATGCCTTTATGTAGTGAAGACCGGATAGATGGGCTGTCCGTCTCTGATTCCAAAAGAGCGCCTTCGGTATTGACTGTGGACGTTGAAAGAAAATAAACTTTTAAAATTTTTCTTTGAAGTACTTGAAAAAATTACTTTTATGTAATATCATTTGCGTAACGGGGGCATAGTATGAATAAAGATGATACACTCAGCTATTTAGTCCGTTATCTCTGCGGCTTTTTGTATCACGAGAGTTTGATTGAGGAACTTTTGAAGATTATTGCCGTTTCAGGGGCTGAATTGCAATTCTTTAAGTTGCTCCTTGTTCGGCTGCGGCAATTGTCGTCG
>VOFB01003765.1_pt1 | contig 14804 bp, 14 predicted proteins | sample 5384141 | NCBI WGS metagenome assembly VOFB01 (sample SAMN12384721, study PRJNA508395) | human gut metagenome | isolation source: healthy gut A | host: Homo sapiens | reverse complement strand
AAATCGGGCATATTGATATCTACAAATATCAGGTCGACATCTTCGTCGGACAATACCTTCATTGCCTCAAACGCATCCTGACAAGGTTTCACTAACGACAGGAAAGGGACGCGGGATATATAATCCGATAACTGTGCCAATGCCAACGGTTCGTCGTCAATTGCTAAACATTTCATTATAATAAAGGTATAATAAGTAATACATCAAATTTATTCTTATCCTGTGTGATAGAAAGCGTATAATCATTACCGAACAGAAGTCTTAGCCGCTTACGGATATTATCCAGCCCGATGCCGTGGTGTTGTTCGTCAGCCCTTCCGTTATTGCTATTCGTACAGCGAAAAGTCAATCGGTTTCCCTCCTCTTGCTGCACAATGACACGGACGAAAGAATCATTCCGGTAACTGACTCCATGCTTGAAAGCGTTCTCCACAAAAGAAATAAAAAGCAAAGGAGGTATCTGTACTTCAGGAACTTCGATGGGAAACTTCATTTCAATGGAGACTTTATCAGTATAGCGCAATCCCATTATGGCAATATAATTCTCCAGAAACTGAACCTCCCGTTTAAGAAGAATTGTTTTGTTACTAGCCTCATACAGCACATAACGCATCAGTTTGGAAAGCTCTACAATCGTACTTTTCGCCTTCCCCGTATCAATATCTACCAATGCGTGGATATTATTCAGCGTATTCATAAAAAAATGCGGGTTTATCTGATACTTCAGATATTGCAATTCGGACTGCAAGCGCTGGTGTTCCAGTTCCTTCAACATTTCTTCATCGCGAAAAGACTTGAAGAAAAGTTTAATGGCTATATTAAATCCTACCATAAGAAAGGCAATCATAAAATGAATAAGATAGCGAACTGTGATAGGAGGATAAGGAAACGGAACAGGTTTAAGGAGAGCCTCCGGACGTTGAAACTTTTCCACGGGATATTTCACCTGGTCCGGTAGTTCCCAATTAGCCGTCTCTTTCTTCCGCGCCTTTTCTCTCATTTCAATAATCTGATTCCGTCGGCTTTCCTTTGCTGAATGATACACAGGCTCCTGTCTGAATTCTTTCGGGAAACGCCCTTTCATCGGAAACGGAACAATCAAAAAAATAACACCTATTGCAAAAACTAAAGAAAGTGTATATTGCCAATATTTTTTTTTAAAAAGGAAATAAGGAACCAGCACATAGTTATTCAACAGAAAAAGCATAAAAAAAGGAAGAATTCCCAACCAGGAGTCACGTACAAGCGTGCGAACTTCTTCTTTCTCAAGTCCACCACTTACGGCAAAATATTCTCCGATCAACGGAAGAAAGAAAATAACACTCCAGATTACTCCGTAAATGCTTTGTTCCAATAATTGTTGCTTGCGCACTCTTTCCATGCCTCATTGTTCCATGTTAGCAGAAACAAAGATAAAACCGACACTCCTTTCATACAAAAACAATCGACCAAAGGACATATTTCAACGACAGTACATCAATCAGTGACGAATTTCACAACTTACAAAGTTGCCTGTAAATACATGTAGAGAATCTAAATAAACCTTAAAATGGATGTGATATTCTAAAAAGGCTCTTTTCTTAGTTAGAAGTAGGAAAAAATAAGAACGGTTTCTTACACGCGAAATGTGTGGGACGCCGTTCTTTTATATACATATACCTTGTCTTGTTCTATCTTATTCCATTCTTCACTATGTTTCTTAAAAGAAGAACATATTACATTAAAAATAGAACATTAATTCAAATGCTTTTATATCATTTTTCTCCGTATAATTAAAAATAGAACATTAATTCATAAAAACAGACCTTGTAAATTAATAGATGTTAGCCGAACTTTGCAAAGTTTTATTAATTACGCAATAAAAACAAAAAAGAATGAAAAACTTACGAAAACTATTTTGTGTAGCTTGCGCAGTATTTTTCTTTACATCATGTGAAGAAACCTATAACGACAAGTTATTTTGGCCGGGAGAAATCAGCCAGGAATATGGCTCGTACATCAAGCCGTATACACTGGATTTAACTTACAGCGGCGAGAAACTAATCGGAAAGACTGCCAGTTTCAAAACGGAAGATAGTGAAACGGGAACACTGACACTAAACGGAATTATCCCGGGAGAAGTTACTACTCCTATCAGTCGCATCAAGCTTAATGAAAACGGAGAAAAAGATGCCTATACCTTTAGCGGAACGAATATCACGATGGGGGAGTAGGGGAGTCACACGGGAATAAATTACTCCAAAAGCAATGAAACTCTCACTGGATGTCACAATGGCTCATGCCAATAATCTGGCTCATACTTATGCATTTCCTGCATATTCACATACTACAAATGAAGAAGCAACCATTCGTAATAGTGGAGCAAGCTATGTGAATATTACAACGAAAGAAGGAGCCGAATCCATTGCTCCTATCGTTTTGCAAATGCAGCAAATGGCAACTAATATATTAGATGTACTCTTTCCGTATGTACTAAAGAATATTACATTAGAAAAAGATGGTATTGTTACTGCCAACTACACCACAAGTCCCATAGACATGAAAGAGATCATGGAGGTGGCTAATGCAGGTAAGACGGATGCAGAATTCCGTGGATTAATCGGCCAACGTACTTATGTTTCTTCCCCGAAAGGTTTGGCCTACTGGAATCAGACGGGTGATAAGGCATTTGTAGTACAATTGAACATACCAGCCATTATTTCACTCATCGCCGAGAATAACGGTCAGCAAATTGATCCCCAACTTATTGCAGGTATCAGCGAAGCTCTTTTAAAATCGGACCCTGCCCGATTGAAGCTAGCATTAAGTACGCTCAACATGATTTTAAACAATGAGATAATCACCTATATTTTAAAAATGGATGATAACACTTTTGTAACTTTACTTTCATGGATGAGAAATGGTATTCCAATGGGTATTAGTCAGGCTACAAAAGATCATACTTATATCTATTTAAAAAAAGAGACACTAACTCCATTTATCAATATCATTGATATTTTATTAAAAACAAACTTAGATGAGGTTGTAGCATTATTCGACAAAATGGAAATCGGCGTAGACCTTACTATCCAAAAATAAATCATTTTAAAATAAAAAACGATGAAAAAATTATCTATCTTATTCATAAGCTTCCTTACCGTAATATCCGCATTCTTAACATCTTGTGACGAAGACCACTATGGACCGGCTCCAGTAGACGTGACAGCCAATTATTCAAACAAGATTTCGAATCCTAATCCCAATTTAGTTCTTACATACAACGGTGATGCAATGAACGGGAAATCTGTTGATTTCAGTACTGTTACAGGAGAAACTGCTATCATTACTCTCTACGATATTCTTCCGGGAGAAAAGGCAATAAAGATTACATCCATTCCCCTTTCCGGAGATACAGAAGGATACTCTTTTTCCGGTAATGGTATGGGAAATGAAACATTGACTACTTTTAGATACGAAGGACGTGTAACAAAAGGAAAACTCACCTTAAACATATCCAATATCCAAATGGGTAATGCCGATTTGTGGGCAAATACTTATAAGTTACCCGAAGTCGTTAACGGCGTAAAAAAAATATTAGTTGGTGACACTTGGGGAAATGAATATACATGGCAGGAGGTTGATGGCCAAGTATTAAATGCGTCATGCTATTTCCATGCAGATGTAGAAGCTACAGAAAGCGGAGCTACAACCCAAACATGGGGTAATGGAATCCAAAATATAGTAAGTTACATTTTGCCACAAGTTCTGCAAGACATCACTTTAGGAGCAGACGGAAATGTAACGGCTTCCTATTCAAATGATCCGTTGTCAGGAGTAGATATAGACGTTATTTTTGGATTTCTAGAAACTCCATTAACACAGGAGATGATTACTCCCAACATTGCTGACCGTAAGTATATCCCTTCTCCAAAAGGGTTTGCTACTTGGTTTCAAAAAGACGGTAAGTTAATATTAAAATTAAACTTAGCTAATATCATTTCCTCAATAGCCAGCAGCAGCGATACATATATGGATGTGAACATAATCAATGCTATCATTGATGCTGTATCTCAAATGGATGCCATGAAAGTGAAAGAATTGCTAACCACACTTAATCAAAGTTTAAACAATGAAACACTTGGATTCTTGGTCAATGTCAACGACACTTCCTTCAACGCTATTTTCAATTGGTTAACTACCGGAATCCCGATGCAGGTTACTTCAAAAGAAGGACATACTTATATTTACTTAGATAAAGAAGGATTTACTCCCATAGCTAAATTACTACCAGATCTTAGTCCGCTAATAGTTAGTATGCTTCCGGAGGATATGCAAGGGCTAGGATTTATAATTTCAGCATTCTTAAATGGTATTTCAGAAGCTTTTCTATCTCCTGAGAGAATAGAGTTTGGTTTAGAACTTATTCCGAATAAATAAAACGTAAGAAACAATGAAGAAAATATATATACTAACTTTATTAATCTGCCTTACTTGTTTTGGGACAAGCTTTGCCCAAACACTGAAAGGACATATATACGACGCCAAGACCAACGAACCGTTGGTCGGAGCAGCTGTTACCTACAAGCTCCACGGCAATCAGGGAGTAGTATCCAATATTAACGGAGAATATGAAATCAAACTTCCCGAAGGTGGAGTCGACCTCGTATTCAGTTATGTAGGCTATGATGATGTACTGATGCCTATCGTTATCAATAAACGCGAAGTAGTCACCAAAGACGTCTATATGAAAGAGAGCACTAAACTGCTGGAAGAAGTGGTAGTGAGTGCTGGACGCTTCGAACAGAAGCTAAGTGATGTAACAGTTTCTATGGATGTGGTGAAATCCGGTGACATTGCCCGCCAGGCACCGACAGATATTTCATCTACCCTCCGTACCCTGCCGGGGGTTGACATTGTAGACAAGCAGCCTTCCATGCGTGGTGGCAGCGGGTGGACTTACGGTGTAGGTGCACGTAGCCAGATTCTGGTAGACGGAATGAGTACACTGAACCCGAAAACAGGAGAAATCAACTGGAACACCGTACCTTTGGAAAATGTGGAGCAGGTGGAAGTTATCAAAGGAGCTTCTTCTGTGCTATACGGTTCCTCAGCATTGAACGGTATTATCAATATTCGTACCGCACGCCCGGGTTTAACGCCCAAGACACGATTCAGCGCATACGTAGGCATATACGGTGATGCAGAGAATGATGAATACCAATGGAGCGATAAGAATTTCTGGAAAGATGATAAATATGCAGTAAAACCTATTCTGCGTGGTAGTCTCCTGAGTGGAGTACGGAATCCGATTTACGAAGGTTTCGACCTCTCCCACTCCCGTCGTATCGGTAATTTCGACGTTAGTGGAGGGATCAATCTTTTCACCGATGAAGGATACCGTCAGCAAGGATATAACAAACGTTTCCGCATGGGTGGCAGTTTGACCTATCACCAACCGGATATGGGACTGAAAATTCTGAATTATGGTTTTAATGTAGACTTCCTTTCCAATCAATACGGGGACTTCTTTATCTGGCGTTCACCGACCGAAGTATACAAGCCTTCTCCTTTCACCAATATGGGACGCGAAGAAAACAACTTCCATATCGATCCGTTTATCAATTATGTAAACCCGGAAAACGGAACTTCACATAAAATCAAAGGACGTTTTTATTATAGCGCAGACAATATCGTCCGCCCAACCGAAGGTTCATCTATCACAGATATTCTGGGAAACATGGGAACCGATGCGAATACGATTAAAAATATCGTAAACGGCGATTACAGCTCACTATACCCCGCATTGGTCGGTATCGGTTCGGGAATTATCAACGGCAATCTGGATGATGCCATGAACGGTGCATTCACTTCACTGGGAAACATCTTTCCCAATGCAACAACTGCCGATTATTGCGACCTTATCTCATGGGTTATGGATAACGGGCTGCCTGATCTTAGCGGAATACAGAACGGACAATTGCCAAGCGATCTCGTACCGTGGCTGTCTAATGTTATCAATCCGTCTCGACTCAACCCGAAAACTCAAACAGACAAGAACTTTGACTATTATCTCGACTATCAGTTCAACAAGAAATGGAACGGTGGCGCACAGATCACTACGGGAATGACTTTCGAACACATCCGTTATGACTCTGCTGTAATGGATGAAGTGTACAAAAGTGATAATGCAGCCCTCTTCTTCCAATATGACCAACGTTTTTGGGATCGTTTGAGTGTATCCGCAGGCGTACGTGCCGAATACTACCGCGTAAACAACCACCGCCGCGAAGCAGAAACAAAGGTATTCGGAACAAAAATTCCGTTCCGCCCCGTTTTCCGTGCCGGATTGAATTATCAATTAGCCGATTACAGTTTTATCCGCGCCAGCTTCGGACAAGGTTACCGCAACCCGTCTATCAATGAGAAATATCTCCGTAAAGACATTGGCGGAGTCGGTGTTTATCCGAATCCGAACATTAAACCTGAGAAAGGATTTAATGCAGAATTAGGTTTCAAGCAAGGATACAAGATCGGTAACTTCCAGGGATTTGTCGATATTGCCGGATTCTATACTCAATATAAAGATATGGTAGAATTCCAGTTCGGCCTATTCAATAATGCAAACAATACGATGATAAATAGTATTGGCGATGTATTTCAGATGTTGACAGACGGCAAGGGCTTCGGTATCGGAGCACAATTCCATAATGTATCGAAAGCACAGATCTATGGAGTGGAGATTTCAACAAACGGTGTATATAACTTCAACAAGAACACAAAATTATTCTATAATCTGGGATATGTATATATCAGATGAAGGGAGAAGTCGAATACAGGCAAATATCTGAAATATCGTCAGAAACATAGTTTTAAAGCAACAGTAGATTTCAATGGAAGCGCATCAATCTGGGTGCCAACTTTTGCATGGAAGAGCAAGATACTGGCAGTGGACTACCTCATGATGGACGAACGTGAAAAGCAACAACAAGACTTAATGGATTATGTACGCGGTATCCTTTTCGGTTATTCAAAAGGAGAAACACTCGCTACCTACTGGAAGAAGCATAACACAGATTATGCAACCGTTGACTTCCGTTTCGGTGTAAAAGCAACGAAAGAAGTTGCTTTCCAGTTTATGGTAAACAACTTGTTTAATAAAGAATACAGTTACCGCCCAATGGCAGTAGCTGCTCCCCGTACTTTTTGTGCTGAAAATGGACGTCACATTCTGAAAAACTCACTTAGATTACTGAAAGTTAAATCTGTCGGGGAGACTTCCCCGACAGATTTTTATATACATCCACACAGAATAAAGCCTCAGCTCCGGATGGCCGGGCAACAGAACCAATAAACGAACAAGCAGCAACGTATATTAACACAAAGAGAAAAATATTCACCGCCAACCTACCGCTTTTTGTGATTTTTGCTTATTTTTGGCAACTAGTATAACACATACAACAAAACACCACTTTTAATGAAGAGGAATATCTATATATTATTTACTATAGGTCTGTTTATCCGATTCTCCTCACATTCAGTAAACCTGAATACCGAACGACTGTCCAATTTGAAACGCCTGATAGAAAACAACATTGCGTACGATTCCATCGCGCCGATAGACAGCGTTATCGCCTGGGGACAGCAACTGAGTCCTATACTGGAAAAGGAAAACAAGATGGAACTGTCTTTCAGCATCCGGCAACTGGTGGTTTTTTACATCTACCCCTGCGCGGAGACATCGGGAAAGCAATCGACGGCGCGGCAAATGTACGAAAAAGCAGAAACGATGAGATATGATTTAGAATAGCCCTTCGAGCGCAGCTATCGGAGATGCCTATTTCTGCTCCAATATGCCCGAAGAAGCCATCGATTCTTATAAGGAAGCCATCCGTTATCCCGCCTCGCCTTCAGAGAACAACCATTATAAAGAAATGACTATCCTTGAAACTTATACAGGTGCTTATTCTGACTCAAAAGGACAGAGGAAGCAGAGAAATACAGAAAGATACTTTCCGAATCAAAAATCCATACAGACCCATCAGACACTGTAATTTCTGACACTTGCTACAGATGTTTCTTACTATATCCAGAAGAACGATCTGCGCAATGCGAACAACTGCCTGCTGCAAGCAGAGCAAATCTACCTTTCGGACAGGCAACCTTATTATCGCACCACCTACAATTATATGCAAGGACGATATAACGAAGCAACAGGGAACTACAATCTTGCATTACAATATTACAATGAGATTCTGACCGGCATCCGGCAAAAGACGCGCCCATCATCTACCTGCAAGTAGCTTATGCCAAAGCGAATTTACTGATAGAAATGGGCAGTAAAGTAGAAGCGGCGCATCTGTATGAAGAAATCAGTATCGTCACCGATTCGGTAGTCGCTCCCAGCTATGCACACCGCATCAACAGCCTTCGGGCATCTTATGAGGAAAACCGGATGAAAGTAGAGAATAAAGCCGAGTTCAACCGTATTTTCATGGGCGGCATTTTAATAGAGTCATAGTGCTGGGCATCATGATTTACCTCGTGATACATATTAAAAACAAAACAAGAAGATAGCGGAATCCAAAATCCGCATGGAGCAATCACGACTCAACGCCGAGAATGCCATGCAGACCAAAAGTCTTTTCCTCTCCAACATGAGCCATGAGATACGGACTCGCTGAGTGCCCTCTCCGGCTTCTCCAGTCTGCTGACCGAGCAGGCACTCGACGCCGAAACACGCCGCCAATGCGGCGACATCATCCAGCAAAACTCCGACTTGTTGCTAAAACTAATAAATGACGTAATCGACCTTTCCAATCTGGAGATCGGAAACATGAAGTTCAACTTCACCTATTGTGACGCTATCGCCATCTGCAATAACGTAATCGATACCGTCAACAAAGTAAAGCAGACAAAGCCGAGCTCCGTTTCAACACATCGCTGGCTTCCCTAAAGTTATACACTGACGATTCACGCCTGCAACAGTTACTGATCAACCTATTGATCAACGCCACGAAGTTCACCCCGCAGGGAAGTATCACGCTGGAAGTCCGTCAGGAATCGGAAGAATTTGCGCTCTTCTCCGTCACCGACACCGGTTGCGGAATCCCACTGGAAAAGCAAAGTTCCATTTTCAACCGCTTTGAAAAACTGAACGAAGGAGCACAGGGAACCGGACTCGGCCTCTATCTGCCAACTGATCATTGAACGGATCGGCGGCAGCATATGGATAGACCCTGCCTACACCACCGGATGCAGATTTTATTTCACCCATCCCATCAACCCCACAAAAGAAGGAAAGGAGGCACAGTCATGAAACGGTTATGGATATTCTTCATACTGATCGTACTGGCAGGAGGAACCGGCAAGGCTCTCTCCAGCAATAACGAAGCTGCCAAAGACAGTCTGCTTCAGATACTGGACACTTTGCCGGCCGATTCTTCCCGGCTGGAGATGCTTTATTCACTCGCTTATCTGGACCCGATGTCACCTTCCTGCGTCTACTATCTGGGAAAATTATTGGAGGAAGCTACCACACAGGACAACAAGTATTATCAGTGTCTTGCTCTGTATGCCCATGTCGTTTATTACTTCAACCACCAAGACGAAGAAAACACAGTCATCTGATGGACAAGCTCTCTCCGGTTGCTTTAAAAACAACTCCTACAGCTTATACTTCGAAGGAAAAAGAGCAGAAATAACCATACATATCATAAAGCATAAAAATAGAATATAGCATCACCCAAGCCGAAGAGATGTTTAAACTGGCACAAAAGTTAAACAATCCCCAAGGAATGTCATCGGCCAAACTATGCCTGATGACTGCTTATATGATGACCGCCCGCTTTAAAGAAGGCGAAGAGGCCGGATTCGAAGCCTACCGCCTTCTGCCACCCGCCGCCTCCCTGGAATCGCGCAAAAGCGTGCTCCAAGAAATAGCCTTATCTTGTTCCGCCACTAGAAACAAAAACTTCCTGAAGTACCTGCAGGAATACAAGAAAGTGCTGGACACACTATCAGAAGCAAAGCAGACACCCAAAGCATACAGCTACCTGTTATTGGAGTCTCTCTCTATGCCGACTATTATCTGAATGAAGGCACACTGGACGACGCCCGCCCCCATCTGAAAAAAGATGGATGAATACTTCTCCTACCACTTACATTCCTTGCCGGGGATTATATTATAATGTGTATTCCCATTATTACCGGATTACCAAAGAATACGAAAAGGCCCTGTCATACTCTCAAAATGCTATCGAACTCCTGTCCGAAGTATCGGACAATGAAGGGCTGAACTACAAAATAGAACATGCAAGCATTCTTACAGAGGCGGACAAGCGGATGAAGCAATCCCGTTATTCCAAAGTTTGCTGGCGAAAAAAGACTCATTCTATCGGGCACTATCCATCTCGCAGACGAATGAAATCTATCAGATGCGCAACATGGACAACCTGCTTCTTGGAAAAAAGAACAGTACAAAGCAATGGTTCATTATGCCGGACTGACTCTGATAGCCATCGCACTGCTTATCCTGATTCCGTCTACCATACGTATCTATTATGTACGCAAGAAATTGAGGAAAGAAGAAGAGAAATCCGCAAGATGAGCCAGATTGCGGAAAGAAGCGAACGAAGTAAAAAGCCGCTTCCTTTGTTAACATGAGCTATAACATACGCATCCCGTTGAATAACGTCTTAGGGTTTCTCAACTCATGACTACTGATCCGGAAAGCATGGATGCCGACCAATGGAAAGAATATTCGAGATTATCCAGACCAACCTCCGCCGAACTGATACAACTGGTGAACGACGTGCTCGACCTCTCCAGACTGGAGGCCGGAAGAACGAAATGGCAGATACAGGAGCACGAAATCATCTCCTTGTGCTCGGACGTTCTCGGTATGGTACGCATGAGATGCGGAGATAAGATACAGGCAGACTTTCATACGGAAATAGAAAGCCAGCCGTTTCAGGTAGACACCGCCCGATTCACACAATTGATTCTCAGTACACTGATCTACACAGACCCGTGTGAAGAGAAAAAAGGAAAGTGTCTCTCTATCTGGAACGTGACACGCAACGGAACTATTTGTCTTTCGGGTAGTCAACAGTCCGTTAGCCGATCCGGCCTTGCAAAACACAAAAAGCAGAAGTACGCCATAGCATCAACCGTCTGACAATCGAATATTTCAAAGGTACATATACGATTGAACCGAATACTCGGAAGGTCCGTACTGACTTTCACATATCCTTATTCCAAAACAAATAATATCTAATCATATGACCAAAGAATCTGATCACACGAAAAAAATACAATTCTTATTTCTCATCGGAGCTATCCTGCTAGCGCCCTCTATCGCACGTGCTTCCGCCGTTACGGCTTCCGTCGACAGTCTGCAGAATCTCTTGCAAAACGACACGGATGCCGGGCAACGGGCCATTATCTATATTCATCTGGCGGATATCCACGTAGACAGCCTCAACATTTCCTCCCAATATTGGGACAAAGCCCTCACCGAGGCCGCAAAAGCCAAAGACGAATATATGATGAAGCTCGCACTCGATAATCTGATACAACGATATGCTTCCAAAAACAAAGAGAAGGTAGAAAAGTATATAACCTTCGCCCGACAATATCTGCCGGAAGAACACAACACCCTTTTCCGGTATTACTTGTATTGTTACAACATCTGGGCGGAAATGCGAAAGAACAATTCGCTGGAAACAATCGAACAGGAACTGGACAAGCTGAAAAAAGGAAAATCACGGACAAATGACACCTGAAGAACAAATTCAATGGAATATCTGACCGGAGTATCACTCGATTATTCAGCGGTACTGACACATTCATACAATGAAGTTTCCAAAAGCCATTCCTTACGTAGAGCGCGCACTGGAGATACTAGCCCCTTATCCTTTGCAAGACAGGGTGCACTTCGAAATATTGTGCCACTACGAACTGGCAGACTTATATACAACTGTTGAAAAAAAAAAAGGCAGTAGACAGAAGTGAACAAAATGATCGAGCTACACAAGCAATGGAATCATCTGAATACGACTTTCGACCGGAGATTTCTGGACGAATCACATTACTACATGGCTAAATATTCGCAGATTATTTTCATGGCAGATCTTATTTCGAAAGAAGAGATAAAGGACTATTATCAGAAATATATCCAGATAGCAAATAAAAGAAGGTTGTAAAAAGCACTTACGAGACGACAGCAAGATATTATCAGACAATGAGGCGAATACAAAAAGGCGATAGCTTACATTGATTCCGCCACTCAAACAGACCATTTCCAACCAGTCAACCTCGTTCCCATACTCAATGCGAAAGCCGGTCTGTACTATAAAACTGAATGATTATAAAAACGCATATCTGACTTTAAAAAAAGCAATAGAACCGGATGTCGGATAAATCACAAAAAGAGAGCAACAAATGATCGAAATGCAAACCCCTTCGACGTCAACAAACTGGAACTGGAAAAGAGCAAACTCGCCAACAAAAACAAACAAATCGCACTGACCGGTACTTTTATCTTATTACTGGCAGCAATCGGATGGAGCATCTATCAGCGAACGATGGTAAAACGGCTGAAGAAATGCACGCACTAATGAACGAAGAAGTCGAAAACAAAGCATGAAAAGCCACCGAAAGCGAGAAGATGAAAACGGCTTTCCTCAACTCTATCTGTCATGAAATACGTACTCCGCTCAATTCAATCGCCGGATTCTCCGAACTGATCTTCGATGAATCTTTAGACACGGCCACCAGACAAGAATTCCGGCAGTTGATACAAAAGCAATTCTACCGCGTTAGCTTTTTGATGGACAATATGCTGGAGCTGTCTCAGCTGTCAGCCCGAACTGCCTCTTCCTGTGGAGTCTACCGACGTATACGGACTATGTGTTGAAGAAATGGCCAAACTTAAGGAAACTCTGTCCAAGCCGAACATCGAATGTATCATCACAGGCGATAAAGACGGAATGACGGCACAGACAAACGCCTTTTTATCTCTCCCGTGTGATTGGCAATTTACTAAGTAACTCCGCCAAGTTTACAGAAAGCGGAACAATCACACTGACCTGCAACATCGACAAAGAAAAAGGACAACTGGTGATCTCCGTCACCGATACGCGGCATCGGCATCCCTGCCGACAAGCAGGAATGGGTGTTCGAACGTTTCACCAAAGTAGATGACTTCAAACCGGGCACCGGACTTGGCCTGTACATCTGCCGCATCATCATACAACGGCTCGGAGGGCAAATCAGAATAGATACCGGCTATACTTCCGGCTGCAAAATGGTGGTTACTCTTCCCGTTTAACCACCTGTCCGAATGCTTTTTTCTGTTTCCGGGTCCTTTCAGATTCGTCAACAATTCGTATCTTTGCCCGAATACAACAAAGTCATCAAAATGAAAAACGAATTTTACTGATTGCACTCTTATTTTGTTCCGTTTTAGCACAGGCACAGGATGTTTTTGTAACAGCGGATTTTGTCAGCAGCTACATTTGGAGAGGTATGGACAGCGGTAACGCCAGCGTACAACCGTCATTGGGCGTCAACTGAAAGGACTGACTGCCTACGTCTGGGGTTCGACCGAATTTCGCCATAAGAATAATGAAATAGATTTGTCATTGGAATACGAATACAGGAATCTGACCTATACGCCAACAACTACTTCACGCAAACGGAAGAAGAACCTTTCAAGTACTTCAATTACAGTTCACACTCCACCAGGACATACTTGAAGTCGGTGCCGGATATATGATTAGTGAAAAAGTTCCCGCTTTCAGTCAGCTGGTACACCCCACATTTGCGGGAATGATTACCGCGAAAACGGGAAACGTGCGTGGTCCAGTTACTGCCGAACTCAGTTATCCGTTCAGTATAAAGAAGGTGGACCTTGCCCTGAAGCAGGCTTTACCCCTTGGACGGCATGTATTCCGATAAATTCAACGTTGTCAACATCGGACTTTCGGCCACCAAAGAACTAAAGATTACCTCTACTTTCTCTTTGCCGATCTTCGGAAAAGTGATCGCCAATCCTTATGAAGAGCAAGTATACTTTGTAGTCGGCCTTACCTTATAACCCAAACGCATATAGCTTTCAGTAGTTTCCACCGCTTGAAACTACAGTTTCATCACCTTGAAACCAGAGTTTCTGCAGCTTGAAACTTTAGTTTCTGCGGCTTGGAACTAAAGTTTCTGCAGCTTGGAACCATTAGTTTCAAGGCGTTGGAACCATTGGTTTCAAAGGTTTTGGAACTATAGTTTCATCGCATGGAAACCAACTAGACTAAGGCATTCCTGAAATCGCCTGTATATAGAATAAAAACAAGAGCCGCCATCCTTGTTACTTTACCTGCTTTTTTATCCGTTGTCCCTCCTATCACGTTGTGACGGCAACTTCTTCCGTCACACTGCTGTCACCACTTTTGCTGTCACCAGATGAATCATTTATAGTCAGACAGTTACCCTCGAACGGTGACGGTGACAGATGTTTTATACAAAGAAATTCCTAAGGTAGTGTCTCTTTTCCCCATTTCCCATCTTTCTCCCCAAACCGCCCAGACAGGACTACCAGAAAGCTCAACCTCCCATAAACTTGCCCTTAGTTTGCTCACTTAATAGTCGTGCATTTTTACTCGTTTTCTTGTCAGAACAGTGTTTGAGTAAGTTTGCACGCTGATGCGTTAACCGGATGGTTTGGCTAGCTTAGATTAATTGCACTTGACTACTGGCTGCTAATGTAGAAATACTAATACTAATAATTAATAACATGAGTTTGAAAATCGTAGTATTGGCTAAACAAGTTC
>VOFB01002612.1_pt1 | contig 14806 bp, 19 predicted proteins | sample 5384141 | NCBI WGS metagenome assembly VOFB01 (sample SAMN12384721, study PRJNA508395) | human gut metagenome | isolation source: healthy gut A | host: Homo sapiens | reverse complement strand
CTACGACATCGGCGGGCAGACGCTGCTGCTCTATTCCTCCGGCGGCCTTGTGCGCGATATGAGCGGCGAGTGCAGCGGAAGCATTCTGTCGGTTTCGGTCAATCCCTCGGATTATCTGGCGCTGAATGCCGAAAAAGCGGATATAAACCTGCCGCCACGGTGTACGACGCCTCGGTGAAAAGGTGTTCGCCTTCAATTCCTCAGAGCGTTATGTGATCGATGCGGTCGTCATGCGCGACTGCAAGCGCATGGCAGCGGTGACGCTCGGTGAGTCGGGCGGCTCGTTTGCCGACACGGTGAACATCTACTCGCTCGGCAGCGAAAAAGCGGATTCTGTCAATACGCTGACAGGTTCGCTCCTTCTCTCGCTCGACAGCGTGGCGGGGACGCTTTCCTGCCTGACGGACGAGGGACTGACGCTCTTTTCTGCGAACGGAACGCTTGCGGGAAGCTATCGCTATGAGTATCCTTATCTGCGCGGTTCGAGCATGGGCGGAGACAGCTTTGCCGTACTGCTTTTGAGCCGCTACCGCTCCGGAAGCACGCTGAAGCTTGTCACGGTCGCGTCCGACGGAACCGAGATGGCAAGCCTTGACAGCAATCAGGAGATCCTTTCGCTGTCGGCGGCGGGAAAGTACATCGCCGTGCTTTACAGCGACAGTCTGGTGCTTTATACGGCACAGCTTCAGGAATATGCGCGCCTTGACGGGACGGAATATGCCCGCTCGGTACTCATGCGCGCGGACGGTACGGCGGTGCTTGTCGGCTCGTCGTCCGCCTGGCTTTATATTCCGTGATTTCTGTAAATCGCTAAAAAATGTTACAAATTGTGACTTGAAAGGAGTGCGAGGAACGTGAATAATGGTCTTATGATCGACGTGGCCTTCGCGCTCGTGTTGGTGCTCGGCATCGTGTTCGGTGCAAAGCGGGGACTCTTCCGCAGTTTCATGGCGCTCGCTGCCATCTTGATCGCGCTCATTGGCGCATCGCTTCTGACCGACCTTCTCACAGAACCCGTGACCGAGCTTTTTGATGCCGCGCGCGGAAAAGGCGTGGAGGAATGGTTCCGCAGCTGGGACGAGAATGCCGAGGGCGAGATCCCGCAGCCTTCGGAGCAGTCTTCTGCGGCAGAAGGGGAGGAAGCAGTGTGCTGACCGAACCCGCCGTTTCGGATGGGGAAGAAGAGGGGAGTATGCCTCGCCGCTTGCCGTGACGGGACTTCTCAAGCAGTTGCTACACTTCGACCTTGACGGAGAGTGCGCGAATCGCTGCGCTCTGCCGCGCGTGATGCGGCGCTCGCCGCTGTGCGCACGTTGCTCGGCAGCGTGGTGCGAACGTTCGTGTTCATACTCTGCTTTCTCGTGCTTTCTGTGTTGCTCCACCTTGTTACAGCGGGCATTGACAAGGTGTTAGACTTGCCGGTTCTGAACGCGCTCAACACCATTGGCGGCGGTGCGCTGGGACTGATCGAGAGCACGCTGCTGCTGTCTCTCGTCTGCGATGTAGCGCCGCGCTTCGGCGTTAAGGCCTTCACCGAATATGAAGGCACCTATCTCTTATCTTTTTATGAGCCATACCCCGCGCAGCCTGTTCGCTGCGCTGTTAGCTTGATTTTTACCCCCAAGGAGGACATACCATGCAGCCGCAACTTTGTTCCAGATGTAAAAGAATATCGCCGTTGTGTTCATCACCCGTCAGGAAAACGGGCAGAACGTCAACGAGGGCCTGTGCCTCAAGTGCGCCAAAAATCTCGGACTGCCGCAGGTGGACGAGATGATGCGCCGAATGGGCATTACCGATGAGGATCTTGACAATATCTCCAACGAGATGATGGGCGCCTTCGGCGGCGCAGAGAGTCTGGAGGGTCTGACCGACGCCGATGATCCCGACGCTGACAACGAGGACGAGGACGGCAAGACCGCTACGTTCCCGTTCCTGAGCCGCTTTTTCGGCGGCTCGCCCGCTGCGAACGACGCATCGGGCGGCGAGGCCGAGCAGACGCAGAGCCCTCGCAGCAATAAGAAAGCCGAAAAAGGGCAGCAAGCACAAATTCCTGGATTCTTACTGCATCAACCTTTCCCAGCGCGCGCGCGACGGCAAGCTCGACGCGGTTATTGGCCGCGCGGAGGAGATCGAGCGCGTTATCCAGATCCTCAACCGCCGCCAGAAGAACAACCCCTGCCTCATCGGTGAGCCGGGCGTCGGCAAGACTGCCATCGCCGAGGACTTGCCCAGCGCATCGTGGCGGGTGAGGTGCCCTTCAAGCTCAGAAGCAAGGAGGTCTACCTGCTTGACCTGACGGCGCTCGTCGCGGGCACACAGTTCCGTGGCCAGTTTGAAAGCCGTATGAAGGGTCTCATCGAGGAGATACGCAAGACCGGCAACGTGATCCTGGTCATCGACGAGGTGCACAATATCGTCGGCGCGGGCGACGCCGAGGGCAGCATGAACGCCGCAAATATCCTCAAACCCGCGCTCTCCCGGGGCGAAATTCAGGTCATCGGCGCGACGACCTTTGCCGAGTATCGCAAGCACATCGAAAAGGACACGGCGCTGGAGCGCCGCTTCCAGCCCGTTACCGTCAACGAGCCGAATATGGAGGATACGCTGAAGATCCTGCAGGGCATTGCCCACTATTATGAAAAGTACCACGGCGTCAAGATCCCCGAGGGCATCCTGCGTCAGGCGGTGCTGCTGTCCGAGCGGTATATCACTGACCGGTTCCTGCCGGACAAGGCCATCGACCTGCTTGATGAGGCTTGCTCCGATCTGAACCTGCACGATAAGAACATCAACCGCCGCATGGAGTTGCGCCGCGAGATCGAGGATTACGACAAAGAGCGCGAACTGTTGCAGGGCGCGGAGGAGCCTGATTTTGAGCGCCTCGCCGAGCTCAAGAGCCTCACCATGAAGGCGCAGGAGGAGCTTGACGCGCTCTGCGCGCAGGGTGACCCGCAGCTTTCGATGGACAACCTTGCCCGCGTGATCGAGCTGTGGACGAAGATCCCCGCCTCCCGCATCCGCGAGGACGAGTTCCACCGCCTGAGTGAGCTCGACAAGCGCCTGAAAGAGCACATTGTCGGCCAGGACGAGGCCATCGAGGCCGTTTCCGCCGCCATTCGCCGCAACCGCGTGGGCATTTCGCCCAAGCATAAGCCTGTGAGCTTCATTTTCGTGGGCTCCACCGGCGTGGGTAAGACGGAGCTGGTCAAGCAGCTTGCGCAGGATCTCTTCAATTCGCCCGACTCGCTCATTCGTCTCGATATGTCGGAGTTCATGGAGAAGCACTCCGTCTCCCGTCTCATCGGCTCCCCTCCGGGCTATGTGGGCTATGACGAGGCGGGCCAGCTGACCGAGAAGATCCGCCGCAAGCCCTACTCCGTCATCCTCTTCGACGAGATCGAGAAGGCCCACCCCGACGTGATGAACGTCCTGCTGCAAATTCTCGATGACGGAGAGATCACCGACTCCCACGGCCGCAAGGTGAATTTTGAAAATACCGTTATCGTGATGACGTCCAACGCGGGCAGCGAACGCAAGGAGGGCACCGTTGGCTTTGGCCACACGGTGAACGAGCAGAACCGCGACCGCGCGATGAAGGCGCTCGGCGAGTTCCTGCGCCCGGAATTTCTGAACCGCGTGGATGAGGTCATCTGCTTCAACCGCCTCGACGAGCAGAACTTTGCCGGCATTGCCCGCATCATGCTCTCTGAGCTGCAAAGAGCCTTGAGGACAAGGGCCTGCACTTTACATGGGACGAGGCTGTTGAGGAGTATCTCGTTAAGAAGTCCTATTCCGCGACCTACGGCGCGCGCAACCTGCGCCGCACGATCCAGAAGGATCTGGAAGACACCATGGCCGCGCAGATCATCGATTCCTACGAGCATCCCGTTACGCAGATTCGTGCGTCGATGGAGGACGGCAAGCTCGTTGTGCGCAGCATGTGACCAGGAAAGGGGAGGGAAGACCATGTTCCATCTGTTCCGCAAGGACATTGAAAAGCACTGCGCCTACTGCAAGAGCGGATCTGTCATCAGCGAAGGGCAGGTCATCTGTTCCCGCCGCGGCGTGGTCGATTCCGCCGACCACTGCCGTCACTTTTGCTATGATCCGCTCAAGCGTGTGCCGCCGAGACCCGCCACACTGCGCGATCAGTATACCTCCGAGGATTTTTTCCCTGTAGGCCGGGCAGCGCCCCGAACAATAAAGAAAGAAGGCCGAATCCCATGAACATTTCTCAGGTTTACGCAGTCTATTTCAGCGCCACCGGCAACACGAGAAAGGTGACAACCACGCTTGCAAATGCCCTTGCCGTCAGCTTTGACGTTCCGCTCGAGGTGCGCGATTTCACGCTGCCCGCCGCGCGCGAGGAAGCGTATGAGTTTGCCGCGGGCGACCTTGTCGTCTTCGGTATGCCAACCTACGCGGGCAAGCTGCCGAATAAGCTGCTCGAGTTTGTGAAGTCCGGCTTTCACGGAAACGGCGCGCTCGCCGTACCGGTCGTGACGTTCGGCAACCGCAGCTTCGACAATTCGCTTGCCGAGCTCTGCGCCTGCCTGGAAGGGGACGGCTTCCACACCATCGGCGCGGGCGCCTTTGCCTGCCGCCACGCCTTTACCGACGCGCTTGCCAACGGCAGACCCGATTCCGACGATATGGCGGAGCTTGCCAAGCTCGGCTCGGCGGTCGTGGGCCGCATCGTGAAGATGACGGATTTCCCCTGCGCCTGTCACGGTCGACGGTGACGCGGACGCGCCCTATTACCGTCCGCTGGGCCTCGATGGCGAACCGAAGGTCTTTTCTGAAGGCAAAGCCCAAGACCGATCTCGACAAGTGCACCCGCTGCGGTGTGTGCGCCTCTCTCTGCCCGATGGGCTCGATCAACCCCGACGATGTGACGGAGGTTGTGGGCATTTGCATCAAGTGCCACTCCTGCGTGCGCAATTGCCCGATGGGTGCGGAAGTATTTCGACGATCCCGCGTTCCTTTCGCACCGCGCGATGCTCGAGCGCGACTATACGCGCCGCGCCGAGGATAAGATCTTCACGGCGTAAGATAAGTACATAAAAGCTCTGTTTGGGTTCTCCCAAACAGAGCCTTTCTTTATTTTGCTGTCAGCTGAGGTGGACAAGGGTCGTGCCAAGCTTTTCGGTGAAGCCCAGCGCGCGGTACATTCCCCTCGTCGCACAAAGCACAGGTAACGGCAAGACTGGCAAGGTGATTTGCCCTACCGTATTCCTGTGCCGCAGACGCGAGCTGCCGCGCGGCGCCTTGCTTTCGGAACACCGGTTCGACAAAGAAATCCTCAAAGACACCGATGTCCGCACATGTGAATGTCGAAAATACGCGGCTCACGCTGCACATTCCGACCATGCGTGTTTTGCGGTAGGCGGCAAAGAAGGTGATGCGTTCCTCTTGAATGGCCTGCAAAAGCTGCGCTTGCTTTCTCTCGTCGAGCGGCGTTTCACCGATCTCAGCGAGATAGCCGTTTTCGAGTTTCCAAAGCTGCCAGTCGTCCGCACCGGGGACGAACTGACGGACGGTGATGGGGGCGTCTTCCTCCGGCGGGCGCAGCATCAGCGGTATGCTCCACTCGTCGCAGCCGTTCGGCAGAAAGCCAAGTCTGCCCCAGAAGCGCTCGCGCGGCGCGGTGTCGCAGTTGAGCTCAAAGTAGCTTGCCCTGCGTTCGCGCGCCCAAGAGAGCAGCGCCTCGCCGCAGGCGTGACCTGTACTGCTTCCGCGAAATTCCGGGTAGACGCAGAACTCCATGATGAAGCACTTGTCGTCCTCTGAACCATAAATGACCGGCATCGTAAAACCGATATCCTGCCCGCCGCGCTCGAAAAAGAGAAAGTGCAGGCGGTTTTCCTGCCGCCTGTGCAGTGACTTGAGCTGCGAGAGGTACTCATCGCTGAGAAAATAGGCGAGATCCTCGGCCTGCTCAATCTCGGGGAAGATATCGCGCCGGTGATAGAGGTGCAGCTTCTCGAAAAAGCGTGCGATCTCACTGTCTGTGATGGCCTCACGAATGAAAATAAGATGTTCCATTGTCGTCCTCCAAAGTAAAATTTCGGAGGGTCAGGAAGTGTGGACCCTCCATACACGCTGCATCATCATAACAGATCAGTCCTTTCTTCCTGAATTTGCCGTGGTACGCGGCTGAAGAGAGCATAGCATATTTTTTTGCAAAAGGGAAGCGCGCAAACGGACGTTTCCGCATAAGCTGAAAACGAAAAGATTGATTTTGGAGGGAACGCTATGCAACCGTTGCACTTTTTCCTTGGCGCAAACAGCGAAGAGGGTTTTTCCTCGCTCTATGAACAGCTCTTGGGCGGACGATTTGACGATCTCTTGATCCTCAAGGGCGGCGCAGGCAGCGGCAAATCGACCTTTATGCGCCGCGTGGGTGCGGCTGTGGAGCGCACGGGCGAGCGGGTCGTATATATCAACTGCTCGGGCGACCCCGATTCGCTCGACGGAGCGATCTTCTTAGACCGGCGCGCCGCCATCGTGGACGGCACCGCGCCCCATGTGCTTGAACCAAGCTATGCCGCCGCCTGCGAGCGATATGTCGACCTGACGCGCTTTTACGATCTGGACGCAGCCAAGGCGCGCCGCGCAGAGATCATTGCGCTGAGCGATGAGTATCGCGCGCACTATCGCAGCGCCTACCGCGCGCTGCGCGCGATGGGCGAGGTGGAGAGCGAACGCCGCGTGGCGATGCATGCGCAGATGGATTTTGCAAAGCCCGCCGCCGCACAAGCGGGATCCTCGCCCGTGAGCTGAGAAGCGAGGGAGAGGGGAGCGGGCGCGTGGTTCGCGCCTTTCTCGGCGGTGTGACGAAGTGCGGCGATATCTGCCGTTTTGACACGGTGGAGGAACTCTGCCCGCGCGTTTACGCGCTCTGCGACAGCGCGGGATTGGGGAATGAAATGCTGCAAACCATTGCGCAGGCGGCGCAGGAGAAACGGTTCGACGTTATCATTTGCCCCAATCCCGACCGACCGGAAGAATGCCAGCATGTGCTGATTCCCGAGCGCGGCCTTGCCTTCGTCACGACGAACGCGCGCATGCTCTATGAGGGGAAGCCCTACCGCCGCCTGCGGCTCGACGCGATGGCGGAGGAACGGCTTACCCGAGCACAGAAAGCGAAGCTGCGATTTATCCGCCGCGTGGAAACATCTCTTCTGGAAGAGGCCGTGAGGACGCTCACAGATGCCGCAAACGCCCATGACACGCTGGAAGCGGTCTATCGTCCCTGTATCGACTTTTCGGGCGTGACTGCGCTTGCAGAGGAAGAGATCGCAAGACTGATAAAGTGAATTTGCTTTACAGAAATAGCCGCCCGAAAGAGCGGCTATTTCTGTCTTGATTCGATTTGTTCAGTCGTTCAGGTCTGCACGGAAGTAGACCGTCCGCTCGGGGAGCGAGAGGGATGAGCGTATATTCGCTTTCCTTTTACCGTCAGCGTCCACGTATTCCGTGGTGCTGACGACAGCTGCCGCTCTCACCATCGAGCGAGAGATCATAAAGAACGCTGTTTGTATCGCACTGCGCAAGGAGTAAGTCCCGCTCTGTTCATTGCCGTCTGCGTCGGTGATCGTCAGCGCACCATTTTGCGCCGCGCAGGTGAGGGCAGGGAGGTCAAGCGGCTGACCTGCGCTGTCGATGGCCTGCGTCGATGTCCAGTCGTGGTTTTCAATGTGCAGACCGTCGTCCGTTTTGATGCCGCAGCCGACGAGCAGGGCAATGAGCAGCAGCGACAGCGAAATCTTCCATTTATCTGTCATGTGTTTTCCTTTCCACTTCTTGATTTCCAATCCGATCAGCACGCTGAACCCTACAGCAAAGAGCGACAGTGCAGCCAAAAAAGGTGCGAAGGGAACCGGCCTGTGATGTGGATATCTGTCGCCATATCAGCGCCGCCAACAATCGAAATATCCTCTGGAATAGGCGGTCCCGCAGTAAAATACTGCAAAGCGCATACAAGCAGAATCGGTACGCTGACGGCCAGCAGCGCCCACGCGCCGATGCGCAGGACTTTTACGCGCTTGGCACATGTTTTTTCTGATATGGCTGCTGTGCTCGGCGGGGGAGCAGCACCCTCCGGCGTACCGGTCAGTTCTGCGAGCGGAACGCCGAAAAAGCCCGAGAGCGCGAAGAGATTCGCCGTGCTCGGCAGCGATGAGCCGTCCTCCCACTTTGTCACCGCCTGCCGCGAGACCTCAAGCGCCTGCGCCAACGCCTCCTGCGACAGCCCGCGTTCCTGCGCAGCGCGCGGATGCGCGTGCCAAGTTCGTAGTCCATAATTAGGTCTCCTTTGCTTTGATGGCGTTATCGTATCAGTTTTTGGCGCAAAAGTCCACCAAGTATTCCGCTACTATCGGTAGCGAAGCGAAAACAGCCGCCCGTACGGGCGGCTGTTTGCCGGATGATCAGGACTTGCTCCAGTCTGCGCGGAAGTAGAGCGTCTGCTCGGGAAGCGACAGAATGAGCGTATATTCGCGTTCCTTCCCGTCGGATGCGTCGGTGTATTCTGTGGTGCTGACGACCGCCGTACCATTCTCTCCATATAGCGAGAGATCAAAGTGTTCCGCATCGAGCCTGCTTATCCTTATTTTATCCCAGCCTGTGTTAGCATACGTCGTTGTGTCCCACGACATGAACGGCAGAGCGATGCCGTTTTCGCCCCTGCCGATGAGCAGCTTCATCGCCGCTTGACTGATCAGGCAGGGATAGGTTTCGCTCATGTATGACGGGCCGTCCATGAGGGCATAGTTTTTGCCGCCCACAAGGGAGAGGCTGATGGTCACGTAGCTCGGCCCGTCGAGAACAGGTTCGATCGTCCAGAACCCGCTCCACATCTCTTCAAAGTCGTCTGAGTCCTCATAGGCCCAGTCCAGATCGACGGAACCGCCTGTTTCATCGTCGAGATAAAACCGCAGGGAAAAATACGCACTGCTCTCAACGAACTCCCTCGTTGTTTCTATGAACCAGCCCGTGCCCGTGCTTTGTGATCCGGCCAGACCGAGCGCTGTCATTCCGGTCCAACCGTCGGCAAGCCAAAGGGCAAGGTCGGGCGAGGCGCTCTGCCATGCGTATTCCGTAAAGTCCCACAGCAGGGACTCTCCTTCGTCTGTGATGCACGGGGCAAGGTAGCTGTCTGCGTCCAGTGACGGATACCACTTGCAGATATTCCCACTGCTGTCGGTGATGATGACCTGCGTGTCAGCCTCATAGGCGACGCCGTCCAGGTTGGCAAAAAGCAGCACCGGCTCACCGTTCTCCGACCGGTAAAGGACCTCCGTGACCTTCTCCGACCTTGTTTTGTTGTCCCACTTCACGCGGTTGATCGCAACGGAGGCATTTTCATCGACCGGTACGATACAGTACAGATAACCTGTGCCGCCAATGATATGGTTTTCGTCGATCTCCGCGATAAAAGGATATTCTCGCAGCATCGCTTCGTTGTTTTCCCACAGCCACGCGGGAAGTTCCTCCTCAAATTCCTCTTCGAAGAGGTCATCGGCATAGCCGAGATACGCCGCGCCGAACATCGTCATCGGAACATCGATCCGATCACGCAGCCACATCAGGGAGTTTCTCCCTCTGCCGTTCCGGTGTGCTTTGTCGGCCGCTTCCCCGCTTTTTCTCTGTCGTTCTTTGTCGGGAGCGCAAATCCGCCGGTATTGTCCGGTTCATCAGAGTCCTCCTGTGACTTTTGCGTACAGGCGCAAAGAGACAGCATTAGAACCAGCGCCAGCAAAAAAGCGAGAGCACTCGTTTCAGGGTCGTTTTCATGGTCACTCCTTTCAGAACTGTTCAAAATCTTTCCCAATTTTCATCAATAAGCGCATGGCTCCCGCCCTAAATTGGGGCGGGAGCCGGTTTTGCTGATCGGATCAGCCGTTTTTCTCTCTCACCGATGGTTGCCTGAGCTCCATCAACCGATGGAGTCCGGCATGTACTCGCCAGACTCGATCATCGGCACGTACCAACTGTCATAGTACGCGGGGCGGGAATTTGCATCCAGCTCGTCCCAGTAGAGTCCCCATGGGCGCAGGTAGATCTCATAGTAGAATTCATCTTCGCCGTTTTCGTAATAACCGTCGATGCAGATCAGATCGTCAACCTCCATTGCGACCGGATTGACGACCCAGTCCTCCTGCGACAGGTCAATGTTCGTAAAGCGGCCGCTCTTAGAGATCATCGTGCCGTGCTCGCCCATGCCGTCGTCGAGCAGACTGACGCTCGCCTCAGCCATGGGGTTGCTCTTCGAATAATCCTCGTCCCAGAGGGTAACGGTACCGGTGTTGTCAGACTTGATGTCAATGACGCCGCAGATGTCCCAGCGACTATCGTCCATGCCCTCATAATAGCCTGCGCATTCGGTCATCTTCCACCAGCCGTACCAGTCGCCGTTCCACCAGTCTTTCATCTCCGAGCCGGTCTGCGTCGGGTTCTTGCCCGTGTTGGACGTGCTCGAGGCCGAGCTGCGGCTGAGCGTGGACGGGTCGATGGTGATCCTGTTGCTCTTGCTGCCAAAGCTCTCTTCAAAGGTCACTTCGACCTTGCTCATATCCTTGAGCACAAGGCGGATTTCACTTCGAGCGTCTTGCCCGGAGCCACGTCATCAAACTGGCTGTCGATCACCGTATCGAAGGAATCCTCGCTGACATAGACCGTGGCGATCTCCAGTTCTTCGCCATTCTGTATGGCCGTTTCGGAAAGTGTCCAGAGATATGACTCATTTGAACTGCTGGTATTGGTAAAGTCCAGCGTTACAACAAGCGCATCATTCCCGTCGAAATCGTCCATGATGCACGCGCTCTTGTAGACCAGCTCGCAATCATCGAACTTCATCACATTGCTATTTTCTTCCTTCTTATCCTTGCCGCAGGCCGTAAGGCTGAGCAGCATCACTGCCGTGAGCAGCAGGCAAAGGGATTCTCATCTTAGACTGTTTCATAATTCCCTCCCAAAATTGTTTTGGAAACGCACCAACCTGCTGAGAACCAATAGACCCAACCCGATCCCGATAAACAGCAGGAGTGCATACAAAAAGATCGTTTCTTTTCATTGTTTTGCTTCTTTTTCTTTATGCCGCAAACTCGTCCTCGGTCTTGCTGTTCAGCACTGCGCCGTAGATGTACAGAGCCGGAACGGCTACGCCTGTCAAAGATGCTCATAAAATTGAATTCGCCGCCGTTGACCATGCTCAGGACTGTGCTCAGAATGCAGAACACTGCCACAATCGCTCCCCCAGATGATGAGCTTTCCGGCTTCTTCGATGCGCTGACAGTGCTTGACGCCTTTGATTCCGGCGATCAGCTGGCAAATCCCTCCGATCAGTGTCAGAAACAGCGCTGCCCAGTAGGCAAATGTCAGACCAGATGCTGCGCCGAGTCCTGCCGCCAATGCGCCAAGTTCAGTGCCTGTGCCTCCAGATCACCTGCGCCGAACGGAAAACGCATTGCATCTCCTTTCTAAAAGGAAGTCGATTTTTCGCCATTTTGTCTCAGCAACTTTTTCTATCACGCTTATCCATGAAATGATATATGCCCTAAGTCCTGTTTTGAGGCAGAAATCGCAAAAACATGACTTAGGCATAGACAAAAATGCACAGGAAAACGAGACGGTTCTTGTGCAATCTTATAGCGTCAGACGCAGAAAGACCGGAGAACGAAAATCCGTTCTCCGGTCCTTCTGCTGTGTTTACTTCTTGTGGCAGCTAAGCTCGCCGTTTTCCGTGTCGAGCACAAGCGTGCTGCCCGCGGCGAGGTCGCCGCGCAGGATCTCTTTCGCGATCAGCGTCTCCGCCGCGCTCTGGAGGTAGCGCTTGAGCGGGCGTGCGCCGTAGATCGGATCGTAGCCGCGCTCGATGATGAGGCTCTTGGCAGCATCCGTGACCTCAAGCTTGGGGTCTTGTCGGCAAGGCGCTTCTTGAGGCCTTCCATTAGGATGTCGATGATGCCGGTGAGGTTGTCCTTCGTGAGCGGCTTGAAGAGGATCGTCTCATCGAGACGGTTCAAAAACTCCGGGCGGAACGCGCGGCGCAGCTCGCCCATGACGGCGGCGCGGGCGTCTTCCGAAATGCTGCCGTCCTGCTGAATGCCGTCGAGCAACTCGGACGAGCCGAGGTTCGATGTCAGGATGATGATGGTGTTCTTAAAGTCCACCGTGCGGCCCTGCGAGTCGGTGATGCGGCCATCGTCGAGGATTTGCAGCAGGATGTTGAAGACGTCCGGATGCGCCTTTTCGATCTCGTCGAACAGCACCACGCTGTACGGCCTGCGCCGCACGGCCTCGGTGAGCTGGCCGCCCTCATCGTAGCCGACGTATCCCGGAGGCGCGCCGATAAGACGAGACGGAGAACTTCTCCATATACTCGGTCATATCGATGCGCACAATGTTGTGTTCATCATCAAAGAGGCACTCGGCAAGGGACTTTGCAAGCTCCGTCTTGCCAACGCCCGTGGGGCCGAGGAAGAGAAAGGAACTGCCGATGGGGCGGTTCGGATCCGCGATACCTGCGCGCGGCGCTGGATGGCCTCGGTGACGAGGCGCACCGCCTCGTCCTGACCGACAACGCGCTTGTGAATGATCTCGTCGAGGCGCAGCAGCTTTTCGCGCTCGCCCTCCATCAGGCGGCTGACGGGGATGCCCGTCCACTTGCCCACGATGATCGGCGATCTCGTTCTCGGTCACGGTGTCGTGCACCATGGAGTTCTCACCCGTGTGCTTTTCGGCTGCGGCCTCGGCGTCCTTGAGCTGCTTTTCAAGAGCAGGGAGGTCAGAGTACTTGAGTTTGGCGGCCTTTTCATATTCAAGGTTCGCCTGTGCGCGCTCGATCTCACCGTTCATCTGCTCGATCTTGGACTTTAGCTCCTTCACGCTGTCCACGCCGCTCTTTTCCGCCTCCCAGCGGGACTTCATGGCGTTGAACTGCTCCTTCTCATCGGCGAGCTCTTTCTTGAGTTCCTTCGAGACGGTCTCGCGAGCTGGTCGTCCTCTTTTCTTGAGAGCCATCTCTTCAATTTCCTGCTGCATGATCTTGCGGCGCAGGTCGTCAAGCTCTGCGGGCATGGAATCGATCTCCGTGCGGATCATCGCGCAGGCCTCGATCGACAAGGTCGATGGCCTTGTCCGGCAGGAAACGGTCGGTGATATAACGCGCGGAAAGCGTCGCGGCGGCGACGAGCGCATTGTCGTGGATGCGCACGCCGTGGTAGATCTCATAACGCTCCTTGAGTCCGCGCAGGATGGAGATGGTGTCCTCGACCGTCGGCTCGTCGACCTGTACGGGCTGGAAGCGGCGCTCGAGCGCGGCGTCCTTTTCGATGTACTGGCGGTACTCGTCAAGCGTGGTTGCACCGATGCAGTGCAGCTCGCCGCGGGCGAGCAGAGGCTTCAAAAGATTGCCTGCGTCCATCGAGCCCTCGGTCTTGCCGGCGCCCACAATGGTGTGTAGCTCATCGATGAAGAGGATGATCTTCCCCTCGGACTTTTTGACTTCCGACAGAACAGCCTTCAGCCGCTCTTCAAATTCGCCGCGGTACTTCGCGCCCGCAATGAGCGCGCCCATGTCCAGCGAGAAGATGGTGCGGTCCTTCAGCCCCTCGGGCACGTCGCCGCGCACGATACGCTGGGCAAGCCCCTCGGCAACGGCCGTCTTGCCGACGCCCGGCTCGCCGATGAGCACGGGGTTGTTTTTGGTTTTACGCGACAGGATGCGAATGACGTTGCGGATCTCCGCGTCACGGCCGATGACGGGGTCAAGCTCCTTCGTGCGCGCGCGTTCGACAAGGTCGGTGCCGTATTTCTTGAGCGCATCGTAGGAATCCTCGGATTGTCGCCGTTACGGGGGAGGTCTTGACCTTTGAGAAGCTCGTCGGAAAGCGGCCTCGCGTGATGCCGTGGTCTGAGAGCAGCTGGCGCACGTTCTGCGAGCCCTCGGGAGAAGATGGCGAGCATCAGGTGCTCGACGGAGAGATATTCGTCGTGCAGCTTTTCGGCGGTCTTTTCGGCGAGATTCAGGATCTTGCCGACCTCGGGCGAGGCATAGACCTCGCCGCTGCCGCCGGAGATGCGCGGAAGCTTGCGGATGAGAGTATCGATCTCAGAGAGCAGACCGTCACAATCGACGCCCATCTTGCCAAAGAGGGATCCGATCAGTCCACCGTCCTGATCGAGCAGGGCGTAGAGCAGATGCTCGCTTGTCACATATTGGTTGCCGTTTTCCTGCGCCATGTTCTGCGCGGTCTTGACGGCGTCCAAAGCCTTTGCGTATATTTTTCAGCATTCATTCAAGTTCACCTCAAATTCGTGTTTTTACAATAGCGTTGGTTTGATGAGCAGCGCTCTGCTTCGCAGATCGCCGCGGTAGGCCATTTCCACGTCGCTCGGTGAGCGAACCGAATCGAGATAGCCCTTGAGCAGGCGGTCGAAGAGCTGCACATGCGCTGATCGCGCCTGCCACATCATCGGCAGTCAAAGATTTGCCGCGCGGCATGGCAAGCGGACGGACGAAGCGCCCGTCGTAGAGCGCGCACAGGCGATGGAGCTGCCGAGCAGCGGAGCAAGGCATCTGTCCTCGATCTGCACCCAAAGCCGGAAGAAATTCGTCATTGCGGCAATGAGCGCTGCCGACTGTGTGCGGGAAGACGATGTTCAGTGCCCATTGTCTGGGGAATCGCCGCTGCTGGATCGACCTCGTACTTCACCGTCGGGCGGTACTTGTACGAAAGGCCGACTTGAGCGACATCGTGGACGAGCCGGAGAGAAAACGGCACCAACTCGCGCGTGG
>VOFB01004428.1_pt1 | contig 14841 bp, 32 predicted proteins | sample 5384141 | NCBI WGS metagenome assembly VOFB01 (sample SAMN12384721, study PRJNA508395) | human gut metagenome | isolation source: healthy gut A | host: Homo sapiens | reverse complement strand
TCGCTCCAGCGCCGTGAGCCGGGCGCGGACGTCATTCCGGTCGGGCACGGCGATCTCCGCGGCGTTCGACGGCGTGGACGCCCGCGCGTCCGCGACATAGTCGGCGATGGTGACGTCCGGCTCGTGACCGACGGCGGAGATGACGGGATCTCCGATTCGTAGATGGCGCGCGCCACGCGCTCGTCGTTGAACGCCCAGAGGTCCTCGATGGAGCCGCCACCGCGGCCCGTGATGATGAGGTCCGCGACCTTATACCTGTTCGCGTAGCGCAGCGCGCCGACGATCTCCGGCGGGCCTCGGTTCCCTGCACGCGCACGCCGAGGAGCTTGACCTCCGTCAGCGGCCAGCGGGCGCGGAGGATGGAGCATATCATGCACCGCGCGCCGGCGGGCGAGGTGATGATGGCGATGGTTTTCGGGTACCTCGGCAGCGGCTTTTATGCGCGGGATCGAAAGCCCCCGCGCTCCAGCTGCGCCTTGAGCTGCTCGGAAGGCGACGTGCAGGTCGCCCGCGCCCTCCGGCGATAGCTCGGAGACATAAAGCTGATAGGCCCCGTCGCGCGGGAACACGCTGATGCGCCCGAAGGCGATGACCTTCATGCCGTTCTCGGGACGGAAGCGCAGATGAAGCGTTTTTCCTTTGCAGATGCCGGATATAAAGCAGAGCGCCGCGCGGTGCTCTGCTTCTTCGCTTATTCTGCGCTGATCTCCGCGCGCACGAACGAGCCGAGGATGCCGTTCATGAACTTCACGGTCTCGGGCGTTTCGTACTTCTTGGCGATCTCCACCGCCTCGTTGATGGCGACGTGAGGGCACGTCGCGGAAATAGAGAATTCATACATCGCCACCGCATGATGGCGGAGGCCACGAGGGGGATCGGTCAAAGCTCCAGCCCTTGGCGTACCTGGCGATGAATTCGTCCAGCTCCGGCGTGATCGGCCACACCGCACACGAGCGGCGGATATACTCCGCCTGCTTGGCGTTGGGCGCTTCGCTATAAAGCTCATCCTCCTCCTGCCAGCTCGGCAAAGCCGTCGCGGCTCAGCCGCTCGGCCAGCAGCTCCTCCACTGACTTGTCGGTGAAGCTCAGCTCATACGCCAGATGCACGGCAATCTCTCTTGCAGTATTGCGAACCATAGACGTTTCGTCCTTTTCTCTTTCTTGTTAGTTGAAGCTGATGCCGCCCACATGGACGTTGACCGCCCGGACGGAGAAGCCCGTCATCGTCTCGACTGCGCTCATCACAGCGTCCTGCACCTTGGCGGCGGTCTCGGGAATGGCGAAGCCGTATTTCACCGTCAGGTAAACGTCCAGCGTGATCTCGCCGTCCTGAATGTCCATGCGGATGCCGCGTGCGGGCTTCTTGCCCATGAACTTTGCTCGGTGAGCTGCTCGGTCATGGTGGTCATCATGGCGCCGACGCCCTCGATCTCGCCGATGGCCTCGGACGCGATCGCGACCACAACATCCGCGGAAATGTTGATGCTGCCGTCGCTCGCGGACTGCGTCAGATATTCGCGGTTTTCGCCCATTGCTGTCTCTCCTTGCTGTACGGTAGTGATACTCAGCATACGCTATGCTCAATTATTAGTATTCTACCATCTTTTTGCCGCAAATTACAACAACTAATTTACTTCTAATATTTTGATGCAGTCGGCGGTCAGCTCGGTTTCCTGCTTGACGATGTCGGTGATCTTCGCGATGTCCTCGGTCTGAAGTCCGTCCTCGCCCGCCGAGACCACCACGCTCACGCCGTCGTCGGCCATGAAGACCACGCAGTCCGTGTAGCCCTTGGCGTGATCATGTTTTTCGATCTGCGCTTCGGCGAGCGTGTAGGCTGCGAGCGTCTGGATGCTCTCTGCGCAGCCTCGGCTGCGGCCGCCTCATCGACCTCCGCCGCGCCGCCGCTTGCCTCCTGCAGAAGGCTCAGCGCTGTCGCGGGCCTGCTGGCGCGTGAGCCGCGGTCGCAAAGATAGTCGCCCGGCAGCGCTTCGCCGGAGACCTCTCTGCGTCGCCTTCCGTGCCGTCCACCAGAGTGGCCTGCCCGAGGATCTTGTCGGTCTCCTCCACCTGCTGCGCGTAGCGTCCGTTCAGAAAGATCGCCCCGCACACGAGCAGTAAGACCGCTCCCGCCACCATGTTCCGTTTCCACAGCTTTTTCATGTTCTTCCTCCCAAAATAATGATTTTCATGGTTTCCCCTGTAATACGGTGATCTTGTCGCTCGGCAGCGCCGTCAGAGCGCTGACCGCCTGCGTCACGGCAAGGCGCACGCCCGCGCTGCCGCCGCCCTCGCAGACTACAAGCGCCCCGACGTAGCGCGGATAGACGCGGTTCGTCACCACGACCTCCTGCGTGCCGCTGCCCGTACCGATGACGACCGCCTCACTCTTGCGCTTCATGTCCTCGCTCCCGCTGCGCTCGGCGGTCGTGTCCTGCCAGCTCGCGCTTCGTGCCGGAGTCCACGGTGAGCATCAGCCGCAGCTCGCCCACGCCGTCGATGGCGCGCAGGATGTTCTCCATCTCTCCTGCACCGCGCCGCGGTCGAACGCCTCGGCGTCCGGACTGCCGGCTGTTGGCTCGGCCTCCGCATTTCCTCCCGGCAGCAGCATCAGCACGATGCCGAGGAGCGCCGCGAGCGCGGCGAGACGGTATTTTTTCAATCCCTCGAGCCACTTCCCCGCCCGCGCATCCTTCATCTCTCCGCCCTCCATTCCTGCTTCTCCGGCGCGATCCCCAGCTCCTGCGTCAGGGAGCGCGGAGAGCTCCGCGTTTTCCTCGCCGAAGAGCACCGCGCGGTCGGGAATGAACGCGCCGTCCTCCTCGCGCACCGTGACCTCTGCCGTGACCTCAGTGCCGAGGGCGTGTGCTTTGTCCTCAATATATGCGCCCGTCCGCTCCGCTATGACCGCCGCGAGCGACTGCCCGCTCACGTCGCGGTATTGCTCCTCCAATGCCGCGCGGTCGGCGGAGAGACCGTCGAGGTCGAGCGCCAGCTCCCACGGCTCCGCCGTCCCGAGCGGGCGCAGCATACAGAGAATGAGCACCAGTCCGCCGGAAAAGCGCGCGAGCTTCCGTACGCTTCCCTCGGGCGTGAGCTGATCGAGAAGGCTCACGAGAAAGGCGCAGCTCACCACGCCGAGGAGCCATTGTCGTAAAAATGCCATCACATCACCACCATGGAAATGGATACGAGCAGTGCCGCGAGCAGCAGCGCCGCGCAGGCTGCCGTCATGCCGAGGACGAGGGGCGAAGGCGTCGCCGAGCTGCTCGAGCAGCCGCTCAAGCGGCTTGACGCCGCTGACCGCCGAGACGAAGGCCGCCGCGCGGTAGAGCAAAAACTGCACGCTCAGCCGCACGAGCGGCGCGAGGCAGGCGAGCAGCACGCCCAGCACGCCGGCCGCCCCGATGGCCGCGCGCAGCGAATGGGCCGCGCTGAGCACCATCTCGGCGGACTCCGCGAGAATGCTCCCGACCACCGGCACCGCGCCGGAGACCGCCGTCTGCGCCGCCTTGACCGCCGCGCGGTCCGCGCTTCCGGTGAGCACGCCGCTGACCGACAGATAGAGCGTGAAGGCCGTCACCGCGCCGCACAGCAGCCAGGAGATGAGCTTTTTGAGTCCGTCCGCGAGCTTGTCAGACCGCTCTCCGGCAGCGCCGCGCCCGCCGAGGCAAGAGCGATGTGGCAGTAGACCAGCAGGAGCAGCAGCTCGTGGATGAGCGTTGTGAGCGCGTCGGCGGCAAAGAGCGTGCCGACCTGCCAGGCGCTCGCCGTGAACACGCCGCCGCAGCCCGCGAGCGCCGCCGCCATCGTTGGCAGCAGGGAGCTTGGTGAGGTCGGCGAGATCCTGCATGGTCGCCGTTCCCAGTCCGATGAGCGAGGAAGGTCGCCCGCCGAGCGTCGTCACGCACAGCACGCCGACGAGCGGCACAAAGCGGGAGGCGTTCTCGCCGAGCGAGGACGCAAAAGCCGTCCGCGGCTCCCGTGAGCAGGACGGTCAGCGCGGCAGCACCGCCCCGCGCAGCGAGCGGTCCAGCGACGCGCGCAGCGCGTCGAAGAAGCTCTGCACGAGGGCTGTACGCCCTCCTCCGTGATGCCTTCACCCTCCGCAAGCTCTGCTGCTTCCTCCGGCAGCGCGTCGAAAGCTCGCCCGGAAGCTGCGGCGCAGACCGGAACGGTCAGGAGCGCGAGCGTGAGCAGAAGAAATGCCGTCCTTCTCACAGCCAGCCCTCCACCAGCTCCGCCACGGCGAGCAGCAGCGGAGCGGCTGCGGTCAGCGCACAGACCGCGCCGGCGGTCTCGAGCACGGAGGCAAGCGCGCCCTGCGCGGCGTCGCGGCAGAAGGCGCCGCCCACGCGCACCGTCAGCGCAATGGCGAGCACCTTCCAAAGCGGCGTGAACACCGCGCCCGAAAGGCCCGTTTTGTCCGCGAGCGTGCGAAGCAGCGCAGCCAGCGGTTCTCCTGCCGCGATGAGCAGAGCCGCCGCGCAGGCGGCGGCGCACAGCGCCAGCAGCAGCGCCAGCTCTCCCTCGTTTCGCCGCAGCAGCGAGGCGACCGCCGCCGTGATGACGCACAGCGCGAATACCTTCAGCAAAAGCTCCATCGCTCAGAACCCGAAGAGCGTTTTGACCAGCTCAAAAGAGCGAGCTGATCTCCCGCACGAGCAGCATCATCGTCGTCACCAGTCCCGCAAGGCTCACGAGCATCGCCTGATCGGGCCGGTCCGAGGCGCACGAGCAGCTGATTGAGCACCGCGACCACGATGCCGATGGCGGCGATCTTGAATACCAGATCAATGTCCATAGCGATCTCCTGTGTAAAGTGTTTTTCCTGTTCAGATAAGCAGTATCGTGACAAGGAGACTCAGGCTGAAGCAGAGCGTCGTCACGAGCCGGGTATCCCGCGCGCTCTGCCGCTCCCGCTCCGTGAGCGTACCGCGCAGCGCCTGCGCCGCCGCGCGCAGGGCGCGGAGCACCGCGTCCTCCTCCCCGCCGAAGGTGTCGGCAAGACCGGATAGCAACAGCCTGCTCCCGCTCACCGAGCGGCGTCCGGGCGGCGGCCTCGCGCCAGCCGTCCGGCAGCGGCGTTCCGTTCTCCAGCTGCGCGAGCACGTCGGCGAAGAAGGCGTCGGCGTACTTCCCGCGCCCGCGCTGTCCGAGCAGCCGCGGCAGCGGCGTGAGCGAGGCGCGTATCCCGCGCTCCAAGCTCTCCAATGCGGCGGAAAGCCCGCAGGGCGGCACGCTCCTGCCTCCGTGCGCCGAGCAGCGCATGGCATTGGGCGCCGCGCCGCAGAGGATCAGGGCGGCTCCGAGCAGCTTCATGGCAGCAGCTCCTCCACGCGGTACCGCCGCTCCTCGCCCATGCCCTCGATGACGACGGCGCGCCGGAACACGCCGGAGTCGCGCAGCAGCGGCCAGAGCGGCTTTTGCCGCAGCTCGTCAAGGCCGGCGGCGTGCATCGTCGCGAGCAGCGCCGCGCCGCAGTTTGCGGCGTGCGCCATCGCCGCAATGTCCTCGGCGCCGTGATCTCATCGACCGCGATGACCTGCGGGTTCATCGCCCGCAGCACCATGCCGATGCCCTGCGCCTTGGGGCAGAGCGTGAGCACGTCCGTGTGCGTCCCCAATGCCATCTGCGCCTCTCCTCCGGCGCAGACAGCGATCTCTCCGCGCTCGTCCACCACCGCGACGCGCAGCGCCGCGCGGTTCTCGCTTCCGAGCGAGAGCGTGCGGATGAGGTCGCGCAGAAGCGTCGTCTTGCCGCCGCCCGGCGGCGAGAGCAGGAGCGTGCTCCGGAAGGCTCCCGCGCAGAACAGGCTGTCTGCCGTCGGCTCGGCCAGGCCGATCCGCTCGGTGACGATGCGCAGCGGAGCGAGGAAATATCCCGCAGGCTTGCGACCGCGCCGTTCCGCAGCACCGCCGTTCCGCATACGCCCGAGCCGGAAGCCGCCGTGCAGGCACAGAAAGCCCTGCCGCAGCGTCTCCGCGCAGGCATAGCGCGAGATAGTCCGTCACCGCGTCCACCATCTGCGCGAGATCGCGCGGCGTCACGCGGCTGTCCGCGCCGAAGTACGGCAGCGTGACCTCGCCCTCGGGCAGCAGTGCGGCGGGGGCTGTCCGGCACGCAGACGGAACTCCTCCGTGTATCGCTTGCGATGGTCCGGCATTTGCAGCGCTGCGCGCCGGAACCGGGGAGGCAGCAGCGCCGCCGCCTCGCAGCGCGCAATGGCCCTGGCTTCGTTCATGCGCTCTCCCCCCTTGTCCGTCAGATACCCCCCCACTCTATGCGAGGAGTGGACAGGTCATGCCTGTTCGCCTGAAAAATGCGGATGAAGAAAAAAGCGGCGGGAGCTACCGCCGCTTCGCGCTCGTAGTTTATTTGCCGCCGCAGCTGCAGCAGTTCGTCGGCGTGTCCGCGCCGCCCTCCGCGATGCCGGCGGGGAAGAAATCGTCCACCGGGAAGCAGACACTCTCGAACATCTCGCAGGGATCGTCGCAGGAGCTGCACGAAATGCTGCCGACCGGCTGGCAGCTGCCGCTCGGGATGCAGTAGTCGAACACCGGAATGAGCAGCTGCGTGCCGCGCTCGAGCCGCACGATGGAGAACTGTCCGATGGAGATGCACACGCGCCTGGTCTGCGGCTCGAAGAGAATGGGTTCGTCGAAGGCTTCGGCAATGCCCGTGGGCACGCCCGTGACCGCTGCGCAGTCGCAGCAGTTCCCGCAGGAGCAGTCGACAATGCGCGCGCACAGCAGCAGTGGGTCGACAGCCGTGACCACGGCGGTCGGCAGGTTTGCCGTGAGGTCGATGGGATAGTCCGCGCCGCCGGGCACGGGATACGAGGAGAATACCTTCGCGCGCGGCTCTCTCCGCCGAAGAGCATCACGCGCTTATCGAAGGTCGCAAGGCCCTCAATCTCCGTTGCGCGCATCCCGTTGTTCACCGCCTGCAGGATCACGCGGTAGTAAAGCGCATATCGACCGTAAAGAAGCCGCGGTTGAAGCTCACCGGCTCCACATCCACGCCGACGTGCAGCAGCTCCACGCGGCCGCCGCGGATGCTCTGCGAGGCGTCGATGACGCTTTGGGCCGTCGCCGTGGGGTAAAAGGTCAGGTCCTCGATGCAGTCCTTATCCTTGCAGGACGAGAAGATCTTTTTCGTATGGATACAGACCGCTTCGCGCACGCCGTTGGCGCTCGTGATCGGGCCTGCGGTCACTTTTTCAGCCATGGAAATACCTCTCCTGATCTAAGTACTGATGAAAGATTGGCTTTCTTCAGTCCAGTCTATGCCGAGCGGCGGAATGGTGAAAAATCCACTATACAAATTTAAGGAAACGCGCCATAATAAGGAAAATATCGGACAGGAGGGCTGCCCTATGGCGCGCATGGGCTTCATTCAGGATAAACTCGAGATCAAATTTCTTCTTCTCTACATCGCCTCGCGGCTCATCGAGCCGGTGCCGTTTGAGGCCATGCAGGAGCTTGCGATGATCGACGACGGCGTGGACTTCTTCGATTTCTCCGAGTGCATGAATGATCTCGTCACCTCCGGGCACCTGACGCCTCGGAGGACGGGCTCTATGCCATCACGGAAAAGGGGCTGCGCAACGGGCAGATCTGCGAATCGAGCCTTCCCTGACTCCGTGCGCCTCGCGGCGGACAAGAACATCACCGTGTTCAATCAGAAGCTGCGCCGCCGCGCACAGATCCGATCCGATCACCCGCGCCCCAACGGCACCTACACCGTCTCCCTGCCTTCTGCGACGAGCAGGACAGCCCGCTTCTGAAGATGGAGCTGATGGTACCTAAAGGTCATGGCAAAGGACCTTGCCGACCGCTTCCGGAAGAACACCGAGCAGCTTTTTACGCGAGCGTGATCAATGCGCTCTTGAAGCACCAAGGAGAAAAAGGAATAAGGATAGAAAGAGGACGCTGCCGTCCTCCTTTTCTCGTATGCCGTTTTATTCCAGCCTGAGCCAGTCCTCGTAGTGCGGCAGCTCGTAGTCAGCGAGAGCGCACATCTGCCGCCACTCGTCTTCCCTACCGCGCCGCCTCCGACGGCGACCGCGCGGAAGCCCGCCTTCTTCGCCGTCTCCACGAGCGCGAGCGTACCGGTAAAGACCACGGTATCCGCCTTCTGCGACCGCAGCCGCCGCATGGCCTTTTCCAGCATCGTCCTGCTACAAACGGCGCAGCCTGCCTCGCGCTCGGTCAAAAGACCGCGGAAGTCTCCCTCGATCCCCGCCGAACGCAGCAGCGCCTGCGCTTCGGCGCGGTCGAGCGCCGTGACGGCGTGAGCCACACGCTCTCCATTTTCAGGATGGAGAGCACCTTGTCCGCGCCCGGGCGCAGGCGCCGCCGTCCAGCAGGGCGTCGGGAAAAGTAAAGATCGCGCTTTGCAAACGCATGGAAATATTCGTCTCCTTTTTATTTCAGCACTACATTCTCATCGCCGAGCAGCTCGCGCATCGCGCGGACAAAAGCCAGGGTGCAGCGCCGCGGTCGTGCCGATGAGCTTGCCGCTGTCGATGAGCCGGATACGCACCGGCCTTGCCCTCAAAGAGATAGGCGATGCGGCGGAACTGCGTCATTTCATGGCTGTCCATCGACGGCAGGCGCAGATAAAGCGTCTGCCGCTTCTCCCCGCCGCTCCTGCGGACACATCGGCTGCGCTGCCGTCGAGCGGTCGCGCCGAATCGCACATGAGCTGCGGGGCCTTCTCGTCGCGCACGCTCAGGCGGCCTGAAGCAGGATGGTCTGCCCTCCTGAGGTAGCTGCCGCTCGTCTCCAGCGTGCGGGCGAAGCAGAGCATTTCCATCGCGCCCGTGCTGTCCCTCGACCGTGACGTAGGCCATGAGCGTATTGCTGCGCGTCGTTTTGACCTTGCTCGAGGTCACGACGCCCGCAATGCTCAGCTTCTGACCGTCGGCAAAGATCGTCGGTCCGGCCTCCTGCGCAAAATCTCCAGAATGCGGCCGATCGGCGCGGCGCCGAGCCGGCGGGACAGCTCCCGGTAAGCGTCTATCGGGTGACCGGAGATAGAGACCGGTGGTCTCCTTCATCGCCATCCGCTCCTGCGCGGAAAATTCCGGAATGTCCGGCAGATGCAGCGGCTCGCGCTGCGCGGCGCCGCCGCCCATGCCGAAGAAATCGAGCTGGCCTCGACATTCACGCGGTTGCCGTTCGAGATGCCGTCCATGACCTTTTTCGTAGACGGCGATGAGCTGCGAGCGATGCACGCCCATCGAATCGAACGCGCCCGCGCGGATGAGGTTCTCCACGGCGCGCTTGTTCATGTCATTGCCGTCCATGCGATAGCAGAAATCCTGAAAATCCGCAAAGGGACCGTTGACCTCGCGCTCGCGCATCATGCGGGTGATCAGGCCGCGGCCGATGTTTTTCACGGCGCCGAGGCCGAAGCGGATGCCGTCCGGCTCGACCGTAAAGCGGTCATCCGACCGGTTGACGTCCGGCGGCAGGAGCGCGATGGCGCACTCGCGGCACTCGCCGATGTATTCCGGCGATCTTCTCGCTGCTGTCCAGTACGCTCGTGAGCAGCGCCGCCATATATTCCTTCGGGAAATGGCACTTGAAATACGCCGTCTGGTGACGCATGACCGCGTAGGCCGCGGCGTGCGCCTTGTTGAAGGCGTAGTTTGCGAAGGCGTAGATATCGTCGTAGATCGCCTGCGCGGCGCGTCTCCGCTGATCCCGTTCGCGATGCAGCCCTTAGATGCCCCGGCGGCGTCGCCGTGCAGGAACGCGCCGCGCTCCTTTTAATGTCCTTGACCTTTTTCTTGCTCATGGCCCGGCGGACCATATCGGCCTGTCCCGAGGGAGTAGCCGGCCAGCTGCTGGAAAATCTGGAGCACCTGCTCCTGATAGACGATGCACCCATAGGTGATCGACAGGATCGGCTCGAGCTGCGGAATGAGGTATGTCACCTTGCTCCGGATCGTGCTTGCAGGCGATGAACCGCGGATGGAGTCCATGGGGCCGGGACGGTAGAGCGCGATAAGCGCGGTGATGTCCTCAATGCTCTTCGGCTTGAGACTGACGCACACGCCCGTCATGCCGGCGATTCGAGCTGAAAGACGCCCGAGGTCTTGCCCGCGGCGAGCATTTCATAGGTCTCGAACGTTCTCCGGGATGTCCGCCAGCCGCTTGAAGCCGGGCTTGGTTTTCGGCGGCGGATTGACCGCGTCGTCGTCGAGGATCGTCAGATTGCGCAGGCCGAGAAAATCCATTTTGAGAAGGCCAAGCTCCTCGATGGTCGTCATGGTAAACTGCGGACGATGGCTCGTCGTTGCGCGCCAACGGCACATAGTCGCTGACGGGATTTGCCGTGATGACGACACCTGCGGCGTGGGTCGAGGTGTTGCGGGGCATTCCCTCGAGCCCACGCGCCGTGTCGACGAGCTTTTGATGCCTGCTCGTCGTTCTCATACTTTCGCGCAGCTGCGCGAGATGCGCAGTGCCTCGTCCAGCGTGATGTGCAGCGTGGCCGGGAATCGAGCTTGGCGATCGGCATCGCAGTCGGCATAGGTCAGGTTCAGCGCGCGGCCCACGTCGCGGATCGCGCCGCGCGCCGCCATCGTGCCGAAGGTCACGATCTGCGCCACATGGTCGTCGCCGTACTTGGGCGGACGTAGTCCACGACCTCGCCGCGGCGGGTATCGCCAGAAGTCCATGTCGATATCGGGCATGGACACGCGCTCGGGTTGAGAAAGCGCTCGAAGAAAGACCGATACTTCATCGGCTCGATGTCCGGTGATGTGCAGACAGTAGCTCACGATGCTGCCGGCGCCGCTGCCGCGCCCCGGCCCGACCGGGATGCCCTGCTCCTTGGCCCAGCGGATGAAATCCGACAATGAGAAATAGTCGACAAGCCCATCTTCTCGATCATGTTCGGACATCGTATTCCAGCTGCGCCTTCGGCTTGTTTCGTCCCTCGCCGTAGCGCCCGGCAAAGCCCTCCGCGCACATGCTTTTTGGAAATACGTCAGAGAATCGCTCCCGTCCGGCAGGCGTGAAGGCGGGCAGATGATAGTGGCCGAAGGTGAACTCCACCTTGCAGCGGTCGGCGATCTTCCCCGTGTTTTCGAGCGCGCCCGGCATTGGGCGAAAAGCGCGCTCCATCTCCTCCGTCGAGCAGGTAGAAGTCCTGCGTCTCATAAGCGCATCCGGTTCGGGTCGTCGAGCGTCTTGCCGGTCTGATGCACAGCAGCACGTCGTGCGCGTAGGCGTCCGCCTTCGAGGTAGTGCGCGTCGTTCGTGCACACGAGCGGCAGGCCGTCTCCCGTGGATGCGCAGCAAGCCCCTTGTTTACGACCGCCTGCTCGCGGATGCCGTGGTTCTGAAGCTCAAGATAGAAGCGGTCGGGGCCAAATATCTCGAGAGTGTCAAGGCATACGCCTTTGCATTGTCGTACTCCCGTTGCGCAGCCGGCGGGGGATCTCGCCAGCAAGACACGCCGAGGCGCAATAAGTCCCCTTGGCGTGCGCGCGCAGCAGCTCAAGGTCAATGCGCGGCTTGATGTAAAAAGCCCTCGGTAAACGCCTTGGAGACCATGTAGGAGAGGTTGCGGTAGCCCTCCTGTTCTCGCACAGAAGGACGAGGTGGCGCGCCTCGGCGTCAAACTCACGCCGTGGACGCGGTCAAAAGCGCGGTGCGGGCGCAACATAGATCCGCAGCCGATGATGGGCTTGATGCCCTCGGCCTTGCAGCACGATAAGTCGATCACGCCGTACATGACGCCGTGTGATCGGTGATGGCCAGCGCAGTCTGGCCCAGCTCTTTGGCGCAGCAAGCCAGTGCCTGATGCGGCATGCGCCGTCGAGACAAAACGCCCCGCGCAGGAACGACGCGGTGAATGCGCTGGCGTACAGCAGCACGCCGCAGCCCCTCCAGCCACGGCACAGCGCTTCCGGTTCAGCAGGAAAACTTTGCAAAACCGCCTTTACGTCGCTAGGCGAACGACATGCCGCCGCTCGTTCAGGTAAAGGGTCGTTATCCGCGTAATGTCGCGGTGGTTTCAAACGCCGGGTATCCCAGCTCCGTGAGGTAGGCTGCGGGCAATACTACACTGCGGTGCCCGCCGGTTACGGCAATGACGAGCGTGCTCTTCCCTCTTCGGCATAGAGCGGGAGCAGGAACGAGCATGCCTCGAGCTCGATGAGTCTTTGTCTGCGGAAGAAAATACGTAATCGTAAATCACTGTCCATGCCGTTTTGCGCTTGAGAGATCCGGCACGCCAGAGGGATTGGGCGAGGCGCACGACGTCGAAAGCAGGTCTGCTTCCGGCGAATGCCATGCAAGCCAAAGGGAGACAGCATTCACGCTCAGCTTGCCGCCGCGCTCTTGTCGCCAAAAGAGACGTAACATGGCTCGATACTGAAACGGCTTTGGCTGCAGGCAGACGTGGTGCGTCGATGACATAAAGTCGGCGTGCTCGCGCAGCTAGCGCAGCAACTCCCTGCTCGCATTGCATCGCCTGCTCGATGGTCATGCCGTCAGACATCGGATGGCGGCAGCGCGTCTCGCGCAGCATTGATGGTCTCAAGGTCCGCCGTGACGAACGGCAGCCGGCAGATTTCGCCGCCCTGCCTGAGCCGCTCCATTGCGTCTAAAATCCCTGAAAGTTGCCGTTGCCGAGCGGATGTCGCTCACGAGCTGGCTGGTCTGGCGGCCATCCTTTCTGCGCGCAGAATTCGGCGAAATTTCAAAATGATGTAATCTTTTCGGTACGTTTGTCCACCGTATAGTAGCCATGTCCTCCAGATAGGTGGCGGCGCTGGACGCCGCCGGTTAGACCGGATGGTCAGAATTTCCATCGTTGTCTCTCTTTCTATTTTCGGATGGTGCTTGGCCTCGGATCCAGCATCACGCCGTTGCGTCATCAACTGGTCTTTCTGCCTTTTCGATGAGGGCTGACTTTATCGGCGCAGGTGCTTGCCCGCCGACGGTTGAGCGAGGCCCGCGTGCTTGCTTGATACCTCTGCCCGGCGAGCGCGGCGGCTTTGAGGCCGCAGCCTCGTCCAGCGATCCGCGTAGTAGCCGGTCGGGCGCTTGGGGCGTGTGCCGGCTCGGCGTCAGGCGGCTGGCGGCGCCGCGCCATCAGATCGTCCATCTTTGCCTTGATGGCGTCCGGTCCCGATTCGAGCAGCTTCGCGCCGGGACGATGCCCCTCGCTGGGAAACTTACGCTGTGGCGATAAGGAAAAATCCAGCTCCGCAGGTCGTGGATACCTTCATCGCTTCGGTGACAACGTCGCAGGCTGCCGCCAGGCCTACCACGTTCATCACGCCGCCGCCGGGCGTGCCGGGGATGCCATGGGCAAATTCCAGCCCCGTCAGGCTGTCGTTTTCCACGAACAGCGGCTTGCGAGCAGCGACACGCCTGCGTCCGCTGCGATCTCGCCCTCGTCCGTCAGCTCAATATGAAAGCTCGAGCAGAACGTGTCGATGCAACCACAGTAATCAAAGGCCGCTCGTCGGCGACGAGCGAAGGTTCGATGCCGTTGCCGATCAGCGGCGAGCTTGACGCCGTCCTGCAAAGCCCATCAGCACTGAAAGCAGGCTGCTCGCGCGTTTCAGGCCATGCGTTTGGCCAGCCCCCGATGCGGAACGTGCACGTATGCTGCCATCGGCTCATCTGCGGCCATGTTGAGGTCGAACGGACTGGTCATGGATCAGCAGCAGTGCGGTTTCCCCAAGACGCCGATGCTCCTCCGTTCACGGATTCTGCGGTTTCAGCTCGCTTTTCACGGATCGCGCGGTCAGCTCTGGCCGTCGATCTGCCGCAGCGAATTCGCGCGCGGAGTTGGCTTCAGCCGTGCCTTCTTCTGGCAGTCGTTCATCACGCTGCGGCTCCACGATCGCGGCGACGGTTACGGCCCGCTGGCAGGAATGGTGATCTGCTGGCTTTTGGCAGACTTTATCAAGGATGGTCGTGTCGTTTTCGTCGAGACAGACGGTCACTATAGAATTTGTCATCCTCGTCGCAAACTGGATGACAAGGTCGATCTGCGTCGAATCACTGCACTGCGCACGCCAGAAGAGCTTTTCCGTCAGTGAGCGCCAACGCCGCGCACCTCAAAGGTGGTTGCGGATGGAGCAGCAGGCGCCACGTGCCCGAGGCGTTGAGCCGATGCGCGTGGTCTCGACCGCGTCGTCGGCGACAGGCGGTGGCCACCTTGATGAGCTCGATGGCCGTCTCACTCTTGCCGATACCGCTGTCGCCGAGGATCAGCACGCCCTCGCCGTACACGTCGACGAAGCACGCCGTGGCGTGTGATGACAGGCGCGAGCGTGATTCAGGTGAGTCGATGGTCATGGCGGTGAACTCGACGGTGTGCTTCGTGCGAAACGGCATTAAGCCAATGCTGCGCCATCTCGAGCACTCGGGAAAACATCAAATTGCGCAGATGACCAGTGCCGGGATCTCCGCCGCAGAACAGGTCCTCAAGCGCTTGCGCCGTCTCCAGCCGGTAGCCGCGAGACGTCCACCTGCTCTTGCCGATGATCACCGCAATCTTCTCGGATCAAATAATCGAAAAAGCCGGTAGACGCTGGGCCGGGGCGGTTGGGCGTCCGTGATGGTGAATCTCAGTGTCGTAATCCGTGCCTTGTTGATGACCTCCATCTGAAATTTTTCTACGATGTCCTACGCGGACGATTGGTATTGTGGTTCCATACGGGCCTTGGCCCGCAAGCGAAAACGCCCTGCCGCGCCGCATTTTCGCATTGCTGGCGGAAAAATTACAGATTTTTCATCTTTTTAAAATGCTTGCATTTTTTTGATGCAATCACAATTATAATATCCAACAGCAATGCGTAAA
>VOFB01002720.1_pt1 | contig 14869 bp, 19 predicted proteins | sample 5384141 | NCBI WGS metagenome assembly VOFB01 (sample SAMN12384721, study PRJNA508395) | human gut metagenome | isolation source: healthy gut A | host: Homo sapiens | reverse complement strand
TACTATTTACCCTCAAAAGCAAGGTTATGAATTTCTTTCTCACAAAAACTAATGACTTTTGAATGAAAATAATTAAAGCTCGCAAGAAAATGCGATTATTTTAATTGCAAGAATAAGCGTTTTTGTACTATAATTTAAAAAGTGAGTTTTTACTCAATTGTGACAAATATAACATGTCTATAGAAGAAGCCACGAGGTGTGAGAATGAGAGTAAGTTACAATAAATTATGGAAGTTATTGGTAGACAAAAAGATGAGTAAAGCCGATTTGAGAAAGGCTGTAGATATTGCTCCGAATACCCTTACAAAGATGCGTAAGGATGGAGAAGTGTCTATGAGTGTATTACTCAAGATTGCTACATATCTGGATTGCGATATTAGCGATATCTGTGAGTTTGTGAAAGATGAAGAATAAACCTTGTTGGAGAGTGCAAAATGGCAGAGTTAGTATATAGTGCAGGACTTACATCAAAATTGTTTTGGCTACAGGAGTCCAGAAAGACCGCTGGATACATCCTGGATGGATATAGTAAGGCGGATATCCGCAAGATAGCCTGGGAAGAGAATATCTATCAAGTAAAAGCAGAATATCGTGCATATGAGGTATTGAATGGTACTTATCGTAGAGTATTTGCTTTACCGGAAGCAGTGCTTCGGGCTTTTACCACTTGTGATGTGGAGACAGCAAAGATTTTAAACTTAATTGCAATTCTTATGGATAGCCGACTATTTTTTTGAATTTCTTCATGAAGTGTATGATGAAAAGCTCAGACTTGGAGAAAAGGAAATCACAGACAGGGATTTGAATGTATTCTTTTCGGATAAAGCGTTGCAGAGTGATGTTGTGGCTGGATGGACGGATACAGCAGTACGGAAACTGAAACAGTGCTTTACTAGAATGATGTTTGAGGCGGGATTACTTGAAAGTAGTGCAAAACCAAGAACAATCAAGCCAATTCACATTGACTATCGTACAGAGGAATTGCTGACTGCAAATGGACTGGGAGAATACTTGAAAGCTGTGAAAGGAGTCTGAGCATGGCAAAGTTAAGTTTGGATGATAGACTGAATCAGATAGAAGACAAAATATCAGAGAAGTCGTTTAGAGAGAATAAAGGACTTGGAAATGAAGTCGGATATTATATATTCAATTATGATCCAAGAGAAGAGCTGTATGTGAGAAATCATATAGCATACCTTAAGGATAGAATAAACAATGGAAACAAAGATTTCAGAATAGTTGAGTTTGACCTGTTTCACCTGATGGTTGAGATATTGCAGGAGGAAGGCTATCTGGAAGCATTCTTTGATTTGGAAAAAGAGAATGGATTTTTTGAAATGGCAGACAGTCTTGTAGAAACATTGGGACTGGATGAGACAAATGAGCTGAATCTAATCATATCAAGAATATTGCAGGAAGATTTGACAGACAGTGTGGTATTTCTTACCGGAGTAGGCAAGTGCCATCCGATAATTGCAAGTCACAACATCTTAAATAACCTGCATCAGGTGCTTGATAGTGTGCCGGTAGTGCTTTTCTATCCGGGAGAGTATAGCGGACAGGATTTGAAATTATTTGGAACGATGGATTCACACAACTATTATAGGGCATTCCGTCTGGTGTAGAGGAGGAAATACAATGCAGATTAAAAATATGTTTGAAAAGCAGATTGACCGTGACATCAAGGGCGTTATTAAAGTAGGTCAGTCGGATGAAGAAAATGTATATCAGGAATTAGATGAATATGTAGTGACCAAGGAACTTCTGAAGCATTTCCGGGATTTCTTTAACAATTATGAAAAAGGTGTAGATGGATATACAGATAAGATGGGTGTCTGATTTCCGGATTCTTTGGAAGTGGTAAATCTCACTTCCTGAAAATACTGTCTTATTTATTGAAAAACAGCACAGTAGAAGGTAAAAGAGCCATTGAGTATTTTACAGATGGTAAAAAATAGAAGATCCAATGCTTATTGCAGAGATGACAAAGGCTGGAACAATTGAGTCAGATGTCATGCTTTTTAATATTGATTCAAAAGGCTCAGCGAAGGTAGGCTCCGGTAAGGAGGCTATCGTTGAAGTGTTTATGAAGGTGTTCAATGAGATGCAGGGATATTGTGGTTCAATACCTTATCTCGCAGAATTTGAGCGCCAGTTGGATAACGAGGGCAGATTTGAAGAGTTCAAAGCGAAGTTCGAAGCGAATGCAGGAGCACCTTGGGAGAAAAAGAGACAGGCATTTGCAGTTATTCAGGATAAAGTAGTAAAGACATTAGTTGAGATGGATTTCATGAGTGAGGAAGCAGCCCGCAACTGGTGCAAGAATGCAAAGGGCAGCTATGACCTCAGTATCGAGAAGTTTGTATCACTTGTGCAGGAATATTGTGCGAAGAAAGGTCCGAATCATCATGTTATCTTCTTTAGTTGATGAGATCGGTCAGTATATTGCAGATGATACACAGCTTATGCTCAACCTCCAGACAATCGTGGAAGACCTTGGAACAGCCTGCAAAGGTAAGGCATGGGTTATCGTAACGAGCCAGGAGGATATTGACTCTATTACAAAGACAAAAGGAAATGATTTTTCTAAGATTCAGGGACGTTTTGATACGAGACTTTCTCTTTCGGCATCCAATGTTGATGAAGTAATTCGTAAGCGTGTGCTTGCAAAGAATGAGACAGCAACACAGACGCTTAGACTTCTCTATGAGCAGAAAGAATCAATTATCAAGAATCTTATTACATTTACAGCGGATACAGCGGATAAGAAGCTGTATGCAGATAAGGCGGATTTCGCAGACTGCTATCCGTTCATACCATATCAGTTCAATCTTTTAGGACAGGTACTTACTGCCGTCAGAACACATGGCGCAAGTGGAAAGCATCTGTCTGATCAGTCACGTTCTATGCTTGCACTGTTTCAAGAGTCAGCAATCAGATTAATGGATAAAGAAGATGGTGTGTTGGTTCCGTTTAGCTTCTTCTATGATCCATTACATAAGTTTATTGACCACCAACACAGTCAGGTAATCTCAGATGCAGAGAATAATAGTAAGCTGGATGAGTTCGATGTAGAGCTTTTGAAAGTTCTCTTTATGATTAAATATGTCAAGGAAATCAAGGCAAATGTAGATAATCTTACTACACTTATGATTTCAAATATTGATGATGACAGAATTGAAGTCCGTTCTAAGATTGAAGAATCATTAAAGAAACTGATTAAAGAGACACTTGTACAGAAGAATGGTGAGATATACATTTTCCTGACAAATGAAGAGCAGGAAATCAACAATGCCATCAATAATGAGTCTGTAGAGATGGGAGAAATCATAGGAGAAGCGTCAACAGTTATATTTGAGGAAATCTATACAGAGAAGAAATACCGTTACAGCAGCCGTTACTTATTCCCATTCAACCAGAAGGTGGATGACCGATTCTTCAAGGGCAATCAGTCTAACGATATCGGAGTGACAGTTATTACACCTTATGGCGGGGATTATGCAGACTCTGCACTTCGTCTGCTCTCAGCACAGGAAAGCAGTGTGATTGTAAAGCTGCCAAATGACAGCACATTCCTTGATGAGATTACAGAATCCATCAAAATATATAAATTCCTTAATAAAAATGCGTCCGGAGCCAGAGGCAGCTTTGACAGCATCCGCAGGGCAAAAGAGGATGAGCGTATTGAGAAGAAGGACAGAATCGAATCTTTATTGAGGATGCATTAAAAATGCTGATATCTATGTAAATGGCGATAAGGCAGTCATTTCGGCTAAGGAGCCTGCGGCAAGGATCAACGAGGCACTTGGTAAGCTTGTAGCTATGAAATACAATAAGCTCACTTATATGGAGACAGCACCGGAGCTTTCAGATATCAGCGCCATCTTTAAACACAGCGATGGTCAGATGAGCTTCCTTTGGTACAAGTGATACCGTACCGAATAAACTTGCATTAGAGGAGGTAGTGCAGGTAATTGGATTAAACAATGCCAGACATATGAAGACTTCTCTCAAATCATTACAGGATAAATTTGGTGCAGCACCTTATGGATTTGATCCAAAGGATGTGCAGTGGCTTGTTGCAATGCTGTTCAAGCTGGGAAGAGTGTCGCTTACTCTTAACAGTCAGAGTCTGTCATTGCTTTCAACGAATTCGGATGAACTGGTCAGATATATTACAAAGCGAGAGTATGTAGAGAAACTTCTGATAGACATCAGAGAAAAGAGCAACTGACGGACAGATTCGTTCCGCAAAAAGAAGTTATGAAGGATTACTTCGATTTACTATATCCAGTGATGATGATGACAAAATCATGAGCAGCTTCAAGAACAGAGCAAAGGATAAAGTGGAAGTATATGATGACATTCTTGTAGAGTACCGAATTAATCCAAAATATCCTTGCAAGAGACTGATGGAAGATGCAAGAAACAGACTTGCTGAAATCCTTGATATCAATGAGCCTACAGAGTTCTTCAAGACAGTAGATAAGAAGAGAGATGACCTACTTGACGACGCAGAAGATACGGCACCTGTATTTGATTTCTTTAAGGGCGGACAGAGAAAGATTTTTGAAGAATCAGTAAAGAACCTTGCTTATTTTGAAAACAGTAAGACTTATGTAAGTGACCAGGAGCTGTTAAAAGTAGTCGAAGAGATAGAGACTATCGTGAAGGACAGCAAGCCTTTCGGTAAGATTCAGAGATTACCGGAATTAAATAAGAGATTTGAAGAGCTTCATATGGGATTGCTTGAAAAGGAAGCAGCTATCATGGATCCATTGGTACATGACGACTTCCTTAAAGTGAAAGAAGTATTGGATACTAAGCCATTTGCGGAAGTACTCCGTCCTCGTATCAATCAGAGATTTGATGAGATCTGGGAGAAACTCAGAACATCCAGTGATATCGCTGCAATTAAGAATATCAAGCTGGAAAGTGACACTTTAAAAATCAAGTGTCTGGATGAGATAGATGAATATGAGAGGGCACATCAGCCTGCACCGGAACCACCTGTTGCACCGGTAGTACCTGGTAAAGAGCCGATTGATCCTGCACCAGTACCGACTAAAGTAAAGACAAAGAGACGTAAGAATGTTTCCATCAGCAATGTAGCAGGGGCTAGAACATATTCGATAGAGTCAGAGCAGGATATTGATAAGTTTCTTGCCGAGATGAAGCAGAAGCTTATGAATGAACTGGAAGAAGACACAATAATTACATTGAGCTGATAAGCTTGATTGGAGGATATAGCACATGAACAAAAATGCAATTAAGAAATTTGCAATAGATGCAAGAAATAAGCTGATAGCATCCGTTACGGATAAAGCCGGTATGCTTGGAATTACACCGGATAATTGCAGTGAAGCAATTACAAAAGGTGCTGATTTCGAGGTATACAAGACAGCAGCAGGAACCGAGGTAACACTTAACAAAAAACAGTGTGAGCAGAGAAGAAAACTGGTAGACCAGATTCATGCAAGAGGCTATGAAACGGTAGTGGAAGAAGTGGCATATACATGGTTTAACAGAATCTGTGCTATCCGTTTTATGGAAGTGAATGACTATATGTATCCCTGTAAGAGTTCGTGTGCTTTCTTCCGAAAAAAGAAGGAAAAAATGAGCCAGATGTGGTGACAATGGCTCCGGATATTGACTGGGATTTCACGGATAAAGAGAGAGAAGAAATCATTGATGCCAAGATGAATAACAGGCTTGATGATTTATTCAGAATGCTGTTTATCAAGCAGTGTAATCTACTTCATGAGGTACTACCGGGACTTTTTGAAGAGACAGAAGACTATACAGAAATGCTTCTTAACATCTCATTCACAAATGAAGATGATGTAATTCGTATGCTTGTAGATGGTATAGATGAAAAAGAATTTAATATCACTACTGTTGGTGAAGATGGCAAGGCAGCAGGACAGGTGGAAATCATCGGCTGGTTATATCAATATTATAATACAGAGCCTAAAAATAAGGCATTTGCAAAAAAAGGAAAAATCACAAAAGAGGAAGTTCCGGCAGTTACCCAGCTTTTTACTCCAGACTGGATTGTACGATATATGGTAGAAAACAGTCTTGGTAGAATGTGGGTAGAAGGACATCCGGATGATGAACTGAAGAACAAATGGAAATATTATCTGGATGAGGCAGAGCAGGAAGAGGCTGTACAACAGGAACTTGATAAGATAAAGGCAGAATATGCGACATTAAAACCTGAAGATATAAAGCTCATTGATCCTTGTATGGGTTCCGGACATATTCTGGTGTATGCATTTGATGTATTTATGCAGATATATGAAAATGCAGGATGGTCTCAGAGAGATGCTGCACAGAGCATTATACAAAATAATATATACGGACTTGATATAGATGACAGAGCTGCACAGTTGAGCTATTTTGCAGTACTGATGAAAGCAAGACAGTATGACAGACGAATTCTGACGAGAGGAATAGAGCCTAATGTATATGCCGTGCAGGAGAGCAATGGCATCAATCGTGACCAACTTAAATACTTTGGTGCAGGACTGACAGAAGAACAGAAAAAGGTAGCTTTAATGCAGATGGAAGGACTTCTTAATACATTAAATGACGCAAAAGAATATGGTTCTTTGCTTAATGTGGAAAAGCTATGATTGGGAGCTGTTAGAGAAATTTGTAGAGAATACAGATACAGAAAGCCAGATTTCTTTTGACACATATGGATTGGATGAGACAGCAGAACAGTTGAAACGATTGATTAGAATTGGCAAGGTGATGGCACAGAAGTATCAGGTTGTCGCTACGAATCCACCATATGCTGGAACAAGTAATCTTAGTGCAAAAGTGAACAATTTTGTAAAGAAATATTATCCGGATAGTAAGGCTGACTTATTTGCAGTGTTCATTGAGCGTTGTGGCGAAATGCTTAAGAAGAATGGATATCAGGCAATGATAACACAGCATTCGTGGATGTTTTTATCAAGTTATGAAAAGTTACGTATGAAGTTACAACAAAAAACAATTATCAATATGGCGCATTTAGGTGCAAGAGCTTTTGAAGAAATTGCGGGTGAAGTAGTCCAAACTACAAGTTTTGTATTATGTAATAGATTTCAATCCAAGTATAAGGCAAAATATAGAAGATTAGTAGTTCAAAATTCACAATTAGATAAAGAAAAAGGCATTCATTAACAGAGAAAATGAATTTGTTGCACCACAGAGTTATTTTAAGGTTGTTCCAGGACAACCAATTGCTTATTGGCTATCGCAGAAAGCAATCAACAATTTTGAAAAAATGAAAAAAGTGGGAGATTATGGAGATGGAAGAATTGGTCTTATTACGGGTGATGCAGAACGTTTCTTACGACTTTGGCAAGAAGTTTCATACACAAAATAGGATTTAATATTCATTCCAATGAAGAGTCTATTAGCTCTGCTTGCAAATGGTTTCAGCCCAAAAGGGAGGAGAATTTCGACGATGGTATGGGAATTTGGCATATATTGTTAATTGGGAAAATGACGGATATGAAATGAAAAACGATAATTATATGGGAACAAGAGTCAGATCCCATAATTATAATGGAGACTATGGTTTTAAAAAGCAATTACATGGACAACTATTTCATCAGGAGATTTTGTATGTAGATTATCTGATGATGGTTATATATATGATACAGCTGGACCTTTTTTTACATGTATATCAAGAAGATGATATTGTGATTATTTTAGCATTACTTAATTCGCATGTGGCAAATTATTATTTAAAAATAATGAATCCTACAATTAATTTTCCACCGGGATATATTCAAGGTGTTCCATTTTCAAATGAATGCAGAAATCTTAAAGTGAGTAAATTAAGTGAAGAATGTATTTCTATATCACAGAAGCGATTGGAATGCGTTCGAAACATCATGGGATTTTAAACGCCATCCATTAATATCTGTTATTTCAAAAAATAGAGCATTGCTTGATGATATCACAGACATTGATTTAGCTGAATGTTACACTTGTTGGGAGAATGAATGCAATGAACGCTTTAATCAGCTCAAAGCAAATGAGGAAGAATTGAATCGTATTTTTATTGATATTTACGGTTTACAAGATGAACTTACACCAGAGGTAGAAGATAAAGATGTTACAGTCCGCAAAGCAGACTTACAGCGAGATATTAAGAGCCTGATTTCTTATGCTGTTGGATGTATGTTTGGACGATATTCATTGGATGAGGAAGGTCTTGTTTTGGCAGGACAGCCTTTTTGAAGCACATTTCTTTGAAGCATCAGCACCAGTTTGTGGAACTGGATTTGCCGGAGCACCGGGGGCATCCGTTCCAATAGGTGAATTTTATTATAAGACAGATGAAGGTGTGAAAAAATGCACTTATAATCCTGACAAAGATAATATCATTCCTATTTGTGATGAAGAATATTTCTCGGACGATATTGTTTCAAGATTCTGTGAATGGGTGAAGATTGTATATGGTGAGAAATCATTGGAAACAAACCTTGGTTTTATTGCAAAAGCACTTGGCAACAAAGGAAACACAAGCAGAGAAGTAATCAGAAATTATTTTTTAAACGATTTCTTCAAGGATCATTGCAATACTTATTCTGTTACAGGATCCGGTAAGCGACCTATCTACTGGCTTTTTGATAGTGGTAAGCAAAATGGATTTAAAGCACTTATCTATATGCACCGATATGATGCTGACACAGTCGGCAGAGTGAGAACAGATTATCTTCATAAGGCACAGAAGTATGTGGAAAATGCAATGCAGAGTGCACAATATACGATTGACAATGCTAAATCTGCATCAGAAAAATCAAAAGCTACAAAAGCAGTAACAAAGTACACAAAGCAGTTTGCAGAGATGAAGATATATGATGAAGCAATTGCTCATGTTGCTAATCAGAGGATAGAGATTGATTTGGATGATGGCGTAAAGGTAAATTATGCAAAGTTCCAGGGTGTGGAAGTCGCACAGGAAGGTAAGAAGGCATTAAAAGTAGATTTGCTGGCAAAGATATAGTGTATAGTTGAAATCAAGCAAAATTATATTTGGAAAGGATTATATATGGAAGATATTTTTTATTACAGAGTTTTTGAACTTGGATAACGAATTTAAAGAACTTGGTGTATTTGATTCTATAATTAATAGAGATAGTCCATTTTTATTAATTTACTTAGACTTAAAGTAAATAAAACGCCAGAGTTTCAAGGTTCTTATGAAAGAATTAATAGTTTCTATCGAAAAATAATGATTTTGCTTGATTCTTCAAAAAGTAAGGAAGATAAGTTATACAGGGCTGCACTGAAACTTTTTCATTTTCCAGGAGTAAGTGGAATTAATCTTGGCGTTTCAGAAACTGGAATTGATGCAGGATTCGGATCGGTTTTGTCGAAACAAGTAATAAATGATGCTTTTGATATAGTTAAATCAGGTTCAGAACAGCCGGAAATATTCCAGCTTGTAGGACTTTTTGAAAAGAATGTTTCAGCAGATCGCTTGAGTGACATGATAGCAACTATTATATTGCCAGATATAAGAAACTATACGATAGGGATAAATAGAAAGTTGAACATAAATACGGATAAATATCCTGATATTGAATTTCAAGGGGAAATTGCAATTAATCCATATAAAAAATGTGAACTTCTTTATTTACCAGAAGAGGTTTTGCATGAGATTCCAATAGCGAAATCTTGGAGTGATATTGATAGAGTGATTCAAGAGAATCAAGCAATTCGTGACGAGGTAAATGAGGCAGTTGGAAAAGAATGGAGAAAAAATGTGTTCGGCAGATAAGAAAGAATATTTGAAAGAACATATTTTCAAAAATTCTGAGCGATGTGGCAGAATGATAGAAAACTATCGTACACAGACGATAGCACCATATGAAATTGAAAGTAATGCTGAATATTTGGTAGCAAGCACATTTAAGCAGATTAAAAGAGAGGGAATATTTGATGTGCTTTCACATTCTGCAAAGAGAGAACTAAGTAGTTTGAAAGCAACCATAGAAGTCCTTTCAATATTTAGAGATTGGATAGAAAACAATCGAGGTTGGGACGAAATATTGTCAGCATCAACAAGCAAAAGAGAAAAAAATCATTACAAAGACTTTTGCATCTTTCGGGAAAGTATTATTGCACACAAAATAATATAGATATGGCATTTGAAGCAAATGAAGGTCCTGGACCAGTAGATTTAAAAATGAGCAGAGGAAATGATAAGACTGTTGTTGAGATAAAGCTTTCATCAAATGCTGATTATATTCATGGATACGAAGAACAAATTGAAGAGTATGCAAAAGCTGAGGGTACTACACAGAGAGTATTTGTATATGTTAAAGTTGGAAATCCTGTACGGGATGATAAGATTGAGAGTCTTCATAAGTTTAGGCTGGAAAATGGGGAGAATCCACCTAAATTATTTGTCATAGATTCTCAAAACAAACATCAGCAAGCAAAAGGTAAAAATTGGTAGTTTTTGCAAGGACAAAAGTTGTGAATAAATCTTAAGCAGGAGGTTTTTATTATAGATGAAGCATGAAATATTGAATGAATTGAACCTTGTCGAAGACCATGAGCGAGAATGCAAATTGGCAACTGGTGGACTCCCAGAGAGCATATGGGAGACTTACTCTTCTTTTGCAAATACCAATGGTGGCACGATTCTGCTTGGAATAAAGGAACACAGAGATTCTTTTACAGTTGAAGGCTTAACAGACAAGCAAATTGTTAAATATCAGAAGGATTTCTGGAGCACTTTAAATGACAGAAATAAGGTGTCAAAGAACATCTTACTGAATCATCATGTCAGACCTGTGACTGTCGGAGAAAAGAAAATAGTAAGAATTGATGTTCCCGCAGCAGACAGACATGATAAGCCGGTATACATCGGCACAGATCCAATGAAAGGTACTTATAAAAGAGATTATGAAGGTGACTTCCTTTGTACAGAAGAGGCAGTCCGTGCGATGTTTGCTGACCAGAGAGATGTATCTGGTGATGTGGAAGTGTTGGATGAGTTTGGATTGGAAGTGCTGAATCAGGATACAATAAAGGGTTATAGAATTATTTTTGAACAGCTTCACAGTGGACATCCTTGGAATGCTTTGGAAAATGATGAGTTCCTTATGAAATTAAGGGCAGCAGCAAAGAATAAGGATGGTACATTATCTCCAACGATAGCAGGACTTTTATTCTTTGGAGAAGCTTATCATATTACGGAGATTTTTCCGAATTATTTTCTGGATTATCGTGAGGAATGCGATGATAAAGCGGTACGCTGGTTATTCCGGACACATTCTAACGAAGGGGATTGGAGCGGCAATATATACGACTTTTTCTGTAAGGTCCGTACAAGAATGGACGATGATATAGCAGTTCCATTTGCAAACAGACGAAATGGATATCGTGTAGACAGAGTGGACGTACACGATGCATTGAAGAAGCATTGGCAAATGCACTGGCACATGCAAATTATTATGGCAGACGAGGAATTCTTGTTGTTAAAAAGGGTAAGAAACTTAGCATTTCCAATCCAGGTACTATCAGGGTAACAAAAGAGAATTTTATGCAGGTGGCAATAGTGATCCACGAAATCCGAATATCTTAAAAATGTTTGGGTTTGTAAATGTCGGTGAGCGTGCCGGAAGTGGTGTCGATAAGATTATGACTGCATGGGCAGAACAAAATTGGAAAAAACCGGAATTTGATTTCTCAGAGCGCAGTGACCGGGTAACATTAAAGCTCGAAGTTGGACAAGTGGTATATATTCCAGGGGCTGCTAATATCAGAAATGAAAATACAAATCAAACAGAAGCAGTTGCTTTGTCAAAAGAAGATAAAATACTTGAGTATATCAGGCAGAATGGAAGTATTTCTTCTCAAAAAGCCGCTGATATAGGTGGTTATAAGTCAAAGACAGGAGCTAGAAAATTGCTTGATAAGATGATAGAAAAAGGATTGATTACGAAGATTGGAAATGGACCGGCAACTAAATATGTGATTTAGTGGTCACATTGCTACTTATCGAACACTTTATTGAACACTATCGGACACTTTTTTCGGACTATCGGATACAAAGTGTTCGATAAGTGACCGTTTATCGGACACTAATTAGCATAGGCTGAATATAAATATTTGTGCAGACTATCTGCACAAATGGATTAGAAGGTGAAATATGGATTTACAGAACATACAGGATCAATTAAATACAGAATTCGCCAAGTCAGAGACAAGAATCATATTCTGGTTTGATGATAAAGGTGAATACGAGGATGAGGTATCGGAACTGCAGCTTGGTGATGTAAAGCTGCACATTCTTGATGGTATAAACTGGCTTTATTCAAAATATTTATTAAACGAACAAGATAAAGAGAAGTAAATATCTTGTCTATGCAGCCTTTGCAAAGCCAAGTGATGCAGAGAATCCTCTTGCAGATATGTATTATTACTCAACACCTTATTATACTGACAGAGTATCGCAGATGTCACAGGAGATTGGCATTGATAATCGCTTTAAGGAGCATTTATCACAGTATGGTAATTTCTGGAAAAATAAGCATCGTATTGAGAAGTTCAAGGAACTTGGAATTGACAACTACAATGCTCAGACAATTGATATTGGTTTGATTGCTGTACTCACGGATGTAAAGACACCAAATTTTGAGGAAGTAGTTAAGCAGATGATGCTCGGTGACAATGAGAAGTATTTTAAGGCATTGGCTGATAATGGATTGACTGAAAAGTTCTGGGAACTTTGCGAAAAATTCTTTGGATATAAGTCTGAAAAAGCCAAACATAGATGATTTGTCAGCCTGTATGATATTAACATATGCGTCATCTACATTAAAGGCAACAGTTCCGGAAGCAATGAGGTCTTATATTCTTAAGAAGCGTAATGATGTTGTGATTTTTATCCGTAATATCATGGACAATGTGAATTATCAGGATGCCTATGACAAACTGGTAGAAAGAATAGATAAGTCATTGCGTTTTGTGACAAGAATACAGGATGGATTAAAGAAAGATGTGGAGAAGAAAAAAGATAGTTCTCTCCAGTTGGCGGACGTTTCGCTTGTGATGCGTTTGCCGGGTTAGATGACATTATTATTGACTGGGCATTGGAACAGTTAAATGATAAGATTTTAGATGCACAGATTGATGGACTTAATATTGCTCAGGTAGCTGACCAGAGAATGTCTAAGGCATATCATTATAGCGAAAGATACAAGAATGAATATACAACTATCAAGTATGCGTATTTGATGATGAAGTCTGTATCACTTATGGAGTTTTCAAGTGATATTCAGACATTGGTTACAAATTATCAGAAAGAGTCATACTTGATAGATTCATATTATAGATGGTTTTATTATGCATATGACCAGATTGAAGATAACAGTAAATTCTCTGATGTAAGACAGAGAGTAGAGAATATTTATGCGAATACATATTTGCAGAAGATAACACCGAAGTGGAATGAGAATTTTACAAATGATGTAATGAATGCTACAGACCTGCCAAAGCAGGAAGATTTCTATAAGCATTATCTTAGAGGCTACGGTGGAAAGCAGAGAGTCATTGTTATTATTTCCGATGCTTTTCGATATGAGTGTGCAAAGGAACTTTTCGGTAGATTGGAATTGGATGAGAAGTGTACACCAAAGATGGAGTGTATGCTTAGTTGCCTGCCTTCTGTTACATCAGTAGGAATGGCGAGTCTGCTTCCACATAAAGAGATGCAGGTGGATGGCAACTTGAATGTGACTGTTGATGGACAGGCATGTACAAGTATGGAACAGAGAGACAAGATACTGAAATCTCATAATGAAAATAATGTGGCATTGTCATTTGATGAAGTGGCAAATGCTAATCAGGCTCGAATCAGGGAGTTGATTCAAGGCAAGAATATCGTGTACATCTATCACAATCAGGTGGATGCAAGAGGAGACAAGCCTGCAAGTGAGAATGAGGTATTCAACGCTTGTGCTGAGGCGATAGAAGAGATACATAAGTTGGTTAGAAAGCTGACAGTATATGTATCGGCACCGAAGTTTTTCATAACTGCAGATCATGGCTTCATATATAAACGAGACAGATTACAGGAGTTTGACAAGGTATCATATCCAAAGGATAAATGCCTTTATACAAACAAGAGATTTATTATTACAGAAGATGCAGTAAATGAACATGGAATCATGGCAAGAACAATGCCATACCTCAGTGAACTATATGTAGATATTCCGGTAGGAGCAGATATATTCAAAGTTGCCGGAGGTGGACAAAACTATGTGCATGGTGGTACGTCCCTGCAGGAGATGATGGTTCCGGTCATTGAACTTACAACGAATACCAGAGGTGTGGCATGCGATTATGTGGATGTTGTCCTTACATCTGTTACCCGTAAGGTGACAAACCTTATCACATACTTTGATTTCATTCAGACAGAGAAAGTCACCGACACAATGAAAGCAAGAAGTATTGTGGCTTACTTTACTACGGAAGATGGCGAAAAAGATTTCATTTGATGTGCCGATGATTGCTAATAGCAGAGAAGATGCACCGGAGAAGAGAAACTTTCCATGAGAAGTTTACTTTGAAGTCAAGAGAATATAAGTACGGCGATAAGTATTATCTTGTATTGGCAGATGCTAATGATGAGAAGAATATCTTGCAGCAGTATGAGTTTATGATTGATATTGCGTTTGTGGATGATTTTGGATTTTAAGGGGGAGTAGTGATGAAAGCAAACAGAAATACAATATATATAACGCTTTTTATGACTATTGTTTCAGCCGTAATATATACATACTGTATTTTTTGGCTGGAATGAGGTATGCATTACGTCATTAAAATGGAATACATATATATCAAA
>VOFB01003181.1_pt1 | contig 14879 bp, 18 predicted proteins | sample 5384141 | NCBI WGS metagenome assembly VOFB01 (sample SAMN12384721, study PRJNA508395) | human gut metagenome | isolation source: healthy gut A | host: Homo sapiens | reverse complement strand
TGTGGATACTACAACGCATGAGATTATACTTTCTTTTTTGGGGAATGTGCAGATGGAAGTCATGCAGTATGAAAGCAGAGTTTCACTTGGATATTTAAATCAATCGTTCCAAAAATGCGGTTATGGAGGGGTTCTTTATGGCTGCGAGCAGGGGCTGTATGGATGGAAAGTGACAGACTGTAAAATCTGTTTTGAATATGGATTGTATTATAGTCCTGTAAGTACCCCCGCAGACTTTCGGCTGCTTTCCCCCTATCGTATTGGAGCAGGCTTTAAAAAGCAGGGACAGAACTATTAGGCCATATCTCCACTTTGAAATTTATGCACCGCAGGAATATCTCTCACGGGCGTATCATGATGCTCCAAGGTATTGTGCAGATATTGTAAGTACTCAGATAAAGAATGACGAGGTCATTCTGAAAGGAGAAATCCCTGCTAGATGTATTCAAGAATACAGGAACGATTTAACTTATTTCACAAATGGGCAGGGAGTCTGCTTGACAGAGTTAAAAAAGGATACAGCCAGCTATTGGTAAATTTATTTGCCAACCCGCCGCGAATAGCCGTATAGATAAGGTTCGGCATATGTTCCACAAGTTAGCTTAACAGCTTGCAAAAGTCATATAAAATGAGATTTGAAAGGATTAGAGACTAATTATGATGAAATGTAACTTCATGTTTGCTAAAAATTCAAAGGCATATTCTGTCTACCTGCTGTTCCGATTTGTCTGTTCCCCTGGCGGTTTCTATGTCCACAGTGCTTTCCATCGTGTACCACCTGAGGTGGTGCAGCTGGATGCTTTCCAGCTTGTCCTGTTCGCATCATGCCAGAAACCAACTTCTCCTGCTATTGAGGAACGGCGGGGCTTGCTTAAAGACTTTGTCTGCCTGTTCAAGCTCAACCTGGGCTTTATTGACGCACCTGTGTTGCTGGCGCTCTTAGCAATCACACTATGGGGGGACTGCCAGTGAAGGCTTTGACCGGCTCTCCACCGCTCATTTTTCTGGATGACACGGTAATACCCGTTATCGGGCCGCTGAACAGCGTCACTTGTTCGGTGTTATCAGTCTTATCGGCAACGGCTTAGGTATTCTGGCTTCTCAGTTGCTCATCGCCCGCATGGAGAAAAAAAAGGGACTGTCAGCCGAACCAATGGGTCATGTCCACCAGCGCCGGGTATATCCTGTTCCTGGTTCTCTTCGCGGTGGGGCTGCACGCAGCATTATATCCGAGAGGACGCATTAAACCAGTTGGTTTTGAAACAGCTTCAGCATCTCCTGTCCTATTTACAGCAGTTTGAGCGGGTATTTATCCGACGGCAGATAGACACCACCCTTTGCGGAACGCCGATACGAACTGTCCGCAAAGCAGAAACAGATAGAAAAAGACGAAAAGCGGATGGATGAGCTTGACCGCCTGTTCCGCAAAATCTACGAGGACAATGTCAGCGGAAAACTGAATGACGAACGCTTTTACAAGCTGTCAGACGGATATGAAGCGGAGCAGGGACAGTTAAAGCGTGAAATCGAAGCGTTGACCGCAGAGGTCAGCCAAGCCGATATGGAAGTGACCAATGTAGCAAAGCTGATAGCCGTCACGAAGAAATATACCCGCATTGACGAACTCACGCCCGAAATCCTAAACGCATTTGTGGATAAAATCGTAATCCATGAGCGTGAGAAAAAGGACGGGAAACGGACACAGCAAATCGACATTTACTATTCCTATGTCGGGATTGTGGATATTCCCACAGACGAGGAAATGCGGGAAATGGAGCGGGAATATATGCGGCGTACTACACGTCAAACCGCCTGAATAAAGGCGAAAGCAGGAGTAAATCTGTACTCCTGCCGATACATATCTATTTTTTTATCCCTATCTGGTTTAACTCATTGCAAATAAATCAGAAAACCAGTGAGCATATTTTGTGCACCCTTTATCCAAAACGGGTCTTTTACGTCTGCTGGCAAAGGAACGATTGACATTGCAAGCTGGTCGGCGGCACTAGATATATCATCAGCATTTTTCAGCAGATAGAACGGGTCATATCCGTAGGCGTTTCTGTCTGTCGGATTAAATACCTTTATTGTAGCTTCTCCCCTTGCTTTCTTCGTTTTTCGTACAATTCGCCCTTAATGTCGATTGCAAAAACTCTTTCTTTCCAGCTCATCATGTAGGGATTGCAACAGCGGCTGTTTTTCCGCTACCAGCTCCACCAACAATCAAAATATGTCCGTCTGTGCTTTCGGGCATGGTCGCATATTTTCCATTACTCTTGCCGAACACAACGCCCGAAAGGTCTTTTGCGGTTTTGAGTGCAACGATATCTCCGCCCAGCTTCGCTTCAAATCCTTTCTTCTGTCTATTATGCAAAAGAAGCTCTAAAAAGCTGAATTTGCGGTCTTTTTTACCATACGAATGATATTTTGAAGAAAATTTAATGGGCATAAAACATAACAAGCATACCACAAAATAGTGAAAATACCGTCCATAATCTGATTATTTTGTATGAACGTTCCTGTTATTTCCTCATATCCAATCCCTACAACAAGTGGAACACAAAACCACCACAGACCAGTAAACCATACCAGTTTAAGCACATATTTTAAGCCTTTTAGCAGGAACATAAATACCCTTGCTATCATTCCTAAATCGTTTCCGTCCATAAACCCTCCTATCTGCTATGCCCTATATCATGCGTTTTACTGTGTTCCTGTTTTCTCAATGCGTCCTGCACTTTTGTTTTCAAAGCCTCTCTCCTTTCGGAAAACCCGCCTTTGTTGGTGCTTTTTTCATCTGTTCCATGCCATTGCCGCCCTCTGTCTTTTTCTGCGGCTTTCGGCGCGCTTTTCGTCATAATAACCCGATTTTACAAGCCGCATATATTTATCTTCTGTATTGGCTAAATCCCTTAATTCTTGGCTCTGTGGGGTCTTATCGTCCTTGCGCTGGCTGTTTTCTTCCTTGCGCCGTGTTTCCTCTTTCAGACGTTCTTCCCTCGCTGGCTCCTGTTCCTGCCGCTGGCTGTCCTCTCTCTGCTGTCTTTCCTGCTTACGGCGTTCTTCCTGTGCCCTCTGCTCCTGTCTGCGCCTTTCCTCTTGGCGGCGTTGCTCGTCCTGTCTGCGCTGTTCTTCCTGCCGCTGGCTGTCCTGTCGGCGTTGCTCGTCCTGCATACGGCGTATTTCCTGCCGCTGGCGTTCTTCTGCTAAGGCTCGCTTCGGATAACTGGCGGCTCTCTACGGCTTGTTGCTCCAAACGCTGACGGTCATTCCTTGCGGCTTCTTCCTGTCTGTTCTGTTCACTCATAATCTCCAAAAGCTCCTTTTCGTCTCTTTCTGTGTAGCCACTTCCACCAAACAGGTAAAACAACATCATCAGAAAGATTATTATAACCGTGTAGTTTTCCGTCCTTTTCTCACTCCTTTCTGTCCTCACGGTGAGTAAGTGTAAATGAAATATTTTATTTACTGTATATATATTATATAACTTATGTAATGTATTGTCAATATATAAGTTATATATTTTTTTCTATATGCACAATTTTTACAATATTTTCCATTTTTTTGTGACATTTTATGTACAATGTGTTATGTTAAGATTGTAAATTATTACAGTTTCACGGAAAGGGCGGTATTGCTTATGATTAAAAAGCACTTTAAGAAACTCGTCAGTGTTGCTCTTACCGCTGTCATGGCTTTAGGGATGACAACAACTGCCTTTGCAAACGAAAAGACACGCTTAATCTTGATGCCGCACTTATGGAAAAAGGGTATCCTCAAATTGTTCTTGATACAATGGACGAAGATACCAAAATGGATATTTATAACGAGGGAGACATTGCGTTCTGTGGTGCTGTAATTACCTATTATGATGAAAACAGTGGTACTTATTCAGAAATCGATGTCAATGAAGATGGAACTTATATTGCACCAAGAGGGCAAATCTCTACATCAGACCTTTCTTTAAGTTTCACTTATTCAAGAAGCCCTGCAGCCAAGAACACAAAACTTTCTTACATCAAAGTTACTTACACAATTATAACTGGCTTAATCTTCCGTTTTTTCCGCTGGCAAGACCCTACTTCTGTTTCATGGGATGACAGCAAATTTCAGATGACGGAGAATAGCTTTTTCTAAAGTTGATAAGTATGATGGCTAGGTGATTGGTCCAAATGGAGAGCTTTTAGGACCTTATACAAACCCAACTCATTCTTCTGAAAATGGTTATGCCAACGCAAGTAATGCTGGCGTTTCTTGGTATGCTGACTTAAAAGGTTATATTGAGTTCAACCGACTAAATTATATGGAAGTGGCACATTCAAACTTGCTCCAAAATCAACAACTACCAGCGGTTCAACAACTCTGTATGGTCACTATGTTCACCCAAAAGCAGAATTAGGGCTTAGTGTTAATGTTTCATCTTATGGTAGCTTCTCCATTTCCGGTGGTAGCAACTATGATGAGCGTGGTTCTCAAAAAACAATATCTTGGTAAAAAAAAGGAGGGGAATCCTCCTTTTTTTACTCGTCTTTTTATTCTCATTTTGATAAATAAGAAACGCCCCTATAATACTAATTGATACTACTACCCAATTCCGTGATTAAAAAATGATAACCATGTACCTACCCCTACACTTAATATAAATGCAATAATCGCTTTTTCCCATAATCTTTTTCCTTTCTCATTTTGAAAATTTAATTTTGCCTTATATCTCGGCTTTTTCATCTAAAAAGCTCTGATACTCCTGCCAATAGTCAAGGACTTTTTTCATTTCTTCCTCAAATGTACCGTTCTTATATTCCTTTTTTCTGCTCGGTATATTCGTTCCAGTATTCCGAAAGTGTCTGTTTGTCTGCTTCAACTTCTTCTCGCCAATCAGATATAACCGTTCTTTCTTCCTGTTCCCATTCTTCTTTACTGAATAACAAGGCGTTCCCTTTCCGTTAGTGAGGTCTTTCCATGTGTAGGTTCTTCCACCCCTGCCTTTCATCACGCCGCTTGCAAGTGCTTCTTCGCTGGTCTGTATATTTTCTTCGGTACTTTTTATATTTTCCCATGCACCTATAACTTCATCAAGTCCACCCCACTCAATCAGCTACCTTAAAAAGTGAGGTCGGGGAACATTCCAAACCAGCAACGCTCAAACCACTGTTCCGCATACATTCTTTCATCAGAACCGTTACTATGTGTTCCGCATACTAAATCACCGATAAAATTCTCTATCAGCTCCCCCACGGTCAAACCGTGTGCCGCCGCCTTTTCAGAAATACGCTTTACATCAGCGTCCGATAATTTGACTTCGATTGTTCTCGATCTGATTGTTTCAATTTCTTCTTGCTGTTGTCCTGCCATACCTACCACCATTCCCCTTATCGTTATAGTGCCACCATTTGCCGCTTTCGTACTCGATACAGAAGTTCCCCTCAAAGTCAAACCACGCCTTTACAGGCTCGCCCTCTCCCCATTCTTCAAAGGCTTCTTTATGCCTGGCATAATTCGCCCTGGCTAAGTTCTCCATATCCTCACGAACACGCTTGTACTCTGCGATTGTCTTTGTTCCCTTTATTACCGTATTCATCGCCGCACCTCGCTTTCCATGTTATTGCTATTATGCAAGTTATATATATCGCATAATATACATAACTTATGCCTGTTATTCAGTTTTGATTTTATCGTACTCTTTCAGCTTTCCAGCGTTTGCGGCTACATAATCGGCTATCAATTCCGACACTATATCACTTTGCGCTCTGACGGTTCACATAGGCAATTTTCTGTAAAGCTCCGTAACTGCTCGGATAAAGAGCAAGGCTAACACGCTTTTTGTTTCTCTCTCAACTGGCGGTCTGCCCTTTCCTGCTGGCTTATCCGCTTTCTTCTCGTCCTCTGTTGCTCCTGCTCCTATAATCGACTTAAACGCCGCTTCTTGGTCAAATTTTGCCTTTCCTGCCATTACTCCTGCTCTCCTTTCAGAAATTCCTCGATAAAGGCTTTGTAGTCCTCTGATACAGTCGATTTTTCTGCATAGTCAAATATATCTACCCTGTTCGCCTGTGCTTCTTCCACTGCTACTGCAGAACGGATATAGGTCTTATAAATCGGTGCAGAAATATACTGGCTCAACTGCTCCGTAAGTTCCTTTATCTGCTTGCTGATATTTGCCCTCGGATTGAAACGAGTAAACAAAATACCCGTTATCTTCACATTCGGGTTGCAATACTTCTGTACGCTCTTTACGGTTTCATTGCTGGTTAATTCCCGTAGTTGCAAATATTCCAGCCGTTGTAGGTATCAGAATATCAGTTGCCGCCGTAAATGCGTTGACTGTCAGCACACCCAACGAGGGCGGCGTATCAACAATGATATAATCATAGTTATCCGATACGGCGGCAATCGCTTCTTTCAGCCTATGTTCCTTTCCTGTCTGTGAAAGCTCCTGTTCTGCTCCTGCAAGCATGATATTTGAGGGGATTATATCATATCCACCGTTCATGTGCTGGATCGTTTCTCTGCGGTCACTTCCCGTTTCATCAACTCATAAATAGTTGGTACATTGTAATTTACCGAACCGCAAGCAGAAGAAAAGATTACCCTGTGGGTCAAGGTCTATTCCCAGCACCTTATACCCCTTATCTGCTAACCCTGCTGGTCAAGGCTTGCGAGGTCGTAGTCTTTCCTACGCCCCTTTTGATTAGCCACAGCTATAATTCTCATAGGGTCACGCTCCTTTATGTTTATTGCATAACTTATTTAAGTTATATAATTTATATATGTTATTGTACCACCATAATTTATATATGTCAATCCTTTTCCATACAGATTTAAGCGATAAAAGAAAAAAGTCCTCACGGTGAGGACTTTTTTACTCACCGTGAGTAAAAAAGAGGGCGGTTGCCCGTCCCCCTTTCAATCTTCATAATGCCCTTTGCACGAAACAATATAGATTATCTCGTCTTTCTCATAGTAAACAATTCTGTTGGTATATCAATACGCCTGCTCCACATACCGCTTAGATTTTCCTTTAGCGGTTCAGGCTTCCCGATACCCTCAAAGGTGCTTCTCTGAATATCCTTGATAAGTCCGTTAATTCTTTTCAGTTTTTCTTATCCTGCGTCTGCCAATACAGATAATCACTCCACGCTCTATCTTCCCATAGCAACCTCATTAGTCCACCTCTATCAAGTCATGCTCTGCGAAATGGGCTTTGCTGTCCTTAATATCACTCACGATATTTTCCAAATAACGGATATTGCTATCAGAATAAAACGGGTCTACCGATACCTCAAAAGGAATACGCTTTTTCTCTGCCTACTTTTTTAGCAAACACAGTGAACGCCGCACTCATGGAAAGACCTCCAATTCAGAACACGCCTGTTCCATGCTCTTTTACATCTGCGTCCAGCTTGAAATTAACATTAACTGCCTGTGACATATACAACACTCCTTTCTTACTTATAGTATATACAGAACAAAGAAAAAAGTAAAGAATATTTCTTTAATTTTTTCTTTTTACTATTTATAGTATTTCCACCTCTCATATATTCATACAGCATAATAGCAATAACTTATTTTCTGTATTTATGTTATTGCTATTATGTATATTATTCGTTTGAATTTAATCACGGTGATTAACTCCGGTCAACTCGCCCTATTCTCTGCAAATTCTCACAGCGAGAAAACACCGCCCGTAATTCTTCCGTGTCCAATCCTGCCGCTACGATCGGCTCTGCTGGTTTTAACTGCGTTTTTTTTTTGCCGCTTCATAATATTTGTAAACTGTCTTTTTATCAAGTCCCGTGCCCCTTATAACATCACACTTTCTTGCCTCGGGATTTTCCCTCAAAAATGCTTCAACCACACTTTCTGCACTCGGTCTACCATTTTTTGTTTCTCCACTCACCATTCTGGTAATCACTATCACGCAACAACGTAATTCTTTTATATGCTCTGATTGTTTTCGTCCATTTTTTTATTTCTCTCTCAATATGCAAATCTGTTAGATACTCAATATCTGAAATCTTAAAATTGTAATACTCTTGCTATATACCTCTAATGCGCTCTCCACATCTTCTTCCGTCAATGGATTGTCATGCTCTATCAGTTTCAGCTTATCAAACACTTCATACATATCCGCTTTCAGCTTCTCTTTCGGCACATCACACTTACAAGCATAAATGACAAGACACATCAGATAATAGTATCTGTGACCGCCCGTAATCTCCCCCTGCTCGGTTCAGCCACCAATTATACAGAGCGAAGCCCTGCTTGCCTTTTATGTCCCATTTCTTTTGCCGCTTGTTCTTCTCTACGACTACACGCTGATACCATTCGGGATAACTTTCCTTAGCCTGCTCCCTTGACATCTTAGATGGGGCAAAACGCCGATTCACATCAACCCTATTCTGCGGCTTCACATAGGAATTAAGATACTCTAACGTTACCCTACCGCCAATCTGAAACGCTTTCACTTCAACATCATACTTCGGGTTAATGCTCCCCACCATACGAAAACCTTGAACGATTGACTGATACTGCACTTTATCTTTCTTGGAAGTCGATTTATAGTCCCACATTCTAAAAAGTAAGGTCATATTTCAAAGACTTCATTTGCAACTTGATATTCGGAAAAAGGTCTATCGCTTCTTCAAAAACGTAATAAACATGAAGTCCCGTGCAACTCACTACAAGAAAAGTTGGAACAGGAAGTGTGCGAATATTTTCCGCTGGTTGTCCAAATCTTAACAACAAATTTTTTAATTCATACAATCCAACCCCGTCAAGGTCAATCGCCAGCGCATACATACGTTGAGCGTTCTCTAAATTATTCGCCCTACCTCGATACGCAATCCCACTACACAAAGTAGATGGGTTCTGCTCCACATAATTTATATAATCTTCTTTCCATGTATCTGAAAGCATTATGCGACGCCTTAATCTTCTCCTTGTCCCACTGTCTTTTTTCATCGGTATAAAGATAAACTGCATTAGGCTTTTCATAGTGACTACACTGCTCCCCCCTGCTTCTGATTATCGGGGAAAATATAATCATAAAAGAGCAACCGTCCACCTCATCATAAAGCACATTCAAAACTTCCAATACTTCTATATACTCCTGCGGTGGTTCTTTTCTTAGCCATAGTACAACACTTCCTTATTTACATGATATATATTATATATCTTATTTACATTATATAACATAAATAAGAAAAATGCAAGTTCCTTTTTACCGTTCTTCTACCTGCGTATCAAGATAATAAGTACATAAAAGTCCTACTTACAGCCGTAGGGTGCATTTCCAAACCAACTGCACCAACCACCAGCACATAACCACTTTCCAACCATTGGTTCTCTGTCTTGAACCGTTCCCTCAACTCCACAGGCAGATGATTTTTACAGGCAACCCGTCATAGGAAGATAAGTAAGTAACATCAAAACCCTCAATCCTCATGTATAAAAACTCCTCTCTGCTGAATAATATATAATAGCCCCACACCCTACTGGGGGACTTAGATTATCAATGAAGTATTTCCACCTTTTTAGTATATGAGTAATGCCCCACTTCGTCAAGGGGGACTTAGATTATCAATGAAGTATTTCCACCTTTTTTTTGAAGTCATAGGGGACTTAGATTATCAATAGGTTTTTTACCTCTATTTAGGTCATAGGGGACTTAGATTATCAATATATTTTATTTACCTATGTCACCTGTGCCGCATATTGCCCTATAAAGCCGTTTTCTCGCTCTGTATGTAGTTTTCCCATCTTCTAATAAATCATTCGTCTATGCGGCTTACACGGCTTTTAACGGGTATCTCGCCGCTGATGGGTGAGAAATGCAGTCAAGGGCGGCTCCTGCCGCTTGCCTTGCCCTTGACGAAATGGAACGCCGCACAATAAGAAAAGGGAAGTTGCTCACTCTTTGAGTAACTTCCCCTTGATTACTTTTCTATACTGCCCCTGTGAGAGCGTCACGGCTTATTAGGAGCAGTCTTATTTCCATTAAGGAAATACACCATGAAAAACCACCAAACGGCTCTATGGGGCAAATACCGTGTTATATACCTCTGTCACGGTCATGTGTCCTGTTCCGTTCCCTCGTCTGTGCTTCTTGCTTCAATGCAGTGTCAAGCTGGCGGCGTGCTTCGGCTTCGGCTTGGTAATACTGCAATCGTCCCATGGTTGAATTTCTTTCTGCTGTCCCATACGGTCAAGTATTTCCTGCCGTTGGTCTGCCGGTATCTGCTTCGCCGCTTCGAGAAATGCCGCTTTTACTTCTTCGGCTCTCTCCTTTGCCCCTCTGTTCTGCATAGCCGCCTTTGCCCTGTTCTGCTCCTGTGCCGCCACGCTTCTTTTTTTTTTACCGCTTCATCTGCCTTGGACGGTTCGGACACACCAAGCGCACCCAGCTTGTCAAGATTACTCCTGCGCAATCTCTCAAAATTATCAATTTTGTTTTGCAGTTCTTTTTTCCCCTGCCTTTGAAGATACCCAACTTGTCACTTTCTTCCTGCAAGCTCTTTATAGTTCGGCTCTGTTCCGATATGGTCTTTGAAATACTCTCTATTTCGTTTGCCTGTCTTTCATAGATCGGGTTCGGCTGATAGCTGGTACGCTCTGCACTCTGTACCATGGCTTTTACAAATTCACTGCGCAACGCTGAAAGTTTTTCTTGCCATTTCTTCTGCATAGGCAGTATCAATTTTCGGTGCGTCCTGCTTTGGTTGCTCCTGCCGCATTATACTTTCACGCCTTGCGACAAAACCGCTCTGTGGTTCTGCTGTTTTTGCCCTTTCTCTTATTGCTTCAAGACTGCTCTCTATTTTATCCCGTATGAATGAAATATCTCCTATCAGCTTGTCTTTATGATAATCAAAATATGGAACTTTACGCCCATCACATTCTATTGTTCTTTCTGCACTGGCTGTGGTTGGCTCTAAACGCTTCGCTATGTTATAGGTTTTGAGCATTTCAGTTTGCAATCTCAAAAGCACATTTTTATTTTCTTCTGTGGCTTTTGGTAACATTCGTTCAATTTTTGCAATATGTTCATGCTGTTTATTCCATTCAATATCTTCTCTGATATTTATAATTTCTTTTTTGTGTCTGCTTAGTCAGAATATCTATTGTTTGCATCTGTCCATTTGCTGTTTTGATTTCTCTGTTTATCTTCCCACGGTCAGTTTTAATTCCTCGCTTCTCTAATTTTCTCGCTCCGCCCTCATGAATTGTTGGTACTCTGTCAACTCCCTGTTCCTTTAGACTTCTGTGGTCTACCCTCTGCGGAATGTTTCTTCTTTCAAGTTCTGTATTTACTTTTGCCGCCCAGTCTGAACGGGTATTTTGTAAAAAACTCTTTGTGTTCCAATCTGTTGTATCTTTCTTTACTCTTTTGTAAATTTTTTCGATTTTGCTTATCAATCTTCTGTAATATCCTTTCGCCATTTTTGTTAAGCACATATTCATTTACTGCTTTTTGCTCCCCATGTTCCGTCTTTCTCTATTGGTCGGATTGTAAGCATAATATGAGCATGAGGGTTTCCGTCCCCTTTATCATGAATAGCAAAGTCTGCACACATTCCCTTATCCGTGAAATTTGCTTTTGCAAAATCACGGACAAGTTTTATCTGTTCTTCTCGGTTTAGTTCCACTGGTAATGCAACCTCATATTCTCTTGCTAACTGTGCAGAACTGTTTTTTTCTATTCTTTCAACTGCGTTCCAAAGTGTAGACCTATCCTTATATTCTTTCGGTGCATTTTCACAAAGCATAATTTCACTATATACAACGCCGCCTTTTTTCTGTATAATCGTGTTCTATTCCGTCATACTCATTATACAATTTTTCTCCACTGCGGTATGCCGCTGAACCAACAGCAGAACGCCCTTTTCCTCTGCTTATAATTTTACAAGTGCAATGATATATAGCCATAGCTTAACGCCCCCTTTGTCTTTTTTTTCGTTCTACGCTTTTATATGGATTTCCTCACGGTGAGGAAATCCAACAAGTACAGAAACAAATATTTGCGCATAGCAAATATTGTGGATGTGTTGCCGCATGAAATAGAAAATGCGAATAGCATTTCTATTTTGCGGTAGCCGTCTGCAAGCCCACTCGGAGAGCGCACACTCAACCGTAGGTTGAGTATAAGTGCGCACTTCGTGATATTGCCGCCGCTTCGCTCGCTTAAATTATAAACGCAAACTATCATTTCTGCAATAGCTTCATGATAGCGATAATCTATATGCGGCGGCTATATCATGCGTTCCGCATGAAAGAAATGTAAATGTGCTGTTAGCACATTTGTATTTCTGAAATAAGGAGCGCCGCACACCGTTTAATGGCGGTGTGCCTGTCATGCGCTTTCATATTGCCTATTCTGTCGCATTATGGTATAATCCGATTATAGCAATAAAAAAGAAAAACAGAAAGGCGGTTATATTATGGCTGAACGAAAACACCCGAACAAAAATTAGAAGAACTTGAAAGAAAATGGAACAATTAAAGGCTCAAAAAAGAAAGCCATTCAAGCAAAGCAGAGCAAACTTGAAAGAGCGCAAAAGAACACGCCGCCTTATCGAGAACGGCGCACTTGCAGAAAAATATCTTCGTTGTGAAAAAATCGAACCTGCCGACTTTGAAAAACTGCTTCAAAAGCTGGTTACGATTGACACAGTAAAAACTATTATTAAGGGAAATATCAATGAGTAATTACAAAGATTTATCATCGGAAGAATTGAAAAGAACTCTTGCTGAAAAAGCAGGATATATTACGCAGGACTATGAAACCCGATGAATATAAAAAATTCATGCAGGAACTTGATGATTGTCAGATTAAAATTGACTATTCAAAATTTGGTAAGCCTGTTCAATATCCCGAAACAAAGAAAGAAAAGCGGCAAAGGAAAAAAGAAGAACAGATATTAAGCAAAGCGTCAAGAGAAAAAACCGAAAATTCTACTATTTTTTGCAACCGTACTCACAAAAATATTTCCTCTGTTTCTAACAATCTATACTCTTGCAGTTATCCCTGTTCTTTTCCTTGTTTGGCAGATTTACAAGTTGATTTCTGCGGATAGCTGGCAAAGCCATTTTTTCATACTACAAAAACCATATATGTTGTCGGATATATTGTCATTTTCTTTGCACTAACACGCTTGCAGACGGCACTTTATATCTACGCCAATGAGTAAAAAGGAACGCCTTACAGAGTATGGCGTTCCTTTTGCATTTCCTAATCTTAAAATATCATTTTGTTAAGTAAATCTACTAAAAGAGCTGCGATAAGAGCAAACAAAAATTTCTCTGCGGTATGCAACATTTCTAAGCGTTCTATCTTTAATTTTCTGTTCTCTTTCTCTAATTCAAAATAAGGTTTATACTTATCTTTTATTTGAAAAATTTCCTGTTCCATTTCACATAAATTTGCGTTGTTTTCGTTCATAGTTTCTCCTTTCCTACATTCTATCCGTGAATGTCTTATCTTCATAATAGTTGGCTTTCTGCAACCTCTTATATCCATTCGGGAACACACATACAACGTCCTGCAAATAAGCAAATTCTTCGGGTTTGATAATACGCTTTTCCTCTGTGCTGGAGCTTGTCCCCGTCCCTTTCCAACACCCAGTATATCGGCGTTGTAATTGCTGGAAACCTTTTCTTATCATAAGTGCCGACCAGCTTTGAACACCATTCCTGCGTGGTCGGTTCGCTGGCTTTCAGAATAACCTTGTATGAACAGTTGTCCGCTATGACTTCCGCAACATCTTTTCCATAGATTGGACTATCTGCGGGAGTACCGCAAAATTACATACACCAATCTTCTCACAAGCGGCAGGCTCAATGCTTACCTTGCCGACATTGACAGACAGGCACAGGAACGCTTTGAACGGCTCATAGAGGGCATGAAACAAGCACAGGGCATAACAGAACAGTTAAAGGCAGAAAACGCCTTAAAATGGACTGGAAGAATGAATAACATAAGGGCTTGTGCGAGGGAGATTGTGGAAAAGGAAATTATTTTTGCATAAACAGATGATTAGTGGCAGGGTGAAATCCTGCCACTTTTTCTGCTTTTTAGTTTGTCAGCTTGACAAATAAAGGGTTAAGGAATATAATTAGATTCAGTTTTATACAAGGAGTTAATAAATATGCGGCAAGGTATTCTTAAATAAACTGTCAATTTGATAGTGGGAACAAAAGTAGCAGTCCTGTTTCACTTTTTAATATGGGGCTTGGTTTTTGTACCCAGTTTAAGAATACTTTTATCATGTAATTTTATATGCCCGAAAACATATAAGTGTTTTGGGGCTATTGGATTATTTACCCAGTGATAGGAGTATTTATCACTGGGTATTTTATGCCCTTTTTGGGTGTTGATAGGAGGAAAATCACATGAAAATAATTAACTTAGGCATTCTGGCTCACGTTGACGCAGGAAAGACAACATTAACGGAGAGTTTATTGTATACCAGTGGTGCAATTGCAGAACCAGGGAGCGTAGATAAAGGCACAACAAGGACAGATACAATGAATTTGGAGCGTCAAAGGGGAATCACTATCCAGACAGCAGTGGCATCTTTTCAGTGGGAGGATGTAAAAGTCAACATTATAGATACGCCAGGCCATATGGATTTTTTGGCGGAAGTATACCGTTCTTTATCCGTATTAGACGGAGCAGTATTATTAGTTTCTGCAAAGGATGGCATACAGGCACAGACCCGTATACTGTTTCATGCACTACAGACAATGAAGATTCCGACAATTTTTTTCATCAATAAAATTGACCAAGAGGGGATTGATTTGCCAATGGTATATCGGGAAATGAAAGCAAAAGCTTTCTTCGGAAATTATAGTGAAGCAAAAGGTTGGGCAGCATCCCCATA
>VOFB01001320.1_pt1 | contig 14890 bp, 16 predicted proteins | sample 5384141 | NCBI WGS metagenome assembly VOFB01 (sample SAMN12384721, study PRJNA508395) | human gut metagenome | isolation source: healthy gut A | host: Homo sapiens | reverse complement strand
CGACGTCCAATCATTTGGATTTCCCAAGGCTTTTTGCCTTTCAGGTCTTTGAGTTTTTTGACATGATGGATTTCAATATTCCCTTCTGAACCGCATAATTCACATTTACTCGCTTTCAACCGTTCCGCAAGACTGGTATAAGCTGTATTGTAAATTGTGTTTGCCAGATTATCACAATTTGATACTGTTGCGGTGGTTTTACGCTTAAAGCTACCGTTGAAGAAAACTCTCATTTTCCTTTCCCCTTTCTTATTTTCATAGAATACTGCAAAATCCTTGTTATAGCGGTATTTGGCTATGATTCTGCGAACAGATATACGGTACTTTTTTGCAAAAGTCTTATACATACTGTATTGCATGATATATTTGAAAGAGTTAAGATGTGAACTGTTATTAGCAATAGAATAGTAGTTTGTAAAACCTCCTATTTCTGCATTGTAAGCATCCAATATCTCAAGGTCGTCATTATGAAGCACCTTTGACCTGCTAATCGGTTTCCATTTCTCTTTATTTTCAAATTGATGAATTCTCATCACTTCGTAATAGAGAAGTTTTTTCTTCATAGCTTCCATTGGCATTTCTAATACTACCTTTTTACCATACACTTTAATCAGATTTCCAGATTTCTCACCTCTTTTGGTCATATCAGAGAACTTCCGAACATAGATTTCATATCCGAGGAATTTAGCATGTTTATTACCATGTGTTATCAAAGTTTTTTCCTCTGAAAGGGTAAGTTTCAGCTTATCATAGAGGAAGTTTTTAATATCCTCTTTGATTGTTTCGCTGTCTGCTTTACTCCCAATGACACCGATAATAAAATCATCCGCATATCTCACATACTTAATCCTTTTGTAATTCTCGTCCATCTCATCGACAGAGGGTATCAATCTTTTTTTCTGAATACATCTTATCGCTGTAATCAGTTCTTTCCGAGTAACTTCATTCTCGGTTTTCTTTAGCTTTGTGCCAAGCCACCAAATTTTTCCGGAATATCTTTTGTACTCTGGGTTCATTTTCCGTTTTATGCCTTTATCAAACTTTTCGGCATATTCTTTCATATACTTATCCAGTTTATCCAAGTATATATTAGCCAGAATCGGACTAATAATACCTCCTTGTGGTGTTCCGCTGTACGTTTTATGAAAGACCCAATCTTCGATATATCCAGCTTTTAAGAACTTTCTAATCAACCGAATAAAACGTTCATCAGCGATACGTTCTTTGAGGATTCCAATAAGTACATCATGGTTGATGTTATCGAAAAATCCCTCAATATCGCCTTCGACAAACCATTTGGTTGCAGTGAAGTTCTTCTGTACTTGTATTAACGCAGTATGGCAACTTCGTCTGGGTCTAAAGCCGTGAGACGTATTTTCAAAATATTCTTCGTACATTGCTTCTAACATCATTCTAATTACCTCTTGCACTAATTTATCATCGAAAGATGGTATTCCGAGAGGACGTAGTTTCCCGTTCTTCTTTGGGATATACGTTCTTCTCGCCGGATTTGGTTGGTACGATTCGTTTTTAAGCGCACCAATCAATTTTTCAATACGTTTAAGGCTCATTCCGTCGATTGTATTACCGTCGGAACCTGCCGTCATATTTCCGGGCTTACTCTGTATATTATTGTAAGCCAGCAGAAACATGTCTGCATTGTAAAGAACCCTGTAGAGCCGTTCAAATCTATAATCCGAACATTTGCTATGCTCTGAAAGACTGTTTAATACTTTTTCTGGACTTCTCATGTCTCTCACATTTTCCGTTAATTGTATTAAAGATGTTAACTGCTTCCCTTCGCCATGTACGAGGCTTTCCCTCGCTCGGACTACTACGGAAGCTCCGTTACCGTGCCGGATATTCAGAAGCTAAACTTCATAGCCTTTCGGCATTCCGGTTTAGGTAATCCCCGTTTAGCTCTATGGCAACATAGCTTTGATAGATTGTCGGATACGACTTTCGTCCTTTACTGCTTATTGCAGTCGCGCTGTAACCTGTTCTGCTTCCAATTCTCAAAGGAGGAACTAAAAGTGTTACAGTATGGCGTTAATAACTACCTTCCGCCACAGTTCCGAGTTATACCGCTTGGACTATCGTTCAATCAATCCAGACTTTATCCTCATATCTATCGTTTCATCTCCTGATTCAGTCGCATATTGGTAGTTATATGACTTATCAGTTTATCGGCATGCTACACTCCCTGTCCGGTTTCCCTTTCAGATAAGCCGATTGATGATAGGCTATCGAACACTCGCCTAACGTCTTGCTATTGACGTATTTGCCAAAGAACCTCTACGGGCGCACCCTTGAACTCTATCGGATTGCCGGCACCTTTGTTAATCGGGTATTCCATACTTTAAAGGAAGAAGGAACGTAGGATCGTGGCAGCAACAATCAGAAAGATACACGCGAAAAACCAGCTGGCAGCCGTCTTGCTGGTGTCGGGGTCTCCGCTACTGAACTTGCTGTAAGTCTTGATTCCGCCCACCAGTCCCAGAACGGCCCCGATAGCATAACACAATTTCGTTGCCGGACCTTCCCACCGCTCTCCGCCGTCTTGAAATACACGATGTCGACCGGATATCGTTTCCCGTCACTGCGTACATGAACAGGACGAAAATCCCCGTAACTGCCACTTGGCTGTTTTTTTCTGAAACCTTTATCATAAGGATTCCCATTAACCATCTGAGGATGGTAGACAGGCGGCTTTTTATAGAAGACACAGATATCCTCATGCTTTCTAAGCGGTTGTCTTCCGGCATTGAGGAAATTTGTCGGCTTGGACTTTTCCCATACCCATTTATATCTGAACATTTTCCGGTTGCTAAGTATCAGTTCCGCTGTAAACAATCCCTGAGAGGTCAGAACTATCGCCCCGGTATCCTTCACTATTCTCCCGTATTCCTTCCACAGTTCCCCAAGCGGAATAATACTGTCCCATTTATTCCGGGTCATCCCATAAGGAAGATCGCACATCACCATGTCTATGCTATTGTCGGGAAACCGTCTCATATATTCCAGACAGTCCCCTTCGTACACGGAGTTGACAATACCATCCAATGTAAAAAATGTTTCGTCTTTATCAGCCATCTTATTCCTTATCTAAAATAACAACAACAGAATTTTATCGCATACATAAACTCTCATTCATCCACGCACGAGGATCAGACCAGCGTTTTCCAGTCAAACTCCCCCTTTTTCCCTTTCCGCGCCAACGGCTGCCCGTTTTCATCCAGATTCTCCTCCAACAGCCGGGTGACGGCCTCCATATTCCCCGTCTGGGAAACAAACAGGTCGAAAAGGCAGGTGCCACGGAGCAGGAAAAGGGTACGTGCCGCACGGCACACCTTTTCAACGTCACGATCTGCTCCGTCCACCTTCATCAGCACGTCCCCGGCAAGGCTGAGGTCATCAGCCGTCACGGCCTGCGTAACCGCAACCGCTTCAGGAGCCATCCCGTCCAGTTCCTCCTGCTCTTTTCTCAACAGTTCCATTTCCTCCAAAGACAAATTGCATTCCACTTCCCCGTCCTGTATTTCGTCCTCCTCGCCGATATAATCCGCTGACATTTCCAGCGGCTGGCTCATATAGGGAGCCACTCCCGTACCGGCATCCTCGTCCAGGTAGACAAAACGGGTGCTTCCCATCACATCTTCCGTACCGGTATCTTTAGGGCATTCTACCGGCGTTTCCGCTCCGGTCTCTGCACCTTTGCCGTACAGCAGGCGGCAGATTTCATCCACCCGGCTTTTCCAGCACCATACCTTATACAATAAATAAAAGATACAGGCCATTCTGACCAACAGGTAAACTATTCCTTCCATCGGCGAAACAGATTATCCGGAAGCGTCGGCAAAAACATTTCCGGTATGTTCGTCCGCAACTTGCGGGACAGATACTGGCGATCAGCAGCCCGCACACGAGTTCGTCCCGTTTCCGGCTGCAAACCGCTCATTCCCTCTCTCAAATAATTTACACGGCTTTTCATCCTGTCCACCCTGTGGGAAAGGTGACAGGCCGGAGCCGGAACCGGATAAGAAAACGGCTGTTCCATAATCAAAATGAATTTCGGGTCCCAAGACGGACCATCTCGTCAAGTTCTTCCTCATACTGTTTCAAATGCGCGTTCAGCACATTGTCCAGAAAAGCAGGCACCGTCATCCCCTCACTCAACAGGGGCAGTATCCGTGCCAGCCTGCGGTACGTCTCATAACAGATATACGTCTGCTTGCGGTGGACCGACTCCCTGCGGCTCAGATAGTCGGCACGGTATCTGGCCACCCGATCAGAAATCGGGGGGACTTTCCGGGAAGGCCCGCGCGGATCGGATGCAGGGCATTTCCCAGTCTCCCCTGCGGCGGGCACGGTTTCCGTTTCCTCCGCCTTCTTTCCAGTACCGGCAGCCTTCGGACTGCCGTCCGCACCGGTTTCATGTGCCATAATTTCTTTCAGACGCTTTTCATCCACTGTGAACACTTCACGTTTCTTCATGACTCCTGTACTTTGGGATAAATGACCGATTCTATCTCACCGGCCAGCATATCCAGGTTGCTGCCTTTCAGCAGTTTTTCCGAAGGAGGAAAAAACGTGCTCCTGAACAGCAGGCGCCCGCCCGCGGAAGCCTCCTTATTATAACGTTCCATGTCGGGCATCACCGTGTCAAGTGTCTGCAGGCCGATCTTACCGAAAATACTGTTATAATGACGGTACACTTCCCGGGATACGCGTCCGTCAATCTTGTTCCAGAACAGCCGGATGCCCTTCAATGGAGCCTTCGGATACCGGCGGATAAAGTCCTGAAGCGTACCTACAAAGGAGAGGCTGCTCTGCATGACCATGCGGTCCTGCACGACGGGCGTGAACAGGTAGTCCATATTGATGATCGTTTCCAGCACACCCGGAGAATTTACCGTCCCGGGAAGATCGAAAAACACCACGTCACAGGTATCCGTCAGCCGGAGGGCCGTTTCCAGCACCTTATCCGGACCGGAGGTAAGAACCGGATAGGCCTTCTGCCCCGTCCGCTCATGCTGTTCATACAACATCCGCTGGAGATATTCACTCTTCTCCACGTTCTGCATATCACGGGTACGCAATGACTGGATACTGAACTGGGGATAATCACAGTCCACTACCGCGACGCGTTTCCCCATCACATAATGGAAATAACTGGCAAGCAGCACCGTCATGGTGGACTTGCCCACACCGCCCTTCTGGTTGCTAAGGGCAATAAAAACACACTGTCTGCTCATAGGCTTTCAAATGTCTGGTTAATAATCGGTTTCATCATATTATTATTTTCTCTTTTCATCAGGGCAGGATATTAACGGGGCAGGATACCGGAACAGGACTGCAATATCCCGGCATGGCAGCCGTACCCTGTCATGTCATTCAGATAACGGAAGACTGTCATATGGGCACGACAGGGGAAACTGTCATGCCTTTACACCACTGACACCTCCTTGCCCTGTGGGAAAGTCATATCAACATACGATCCTGTCATTTCCGCCTTCCATCCTTCTTTCAACACAATGACACACTATTTCAATATGGTATGAAAACAAGGAAACACCATACGGACAAAACCACGCCCCCTTGCTGCCACATTGGGGCATTGCCCCCGTCACACAGTCAAAAGTAGAACCTATTTTCAATATTTCCACCCGAATAAAGCGTCCCCGTCAGCAGATGTCATCAGATGTCGTCCCGCTATTTACCGGCAATCATGTTGTGTTTCAAGCCCTTCCAAGTCAAAGTCCGACAGGAAGTGTCCTGTCCGACGAAAACTAGCAGCAAACGAACATGCAGCAATCCGACGTACCTGTTCAAACGAACATAGGTCCTTTTCGTCCGACAGGAAGTTCCTCCGACAAAGTCGGAAATTCCTCCAAAGTCGGAAATGAGAAAAAAGGACGGACCATAATTATGCAAAGAGTATGAAGGAAGAATCGAGAGCAAAAACGGGCAGAAAGCCCAAAAGCGATCCGGCGGACTACAAATACAGCTTCCGCCTGAATGCCGGAGAGAACACGCGGTTTGAAAAGTTGGTTACAGAATCAGAAGCAAAAGACAAAACACGTTTCATTAAAAAAGCCATCTTCGGCGGCACAATCAAGGTGGTTAAAATCGACAAGGCGACAATGGATTACTACATCCGCCTTACGGAATTTCACAAACAATTCCAGGCTGTCGGTAACAACTACAATCAGGTCGTACGTGCCATCAGGAGCAATTTCGGGGAGAAACGTGCGATGTCGCTACTTTACCAACTGGAGAAAATGACACTTGAGCTGATGCTACTGACTAAAAAAGTGATAGCACTAACCGAAGAATACCAAAAGAAATGGTTGCAAAAATAAGTCACGGAGCCAGCCTCTACGGGGCACTGCATTACAACCACGAGAAAGTAGAGAGAGGAACGGCTGAAATACTCTCCGGTAACCGGATGATTTCAGACCGCCCGGGACTACCGGGCGAGGACATGCGCCTTGCATTGCTCTCCTTTGAGAATTACCTGCTGGCAAACAGGAACACGGAGAAGCCCGTCCTGCACATTGCACTCAGCCCGGCACCGGAGGACAAGCTGACCGATGAACAGCTGGCGGAACTGGCGCAGATTACATGCAGAAGATGAGATATGGCAATCAGCCATACATTACCTATAAACACGGTGATACGTACAATACGCATATTCACATTGTAAGTGTATGCGTGGATGAAGAGGGACGGAAAATCAATGATTCTTTCGAGCACCGCCGTTCCATGACCGCCTGTCGGGAATTGGAAACAGACTTCGGATTGCGCAACAGCGCGGATATGGAAGAGCGGAACCTGAAAGCGGAGCTGAAAAAGATAAAAGCATCCGAAGGCGATATACGGCATCAGATAAGCAACACCCTAAAAGCTGTATTAGGAAGTTACCGCTTCCAGACATTCGGGGAATACAGCGCAGTATTGTCTACCTTCAATATTGAAGCCAGCAGGTACGGGGAGAATTCAAAGGCGAGCCTTATACCGGTATTATCTACTCGGCAACCGATGATAGCGGGAAAGTGGTCAGCCCGCCTTTCAAGAGTTCACGCTTCGGTAAGCGTTTCGGGAACGAACGCCTGGAAAAGAGGATGCTTTCACACACCAGGGATTTCAAGGATGGTAAATGGGCACCGGCTATTCATGCACAGGTGGCTTATGCCATGCGGCACGCACATTCGCGTGCAGAACTGGCCGGACTATTAAAGAAAGCCCGCATTGATGCAGTATTCCGGGAGAATGAGCAAGGGACGTATCTACGGTGTCACGTTCATCGACCATAACAGGCGGGAAGTATTCAACGGTTCGCGCATGGGCAAGGAGTTTTCCGCTAACATTTACAATGAACTTTTCAAATGGTGGGACGGTATACCTGCCACAGAACGTTCTGCACATACCGGCACCGAACTATGGCAGCACATTCGCACAAGGCGGAACCGGGAAGCGCATTGGAACAGGCGGCAGGCATATTCTCCATGGAAACAAATCCGGTGGATTACGGGGAGGAGGCCCATGCACGCCGGATGAAGAAAAGGAGGAAAGCGAAACGAAAGTCTCGCGGCGTCTAAAAAGCAGTCATTTATATTAATCCATTTTATACACAATTCTTATGCAACAGGAAGACGATTTGAGAGCACTCGCCAAAATAATGGAATTCGGAAGGGCAGTGAGCATTTTTCTTTTGGTGGTACACGTGTATGTGTATTGTTATCCGAGCATTGCCAGTTGGAATTTAAATCTGGAAGTGACAGACAAGATAATTATGAACTTCAACAATACAACCGGAATCTTCAATTGCGTCCTATGGAGCAAGCTGGCAGCTACCCTGCTGATGGCCGTCTCGTGTCTGGGAACAAAAGGCGTCAAGGGCGAGAAGATCACCCGGCACAAAATCTATGCGGCACTCTTCGCAGGATGCATCCTTTTCTTTCTCAACTGGTGGATATTGGATTTGCCCCTGCCCCATGCGGCTGTCACCGCACTTTATGTATTCACATTGGTGTCCGGCTATCTTTGCCTGCTGATGGCAGGATTGTGGATGAGCCGTTTATACAAGCACAACCTGATGGAGGACGTATTCAATCTCGAAAACGAGTCTTTCCAACAGGAAATCCGGTTGATGGAAAATGAATACTCGGTCAACTTGCCGACTAAGTTCCAGTATCAGGGGAGGCTCAATGACGGATGGATAATGTGGTAAATCCCTTCCGCGCAACTATAGTACTGGTACACCCGGTTCGGGCAAATCATACGCAGTGGTAAATAACTACATACGCCAGATGATTTCAAAGGGATACAGTTGCTACATCTACGATTACAAGTTCGATGACCTGTCCGTAATCGCGTATAACACATTGCTAAACAATATGGATAAATATAAGGTAAAGCCCAAATTCTATGTTATTAATTTCGATGACCCGCGTAGATCACACAGATGTAACCCTATCAATCCGGAGTTCATGACGGACATCTCGGATGCATATGAAGCAAGCTACACAATCATGCTGAATTTGAACAAAACGTGGATTGAGAAACAGGGAGGATTTCTTTTGTGGAATCACCCATCATTCTTCTGGCGGCAATTATCTGGTATTTAAAGATTTACAAAAACGGTATCTATTGTACATTCCCGCATGCGGTGGAACTGCTGAACAAACCGTATTCAGATCTATTTACTATATTAACCTCTTATCCGGAGCTGGAGAACTACCTTTCACCCTTTATGGACGCCTGGAAATCCGGAGCTCAGGATCAGCTCCAGGCCAGATTGCAAGTGCAAAAATCCCGCTCACCAGAATGATTTCACCACAGCTTTACTGGGTAATGACGGGTAATGATTTTTCCTTAGATATCAACAATCCGAACGAGCCGAAATTGCTGTGCGTAGGCAATAATCCCGACCGGCAGAATATTTATTCGGCGGCGCTGGGATTGTACAATTCCCGCATTGTAAAGCTGATCAATAAAAAAGGACAACTGAAAAGTACGGTAATCATTGACGAGTTACCGACTATATATTTCAGGGGACTGGACAATCTGATTGCCACGGCACGAAGCAACAAGGTAGCAGTCTGTCTGGGCTTTCAGGATTTCAGCCAGTTAAACCGCGATTATGGTGAAAAAGAATCCAAAGTGGTGCAAAATACTGTGGGCAATATTTTTAGTGGCCAGGTGGTCGGGGAAACAGCCAGAACACTTTCAGAGCGGTTCGGAAAAGTACTCCAGAAGCGGCAATCCGTATCCATCAACCGGCAGGATGTGTCCACCTGCTTCCAAGATAGCAAACCTCTCGCAATCAACAGAAAATCTTTCATGCGATCATCGTCGACCATGCTCTTATTCCTCCCTCCAAGAATTCAGAGAAACCTCATGATGCAGCAGATCAAACGTAATTATGACCAGATAAAAGCGGATGCACAGGTTATCGTCAATACGGAGATGGAACGTATTAAAAGTGATCCCGAACTTTGCAAAAAGCTGGGGTTGGAGAATAATCTCCAGGAGCATAATGACAAGATATAAATTTCATATCATCATACAATGTATCCCCATACAAACTTCATAAAATATAATGGTATATTTCCTATAGAGCATTCATAAATAAATTCATCACCATTATCCTGTATGTTTCTTATTACACTATTATCTTCATAATTTCCCTATACTATTGCCCATAACTACTTCAACCCGTATTTAAACATTCTGTTATATAAAGTACGGCGGCTGACTCCCAACAGTTTGGCAGCACGGGTAATATTCCCTCCAGTAGTTTGCAGAGCCATTACAATCCGTTTCCTTTCCTCTGCCTTATCTTTCAGCCCGGCAGTGGTCCTATTAAACATTCCATTACAGAAATAAGCCTCATCCAGTCCCAGATCCTCACAAGAAACCAGCGTATCCTCCGCCAAAAGCGCAGCCCGCCTCACCCGGTTGGACAATTCACGCACATTTCCCGGCCAATGGTAGGAAAGCAGAGCGGCTTCGGCCTCCCCTGTAAATTTGAAAAATCCACGTTTCAACTCACCACAGGAACGGTTCAGAAAAAAATTCGCTAAAGGAAGGATATCTTCCGGGCATTCAGCGAGCGAAGGCTGCCTGATTTCAAATTCGGCCAAACGATGATAAAGGTCCTCACGAAAATTTCCCTCATCTACAGCACGCTGCATATCCACGTTCGTGGCAGCTATGACACGAACATCCGCTTCATGCATTCTCCGGCTACCGACCGGATTGTATACGCGTTCTTGTAGTACCCGGAGCAGCGATGTCTGCAATTCATGGGACATGGTACCAATCTCATCCAGAAAAAGAGTACCACCGCGTGCCGCCTCAAAATATCCGGGAGTATCCGCATCAGCACCCGTAAACGCCCCTTTCACATATCCGAAGAATTCGGATGCCCCCAGTTCCTTCGGTATTCCACCGCAGTTTACTGCTACGAATGGTTTATCTTTACGCAAACTGTATTCATAAATGGTCTGTGCCACAGACTCCTTGCCACTACCATTCGGACCAAGTATCAATACCGACATGTCAGAAGGCGCTACTTTGCGGGCAATCCGTTCCACTTCCCGAATTCTCCGACTATTCCGCTGTAGTCTCGGACTGTTCCTGCGGGAAGTTACGGGGGATTTCAGGATTTCATGCAACAACTCCAGCAGAGGTTCCCGATAGACCGGTTTATGCAAATAATCCACAGCTCCCAACTTGATGGCACGGACAGCATCGGGATAAGAGGCAAATTCAGTCATCACGACAAAGGGAATATGTAAGAAATTCTCTCCTGCAGCCCATTGCAGCAACCGTATCCCGTCACCAACAGGCAGACGGATATCGGAAAGAATCAAATCCGGTGAACACTTACATATCAGTTTGCGTGCCGTAGGTTCATCTCCGGCGGTCAAGACTTCATAATCCGCCTGTTTCAGCCATTTCCTCAATATACCGGAAAGAAGCAGGTTATCTTCCACAACCAATATTTTCTTTTTCATCTGTTTCATTTTCTAAGATTTTTTGAGACTCGTCAATCAACCGCTTTATCCATCCGATAACCCTCCGGGTATGCTTCATTACGATATGATTATCCACATTCCTGTCATGCAATACATTACGATAGGTTTGCAGGATAAAACCGGCATCCAGTAATTCCCATACCGGAAACATCCGGTGTACCACCATGCGCATGTCTCCACGGGCAAAAGTCTGAAGGGCTTTTTCCAGCTCCTCCATGTTTTTCCTGGATTCCTCTATAAGCAAAACGAACGTCTCCTTCCTGTCTGTGATTTCTTCCAGCAAACGAGAGAAATTGAATGAGAACTCCGCTTCGGGCTCACCGCTCCGGGAGACCATTGCAGAGATGAATACAAGTAACCCATTCATGGTGAAAGGCTTATGTAAACAGCCACAGAACCCTTGCTTTACATAAATTCCCGAATCTCCGTCACCACGGGCTGTCATGGCAGCTACAGGAATACGACGTGAGTTACCGATATCCGAATTGCGTAATAGTTTCAGTAATCCGAAACCGTCTGTTTCAGGCATCTGGATGTCTGTAAGTATCAAGTCGCAATTCTCCCTCCGTAGTTCCGCCACCGCCTCCTTCACATTGGAACAAGTGATGCAGATAATGCCATTACGTAATAACATATCGTAAATTATTCTCAGCAGAACAGGATCGTCATCCACAACCAGTACCTTTTCTGGAAGAACCAGAGAAGTCTCCGATATTACTTCTTCCCCTTCCGGTTCCTCATCCGTTTCCGGAAGAGGTAAAGTCAGCAGGAAGGTAGTTCCTTTACCCGGTACACTCTCCACATGAATATGACCTTCCAAAGCATTAACCAATCCGTTTGTTATGTAAAGCCCCAGTCCGAACCCCTCCGAACTGACTTCCTGTGCCGCACGCTCAAAAGGACGGAATATACGGCTGAGTGTCTCCTCATCCATGCCTATCCCCGTATCAATAACCTTCACGGACAACTTACCGGCGGAATATTCGGACAGAAAACAGATCTTCCCAAAACGTGTAAACTTGATGGCATTGGTCAGCAGGTTGCCAAGTATCTGCTCAATCTTGTCCGCATCCCCTTTTACCGTAATGTCCGCATGTTCATGCCGGTCCTCAAAAAGCAGGCCGTTCCCATTGGCTTTCTGCCGGTAACCTTCCGCAATTCTTCCAAGTAAACCGGACAGATGAAAAGGAACACTGTTCCGGATATCCTTCGCCTCATTAATCCGGTATACGTCCATCAGGTCACAGACCAGATGCAGAATATGCCGGCTCAATGCCAGAATATTCTCCAGGTAACCGTTCCTCTTCTTTTTTTCACGCGTCTCCATAGCCAGTTCAGCACTGTTGATAATATTACCGAGTGGTCCCCGTATATCATGCGATACGGTAAGGATAATATTCTTGCGCATCTGCAACAATCCCTCATTCTCTTCAATTATCCCTTGCTGTTTTTTCCTCTGTTTTTCTCTGGTTACAATATCTTTTTGAATTATCAGATATGACACTAACAACAGAATGACAGCTACGGTAAATACACCGGTCATAAGACGGTGGGATACCTTCCAGGCATTATTCATCTGCTGTTCCCTATGAGAAAAAGCATTTTGTACCTGTTTATCCAGATAAACGACAAGTTCGGATAACCTACGGTTCAGCTCCTTGTTTTTCCTGCGTAGACTGTCAGTGTATATGGACATATCATGTACACGTTTCTCCTGCATGGAGACCAACTTCTCATTCAAAGAATATAGTTCTTTAGAAGACGGCAATACCTGTACAGTTTCCTTAGCCCCGAACAGTCCGGCAATTCCTCCCTTCCTGCGGGTTGTCCGATAGGGACGAGCTATCTGCTTTAAGGCTATGGGAAGTTGCCTTGCCAACAGACTGTCAGCCTTTTCCTGTCCATGAAACACCTGCATAATATGAAGCAAATGATACTCCTTATCAGCTAACAGATAACGCAACGTGTCTACCGCACCGGTTTGTACCATTTCACCACATTCGGATTCCAGAGTCTGCAATAAGCTGTCTACCAATAACCGTCGGTTATGATATTCTTGGTAGTCTTCCCTCTCCCAAGCCATAACCGATTCACCCAAAGTGGCAAGTTCGGTTATGTCCTGATGGGCGGTATGAATATGGTGGCGTATACGTACAATTTCAGAATATTCATTCTCAATATTACGTACCCGCGACCGTTCATAAAACAAAATGAACGACATACATCCGACAACAATCAGGATAACAATATATCCTGAAAGTATTTTATTTTGCAATGTTATGGTTATCAAATCAACAAATTTGTACGGAACATAAATACAAATTAATTATAGGTTATCACTTGTCTTCAAGAGTTATTATATATCTTCTATATCATTTCATAACCGTAATGATATGTTTTCTCATCGACTGTTTTAGAATTTCTATAGATGCATTTCCCCTTTTTATTTACATAGGATCATAAAACAAGTTACGATTCCATATCAAAGCAACCCATAATTACTAAATTATTCTTCTCTCTAAATTCAACAAACTTATCAGCCTGTTTAAAAATCAGATTGTCCCTCCTCTGAATGAGTTTCTTTAATTTTCTACGTAATTTGCAGCTACAATAGAACTGAATTGCTGCTGAATTATGTGAATATCGACTTTATCATTTCTAGAAGATTGTTGTACATTAATAGCAATCCACAACAGCCATGGACGATATTTTCTGCTATAAACATTCATTCTATTTGTAGAAACACCTAGAATCAAATTTATAGACACATCAGAATAAGTAACAAACAGTAATATTGCTCCAGTTACCGTTGCCTTAACACCCAATATATCTGTATAAAAAAGAGTTGGAACATTATCATCTGAGAAATCAGATTTGCAGCCCCATCTCCCCAATTATAGTCTGTTTTTTCAACCATAGATCTTAGAGTATTATATTTCAATAAGTAACTAATTAAAATTAAGCAGCATTATGTTTAAGTTTAATACCCAAGGTATCCCCGACAGCCGCCAATGCCCTATTGACGGTGTAAAAGAGGTTGTCGCTACTTGCATAATCCTGCGGTCTGATCCATTTAGTTTTCATTATTCTCCACAAGGTTTCTGCAAGATTCAGGTGAGGGGAATACGGTGGAAGGTAAAGAGAAAAAGTCCGCGTTTCTCCCACAGTTCTCTCAATTCCTTTATTTTCTTGTTTCGATGTACGCTCGCATTGTCAAGCACGATGAACGTATCTTTCTTTATGTTCAAGGAAAAGGTGTCAAGGTATTCAACGACCTTGTCCGCGTCAATACTTTCAGTCGTGGTGAACCCATGATAGCGGTTGTTCCTGTCTATCATGCCGAAGATGTTGACCCTTTGTGCCTTTTGGGATGGGATATACACGTCTTCGTTACGGAATTGCCAGCCGTAAGGCACATAGCCTTCGGTGCACACATGGCTTTCATCGGCGTAATAGAGGTCTATCTTGCCGTTTATGTTCAGATGTTCAAGTTCTTGCAACTTCTCGGTCTTATACGCATAGAGTTGCGGCGAGGGACTCCCCCTTGGGCGTTTTCTTATTCGCTTATATCTTGCGCCAAGGCTGATAAAAAAACGCTTGAATGTCAGGTCGCTCGCTTCCTTGCCAGTGGCCTTCTGCCAGGCTTCCCGAGCTTTGCTGACGCTCTGCCTGTCCTGTTCTATGGCCTTGCGAACAACTTCCTCGTCCGTACAGTCCATGATAGGTTTTCGCCCACGGCCGGGACGGGTCTGCAAGCCGTCGATGCCTTCCGACAAGAAACGTTTTACCCAAGAGTTGACAGATACATGTGACATCTCCGTCTGCAAACCTATGGCCTTGCTGGA
>VOFB01002522.1_pt1 | contig 14897 bp, 19 predicted proteins | sample 5384141 | NCBI WGS metagenome assembly VOFB01 (sample SAMN12384721, study PRJNA508395) | human gut metagenome | isolation source: healthy gut A | host: Homo sapiens | reverse complement strand
ATGAGCCCCAACGGCATCCGGGTGGGGGCGGCCAGGGCAAGCGGGCCTGGGTATGGGGCGAGCGCCGCCTGGGATTTCCGGGGACAACACCCTGACACCTGCCAGTTCCAGGTGGCCCTGCGCCATCTGCAGTTCTCCGGCCTGGTGGACCTGCCAAGGATCTGAAGGTGTACTATTTCCACAACTGCGTCTACTCCGCGCGAGGTGCGCTATGTGGTGAGCAAGACCACCGGCGTGGAAGTGAGATCCGTGGACGTCTTTGTGGACTCCATGCGGTTTTAACCATTTGTAGAAAGGAACATCGCCGATATGACACAGACCATTGACGCAGCGGCCTTTCAGCAGATGGTCATCCATGCCGCCGCCGCCATCAGTGCCCAGAAGCAGCACATCAACGACCTGAACGTATTCCCCAGTCCCCGACGGGGATACCGGGACCAATATGAGCCTGACCATCAGCGCTGCCGCCGCGGAGCTGAAGAAAAAGCAGTGTGCCACCGTGGGAGAAGCGGCCCAGACAGCGGCCAGCGCCCTGCTGCGGGGGCCCGGGGCAACTCCGGCGTCATCCTGTCCCTGCTCTTCCGGGGCTTTGCCAAGGCGGTCAAGGACAAGGACACCATGGACGGCCGCGATCTGGCCATCGCCCTGGATTTCGGCGTGGCCGCCGCCTACAAGGCGGTGATGAAGCCCGCGGAGGGCACCATCCTCACCGTCTCCCGCCTGGCTGCCGCCCAGGCCGCCGCCGCCGCCCGGGAAGAGAACGCGGCGGAGTCCGTGCTGGAGGCCGCCATTCGGAGGGGCAGGAAGCCCTGGCCGACACCATCAACCAGAACCCGGTGCTGAAGAAGGCCGGCGTGGTGGACGCGGGGGGCAAGGGCTTCCTGGTGATCCTCCAGGGGATGCTGGACAGCCTGCGGGGAGAGCCCATGCCTCAGGTGGAGGAGGAGTCCGCCCCGGCGGACAAGGCCGACTTCGTGGCCCTGTCCGCCGAGGAGATCACCTTCGCCTTTGACACGGTATTCATCGTGCGCAAACAGACCGAGGAGGTGGATCTGGAGCCCTTCCGCGCCTACCTGAACAGCATCGGGGACAGCCTGGTCATCGGAGAGGACGACACGCCTTCAAGGTCCACGTCCACACCGACACCCCCGGCGCCGCCCTTACCGAGTCCCAGAAGTACGGCACACTGGAACTGGCCAAGATCGAGAACATGCGCACCCAGGCCGATGATCTGGCCGCCGGCAAGCACGTTCAGAGCACCGACGACCTGGACGCGGTGGAGGCCGAACTGGAGGCCGGCGCCGACGGCGGGGCGCCGGTGAAGGCCGCCCCGGAGAAGAAGTTTGGCTATGTGGCCGTCTGTGCCGGACAGGGGCTGGAGGCTGTGTTCCGTGACCTGGGCGTGGACGGACTCATCGCCGGCGGACAGACCATGAACCCCTCCACCGAGGACATCCTGCGGAGGTGGATAAGCGCACCCCGGAGAGATCGTCTATATCCTGCCCAATAACAAGAACATCATCATGGCCGCGGAGCAATGCGTGCGGCTGTGCGAGGACAAGAGGGTGGTGGTCCTGCCCAGCAAAACGGTGCCCCAGGGCATCTCCGCCATGCTGGCGGTGGACTTGGATGCCCAGGAGGAGGACAACACCCAGGCCATGACTGAGGCGCTTCAGAATGTCCACACCGCGGAGGTCACCTATGCCGCCCGGGACTCCGACTTTGGCGGCTTCACCATCAAACAGGGGGACTATCTGGCCCTGGAGGAGCACCAGCTGTTCGGTACGGATCAGGACCTGGACACCCTGCTCACCCGGCTGGCCCAGGCCCCGGAGCACCAGGATGCGCGGCTTCATCCCCATCTTCTATGGCGAGGATGACGGAGGAGCAGGCCCAAAAGGCCGCGGATATCTTCACGGAGGCGTGTCCCTCCCGCCGAGATCAACCTGCTGCCCGGCGGACAGCCTGTGTATTATTACATGATCTCCGCCGAATAAGTGCAAAAACATCGGGGAGCAGCCTAAGGCTGCTCCCGATGTTTTTTTGATATTCCATGCAGGATGTAAAAGAAGAGGGATGAGGAGCTCAGCCCTCCCCCCTGGACATTGGGGTCGGCCTCCGGCTTGTAGAAGTTGGTCTTCACACGGACCTCCCGCTCATAGGGGACCACGCCGGCCTCGCGGGCGGCGGTCATGGAGCGGAGCAGCCAGGCCATATTGTCCCCCCACCAGGCGCAGGGTCTGCATCCCCTCCAGGTCGGCCCGGACCTCCTCCGGCCGGTCCCCATGGACGCCGTTCCAATACTGGGAGGACACCACCGGCATGGAGGAGATGGTGAAGTACTTGTTGAGCTGGTCAAAGGTGTTGCCGGCCCCGCCACGGCGGCAGGTGACCACGGCGGCGGCAGGTTTGTAGAAGAACAGCCGCTTGGCGTCGTAGAACACCCGGTCCAGCAGGCACTTCAGCCCCCCCGCGATGCCGCCGAAATAGACTGGGGAGCCCACCACCAGGCCGTCGGCCTGGATGATCTTCTGGATGCACTGATTGACGCTGTCATCGTCGAAAACACAGCGGCCCTTGCCCCAGCAGGATCTGCAGTCGATACACCCCGGATGAGCTGATTGCCGATCCAGAAGATCTCGGTCTCGATCTCATGCTTCTGGAGCTGAGCCGCCACCTCGGACAGGGGCGGTGTAGGTGCAGCCCTCTTTGTGGGGGCTACCGTTGATGAGCAGGACTTTCACACGTATCTCCTCCTTTGGGCATCTTGAGCCCTTTCCCATATGCTCCCATTGTACCGCGCCGGGCCAGGATTTGCAATGAGAATCGAAAACACGGGAGAGATCGGGCAAAAGCGGGAAAAAATGGGAGTCTCCCAGGCGAAAGATTCTTTACCGGGCGTGCTCCGCGTGATACAATAAAAAAATAACCCGGAGGCGGCCCTGAGCGCGGACAGGCCGGCCTCGGAGGAGAAGAGAGGCGGAGCCTATGCATGAGAAGCTGATCCGAGAGATCAACGGGGAGATCGCCGACGCGCTGCTGGCGCGGAAGCTGCCCTTTGCCCCCAGCCGGAAGGCGGCGCTGGCCCTGCTGAAGGTGCCGGGATGGACGGAGGGGCTGGAGCAGATGCTGCCCATCCGGGGGCGGCTGGAGTGCGCCCATGTGCTGGAGCTGTGCTCCTGTGTACTGCCCCGGCTTGCCCCCCGGCCGGAGGAGGGGTGGCTGGCCTTCTGCACCCAGTACGCCCGGGAGCGGATGTACCCCGGTCAAGGCTTCGCCCCTGATCGGGAGGAGTATGAGGCGGGGGCCCTGTTTTTCCTCACCGTCCTCCAGGTGATGCTGGACCGGGAGCGGAGGGCGGTGCCCTTCGACCCCCCTGAAGGACTTCCAGTTCCTCTCCTCAGAGGAAATGGGGGAATATGAGTGCGGGGAGGAGTACCGCCGCTTCCTGGCCGCCTTCCGGGAGGAGTACGTCTATGAGATGATGCGGCTGAGCGAGGAGACCACCCCCTTCCGCACCCTGGGGCACATCGCGGGGGTGCATTACATCGCCATGACCGTGGCCCGGGGCATCCGGGAGGCGGGGGAGAACGTAGACCTGGCGCTGGTGTCCGCTGCCGCCGCCGCCCACGACCTGGGCAAATTCGGCTGCCGGCCCGGGGAGCGTGTCCCGCTCCTCCACTACTACTACACCGACCAGTGGCTGCTGGGGCGGGGGATGCCCGCCGTCAGCCACATCGCTGCCAACCACTCCACCTGGGACCTGGAGCTGGACACCCTCTCCATAGAGTCCCTGTGTCTGATCTACGCCGACTTCCGCAGCAAGCAGGGACGGGATGAGCAGGGGCGGGAGACCACCATCCTCTATCCCCTGGAGGAGTCCTTCCACATCATCCTGAGGAAGCTGGAGAATGTGGACCAGGCAAAGCGCCGCCGGTATGAGTTCGTCTACGGCAAGCTCCACGACTTCGAGGACTACATGCGCTCTCTGGGAGTGGACGTAGACCTGACCCGGGCAGCCGGGGCGGGAAGCCCCCAAGGACCCGGCCCTGATGCCCCCGGACGAGACGGTGGACAGCCTGATCCTGCTGTCGGTAGAGCACAACCTGAAGCTGATGCACCAGCTGAGCAGCGAGCGGAAGTTCGGCAACATCATCGAGGCCGCCCGCTCGGCCAAGAGCTGGCAGCAGCTGCGGGCCTATCTGGATGTGTTCGACGAGTACTGCACCTATCTGTCCGTGCGGCAGAAGACCCAGGCCCTGGCCTTTCTCTATGAGCTGCTGGTCCACCGGGAGGGGGACATCCGCCGCCAGGCAGCCAGCCTCATCGGAAAGATCATCGCCAAATTCCACCTGGTCTACCGCAAGGAGGTGCCTGCCGACGCCCGCACTGACCCGGCGGAGGAGGTGCCCTTCACCCTGTGGGAGGAGTATCTGGACAAGCTCATCTACCCCGACCACAAGACCACCCCCCAGCAGCGGGGCCAGATCGGCTATACCCTGAAGCTGGTGGTGGACGCCCTGCTGGAGTACGGCCGGAGCGAGACCATGCCCCGCTTCATCGGGGCGCTGCTGCGCTACTATGACCGGCCGGAGGAGAAGGACGAGGATACCGCCTTCACCCTGCTGGACGCCATCCGCTATCTGCCCGCCCAGCAATATGACCAGGAGACCCGGGGCCGCCTCATCCGCTTTGCGGCCTGGTTCGCCGCCTCCGGCAACCTGCGCCTCCAGGCGGCGGCCCTCCAGTTCCTGCGGGAGGCCCAGCGCTCCCTGCCCCAGGATCACCCCCAGATGGCTCAGATCGCGGCGGCCGCCCGGTCTGCCGCCGGCGGGAGCCTGCCGCTGCTCTTCCTGCGGTATAAGGTCCTCCAGCGGGCGGGGGAGGACGTGTCCGACTATCAGGCGGCCCTGTATGAGCAGGACGTGACCAGTGAGATCTTCCTGGACAACCTGAAGAGCGCCACACACTGGATCATCAAGGTGGTGGGCATCGAGCTGCTCCAGGACCAGGTGGAGCACGGCCTGCGGGAGCACATGCTCCACATCGCCACCCACTTCTCCAACCTGGTGAAGGTGTCCGAGCGGGTGGGCGTCCGCCACGCCGCCGGCGAGGCCCTGGTCCGCCTGATCCCCCTGCTGCGCCGGGAGCAGCGCAACGAGGTGGTGGTGGAGCTGGGCAAGGGCCTGGAGATGGGCCAGTACCAGATCTCCAAGTATATCCCGGAGTATCTGGGCCGGGCTGCCCTGTTCCTCCACCCAAGCGAGCTGGACGAGCAGGTGCTGTGGCTGAAGAACCTGCTGGGCTCCCCACCAACATCGCCGTGTCCGGGGCGCTGAATACCGTGGGGGTGCTGCTCCAGCACTACCCGCCTACCGGGGCGCTTCCCTGAGCCGGAGCGGGCCTATGAGGCCCGCCGCCAGGAGCTGCTGGGCCTGCTGCTCCAGGGGCTGGCCCACTACCGGGAGGCAGGTGCGGCAGGAGGCCCTTCTGGTCACCAGGACCATGCTCTTCGACAGCCCCCATGCTCTCCATGGAGGAGAAGTCCCGCCTGTTCTCCCTGTGCTACCGCAAGCTCCTCTTCCTCATCCAGGCGGGCCCCCGTCAGGACCCGCTGACCTTCTTCTACCGGGCTTCCGCCCTGGCCCACATCAACCGCTTCATCGCCCTGCGGCGGTTGGACAAGGGGCCCTTCGCCTTCTCCCAGCCCCGGAAGATCGCCTTTTTCCCCGGCACCTTTGACCCTTCACCCTGTCCCACAAGGGCATCGTCCAGGCCATCCGGGACCTGGGGTTCGAGGTGTATCTGGCCGTGGACGAGTTCTCCTGGTCCAAAAAGGCCCAGCCCCATCTCATCCGGCGGCAGATCGTCAACCTGTCCGTGGCGGGGGACTTCCACGTCCACCTGTTTCCCAACGATATCCCGGTGAACCTGTCCAACCCCAGGGACCTGCGCCGCCTGCGGGAGCTCTTCCCCGGCCAGGAGGTCTATCTGGTGGTGGGCAGCGATGTGGTGGGCCACGCCAGCGCCTATCAGGCCGCCCCTGTGGACTGGTCGGTCCACTCCATGGACCACATCATCTTCCGCAGGGCGGGCCAGCCCCCCCCTGCCGGAGGGAAAGGAGCTGGGCATCACCGGAAAAGTGATCCAGCTTCAGCTGCCTCACCACTGGAGGACATCAGCTCCACCCGCATCCGGGGAGAATGTGGACCTGAACCGGGACATTTCCAACTTCATCGACCCGGTCATCCAGGACTTCATCTATCAAAACGGCCTCTACCTCCGCGACACCCAGGACAAGCCCCTGCTCAACGCCCGGGACCTGTCCTTCCAGTGGGTGGAGCGGCCGGCCCCTGCTGGTGGCCGATGTCACTGCTGGGCACCGGGGCGGGAGAGCCTGCGGACCGCTATCCTCCGGGACGGGGACCAGCTGCTGGTGCTGCGCCACCGTCGGGAGGGGGCGGGGAGCCCATGCTGGGTTGGCTCAGCTTCCGCTATCTGTCCACAGCCGACCTCTACTCCGCGTTTCAAAACGCCGATCTGGCGGACCAGGTGCGCCTGCGGGCGGGAGGTAAAACTTTGTTCATCACCGGCCTGGCCGCCGAAGAGGAGCAGGAGAAGGACTATGCCCAGCTGCTGGTCAGTGAGGTGCTCTCCCACGCCCTGGAGGCGGAGTGCGTCTACGCTGTCTTCCACCCCCACGAGGGGCTGCCCCCCGGAGACAGAGGAGCTTCTTCCGGCGGCAGGGCTTCATCCGCCGGGATGGGGGGGCCGCTGGAGGCCGATCTGCGGGCCCCGGTGGTGCTGCTCCAGAATTTGGAGACCACCATTCAGGAGCCCCTGAGCCGCAACCCCAGGGTGCTCGCCGCCATCCGGCGGGGACACCAGCGGCTCGAGACCGCCCTCACCGGCCTGTATCCAGGCAACCTGGTCCTCACCCTGTCTGCCGACGTGATCCACCACCGGCTACTGGGATGATCACCCAGTTCAACCAGGTGCCCCAAGAGCCCACCACCCCCGGAAGCTGGGGAAATATATGTGCGTCCCCTTCGGTAAGCTGCTCCGGGGCAAGACTGTGCCCAACACGGTCACCAAGACCATCCACACCGACCGGGTGTACTCCCCCTGACCTCAGCGAGAGCACCATCGAGGCATTTCCCAACTACGCCTCCATCCCCTGCCAGGTGCGCACCATCAAATCCCTTTGACCGGCCCGTCATCCTGGTGGACGACCTGATGCACCCCGGGGTGCGCATCAAGGCCCTGGACCCCGTCCTGCGCCAGGAGAGGGTGGACATCCAGCTTGTCCTGGTGGGCATCCTCTCCGGCTACGGCCGGGACCTGATGAGTCAGCAGAAGCGGCCGGTAGACAGCGTGTACTTCCTGCCCTCTCTGCGGCAGTGGTTCGTGGAGGCCACCCTGTACCCCTTCATCGGGGGCAACACAGTGCGCCGCTCCCGGCCCCCCAGTCCCCGGCCTGCTGCCGGGAATCAACCACATCCTGCCCTATGCCGTCCCTCCCTTCGCCAAAGAGTGCGGGGAGGAGGCCGTCTTCCAACTCTCCCGCTGCTGCCTGGAGTCCGCCCGGGATGTGATCGGCACCCTGGAGCGGGAGTACCGGGCACTCTACGGCCGGAATCTGACTCTGGGCCGGCTGGCTGAGGCGGTCATCCTGCCCCTGTGTCCCGACAAGGGCACCTGCCTGGGTTATGACCCCAACTTGGCCGCGTCGGTCTATCTGGAGAACGACCTGGAGCAGCTGCTGAGGACCCACCCCGGGGCTGACCTCCGCCGACTGCTGGAAATGATCTGCGGGAAACCATTACGAGGTGTAATATTATGTTCTATTATTATGAAAAGGCTGGAAAGCTCCTGGCCTCTGAGCGGAGGGACCTCCCCTATCTCAAGGCGGAGCCCGCCCCGGGGACTCCGATCTGCTATCTGGTGGAGGGGGACCCGGTGCTGGGCCGGGGCTCCTTCAAGGTGAACTGTCCGGGCCAGCTGAGGGCCCCCCACGGCCTGGAGGTGCTGGACGCCTCCCGCCTGCCGGACTTTCCCCTGGACGCGCCCCTGTCCGCCGCCCTGGAGGAGGGATGCTCACCGCCGTCAATACCGGCCGGGCGGGGTGGGAGCAGGTGTTGTCCCAGAGGGCCGGGACGGAGAAAAAGCGGGTCAATATCCTGGCCATCGGGGACGTGGGTTCCACTCTGCTCACCGGGCTGAAGCTGCTGGGCGGGGATGTGATCTCATCCATCGGCATCTGCGACCTCTCCGACCAGATCACTGCCCGGTGGGAGTTCGAGATGGGGCAGATCAGCCTGCCCTGGGACTACGGGGCATTTCCGAAGTGGAGGTCATTTCCCTGGAAAAGCTGTTTGACTGCGATGTGTTCGTCTTTGTGGCCTCCCGGGGCATCCCGCCGGTGGGCTCCCAGGTGAAGGACGTGCGCATGGCCCAGTTCGAAAACAACGCCGCCATTGTGAAGCAGTACGCCCGCATGGCACGGGCGGCCGACTTCCAGGGGCTGTGGTGCGCGGTATCCGACCCGGTGGACCCCCTGGCCAAGACGGCCTATCTGGAGAGCAACCGGGACGAGAACGGCGTATGGGATGGAAAGGGCCTGCGGCCAGAGCAGATCCAGGGCTTCGGCCTGGGGGTGATGAACGCCCGGGCGGCCTACTTTGCAAAGCGGGACCCCAGGCTGGCCTCCTTCCTGACGGAGGGGCGCTCTTTCGGCCCCCACGGCACGGGACTGTTCATCGCCAACTCCATCGACCACTACGACGAGGAGGTCTCCCGGGAGCTGACCCACAGGACGGTCACCGCCAATCTGGTCATGCGGGAGATCGGCTTTAAGCCCTATGTAGCCCCTGCGCTGTCCTCCGGAGCCCTGTCCATCCTGCTTACCCTGCGGGGGGCGTGGCACTGCGGCTCCGTCTTCCTGGACGGGGTCTTTATGGGGGTCAAGAACCGCTATACCCCTGCCGGGGTGGAGACCGAGCTGCTGCCCGTATCCCGGACCCCCTGTTCGGCCATATCCGGGAGGCGGCGGGCATTTAAAGTCGGTATTATAGAGGGAAAACCGGTAAGGACGCGATTTGTTGTGCCCCTGCATCCGAATGGAATAACTTGCCCTGCATGACAAGGGGGTGTCCCATGAGAGAAAAAATTTTGGCCCACCGCATCCGCTGGCTTATCGGTCTCTGTACATTTCTGGTACTTTTCGGCTGTTCTGGCTTCCCCATCTATAATTTCACCACAGGGCGGCAGCTTGGTAGCTGGTATTTTATGCTAATGCTCTGTATCGGTTACTTTGAGATCGGACAGCTCCTGGGTGTGCTGTATAGCCGGAACAAGGTGTGGAGATCAGCTGCCCTCGCCCTCGGTATGACGCTTTTGGGGCTGGCCTGCCGGTTTTTGATGGAGTTTGGTGAGGTGTCCAATACCTGCAACTTTACGCCCCCCAATGTGGCGCTCCACCTCTCTGTCGCTGCGGTGATCACCGCCCTGGGGTCCCTGTCCTTTGTGGACGGTCGGCGGCCACCCCTGGGAAAAGACTGAACTTTCCGGTCTCTCCCGCACATCAACTTTTGAAGAAGGCGATCTCATGTCCCTCATTCTCATCCATCCATACCCGGACCGGCCGGAGGCGGACGCCCGCCTGTCCGGCATCCTTGCCCACGCCCTGGCGGACCGGGAGGGGGAGGACCATCCGCACCGCGGAGGAGCTGGACCTGAGGCCGGGGACCGGGTCCTGTTTGCCCTGGCCCTGGACGGGGCGGGACAGAATTTGGAGTATGTACCGCATGCTCTCCCGGCTGCGGCGGGAGCCGGACCTGCTGGAGGGATGCACCGCCGCGCTGATCGTGGATGGCCCTCGGAGAGCTGTACACCAAATCCACCGCCGGAGAGCTGGCCCTAGCCGCAGATATGGCGGGATGCGCCCTCATCGGGCGGCCGCTGGTGGAGGGGACGGGCTCCCTGGCCAACTTCCGCGTCCAGGCCAAAAACCTGGGCACCGACCTGATGGGGGCCTATCTGGCGGCGGCACAGGAGCTGGTCCAGCGTCTGGACACCTTCACTTTCCCCCAAAAGGAGCGGCCTGAGCTGCTGGTCCTCCACGCCTCCAGCCACCACACCTCCAACACCATGGCCCTGTGGGCAGGGGTGCGGGAGCGGCTGGGGGAGGTGTGCAGTGTCCAGGAGATCGGCCTGCGCAACGGGACACTGGACGACTGCTCCGGCTGTCCCTACACCATGTGTATCCACTTCGGGGAGAAGGGGGAGTGCTTCTATGGCGGAGTCATGTCCCGGGAGGTCTATCCCGCGGTGCGCCGGGCCGACGGGGTGGTCATGCTGTGCCCCAACTACAACGACGCACTCTCCGCTAATCTCACTGCCTTCATCAACCGCCTCACCGCCCTGTTCCGCCAGACCCGCTTCTATGACAAGGCCCTGTTCGCCATCGTGGTTTCTGGCTATTCGGGCAGCGACTTGGTGGCCCGCCAGCTGATCTCCGCCCTGAACATGAACAAGTCCTTCTATCTGCCAGGACGCTTTGCCCTGCTGGAGACAGCCAATGACCCAGGGGAGGCCATGGGGCTGCCAGGGGTCCGGGATCAGTTGGACCGGTTCGCGGACCATATGCTGGAAGTCCTGGCCCGGCGGGCTTGAAGAGGCCCTTTCTCCTCGGTGAAAGGCATGGCGGGGCGGGGAGAAGATTATTCCGCAGACAGCAAAGGGCTCCACACCCATCAAGGGCGTGGAGCTCTTTTGATCCTTCAGCGCTGGGGCAGGTAGCTCACAGGGTCCACCGCCTTGCCGTCCTGGGCCATCTCCAGATGGAGATGGGAGGGGCGGCTGCTCTCGGCGATGGCGGTCTCACCCACCACGCCCAGCACGGTGCCGGTGCTGACGGTGTCGCCCTCCGAAACAGTTGGCTTGGCGCTGAGGTTGCAGTAGGTGCTGGTCAGGCCGTCCCCGTGGTCCACTACCACGCAGGTGCCCATCAGGTCGTCATCGTAGACTCCCTGGACCGTGCCCGCGCTGATGGCCAGCACGTTGGTGCCCACGCTGGCGGCGATGTCCACGCCGCTGTGGGTGCGCCAGTCGCCCATGGTCTCATCATAGGCCAGCACCTCCAGGCTGAAGCCGGAGAGGATCTCCCCCTTCACCGGCCAGGTGAAGACAGCGGGAACAGGGTCCTCCTCCACCGGCTGGACCGTCTCGGCCGGCTCCTCCTCCACGGTCTGGGGGAGGGAAGCCTCCTGGCTCCCGCTGTCCTCTGGCTCGGTCACAGTAGGCGTGGTGGGTGTAGTGACAGAGGGAGTGGTATGGGGGGGAGCCGCATTCTGGCTGCTGTCGGGAAGGACCACGGTGGGGCTGCCGGTGACCGGTTCCGCCTCTCCGGGGGTGCTGCTGACGGTGCGAACAAGGTAATAGCCCGAAATTCCAATGGTGGCGACACAGAGGAAAAGGACTATGTAGAAGCCCTTTCCCAGTACGAAGTCGCCCAGTTTCTGAAATACGGTTCGTTTCATGGAACCACCTCCGAAGCCTATTGTGGACAGGCCTGGGGATGGTTATACATTCCAGAGAAAAAAATTTTATGGCACTTCTGCCCTCTGAGCAAAAATCGACCGCGCGATGAGCGCGGCGGGGGACTGCTCTCAGATCAGGGAAGGCAGTCAGAGAAAAGCAGACCCGGTCCTCCTGCTCTTCAAAGCCGGTTTTTTGATAAAAGTGGTAAGCGGGCGCGTTTCTTTTGGTCTGGAGCGAGATGTTCCGAAAGCCGTGCTGACAGGCATAATTTCGGATCAGCTGGATCCATAGGGACCCGAACCCTTGTCCCTGATGTTCTGAGGCAATGCACAGGTCGTCAATGCAGTATTCAATGCCATTGTACCAGTGCCGCAGACGGCCCAGAGAGATCCCAATCAGGACATCTTCCGAAAAAAAGTCCCAGGGCCAAAGAATTCTGATTGCCCATCACGTCCAGAATATAGGAATGAAACACATCCTCATCATCCCAGCGGTCACACCAGGGTTCCGCCGAAAAGGCATCCCGGATCAGTCCTTTGACGGCCTGCTCATGCGCCATCCCCCCAATACTTTTAACTTCATTTCTGTTGACCTCCTTTTCTCTGTTTCCATAAAAAAGCCAGACTGAAACAGCCTGACTGATGGTAGGTGCTCACCCAATAGGTCTATTGTTATAATATCATATTGCCTGGCAAAAAAAGCAACCGGAGGGAAAAAGGCCGCCGGAGAAATCGTCTCCCTGATTCCGACCATGTTTTTCCAAATAATGGATTATAATGTGGGGCACAACGTTCCGGACAAGCCGGAAGCTACATAGGAGGAGACGAGATGGCGGCCAGAGGGATCTGAAAATGCGGCTGACGAGGCTGCGGGGCAGACGGCCCGGCTGGGGCGGACAGGGCTGAGCGGCCCGGCGGTGCTGCGGACGGCAGAGGTGGGCATCCATCTAATGCTGGCGGCGGTGCTGGCAGGGGCGGAGGTGTTCGGCGGCTTCGCCCCCTTCGGCGTGGCCATGGTGGGGGCATCAGGCACCGGACTGTGCGGTGGGGCGGCCCTGCTGGGGGCGGGATTCGGCTATCTGACCCTGCTGGGCTTCTCTGATGCGCTGCGCTATCTGTCCGCTGCCATCCTGACCTTCGCGGTGGGCTTTGCCTTTTACGACATGAAGCTCTTCCAGAGGCCCTGGACCATGCCCGGGGTGGCAGGCCTGATGAACGGCTGCACCGGCTTCATCTACCTGTCCCAGGGGGGCTGGCGAACAGTGGACGTGATCTACTTCCTTAGTGAGATCGCCCTGACGGTGGCCGCGGCCTGGTGCTACCGGGTGCTGCTGCTGCCTATACGGCGGGGGAGCGGGGAGGGGGTATGCTCCGCAGCCCGGCGGACCGGGGCCCTGGTCCTGGTGTGTACCACCTTGATCTCCCTCTCCAACCTGTATCTATGGAAGGATGTCTCCTTCGGCCGGACGCTGGGAGCCTGTCTGGTGCTGGCGGGGGCCTGGCAGGGCGGACTGGCGGCAGGAGCCGTACTTGGGGTGACCATCGGCTTGTCCATGGATCTGGCGGGCTCGGGCGTCCCACTCTACGCCATGGCCTGGGGGCTGGCCGCTCTGGCGGCAGGGGCCTTCCGGGGCAAGAAACGGGTGTGGGCGGCGGCGGCCTTCGCGGCGGCGGACAGGGGCCGCCGTCCTGTGGACCTGGGACCGGGGGCTGACCCTGGCCATGCTGTATGAGGTGTTTCTGGGTTCGGTGGCTTTTTCATGGTGCCGGGCGCCAGTGGAAGCGCTTGGGAGGCCTGCTGGCCCCAGCCAGACGGCGCCCCCGGATGGCAGGGCCCAGGGCTATGTGCAGAAAAAGCTGGAGGCCACCGCCGCCGCCTTCCGTACCTTGTACGAGTCCCTGCGGGGCTCCTTCCGGGTGCCGGAGAACGACAACGATGTGGCGGCGGTCTTTGACCGGGCGGCCTGTCGGGTGTGCCGGACCTGCTCCCTCCGGTCCAGCTGCTGGGAGCGGGACTATGTGACCACCTTCAACGCCCTCAACGACGCCACGGCCCCCATGCTGGAGCGGGGGCGGGGAGTGGCCAGCGACTACCCCCCGCTACTTCGCCGACCGCTGCCTCCACTTCCCCGCCTTTGTGGAGGCGGTGAACCAGGAGCTCACCGCCCTGCTCTACCGCCGGCAGTACAACAGCCGCATCCGGGAGAGCCGGGCGGCGGTGTGCCGGCAGTATGGGGAGCTGTCCGCCCTTCTGGGGACGGCGGCGGCAGAGCTGAGCCGGGAGCTGATCCCGGACCCGGCAGGCAATCAGAAGCTGAGGCGGCACCTGGCTCTGCTGGGACTGGAGATGGAGACGGCGGTGTACCGGGACGAGTACGGCCGTCTGCGGGCGGAGCTGAAGGGGGAGGATGCCAGACTCTGGACACACCGGAGGAGTTGGCCGCCCTATCGGATCTGCTGGGTGTGCCTACCCGGGCGGAGGCGGGGGAGGAGAGCCTGACTCTGATCCAGCTGGAGCCGCTGATGGCGGTGGCGGGTGTGGCAGCCCGGAAGAAGGACGGGGAGACGGTGAGCGGGGACGCCGGGACCTACTTCAAGCGGGAGGACGGCACCCTCTATGTGCTGCTGTGCGACGGCATGGGGAGCGGGCCCGGGCGGGCCGGGAGAGCTCCCTGGCTGTCCGCCTGCTGGAGCAGTTCCTGATGGCGGGGGTGGAGACGGGCCACGCCCCTGGCCACACTGAATTCTGCCCTGGCCCTTCGGGGAGAGGAGGAGGGGGGTTCACCACAGTGGACCTGCTTCAGGTGGACCTGTTCACAGGGGAGGGGGGGTGTACAAGCTGGGAGCTGCCCCCACCTATGTGCGGAGGGGAGCTCGGTGCGGCGGATCGCAGGCAGCTCCCTGCCCGCTGGGCTGGCCTTCGGGCACGCGGTGCCCGACCATACCCGGCTGCGGCTGGAGGCGGGGACTGCGTCCTTATGGTCAGCGACGGCATCGCCGGAACTGGGGACGACGCCTGGGTCCGGGAGCGGCTGGCTAAATTCGATGGGGAGAGCCCCAGGAGCTGGCCCGGGTCTGATCACCGACAGCCCGGAGGGGAGCCACCGATGACCGCAGCGCCTTGGTGGTGCGGATCGCGCGGAGAACGTAGAGGTCAAGTGCGCGGACCCTTTGCCTGGCAGCAAATGCCCTGGCGGCCGTATGTATGCGGCCGCCAGAACTGTGGGATCAAAAGCCGCCCCTGGAGCACCGGGATGAGAAGGATCACGGCCAGATTGACCGCACATACCAGCGCCAGGGACAGCAGCTGCTCCTTGGATTCATCGTCCATCTCGCCCCTCCTTCAGATCTCTTGGC
>VOFB01002743.1_pt1 | contig 14899 bp, 29 predicted proteins | sample 5384141 | NCBI WGS metagenome assembly VOFB01 (sample SAMN12384721, study PRJNA508395) | human gut metagenome | isolation source: healthy gut A | host: Homo sapiens | reverse complement strand
ATGTCTGCTGCCGACCTACAGGTATGCCCCTGTGGTATCGGCATCTTCATCAGTCCGATACAGATTCTGGTAGTACTGATGGAAATGATGCGAAAGGGCTTCCGGTTTCCGCCGTTTCCTTTGATGTTATGGAAACCGAACCTGAGATTCAGGATGCACCGGATGCCCGTGGATCTTGCCAATGTGAAAGGTCATGTCTGCTGAAGATGTCTCCTTCCATTACAGCGACGATGAGACAACCGTTCTCTCCCATGTATCCATTGATATTCCTGCCGGCAGATCCGTCGCACTGGTCGGCCCTTCCGGCGGCGGTAAGACAACCATATGCTCCCTGCTGCCCCGCTTCTACGATGTAACCGATGGCCGAATCACAATTGATGGTCACGATGTCCGCACCCTCACTCTGAAAAGTCTGCAGTGAAGCCGGATTGGCGTTGTACAGCAAGATGTCTATCTGTTCTCCGGATCCATCCGCGATAACATTGCTTACGGTAAACCGAATGCCTCAGAAGAAGAAATTATTGCAGCTGCCAAACGTGCCAATATCCATGACTTCATCATGGAATTGCCCGATCAATATGATACCTTTGTCGGTGAACGCGGTGCCAGACTTTCCGGTGGTCAGAAGCAACGTATTTCCATTGCCCGGTCTTCTTGAAGAATCCGCCGATTCTTATTCTGATGAAGCAACAAGTGCCCTGGACAACGAAAGTGAGCGATGGATCCAGCACAGTCTAGAGGAACTCTCCAGAAACCGTACAACGATCACCATCGCTCACCGTCTGTCCACTATTAAAAATGCAGATGAAATCATTGTCCTCACTGAAACGGCATTGCCGAACGCGGAACACATGAAACTCTGCTTGAGAAAAATGGTATTTATGCAGCCTATTACAACATGACCTAATATTGATTCAGTAAACCTATTCACTCATAATCGAGAAAAACACCGGTTTTCCATCTCTGTCAGGCAGCGGTCAGCGGTGTCAAACCGGCGGCATTCCCGCTTGCATGAAAAAGGTAATTCACACCTGTTATCTGATACATCCGCGGCAACTTCTACGACAACCACCACTGGCCATTCGGCAGCCGTGTCCAATGCCCCCGGTTCCTCTGACACCACATCACCGAATCTATTTCTGACGATCAGTTTTTCATAATATTTATAGTCTTCTGTGATCTCACACTCAGCAACGCCTTCTTCCTCCCAACAGCTGCAATAGATATGATTGTCCACAATTTCAATCACACTTTCCCGTGCTGAAAGCTTAATTGAAAATTGCTCGGATAATAACACCTCATCTCTTCACTCTGGCTGATCAAATGGATCGGTGTCCCAACAATACGCAAATTATACAATTCCACTTCAGCCATTCCGATACTGAAGCATTCTCATAGTCCCAATCCGGCCGATATTGCATAATCGTCACCGTCTTTTTGCTAAAATCAGCCTTTAAAAATAAAAATAACCTTCTATCCATTCAACTCCGCCATAGGCAATATTCCCTTTCCTTTTCAAAAGGTGTATACACTGCCCCCGTTTTCATAATCGCCAAAAACAATCTGATTGCCCCAAATATGCTTTTTTTCATTCACGTATTCAGCAATGTCATAAAAGTCCTCAAAATCAGTCATCCTGCAGCCATATCTTAACTGTCCCGAACAGGCTCAAGATTCAGCCCCTGTACAACAAAAGCCATTCTATTTATCTTCACGGTATTTTTCCTCACTATTACAATTTATATTTCAATACATTCTTTTTTTCATCTGAGAAATATAATATCCTTCTGACATCATATCCTTCTTTCCGAAACATTCTCCCCGACTGTCCACTTTCCAAAGAGAATATGACAATCCGCTGTCATCAAAGCGTTGGTTTCCCTCAATTCACAGGTTGAAATATATCGTGTTCTTCTATGAAACATTTCGCACGGGTGTGCGACGTTTCATAGAAGAACACGATATATTCAACCGTCAATAAGAAACCAGCCCTTTCCTACAGCGGGTTCGTCATATCTCGCAAATCATTTCCATGGCTGCGCACAGGCTGTTTCCAGTGAATCGATTCGGACATATTCTTCTCTTGTATGCTGTCCGCCGCCCAGATAGACGCCGAAACAGATGGCCGGTATGCCCATGGACAATGGAATATTGCAGTCTGTGGATCCGCTTCCGAACATCGGCATCACACCGGTATTTCTGAAAATAATCCCTTCTGCCCGCTTCTGCAGCTCCGCCATTTTCTTTTTTATCTACCTGCCCCATAGAAGGTCTGTCCCCGATCATCTCAATATCCACTCTGGCATCCTCACGCTCAGTATACTTATCAACAATCGCTGACATTTCTCTTTCCATCAGCTCCAGTCCCATCATTCTGTCTGAACGATATTCATAGAGAATCTTCACATCCTGAGCAATGGTATTCACTGATGTACCGCCTTCGATCAATCCTACATTGTACGTCGTTTTTCCCGGCATCGTATTGGTGTCTATCTCATAAAAATCATGAATCATATCTGCAGCCACGGCAATCGCATTGGTCGCTCCAAAATCTGCATAGGAATGTCCACCGGTAGTCCGAATACGAATCTCATAACGTCTCGAACCGACAGCCCAGACGGTTCCCGCATTGTACCTGCAATCATAAGAAACCAACTGTCCGATTCTTCCTGTATACTGCTTCACAAGGGCTCTGCATCCCTTCAAATTGCCAAGTCCCTCCTCACAGGAATTCAAGGCAAAAACCATGGTTTGTTTTGGCACAATCTGTTTCTCTGATAAATATTTCAAAAGTCATCAGAATCGCACACATTGGTAGTATCATCCCCCCAACTCCCGGTGCCTTTGATACAGCCGTCTTCCACAACAACCGGAATCTCTGTTTCATCAGGGAAAACCGTATCCGTATGCGCCATAAAAATATGCACCGGTGCCTCAAATCACTGCCTTTTATCTCACAGATCACATTCTTCGCATCATCAATAAACGCCTGGCCATATCCCAACTGATGCAGATATTCGCAGATAAACGCCGCCTCCTTTCCTCATGATGTGAGGGTGCCGGAATTGACGTCAGCTTGCAGATGAGTGCCTGATATTCTTCAAAATGTTCCTTGGCAAAAAAGTTTTATATCCATACAAATACCTCCCTAACGCTGATGACTCAACCACTCAGCGATATCTTTATATCTTTAATGCTCGAATTACAGAAAAACGAGACGAAACACGCTTCGCGAGTTTCTCAAGTTATCGCGGCCTCTACACTCCGTTTCGGTCGTTGCTAAAGCGCCACTGGCGCTTAGCAACGCCAAGTCTCGTGCAAGCACGGACTTTTGGCTCGTTGCTCGCGTAAATAAAACCGCCGCCACTGCCGAAAGACTTCGACAGGCAGCGACGGCCTCCTGATTTAAATATGTTTTCTTAACAGAAAATGAACAATTGACGACAGATATTTCATACTGTAATAAGTAAAAAATAACAAGCGGTGCAATAAAGATCATTCTCCAGCTGAATACACTGTTGATGCTGAACAGATCCGGGAATAAAATGACACAGGCCACAAAATCACAATCATCGTGTTGCACAAAATACTTCGGATCTTATTCATCGGGTTACATACCCGCATCAGTACCATCAGGCTGACCATGCCTGCCACAATCAAATTATACGTCGCAGTCATGCCGCTGTCAAACCCAAGTACAATAGAAATTCCCTGAATCAGCAGCATATTCAGCACCATGGTCAAAGCTCCAGGCAGTGCGACTCAAGCACATGCTTCAGGAAGCCGCTCTGGGTCACAGTCTCGGTCTGTTCTAATGCCAGAATAAAACTTGGAATACCGATGGCCACCGTACTTGATCAGTGTCAGATGAATCGGCACAAACGGATAGGAACGTCCCAGTAAGATAAAAATCACATTCAATAGCAATGAATAAATCGTCTTTGTCAGATACAGAGAGCCTCACTCTCTCGATGTTGGGGATAATCATACGGCCTTCGCTGACGATTTCCTTCAAATGAACAAAATCTGAATCCAGCAGCACGATATGTGCCACCTGTTTGGCAGCATCACTGCCCGCCGCCATGGCGATAACAGTCAGCATCCTTTTAAAGCCAGAACATCGTTGACACCATCGCCCACCATGCCGACAACCGATTTATTGGCCTGATAAGCCTTGATCAGACGCTGTTTCTGCTCCGGTGTTACACTGACCGAAAACCGTATAGTTCTTGACAACATTTTTCAGCTCATCAAAGCTCTCCGGCAAGGTGGAAGCATCAATATATTTGTCGCCATCCTTCAGACCGGCCTTCTGGGCAATCTTGAAACTGTCGCCGGATTATCACCGGAAATAACCTTAATCGCTACATGCTGTGCTTCAAAATAAGCAAATGTGGACGGTGCTTCTTCTCTGACACAGTCAGAAATAACAATCAGCGCTGCAGGTTTTGGTGTTCCCACCGTACCATCGGCACTTGAAATCTGATCCGTTTCTGCCAGCAAAGCACACGATAGCCCTGCAAAGCATAAGTCTCGCTCTTCTTCAGCAGTTCTTCATCATTCTTCATGATGAATTCCGGTGCACCCAGCACATAAGCTCCGTGCTCGCCAAAGGCAATGGCACGATATTTTCTCGCAGAGGAAAACGGAATCAGATCCGTTGTCTGCCATTTCTGCGTCTTTTTCAAAATAATTCATCAAAGCCTGCTGGGTCGGATTGACATCATTGAATGCAAATGTAATCTCATTCATGACCTCTCTATCTTCTCATCTGACATAGTCCCACAAGGCACAACTTCCACCACTTCCAAAATCACCGGTGGTGATGGTACCGGTTTTATCCAGGCAAAGCATATTCACACACGGGCCAGTGCTTCAATGGCTTCCATCTCCTGCACCAATGCCTGCTTTCTTGCCAAACGGCCAACACCCAAAATAAATGAAACACTGGTCAGAAGTACCAGCCCTTCCGGAATCATACCGATAACACCGGCAACGGTGTTGACAATGGCATCGGATGTGGTGGTTCCCTCAATGGCTCTCTGAGAAAGGAAAAGCAATATACCAACCGGTACAATCAGGAAACCGACAATCTTGATAATCCTGCCGATGGAATCTTGCATTTCCGATGTGGCACGCTTTTTGTCTTTGGCCTTGGCTGCCAGAATCGTAGCATAATTCTCACTGCCCACATGAATAACCCTTGCCACACCGCTTCCGGCCACAAGAAAGCTTCCCGACAACATCTCATCGCCTTCATGCTTCTTCACAGCCACAGATTCACCTGTAATCATGGATTCATTCACTTCAATGCCCTGGGCTTCCAGAACCACGCAGTCCGCACCAATCTGATCACCGCTTTCCAGCACCATCACATCATCCACAACAAGCTCATCCAGCGGTATCTGCTTCTTCATGCCATCCCTGATAACCGTCGCCTTCGAGGCTGTAATCACAGACAACTTATCCACAAGACTCTTGACCTTTAACTCCTGAATAATACCAATGACTGAATTGGCAATAATCGTAAACATAAAAGTCAGATTCTTAATCTGTCCTGTCATCAGAACAAGTGCACCGAGAAAAACATTCAGAAAGTTAAAGAACGTACATAAATGCGCCCGAAAAATCTCTTTCTTCGTTCGGGATATACTGTTAGTGTTGGTATTTACCTTCCCCGCTTCAACTCTCTGGCTGACTTCACTCCCAGATAATCCCTTATAATCTTCCGTCATAAAATCATCCTTTTTATATGGTACATCATGCATCATAACTGCCGTTGTACACTTACCTGTCACTCATTTCACAAAGGTTACTGTATTGATCATTCTACAGGTACAAAACACCATTCTTCAATTCATATGGTGTTGTCTGGTAAACAAAATAATTCATCCAGTTAGAATAAATCCACTGTCCGTGGGCACTCCACTTCATCTCCGGCTGCTTCGTCGGGGTCATCATCCGGGAAATAATGCTTCGGCACTTCCGGATTCATTCCTTCTCTGCATCCCTGAAATATTCTTTCGCCAATGTATCCACATCGTACTCTGAATGGCCCATGATAAAGAACTGGGAATCATCCGCACTGCCCACAACATAAACACCGGCCTCCTCGGAAGCCGCCATAATTCTCAGTTCCGGCACCTTCTCGATATCCTCGGCTCTCACTTCCGTATGGCGGGAATGCGGCGCATAAAATGTATCATCAAAACCTCTGAACAGTCTGGACTTCTTATTCAGCACTTTATGGGAAAATACGCCGGAAATCTTCTTGTCCAGAATATACTTCGAATACCGTAATGATAATAAAGCCCCGCCTGGGCACCCCAGCAAATATGGAAGGTAGAATGCACATGTGTCTTACTCCACTCCATAATCTCGCATAACTCATCCCAGTATTCCACTTCTTCATATGGCATCATCTCCACCGGCGCACCGGTAATGATCATACCATCATAATTCTCATCCTTAATCTGGTCAAATTCCTGATAAAAAAGCAATCATATGCTCTTCAGATACATTCTTCGACTCATGGGTCGCTGTCTGCAAAAAGCGTAATCTCAATCTGCAGCGGCGTATTGGAAAGGCGTCTCAGAATCTGCGTCTCTGTCTCAATCTTCGTCGGCATCAGATTCAGAATCACAATCTTCAAAGGACGGATATCCTGAGACAAAGCTCTCGTCTCCGTCATCACGAAAATGTGCTCATCCTCCAACACGGACTTTGCCGGCAAATCATCCTGTATTTTAATCGGCATGTTGTCGTCTCCTCCTAAATCTATCTGTCTGCATGTGCAGACAAAACTCAATGATCAAACTAAATATCCATTAAAAATCGCTGCGCATCCATGCGAGCGTTTACCACAGGCGAATTTATACTCAATTATGATAAAAAAGGCTCCCATCCTTTTTTCAGCGGAATTGGGAGCAAATTCCATGTATAATAGATATTGTAATTTTTTTGCATCTTCTGTCAAGGACGATTGACTGACTTATTTCTTATATTATTCTTAATTGTTGCATCCCGGAAAGATATTCTTTTTCTAACCAGTCGACAAATCGGAATTAAATACAGATAGCATGCCGCTGCAAGACAATATACCGGTGCACCAATCGTAGCTGACGGCACGGCTCCCGCAATGGACCAGGGAATAAGTGCCGAAATCAAAACGGCAGAATCTTCCAGATCAACTGCTCTCTGCGAATTTTCTTGTTCTTTATACAAAACACAGCCCAGCTGCTCTGTCATCATGATCGCGATTGTCTGATTGCATCCGACCATACTTGTAACAACAGAAAGCAGCACGATACATAAAAAAATCTTCCGTCTTTTGAGATTGTTTTACATATTCCGTTATGCCATCCAACATTCCGGTGCCACTGAAAATCCCGGAATAAGTAGATGTCATACAGACAATCATCAAAACCTTCTTCATCGATAGCAGGCCACCGCCATTGATCATCTGCGCCAGCCACCGGATCCCGGCCCTGTATCCTGTCAGCATGATCCGGATAATTTCCGCTGCTGATCTGTGTTGAAACACAACACAAAGGATGACTGCACATACAATACTGAGCGTCATCGACTTCTTCACATCGACACGCAGCATTGAAAGTCCAAGCACAATAACAGCCGGCAAAATCATCCATCTATTCAGCTGAAACTCTTTTGCAAAAACATCCGATATGGAAGCGGCATCAACCTGATTGATGCCACAAAGTCAATCGCCCCATAGATGATACACGTCAGGACAAAAGGAACCGCTGCAGTCCTTAACATATTTCGGATATTATCAAAACAGATTCGTCTCTGTCACAGAGGCCACGAGAATTGCTGCTTGAAAGCGGTGAACATCTGTCACCAAAAACAGCCTGAAATCACCGCGCCACCGCTGATTACCGGATTAACACCTGCTGTACCGGCAATCGTCATACTGATCACGCCCATGGTTGCAGCTGTTCCAAATGAAGTCCCTGTCATAAAAGAAACAAGACAATTCATCAAAAAAAATGGTCACGATCAAAACAGATGGCTTAAATAACCCCGCTGCGGATGATACGATATAAGCGATCGTACCATCTGCCCGCCACATTGCTGTCAAAATACCGACAATCGCCAGCACAATCAGGACATTCACAGCCTTTTTTATGCCATTGACTGCCATCCGTATTAAATCATCCAGCGCAAAGCCACACCTGATGCCTGCAGCAAGTATAAGAAGCAGCCCTGCAAGTAGTATTGTAATTATCATTGATCGACTCCTTTGACACGGCCGCACTGTGAAGCGCCGTTTATCTCTTTTCATTATTATAGCGATTACCACGGCCGTCTACAAGTTCCAAATCACTATTTTTTACCCACCCGGGACCACCCTATTCTAACTTAAATGATACAATAGCAGCATAGAAAACAAATTGTTTTTCACAACTCATCAAAAATCAAATAAACAGAAAAAGAAAGGAATTGATACGTCAATGTTATTAACTATTATCGGATTAGCCCTCCTCCTTTTATAATCCTTTTGTAAATGTTGTTTTATTTTGTCTCGAAACAGAAGCTGTCGGCATCATCATTTCTATCATCGGTATCCTTGGTTTCCTGAGTGGAGGACATCTATACGGCGTTATTGTTGTAATCGTAGGTATTTGTCTGTATAATCACGCAAAAGAGACAAATGAAAAGCCGAAAAGGAAAGGTCAAAAAAATATTTCCAACAAGAAATGTACAAACTTGTGGAACAATGTTGGAATAGTCAAACCTATGATTTCAATTGGAAGCTTTGGTTTGATAATAAAGATGCAATTCTCTACGGTGATTCAAGTTTAGAACTTAAAAAGACAGCTCAGGCAGAGCTTCAGAGCCTTGGAAAACTCAAATTAATATGCTCAATATGTACCTTGATTTAATGCTCATGTGCGGTAAAGAAGCACAAAACAAAACAGGTACAGACAGTCGCCCCGCGCTATTCCGTAAAGCAAGGGCATAGAAAAGACCGACCGCTTTTCACTCAAAAAATCATTAGAACATATAGAAAACTTTACAATTATGTACTATAATGCTGTATGTTGGAAGGGGAGACAAATACAAATTTGCGGAGGCACAAGAAAATGGGTTTTAGGCAGGCTATTGTTGCGGATTTAGATGTAATAGAAAGAGGGTATATAGAACATTTTGCCCATGAGAAAAAAATATGGTGCTTACACCGTTTTTAGGGAAGGGATTTATCCCACAAGAAAAGTTGCAGAAAACAGCTTTACAGAATAACGCTTTGTATGTTTATGAGGAAAATGGCATTGTATTGGGTAGTGTTATTTTAGACGGACAACAGCCAGAGGAATATAGAAAAATTGAATGGCCCAGTAACGCCCCAGATGAGAAAGTGACGGTTATTCATTTGTTAATGGTGCGGCCAAGTGCGGCTGGAAAAGGTATTGGATCGCTTATTGTGAATGATGCTATGGAGCTTGCAAAGCAACAAGCCTGTGTTGCTGTTAGACTTGATACTGAGAGCAAAATGTTCCTGCTGCTTCTTTATACAAAAAGTTGGGATTTCATTTAGTATCCACTTCACAGATGAAAGTCGGAGGCATGATTTCACATAACAGGCATCTCTTTTTTGAAAAGATGGTATGACGATTTACGCTTTGATGAATCGGGTAAACTGGAATTTGAGGTTAAGATATGATTAAGGTAATGACAATAAATGATTACGAGGAACTTTTTTGAACTGTGGCAAACACAGCTAATATGGGGTTGCGTAGCTTGATGATTCTAAAGAAGGTATCTCTTGTTTTCTAAAAACGAAATCCAAATACAAACTTTGTGGTATATGAAGACGGGCAATTAGTAGGTGCGATACTATGCGGACATGATGGCAGAAGGGGCTATATTTATCATACGGTTGTATTGCCTGATTATAGAAGGAGAGGTATCGCTTCAAGTTTAGTGGAATCGGCTATTGCCGCACTGCAAAAAGAAGGCATTACGAGAGTTTGTCTGAATGTAATGGAAACGAATGAGCAAGGGAAAAATTCTGGATTAGCAAAGGCTGGGAAAAGAAGGATTTCTTAGGCTTTTACAGCAAATCAATAACCGATAAAGAGAATTTGCCTTTATTTGAAATATAAATGATGATTTAGTCCAATTCTTAAACGGTTTCTTATAGTGAAGGGAGTGATATTATGCTATGCAACATGACAATCTATTTAAGTGTAGTTCTCTGTGCAAGGTCTGGTGATTGGACGATGCTTGCGCAGAGATGAATATAATCGTCCACATTGGATTTTGCACTTATATAGAATTTTTACGAATTGAATCTATAAGGAGATAAATTCAATGAATAGTAATGGTAAAAGATATATCATATTTTGGCTTAGCCAGGCATTATCACAGCTTGGCAGTTCTATGACAACCTTTGCATTGATTCTGTGGACATATACGCAAAAAGGAACTGCAATGACAGTTTCGCTTATGACATTTTTTAACTATCTTCCTTACATTATCCTGAGTTTGTTTGTTGGAACTTTCGTTGATAACCATAGTAAGAAGAAGATCATGTTGGTATCGGATAGTATCGCTGCAATTTGTTCTTTGGCAATTTTTTGCTTAAACAGCGGAAATGCCTTGCAGATATGGCATATTTATTTGGTAAATATGATCATTGGTTTTATGGGTGCTTTTCAGGATCCGGCATCGGATGTTGCACTCGGAAAAGTGGTGCCGAAAGAGAAGTTGGAGCAGATAAGCGGAATGAATTCATTTTCCGATAATCTTGTTGCCGTTCTGTCCCCGGTATTTGCAGCCTTTTATTTGCGTTTGGTGGCCTAAAACTGATTTTGATCATTGACCTGTCGAGTTTCCTGTTTGCTTTTTTGATATTGCTTTTTGTGCTGAGAATCCCTGACGATATCCCCCAGAAGGCTGAAAAGAAATCTGTCTTTATTGGGTGTAAAGAGGGCCTTCAGTATCTTAAGCAGCATAATGGGATTTTCCTTGTCATTATTACAATGGCAGTGCTGAACTTTTTTCCCGATTAACCTATGAGAATATTTTGTCACCGATGATTCTTTTCGCGAAGCGCAAACGATAGCGTTACGCTCGGTATAGTAAACGCAGTAATGGAATTGAGGAATCATAGGCGGAATCATCGTATCTTCTGGAAAGATAAAAGCGAACAGTGCAAAAATGATTTACCTTTCAGCAATGCTGTCCTTTTCTGCTGGGAGACATTATGATGGGATTGGGCAGAAACGGAATTGTCTGGTCTCTTGCTGGCTTAGCGGCAAGCTTACCGATTCCGTTTATCAATGCAGGGCAGATGGTAATTTTATATCGAAATGTTCCAGAAGATATGAAGGGAAGAATTTTGCAGTAAGAAATGCCGTTCAGTTCAGCAGTATCCCCTTAGGAATTCTGCTTGGCGGTTTATTGGCGGATTATGTGTTTGAACCGTTCATGCTTACACAAAACCCCGATTACGCAGGTTTTACATAAGCTGGTTGGTGAGGGAGCAGGAAGCGGTATGGCTGTAATGTTCTTATGTACCGGAATATTAGGCTCTTTGTTCAGCTTTTTTGCTTTTTATCAGCGGAAGGATATTCGTAATCTATAGTGTTTGCCCCCGATTTATCGTATGCTATATAACAAAAACAGAATATCTAATACCCACGGGCGGCAGAAAGCAGGAAATCACAACATGGTTTCCTGCTTTTTTTTTTGACAGGGGAGCCTACAGCTCCCTACGCTGGCAAAGCCAGCTACCCTTTGTGTAGCTTGCCAGATGGGAACACCTCGCTGCGCGAGCCATTCCCATCCAACAAGTTTGAAAAAGGGCGTCGCCTATCATGAAGTTGGCAACATTCAAACATATCAGCTCTAAAAATGCCGACTACCGGGCGGCTTGTCCCCCGTGAGGGCTACCGCCTTGCCACTCTGAACTGCGGCGGGGAAGATTTTGCTGTAGCCTGTATGCGCTCCAATCTCCGCTATGGCAAAAACCAAAAGCGGGAAGATGTGAAATCCCACCACTACATCATCAGCTTCGACCCACGGGACGGAACGGACAACGGCTTGACCGTTGATAAGGCACAGTCGCTGGGCGAGGAATTTTGCAACACAATTCCCCGGACACCAAGCCATTGTCTGCACCCACCCGGACGGACACAATCACTCTGGCAACATTCATGTGCATATCGTCATAAACAGCTTGCGGATTGAAGCTGTCCCGCTTCTGCCCTACATGGACAGACCAGCGGACACAAAGCGGCTGCAAGCACCGCTGCACAGACGCAGCTATGGAATATTTCAAGTCCGAAGTCATGGAGATGTGCCACCGGGAAAATCTGTATCAGATTGACCTCTTGCATGGCAGCAAGAACCGAGTGACCGAGCGTGAATACTGGGCGCAGAAGAAAGGGCAGCTTGCCCTTGATAAAGAGAACGCCGCCAGAGAAGCCACCGGACAGCCGACCAAGCCCACCAAGTTTGAAACGGACAAGGCGAAGCTGCGCCGGACGATACGGCAGGCACTTTCCCAAGCTGGCAGCTTTGACGAGTTTGCTTCCCTGCTTTTGCGGGAGGGCGTAACTGTCAAGGAGAGCCGGGGGCGGCTTTCCTACCTCACCCCGGACAGGACCAAGCCTATCACAGCCCGGAAGCTGGGGGACGATTTTGACCGTACCGCCGTCCTTGCCCTGCTGGAGCAGAACGCCCACAGAGCCGCCGAACAGACCGCAGCCATACCCGAATACCCCGACACCCAAAAGGAGCATTTACAGAGGAAAAAACCGCAAAAACCGCCCCGAAACAGGACGGTTTACAGCGTATGGTTGACCGGGAAGCCAAGCGAGCCGAGGGCAAGGGCGCAGGCTATGACCGCTGGGCTTCCCTGCACAATCTCAAACAGATGGCGGCTACCCACAACTTTCTCATGGAAAACGAACTGCTTGACCTTGACAAGCTGGACGCAGCCGTGGAGAGCAGCCGGAAAGCTCCTGTCCGAAGCGAGGGAAAGTCTGCGGGGCATTGAACAGAGCATTTCCGATAAGAAAAATCTGCGAAAGGTTGTCAGCGATTACCGCCGCACCCGCCCCGTCATTGACGTTCATAAAAAGCTGTCCGGCAGAAAAGCGGAGAACTACCGCCAGTCCCACGAAGCGGATTTTATCATCTATGAAGCCACCCTGCGCCAGCTAAAGGTGCTTGCACCGGGGAAGAAGCTGCCAGCCATTTCCAAAGCTGAATACAGAGATTGAAACCCTCATTTCCGAGAAAAACGCAGCTTACAACACCTACCGCACCGCCAAAGCCGAGCATGAGCAGCTTGCCACCGCCAAGCGGAACGCCGAGCAGATACTACACGGCACACCGAGCCGTCAGAAAAAGCACGAACAGGAGCGTTAAAACGACCCGAAATGATACCGAAACCATACAAAAGGCTGGGGGGTATGCCATACCCTATCCGCAATACCCCTAACCTTTCCAACGGGGCTTACAGGGCAGATTTTCCCCGAAAATGATACCGGGAACATACAGATTTTGCCCCTGTCCCGTTACACCCGACCAAACCGAAGAAAGGAGCGTTTTTTCATGCCGAGAATGAGCAAGAAGCGGCGGCTGGAATGGGCGTTCTTCCTCAATGAGCGAAACCGCATTACTTTCAATGCCCTTTGCCGGGGCTGTACCCATGACTGCAAGCAGAGTTTTAGGGCTATCGTGGTACTCTGCCCCCGGTATTACTCAAAGAGATGGAAAGCCCGCCCCGCAGATAAGGAGAACCAAAATTATGTCAGATAACCGCAAATATTATTACCTCAAACTGAAAGAGAGCTATTTTGACGATGACGCTATCGTGCTGCTGGAAAGTATGCAGGACGGTATGCTGTATTCCAATATCCTCTTGAAGCTGTACTTAAAATCGCTGAAATACGGCGGGACTTTGCAGCTTGACGAGAATATCCCCTACACCGCCCAAATGATAGCCACCATTACCCGCCAGCAGGTCGGCACAGTTGAACGGGCTTTGCAAATCTTTATGAAGCTGGGGCTTGTCGAACCGCTGGACAACGGGGCTTTGTATATGAGCAATATCGAGCTTTTCATCGGTCAGTCCTCTACCGAGGGGGAGCGTAAGCGCAGGGCAAGAATGAAGATTTCAGAGCAAAAACGGCTTAGTGGACAAGTGTCCGAAGCAAAAGCGGACATTTGTCCACCAGAGATAGAGATAAAGAAAGAGATAGATATAGAGATAGAAAAAGAGAGAGAGTTAAAACCGGGACGAGCCACCCCCGCCGCTTACGGCAGATACAAAAATGTGATTTTGACAGAGATGGAACTTTCCGAACTGCAAGCAGAACTGCCCGACAAGTGGGAGTATTACATTGACCGGCTATCCGGCTATATCGCTTCCACCGGGAAGAAATACAAGAACCATGCCGCCACTATCCGCAGATGGGTGGCTGACGATACCGCTAAAGCTGCCCCGAAAAAGGGCATACCCGATTACACCTACAAGGAGGGAGAAAGTCTATGAAGCCAGCTTTTGAAGATATGAATTTACAGATACCAGCAGCCACCGCCGAGCCGGAGGACTACACAGGTGAGGACGGTCTGCTCTACTGTGGCAAGTGCCGGACACCGAAAGAAGTCTATTTTCCGGCTGATAAAATCGCCCTGTTTGGGCGTGACCGCCACCCGTCAGAGTGTGACTGCCAGCGGGCGCAGCGCATGGAGCGTGAAGCCGCCGAACAGCAGAGAAAGCACCGGGACAAGGTAGAAGAACTGAAACGCCTGGGATTTACCGACCCGGCTATGCGGGAATGGACTTTTGCCAACGATAACGGCAGAAACCCGCAGATGAAAACCGCCCGTTTCTATGTGGAGCATTGGGAGGACATGAAAG
>VOFB01002722.1_pt1 | contig 14929 bp, 25 predicted proteins | sample 5384141 | NCBI WGS metagenome assembly VOFB01 (sample SAMN12384721, study PRJNA508395) | human gut metagenome | isolation source: healthy gut A | host: Homo sapiens | reverse complement strand
GCCGATTTTCCGGATTCTGCCCATATCTGCATTATACAGTAGTTTTTGGGCATGTCAATAAAACCTGCCTAAAAAGCTGTTTTACAGTTGTGTCCGATTAGACGTTCTTCAAAATAAATTTCAAGCTGGGAATGGATCTGCCCCCAATCCTGTCGGTGTCCTGTCCATTTCTTGGTAATGTCCATAGTCGCAAGATACAGCATTTTTAAAAGGCTGTCATCGGATGGAAATACCGTCTTGGATTTGGTTACTTTCCGGAGCTGGCGGTTAAATCCTTCAATCGCATTGGTGGAATAAATCAGACGCCTTACCGCCTCTGGGTACTTGAAATATGTGGACAACGTAGCCCAGTTATCATGCCAGGATTTATAAATCTTTGGGTACTTGGAATCCCATTTATCCTTGAACAATTCTAACTCATCTAAAGCTGTTTCTTCCGTTGGAGCTGCATATACACGCTTCAGATCAGCCATCAGTTTTTGATGTCTTTTGTATGAAACAAACTTCGTTGAATTACGGATCTGATGGATGATACACTGCTGAATCTCTGTTTTTGGATAAACAGCCTCGATTGCCTGTGGAAATCCATTTAAACCATCAACGCATGCAATCAGGATATCCTCAACGCCTCTGTTTTTTTAATCCATTCACGATAGAAAGCCAGAACTGGGCACTTTCGTTTTCTCCAACATACATTCCAAGAACATCTTTTTCCCATTCATATCGATACCAAGGGCAATGTAAACCGCACGTTTTACAATACGTCCTTCACTGCGGACGTGATAGTGGATTGCATCCATAAATACTACAGCATACACTTCTTCCAAAGGGCGTTCCTGCCATTCTTTTACAATCGGCAGGATTTTGTCTGTGATCCGGCTGATTGTACTGTCAGAAATATCAATATCGTATAATTCACGCATGTGGGATTCAATGTCTCTAGTTGTCATTCCCTTGGCATACATGGAAAGTATTTTTTCTTCCATGTCCTGAGTTACGGAATTCTGATATTTTTTAATCAGCTGAGGTTCATAATCCCCGTTACGATCCCTTGGAATCGCCACATCCATATCTCCATAACTGGTGTGCATGGTTTTGCTGGAATGTCCATTTCTACTATTGTCTGTTTCTTTGTTACGATAATCATACTTGGAATACCCTAATTCCTCATCCAGTTCTTCATCCAAAGCACCTTCCAAAAGGACAGACATCATGTCACGCATGATGCTGTTTACATCGGTACCATCTTTGATGCTGATATCATTATTTTCAGATAGTCACGCATCATTTCTCTCATTGCTGCTTTTTGTGGGCTGTTGCCATAAAAGGTGTTACCGCTGCTCTGTTTAAACCGCTTTCCGTCTATCAACTTAAATCTTCTACAAAATCATAGGCATAACAAATTTTACTCCACTCTTCTGTTTCTTCTTGATTACTATCTATTACAAAATGTATCGAATTCCATTTTGCCATTACCATGAATTTTTTCTTACTCTAAACATAATAGTAATTCCATCTAAATAGTCATTCTCGTTATATTCATATAATTATAGGCTTTTTTATCCTTAACATGATTTACATGTTCCGCATTTTCTCCAAACTTTGTTTTAATCTTCTTTCTTATGACCGTTTCAAAATCGTCCACTCTTTTCCAGAATCAAGTCTTTCCCAATCAAAAATCGAAATCATGCCGTTCTCTTACATCGCCTTTTCTTCTATTATAAGTTCTATCACAAAATGTATCAATCTTTTTTTTTATATCCGTAATTGAGAACTGCCCTTTTTCATTTGTAAATGACAAACGTCTCAGAATCCTCTTCAGTAATATGCTGTACAATATATCCCTTTTTTGTAAATGCTTATCACTGTATCACTGTGGGATCATGCAGCTCATTTTCAGCATAATATTCACCATCATGAATGATTCTGATATATATGCATCTTCCGAAAGGTTTCCTACAGATGCCTTTTATATGATAATACTTCTCCAACTCCTCCTGAAGCTTTGCTACGATATCCTTTGATATTTCAGAGTCATTCTCATCTACGATTACAACACCCTTTTTCTGAAGCATTTCACCATATTCACGCTCTGATATTCCTTTCTTTTCCAAATTGGAAATATCAAATTCTTGTGCATCTTCCCTCTCCACAATGTCTATGGACATATATTTAGAAAGGTTGTCGTTCACATCTCTTAAAAACTGTTCCATCACACCCATCTTACTTTTTTCTAAAATGCGTAATATCCGTGATATCAAAATTATCAACTCTAAAGTGGTTATGTGGCAAGGAACCTTCCTTGTATGTACTGACATTAGTATCTGTTTTTAATTTTTTTCTAAACTCACCTGTCTTTGAATCTATTACATACAATCCGTTACTTTCTCGATCATATCTCTTGAACGTTTTATGTTCCAAATTAAGATACATCCCCGGATCAATAACAATCTCCAAAAATCTGATAAAACTCACCTTACCAGTTAATTTATCCTTGTGTCTCCATGATTGGTCATGATAGAAAAGCTTACCTGTGAGATTATTATACATAAAAGCCTCATGCTTAGGCGTTCTCATTGAATTTATCAGGAGTTGTGCAAGTAATCTGTTTTCATAATAAAAACATTTATTGCACTGCTCACTATCAAACAAATCAATCTTTTTGGATTTTTACATCTTCATACTCTTTCATAATACTTTCTTTAAATTGCTTTTCTGTTACCTCACCCTTCCGAACAGCACCAATGCAGTTGCACCAAAGGTCCACTGAACTGCTACCGCCTTAAATTCATATACAGCTGAATCTAATATATTATATTTATAATAATCCTTGTTAGCCTTCTCGACTCTAAAAATATCAAAGTCGGCATCAATATTTTCCATATTGTAGGTAACATTAATTCTGTTAGTTAACATTTTCGAAATCCTCCTTGCGAATCATATGTAAATTTTCATAACACACTGTACCATCTTCTCTTATAAGCATCGAAATCTCTACCAATCGCTGATCCACTATGGCACTCGGCTTGTAATTTTTATCTGATACAACATTTATGATATAAACTCGTTTAGCCCCTATAGCCTCCAGCTTTCTCAATATGTCTTTTCTGATTTCGTCTCTATCCTGCACATATGTAAACTTCCAATTCTTAAAGTCAACATACACATCAGAAGATAACTTATAATCGAAGAATTCAAAATATTCCGGCTCTGTTATTGGTGATAATTCTATTCCCAATTCTCTGTTCAATATAAACTTACCAACCACTTCGCCCAATGCACCTTTATAAATATTATGGAACAATACCGGGCTAAGAAGATATTCATTCATTTCAAATTTCAAACGCATATCCCATTTCTTCAAAATGAGCTTTCATTCCAGATATCTAAGTATCGCCTGCAAACCAGATTCCTTTTCACTCATTTCATAAATAGCAACTTCATCAGAATTTCCCTTTATTTTGGCTCTTTTACTGTTTTTGAATGCCACCTTGTCGTTTCCAAAGTCTATAGTAACATCATTGAAATCTGAATATTGCGAGTAAATATATTGATTCCTCTTTTCTCCACTAGTAATGTAAAGTTTTTGTAGATATTCATTATTCTGCCAGTCATAAGCACTTGCTGTCGGATACTGTAATACCAACAACCTTAACTGTTCCCACAACTGCATACTTTCAGCAGTCCAATCCTTTGCCAACATTCTCCGAATCGTCCAAAGACCAACAGAGGATATCTTTTCTGCCTTATTTAACATAAAGTTTTCTTCCGGCAAATAATCCTTTCCAAGTGACTCACGCATATCCACAATTGCTTTCATTTCCGGCGGTAAAATTCGTTTCTTTAATTCACCAACATATAGTTTCTCTAATAACTCAGATTCAACAAATAAATATATATCCGGACTCTTAACAAAAGTTCTACACATACGACCCACCGCTTGTAAAAAACCATTCGGCTCGCTTGCACAACTACACTCTTTAACTTATACAACTTGTTTAAAAGTGAATTGGTCACTTCTACAGATAAGAACGAAACGCCAGCTTTAACATTTGGTCTTTTTCGGAATAATTCATTTCACTGCTCTCATACAATTCCTCTATTTGAAACAACATCTGCAACAAATCATGAGACGTTATTTTCTCATCCTGATATGTATTTACTGTCATATTAGTTATATTTCCCAGATACAATGCATCGAAATCCTTATATAAGAATCTCTTGTCACCTTCGGTAAACTCTCCCAGTTGTACAACTTTTCTAGCTTTCGGAATCTTATATTGTAAATTCTGTCCAGCACCAATAGTCTGATAAGATGACATAACAAATATCTTTTCTCCACATGACAATCGCTGCTGCAATTCTTCCTTATCCCTGTTCAAAATTATCGCCTTTCAAGAAACAAACACTACTATTACTCTGCTGAGTCTCCATCTGAGAATATTCAAACAACTGCTGTAGAACACCTTCATCCATGCCGGGATTGTTCTTCTTCGGCAATGCCATTCCCAAGTACAACATTGATTGAATATCTTCATTCCTATTAAAAATACACATTGCTTTAAGTACATTGCAGTATCTTATTATCTGATATTCGTTATCTGTTATATTGGTGATAATGTTTGAAACATAACGTGCAAATTCTGCATCCATAAATGTTTTTGCAATAATCTTCTGCATTGAATCACGTATATTACTGCTGATTACTTCCCCATGTACATTTATCTCGCCATCTGCATAAGCACTCCATCTTTTTCTAATGCAGTTCTTGTTTTGTCCTTTAAATAACCTGGCGTCTTATGAAACCTTTCTTTTAACTGTTCCTTCAAATATCTCAAATCATAATTTCCAACAACTGTATCAACTTCAGCAGTTGCCGATATCCCAAACACAGTTGCTTTTCCTGCAAGGTATAACATGATTTTTCAGGAGTATCATATACCTTAACAAATTTAAGATTTGTATTGTCATGATGAGAATCATTATCCTCAAATTCATAATACTCCATACCAACCTGATAGAAGCTTCTATCTTCCAATATCAGTTCACGATTATTTCTAATCATTTGACATGTTTCACCCATCAACAAATCTCTTTGCTTATTAGTTAATTCCAATCTTTTTAGGATTGTACTAATAGCATTCTCCAAATTCATGGCATCCATGACACCGCTTCTGGAGCTATTTATAATTTCCATGTAATTTCTTGCCCATTCTATAGAAAATAACCTAAAATGCAAAAGAAATACATTAATCTCACGCAACAGACTATATAACACAATATCCTTCTCTTTGTTTCTGTTCTTGAAAAAATCATCTTTCCCTCAAAGAAAACATCAATACGATTGTCTTCTTCATTTAGGGATGAGCGGATATACTGTGCCCTTCTTTAAAACCGTATGGAATGACCCATCATTAAATAGGAAAATCTGTCTCTGATCCACCAAATCTTCTTTTGTTTTTTATACTTTAACCTTACATGATAATTCTCTGCAATTTTTCTTGCTTCGTCCATTAATGTCGTAAAAAGTATTTCTATTCCCTGATTTTCAACCTCATCCATAGCCTGTTTCATATTAGACGAAAAATCATTTGGGTTCAAAGTACGATATATCTGACGAAACAACTGTATATAGTCTTCCTGCATTGCCAAGGACTTCTCAATCAACTCGCTTTGTATCGTATCCTTCGTCGCGTCAAATTCATCAATAACAATTACTGCGTTTTCTATCAAATCCGAATTTAAAAACTCATAACTTGAATCAATAAGAACAGAATTTCTCTTCATAAACTTACTGACACTCATCAATATTATTTTGTAATCGTCTGTAAATACTGCGGGATATAATTTCCCAATCCATTTATATTTCACATCAGTTCGAATAGCTTTTTACGCTGTGTCTTTGTTTGAAATCTATTCTTTAAGCGTTTAGCAATTTCGTATCGAAGTTGGCTATCCCCTTCTGTTATTCTGTCAGCCAATTCTTTTTATATATTCTTTATCGGCATATCTTTTATCCACAGCATTACGGTAAAGGGAAACATCCTTGCATAATTTAAGATACGCATCTGTTTTCATTTCTTCCGGCACTTCAATCTCAAGAATTTTTCTACAACCTCATCAAAATTAGAGCGTAATCTCAATACATTACGCTTATAGAGCTCCTCACTTCCATACGCCGCCCTCAATGCATCTTCCGGTAAATTCTTATTTAAAGTTGTCAGGTAAATGATTTTGGTATCATCACAAATTGAATCTGCATACTCTTTTCATTGCCTGTGCCGAATCAAAAGTCTTACCGTTACCAGTCGGTAATTCGCACAGATATAAACCATGCTCTTGTTGTTGCATAACATCTAATAAATAATCTTTCAAAATCCAAACCTCCTCTGTTTGTTTGCTCGTGCCCCATGTGAATGTTATTAGTAAAATTATATATAATTTTTACCACGAACGCAAAAAGAATTGCCGCATATTTGCGTCAATTCTTTTCTTCGTAGAAATTCATATTATGTTGCAACAAATTAATTATATCTTCTCTTACATTCTGTGGTTCCACAACTTCTACAGATTTCAAACCCAGCAACCATCCAAGCAGGATAACCGAAGGCACTGCATTAAAGGTCACCAACAATAAGTCTTCTCTATCTTCAGAAATTGTAATTCGTTTACCAAATTGGTCTATAAAAGCTCCAACCAAAGCTTCCGGAATCCTTACAGTTATTGCTTGCTCTTTCCCCGAAAACATTCCATTCGCCTTGATACATATGTATTTGCATTAAAACTTCTGAACTGGCTTTTCCCTTCTCGTGGAATGTCAGATAGCTGAATATTATCAAGCTTATCTACTCTATAGTTTCTTTCATTTAATACACCATCTGTTTCTTTTTCACATCATAGCCATACAAATAATATCGGTCATTTGCCCATATTAATGCCCATGGGTTCATGTTATATCTTCGTTTCGACCTTTTACCAGCTTTTATTTTTATCCCAACCCATATAATCAAAACTAATCCGGACGCCTTTTATCAAAGCCTCCTGAATAATATTTACATTGTAGAGAATTTTCTTATTCTCCGCTTTTGCAATGTTAATACCTAACACACTTCTGTCTAAGTCCTCAGCATCATAAGTGCTCATGGTACTCTTTAGTTTATCAATCATTTTGGTTGCAATACTTTTCTCAATAAAATTAGATGCATTGACAGAGTCAATAATAAGTTTCATCTCTTCCTTTTCCAAAAGTCTGGTTCCGATAAAGTAGCGAGCATTCCTTCCTCGACTAGAAATCACATCTACACCCAATTCATTTCTTAATTGCTTTATATAGCGTAGAATACTGTCTTCACTGCAAAATGACCTTCGGCTTCCATATATACAAGTATATCCTGCATAGAAATCTGATGCTGTTCATCTGTATACCTTGTCAGAATCTTATATAATGCCAGTACTCTGTTTTTTGCTGAAATCAGTCATGGGCTGCCCTCTTTAAACAATTATTATTTTCCGCTATAAACACTCAATCATTTTTATTCTTATGAATTCTTATCTCCCCATGCCTATCACAGTAATTATTGCCTCACACAACCATTACTTTAATTTTGATTTAAAAGTAATATCCCCTTAGTCTGCCTTGACGTCCAATATGTACCTACCGGAAGTTCCCCATCTCTTATCATTATTCTACGTTCCATATTGAATAGGATTATTTGTACTATACCTGCTTTTAGGTGATGTAATGTATGTATAATACAAAATACTTTGCTCGTTTTCCAACACCAAACTACTCGTAATAGACTGACTAGATATTTCATTCGTAATTATCTCGACATTCGTTTGCAATAAACTCTGTTTGATGTTAATCTGAATTGATTTTGTTTTCCGCTTACCCTCATATTCATATTCTAATTTGGCTTCATATTTTCCATAAATATGTGGTACCTTTTCAAAACAATTCAATCGCCATATCCATTTTTCGTAGAGAAACATAAAAATAATGTAATTGTTACTGCTTCTCCCATTGCGCCCCACAAAAGCATACAAATCTGATGGCTTGACAATAAAACACCTAATGATAAATACAACAATCGCAAGTGTACATCCTTTTTTTAATAAATCACTTTTACTACTCTCATCGTTGTATACCTCACTCATAAGCATAAAAGCTTTTAAATCTTTCACAAAATTCGTATATGCAATTTGAATTTCAGATTTCGAAAATAGTTTTTTTATTCCGTTCGCTTCATAATACATCGAGAAACTTCCCATATTCTTATATAAATAATCTACAAGTTATTCAAAAAAAATATACTTCATACTAGAGTACTTAGTAAATATACCATCCGGTATATTCCATAAAAGTGATTCCAATCCAAAAGATGAAATCTGATCTGATATACGAAAACCATTATCATTCATATCTTCTCGTATATTTTTCATAACTCGAACACATCTTTTGAACTGATAAATTGTCTTTAGATTCTTTTCGATCCCATTTTTTATGTGCTGTTCAGGATAGTTTATTATTCTCCTCCAGAATCAGGACGTATCTCAATCCCCGCCACATAATTATTAGCATCAAAACGAAAATCATTTGTATAATCCTAAATCTATACGCTGGAACAACATCTGCATCCACTCTATAGGTATTCCCATAGACTCTTATCGACTTATCGTGTCTCTCGATTCCATCATAATTAAACTTTATATTAAGCGCACGTTCAACCTCGTCTTTTAGTTCTGTTGCTGTATATGTTCCTTTTGTGAAACCATAATTTTCACCGGTAACATTCGCCCTATATTCTGGCATAAATGTTGATTCAAGTATAACAGCAACATCTACATCGCTCTGCGATGTAATATTCGTTTTGTTTGCATAAGAACCTTGTACAAGCAATATAATCTTTTTATCTCCGCTTTTTGTATTCAAATCTAACGCAAAAGCATATGTATCACTTTCAATTGTCCTTATTTCTTTATCTCCATCAGAATATCCTACCATTTTTCATTGCATCACTTAAATGGCATTTTTACATTTAGTCTCCTCGGCTTTCCCAATTGGAGAAGCGTATTCCTCAAGCTTGCTATCACTATATTTCATAAATCCTCCAATACTTCATCAATTTTTAGTTCAAAAATTGTCTCTTCTACAACTCTGACACACTCATCAACATTCTTCTTAATTTCATCACCCCAAAAACGGATAACAGTCCATCCAAGAAACAACAATTCCTTATTGATTTCTTCATCCCTATCACGATTACGTGAGATCTTTCTAATCCAGAATTCACTATTATTACTTTTCTCAGACGTGGTTTAGAACCTCCCAATCTTTCCCGTGGAAGAATTCACCATCACAGAAAATAGCAATCTTGTACTTTGTCAGAACTATATCCGGTTTTCCTGGTAAACACTTATAATTTTTCCGGTATCTGTATCCCTTTTCCCACAATGCTTTGCGCAACATAACTTCAATCTTTGTATCATTTGCTCTTATATGCTGCATATTCCTACGTCGTTGTTCTTTTTGTCAGAACATCCATAGAACCACCTACTTTATACCATAAAATCCTAATAGAATATCCACTGTCAACCGAGTTCCATTATTCATTTCAAGTATTCCTGCAGCTTCTAATTCTTCCTTACGATCTTCCCATAACTCACGAATTACAATCTCTGCATCCGCACCATAATGAATTAAATTATGACAATAACTGCATAATGAAACAATATTTGCTTCAACATCAAGTGATTTTGAAAATAACTTATCATACTTCAAAGGGATCAAATGATGTGTGCTCTGTATAATTTACCGGCTGACTTTTTTCTAAGAAATAGCTTGTGACTTTCATCGACTTCACATTTAAAATCTGCTCTAATCAAAGCTTTTTTCGCCTTATCTCGGCTTCTATTTGGAATCTTACGCCCATTAACATTATTTTCAGGTTTCTTATCTTCCGGCACTGGTATATATGTTGTTTTATCTGTAGTCAGGTTCTCATCTCCGATATCACGAATCAAACTCTGATCCGCCTCATCATTTAATTCTGTGTCCGCCTCATTAACATCTAGTTCAATATCCAGCTTCCAACTATCTGTTTTTCTTAATTCAAATGGTTCTACTGACATATCAAGTTCAAAATATTTGTATTTCTCCTCAATATGTACTCCATCAAAATACATTTCAAACCCATCTGCCGTCTGACTTATTGTTAGTTTTCCAAGAACTCCCATATATCTAACGTTCATTTCACAATCATTAGAAGTTATACTCTGTACTTTTCCTTCTTGAATTTTTCTTATAATAACATTCGTAAACTGTTCAAAATCAAGAACTTCAACAGTTCTTTTCGATTTCCCTACAAAATATGCAGCATTTAACCTTCTTGCATATTCTATAAAATAGTCCTTTTGTCCATTCTGATCTATCTTTTGCAATATTAATTGATCACCCGGTTTTAATTCATGCTTTGTTTTAAATCTACCAATTGGCGTTACTCTGTCATTTGGCGTGGTTCCATTTGAAGTGTAATCCATGTAATGAATTGAAAAATTTCTCCGTCATCCTTATCTTTAAAATCCCTATCCACCCCAGTTTCTTCAAAAAATCTGTTAACGGATTTATCATCGGCTTAGTCACTACCAATCCACCATGAGATCCTGATTCAGCCAAATCCGTTTTATTTAAAATCTTTGAAATAGTAATTTTCATTCTGTCAAACCTCCTCATTTACATATTTTGCTATTTTATCTGCCAGTACCCGAATTTCTTCTTCATTTTGTCTGGAAGAAAGTTTCATCAAAATTTAATATCAACAACTATTCCCTGTATTTTTCGTATGATTTAAGATTTGTTTTCCAATCTCCATAGGCTTGTCCAATGCGAATAACCTTATCTTCTGTCATCCATTTATCCGACTTCGAATTAAATGGCATTAAAAACGCATTATACACCTTCATATTATCGCCATACTTGACGAAATTTTTTTGCTCATCAATATATTCGCCGTACGTTATTTGCTTATTAATAGATGTGGATTCAGGCAAATCAACCGCCCTTTTTGTTGCTCCATACTTATAATATTTTGCATCCAGTACATATACATCATTATTACACAGCATTATCGTGTCTGGTTCCAAACAAGCATTAGGAACTACGTTCTTATCAATATTCCAATAAGTCTTTGGAAAAAACTCTTCCTTACCAGAAATTCCATACACCTTATCAACCAACGATTCCCATATATATTCGAATCTATATGTCCCATACTGAAATTTCTTGGTTGAAAACCTGAACCAGTATAATCTATAATAGCGAGCAGATTACGAAATAACATTTTGTTGTTATCATTAAATGTCGAAGCAATCTTATCCATTAAATGCCTTTTAAACATTCTGTAATTAAACTTTATTCTTGGCTTCTGAGGCATACTGTTAGTAAAAAGCCACCCCATTTTATCAAAACTTTCATAGACACAATATTCATGTATTATTGTAATCATTTGATCATTTTGTAACGAATTATTTTTTAGTTACAAAATCAAGATAATAGGCATTTACATCCTGAATGTATGCTTTTTGGGTTTTTATGGTTCGATTCCAATTAATTTTCCTCTTTTGCAACGTTATATAAGACTTCTATCTCCTTATAGTAACCTCTCTTATAAAAGTCGAAAATCACTTCCAGATACGCTTGTACCGGAAAAGATACTTGTTCATACGATTTAATACCCTGAACATACTCTGACTCTTTTCTGAAGTTGTCGATCTAATAGTATCTAGCAAAAGAAGTATATCTGAACGCAGCTCTTTTTCTTCATGTGAAATGTCAAATCCGAGCGGAAAGTGTATTGAAATATCATCTCCATCACACTTTAACCCTACAAAAATATCCTCATCCCAATTTGTATTTACTTTGCATCTGTCAAACAAACTTGCTTGTTGCACTAAACCACCACCCTGATCTATGATTCTTCATCTTTTGTGTTGTTTTCAGCTTACTCAACATCTTCTGGTATACTTCAAGACGCAATACTGCTTTCAATTTATCTGGTTCAGACAATTCATATGCTTCAATTACCGTCTCAAGTGACTTGAATTTATCATCAAAAACAGCATCCTTTTTTCATTTTAAAAGCGTCATCCCATAAATATTTTAATACTTTCTCTGAAATTCCTCTTCAGATAATTCATTCTTTTTAACGAAATATGCTCCTAATCTCTTATCTTCCGAACTCATCATCTCAAGACTGTAATCCGTTACCATTTCATTAATTACAGACGCAAATGTACCCCATTCTATTTCTGAACCTTCAATTTTTGTCTTAGAATGACCAGCAGACATAACATCATTCTTCATATGATGCAATTTCCATCTTCTTTGAAAAGCGGTATCCAGAGTAAATACATTCTGATCCGCAGTATTCATCGTGGCAAGTATCCACATATTTGAAGGAATCCTTTATTTTTTCTTCTGGATCTCCAAATACAGCTGTTGCAATATCACTGTTGGTAATCGGATATTCACTTTCTCCATATTCACTTGGATCATATCTGTGACTGTCTTCTGTTTTTCTATCCAAGAGCTGGAAAAATCTCACCAAATATTGCAGGCGCATTTCCTCTATTAATTTCTTCAATGACCAAATAATACTCTTTACACTGATTATTCCATGCTTTTGCTAGCAACGTTGTAAATGGCCCTGCTGTAAACTCATACTTCAACTTGTTGTCATTCTCTACCTTTGGCAAAATCTGTCCAACAAAATCTGAGTAATGTATAATCGGGATGAAATACCACCCTCTCCATTCTTTCTGGATCATCACAATACTTTGTTTGTATTTCATGACTTTTTTCCTACACACGGTACTCCATATAACAGCACATTCTCTGCACCTTTGATTCTCGGCACAGTTTCTTCCTTAGCGGCCGGTATTCAAGAAATTTTGAGTAATTACTCATGCCCTGATCACATGCCAGACCAGAATTTTGGCTCTTTTCTTTTCGTTCTGATTTATATGTTATATATTCTTCACTTTCACGTATTTTTCCAGAGTATTTGTATAGTCATCAATGTTATCTATCTGGTATACTCCTCTTTCTAATACTCCATTTTGCAACCAGTCTATCTGATAGTTTTTCAAGATCTCCTACTTGTCTAGTCGATTTTAATTTCAGGACATGTAATATGTACTGCTCAAATCTCTGTTTCAGATTGTTCTGATGCTCTTCTTCTGATATATTCACTTCCATAATCCCTTGTATGCTATCCAACATCTGCTTGCATATAACACCATATACATCAGAACTAATTTCCACTAAATATTCATTTTCCAAATCATGATCAGGTACACTTGGATTTACTACATTTCCAATTTCAAATACTTTTCTAAATTTTGTCTTATTTCCGGCGTTTTTCTACAACTTGAAGAACAATAGTGCATCCAGACACCGGACTCTTTCTATAAACAATAACAGTATCTCCGCCCTGCAAAACTGATAGTATTCCAGTTATATTCTGAACTGATAATTCAAAATAAAAGTCTTTTCCTGCATCTATTCTTGTGAATGTATCTTGAAATGAATCCACTGTCAAAATATAATAATTCTTCATTTTCTAATCCTCCATTTCATATGCATCTTTTTTCCAACTATAGAAAGATGTTGCTCTAGGTTTCTACCACTCAAATACAGTTCTAATTTCACCACCCCACAACTACTAATAAACTTGTACCATTTACTAAAATATCGTAAAAAATTCGTCTCTTCTGGAGAGTCATTTTTTTTCAGCAGTAACAAAATTGATTTCGACTAATGCTCCTGCATTCTGGCAAATTCATTAAATATGCTAACCGTTTCCGAGTTAAAATCAAACCCATACTTTGACTTTTGTACAACTAAAAGATTCATCGTATTTTTGTATAGTAATAAAATACCGTATATTATCGCCTGACTCTACTCTTTCAAATACTATTTCATCACCAGCAGACAAGTCATTCTCTCGATAGTATTGCCCCAAATAACAATTCTCTTTTCCTGACCCACGGTATTTCTCAAACCAACATGATTCCTCTTTGTTTATCCACAAAAATCAATTACAGCACCAGTGTATCAAAAACATCCGAAATATCTAAGTCATTAGGAACCAAAACATATGTATCATGTGTTCCTCCCTTCCCCAACTCAGTATTATTTAGTTTTTATCATCTGAACAATTTTCAAACTATCACCCTCTCACTTATTATACAAGGTACTCCCTGATTACACTTGCTGATTCCTCTTGCCATCATTGTAGGCACTAGCATTACCAATTTGCATATATGTCTTGAGATATGCCCCAGAATAAATAGTCATCCGGAAATGACTGATTCTTTGCCGTTCTCGTGGTGTGATTGCTTAATCTGTGTTGGATGAATATGAGAGTGACAATCCATCCGCAAATGTGCAGTAATAGTTCTGCATGGACGATCTGCAAATCAATTTGTAATATTTATCTTTTGAAACAATGATTTCGATGCGCATATGGCATAATATCTTTTATCTTATCATCAGTTGCATCATCACCCAGATTCAATCTTCTATATATCTCATAATTTACATCACTACAATATCTGGCTTTTTATGGTTAAAACATATGGTATTTTTCTATTTTGGTTAATTAGATTTAAATATTTATTATCGTTATTGTCATATTGATTTATATCTATTTTCTTTCCTGTCAGATCACTATCCACTTCATTCATATTTTTATTCTAGGAGCTTCTAATGGTTTAATATCTCTCAGCGCATCTGCCAGCATAAATCTTTGATTTCCATCACAGTTATTTCTGATTTGTGCAAAAAATCTTCAGGTGTAATATTTTTTTCTAACATCACATCGTTTCGAATTGCAATGTAAATAAGTCGTTCTACTCTGAGCCACAGAAA
>VOFB01003808.1_pt1 | contig 14941 bp, 15 predicted proteins | sample 5384141 | NCBI WGS metagenome assembly VOFB01 (sample SAMN12384721, study PRJNA508395) | human gut metagenome | isolation source: healthy gut A | host: Homo sapiens | reverse complement strand
GTCTGGGACGACACCATCGCCGCCGTCGTGAAGCACGGCTACGATGCCAAGTGCGTCGGCCAGATCGAGCGCACGAAATTCTATGAGGAAGGCTGCAAGGCCTACGTCACCATCTGCACGAGCGAGCGCCTGCCGTATGGCTGCATCATCCTGCAGAAGGGTGTTATGTGATCGGATGTAATTGCAGCGTGCAATTTCATTAAATAAATTAGGAGGAAAACAACAATGAAGAAACTCATCGCACTGCTTCTTGTGATCGCTATGGTCGGCTGCCTGTTTGCTGCCTGCGCAAGCGATGAACAACTGACACCCAGCCCGCGACCGACGCTCTCCCACCGAGAGCAACGACAACAACAGCGACAACACCGACAACACCGATAATACCGACAACAACGAGTCCGGCAAGACCTACAAGATCATCTATGTCACTCCGTCTACGGCTTCCGATTTCTGGAGCCAGATCGAGACCGGCATCAAGCAGGCCATGAAGGACTACGAAGCGCAGCTCGGCGTTAGATCGAGTACTCCATCACCGGCCCTGCCGAAGAGGCTGATGCAGAAGGCTATGTCTCCGCTCTGGAGAACGCGATCGCCAGCCAGCCTGACGCGATCCTGACCGCTACCCTGAACATCGACCCGACCGTCCCGAAGGCAAAGGAAGCCCATGACGCAGGTATCGTCCTGAACTTCGTCAACTGCGGCCTTGGCAACGGCGATGAGGGCGACGAGGCACTCATGGCGAGTACTACAACGAGTTCTACTACTGCTCCAACACCACCATCGGCGAGATGGCCGCTCAGGCTTTCCTCGACGCCATGGCTGAAAAAAGGGCATCTCCACCGACAAAGGGCACCATCGGCATGCAGATGAACATGGAGAACGCTGCTCTGGACTTCAGAATGCAGGGCTTCCGTGACTACATGGCTGAAAGGCTCCCCGGCCTGACCCTGACCGACACCGGTACAACGACAACGACTCCGCGGATGCTCAGGCTGATGCCGAGAACACCATCAACGCTGTCGGCGCGCTGACCTCATCGGCATCTATGCCGGCAACAACGTCACCTGCGACGGCGTCTGCAACGCTCTGCGTGCTGCCAACATGAAGGAAGGCGTCGTTTCCATCGGCGTTGACTCCGACGATGTCGAGATCGCCGCTCTGCGCGACGGTTTCCTGTCCGCCATCATTGTTCAGGACGCTTTCACCCAGGGCTACAAGTGCATGGAGAACGCCATCCTGACGCTGGTCAACGGCCAGAACCCCGAGACCTCCAAGCAGGTCAACTGCCCGCCTGTCGTTGTCAACATGGAGAACATCGACAGCGAGAAGATCCAGTTCATGATGTCCCCGTACGTCAAGTAATTCCGGACTGAATATCGATCTCTGAACGAAACCGTGAGGGCGCTGCGGCCTTGCAGACCGCAGCGGCCTTCTTTTCCAAAGGAATGAGGGTGCAACATTGCAAGAGAATACAATCTTAAGAATTGAGCACGTCAGCAAGTTCTACCCCGGTGTTACGGCACTGAAAGACGTGAGCTTCACCTTGCAGAAAGGCGAGGTGCGTGCGCTGGTCGGTGAGAACGGCGCAGGCAAATCCACCCCTGATCAAGTGCATCATGGGTGTCGAGAAGCCCGATGAGGGCAAGATCACCATGAATTATAATGGTGAGTGGGTCGTCAATGCCACCGCAGTCGATGCGCAGGCACACGGCGTCTTTGCAAACTACCAGCATGTCAATATCGCTCCGGATCTCAGCGTCGCGGAGAACTACTTCCTCGGCCGTCAGCCCAAGACGAAGCTCGGCCTCGTCGACTGGAAGAAGATGGCTCGGGACAGCAAGAAGATCATCGATAAATTTGAAATGGGCGTTGACCCTCTGGCGAAGATCCGCGAGCTCCCCATTGCCATGCAGGCGATGGTCACGATCAGCAAGATCTCCGTGAACGAGGATATCCGTCTTGTCATTTTTCGACGAGCCGACGGCTCTGCTCGAGAATGAAAAGGTCGATATGCTCTTCCGCTTCATCGGAGAGCTGAAGAGCCAGGGCGTCAGCATCATCTATATCAGCCATCGTCTCGAAGAGATCATGCAGATCTGCGACAGCGTGACCATCCTGAAGGACGGCTCCTACGTCGATACGATGCCCATTGAGAACGTGACGAAGGATTCGCTGATCCAGATGATGGTCGGCCGCCCCGCCACGGATATCTACAACATCCGTCACTTTGACACTGACGAAGAGCTGCTGCGCGTGGAGAATTTCAGCGACAGCAAGCACTTCAAGAATATTAATTTCACCCTGCACAAGGGCGAGATCCTCGGCTTTGCCGGTCTGGTCGGCGCGGGACGCAGCGAAGTGATGCGCGCCCTGACGGCCGTGGAAAAGCGCCTCCTGAGCGGCGATGTCTATCTGAAGGGCAAAAGGTTCACCTTTCCAATCCGACCGACGCGCTGAAGCACGGCATCGGCTTCCTCACCGAGGACCGCCGCACCGACGGCTGCGCGCTGAAGCTGGATATCAAGACGAATGTCAACATGAGCTCCTACGATATGATCAGCAAGGCGGGCTGCCTGAACCTCCGCAAGGAGAAAACGAAGCGCGCGGAGGAATTCTCCAGACGTGAATGTCAAAACGCCGTCTATTTCGCAGCTCGTCGGCAATCTCTCCGGCGGCAACCAGCAGAAGGTCGTTATCGCCAAGCTGCTTTGCCGCGATCCCGAAATCCTGATCTTTGACGAGCCGACTGTCGGCATCGATGTCGGCGCGAAGCAGGAGATTTTCAAGCTCATCGAGCGCCTGACCGAACGCGGCCGCGGCGTGATCCTGATCTCGTCCTATCTGCCGGAGGTCATGGGCCTTTCCGACCGTCTGATCGTCATGGCGCAGGGCAAGATCACCGCAGAATACGACAAAAAGCTCTGAAGACCCTTACGGAAGCGGATGTTCTCCGTATGGCCTCCATGAAGACTAAGAGGAGAGATAGTTATGTCCACGCTTACCAAAAATAAAAAGCCCAATGCGTTTGTGCGGACTGACCAAGCACTCTGAGTTCACCATCGGCCTGGTCGTTATCGCGCTGTTCCTGCTGGCCACGTTCCTGACCAAGAACTTCTTCGGCTCCTACAACCTGAAGAACCTGACGAAGCAGGGCGCCATCGTCGGCGTTCTGGCCGTCGCGCAGACCTTCATCATCATCACGAGCGGCATCGATATTTCCGGCGGCGCCATCGCCGGTCTCGGCTGCATGACGATGGCCATGATCATGAACGGCAAGGGCACGTCCATGCTCGGCATTGCCATCCTTGCCAACTTCGTCGTCTGCACCCTGTGCGGCTTCCTGAACGGCGTGATCATCTTCGACCTGAAGGTCCCTGCCATGATTGCCACCCTCGGCACGCAGACCATCTTCCGCGGCATCCTGAAGCTGCTGTGCAACGGCAACTCCATCTCGTTCTTTGAGCCGGACGGCGCAACGTTCGTCAAGCTCTTTGACACCATCGGCAACTATGACATCTTCGGTGTCCTGCCGGTCCTGGCCTGCATCTGGATCGTTGTGGCAGTCATTGCCTTCTTGGTCCTGCGCTACACCGTCTTCGGCCGCGATCTGTTCGTCATCGGCTCCGGCATCGAGGTCGCCCGCCTGAGCGGCATCAAGGTCCGCAAGACCTTCTACCTCGTTTACTCCCTCGCCGGCTTTGTCTATGGCATTGCTGCCATCATGTTTGCCGGCCGTATTCTCCGCGCCATGCCGAACACCGGCGACGGCTACGACATGGACGCCATCGCGGCGGCAGTTATCGGCGGCGCTTCGCTGGCTGGCGGCCGCGGCGCGATCACCGGCACGTTTGTCGGCACGCTCCTGATGGTCGTCATCAAGAACGCCAAACAGCAAGGCCTTCCAGATCAACGACTACATCCTCGACGTCATCACCGGCGCTCTGATCATCTTTGCCGTTGCAATGGACATGGTCAAGAGCCGCAAGAAGGCGTAACCTCCTACCCTCATTCCTTTTCCGTCCCCGGTTTCGGCCGGGGGCGGAAAAAAGAAAAATAAAGAAAACGCTTGACAAACCGTGCAAAATCGGATATAATCATTTTGCTGTTTCGGCGGCGGGTCATATATGGCGGCATAGCTCAGTTGGTAGAGCATTCGGTTCATACCCGGAGTGTCATTGGTTCGAGTCCAATTGCCGCTACCAAAACGGCCCGTTGGTCAAGTGGTTAAGACACCGCCCTTTCACGGCGGTAACATGGGTTCGAGTCCCGTACGGGTCACCAGAAAACAACCTTTGTCCTGAGGACAAGGGTTTTTCTCTGTCTATGGCACATTTTGGCGGATACCATGGCGAAAAAATATAAATTGAATGTAGTGTGACTAGTAAAAAAGAAATGGAAATTCCTGTGGCTGCAAAATAGTAACAGACCTGATATCATCGGTCCAGTCCTCGCGAGACGAATTCACAGGAGGAGGTTTCCCATGTTCTGGATCCGTGATTTTGATTGCAGTGCGATCCGGACGATGCGGTGCATTCTGTTTGGTGTGGGCTGCTGAGCGGCAGCCGCAGCGGCCGGGGGGATCCCCGGCCGCTTTATCGTTCGCCGCAATGTAGCGGCTGCACCAGCCATTGTAGGGGAGCGGCGTGCCCCTCCCGGAGCAATAATACTGGCAGTTTGCACCGGGTATCGAAAAATGGTGTGCACCAATTGCGTCTGTAGCGGCGCTCACTGCGCAGCCGTTGGCGGCTTTGCCGCCTTACGGATGCGGCGTGCCCCTTGCGGGTATTGAGCGCCTTGTACGGGAGCATTCAACGGCAGAAGGGTGCTGGTGCACCGCCGCATTACCTGATGTGTCATTGCGAGGAGCGGAACGACGTGGCAATCTCGGAAAGCGCTTACGTTTTTTCGCCGGAACTCCCCTGTTATCCGGCATTGTACTGCGAGATTGTGACGTCGGCCTTTGGCCTCCTCGCAATGACAAACCTTTGATTTTCACCATTTTAACGATAGCCTGTTTATTTCGCAGGTGCAGTGCCGGGCCCGCTGTCCGCTCCCTACAAGGCGTGTGCGTTCGGCGATGCCGCCCTATAACTTGCCAGTCTGCAAGGCGCTCAGTGAGCGCCGCTACATTTTCTCTCGCCCGGCGGTCTTGCGCAGTGAGCGCCGCTACACTCCATACTTCCGGTGCATACCGTTTATCGGCAGCCGGTACGGGACGGCAGTGCCTTCCCGAGATTGCCACGGGCGCAAAGCACCTCGCAATGACAATTCGGGGACCGGCACCATTTTAACGCCGTCCCGTTCGTATCGCAAGTGCAGCGCCGGGCCCGGCTGTCCGCTCCCCGCAGGAAGGCGCGGTGCTGCACTTGAACGGTTTTTCCCACAAAACACAAGATGGGGCTTGACATTTTGCCCGCTGCGGAGTAAACTTTAGTTAGAAACAACTAACCGAAAGAGGGAAAACGCATGGAGAAACAAAGCTTCTGGGACCGCTATGCGCGGCGGTATTCGCACTTCGTGCGCGCGGATCAGGAGGCCTATGCGCAGATGCTCGAGTGGGATCCGTCCGGCCGTCCGTGACCGCACCGTGCTGGAGCTGGCAACAGGGACGGGCGTGATCGCGCACGGAATCGTGCACGAGGCGGCCTCTATCGAGGCGACGGATGCCTCTGCCGGGATGATCGACGTGGCACGAAGCCATTCCCATTCCCGCAAGCTGCACTTTTCTGTTCAGGACATGCGCTATCTGCCCTATGCCGACGGCAGCTTCGAGGTCGTCATCGCTGCCAATGTGCTCCACCTGCTGCCGGAGCCAGACAAGGCGCTCGACGAGGCTGCGCGCGTGCTCGCACCGGGCGGCCTGCTCATCGTACCGACGTTTACGCATGCGGGGAGGGCAGGCTTGCAAGGCTGCGCCTCTGGCTGATGCGCCGTGCCGGGTTCCCGCTGCGCTGGAAGTGGTCGCCTGCGGAGTTTCTGCAGTTCCTGCGCAGACACGGCTGGAAGGTCGTGCAGCACCATGTGCTGCAGGGCACGTTCCCGCTGACGTATGCCGCCTGCGTGCGCCGCTGTGCGGATGCGGAGCATGAAAAGCCTGTTACGGAACACGAAACGGCCTGAATTTGTAGTCATGTTATAAGATATCCATATCGGCCCGGACTGCGGAATTCTGCTGCAGACCGGGCCGATTTTTGTGAAGGTGGAAGGAGAAATATGACTTCTGCAGCAAGCTGATTCAGCAATTCGCACAAATCAATCGGTACGATTTTATGGAAAGCTCCAAAAATATTTTTGCGGATTTACAAGCGGATTCAAACGTGGTATAGTTCAAACATAGTTTGTTAAACGTTTAGCAGTGGGAAGTGTTTTTCCGACTGCGGCGAAGTATCCTGCTAGATGTCATCAGCAACGAGGCTCGTCATTGCGTGCAGGGCAAGGAATGCCCGCGCCAAGGCTTCGCACACCGTTTGTCCGGCAGCTCGGCTTTATCAGGCGGTTTGTATGGTAATATCGTACAAAAATGCCTGCGGAAGGAGGGAAAGCGTGCGCTGACAAAGCTGTTACAAGCTGGAACGGGTCATTCCTGGATCGGAATCCACGCAGGATACCAGCTGCCCTGTTGGGCGATATTTTTTCACCGCAAATGTTAAACGTTTAGCATTTTCGACGGAACTCGAAAGGACTATAGAATCTGAAAGGAGAGAACATTTCATGCAAAGAGTGAACCACCTGCCCAGACGTGTGATCTCGATCGTGCTGACCATCGTCATGGTCGCGTCCCTGTTCTCCGGCATCCTGCCGGGCCTCGGCGTGACGGCGAAGGCTGCAGCGAACGAAATTGCAAATGACAGTCTGAAGATTTCTGTCGGTGATCTCGGACAGATTTCGACGCTCAACATCGTGAATAACCCCCGTAACCGCAGGAATCAGGAAATCAACTTCGTCCTTCCGAACAACACCAGTCCCCAGAACGGTGTGCAGCATCAGTGGATGGGCGAAATGATCTTCTCCGTCCGCTCCAGTACGGACGGCAGCTTCCCCGCCGACAACACCGGCTTTGTCGAGGTCGACACGAACAAGACCCTCGCAGCCGGCGGCTCGACCACCGCTTCCAACATCGCTTCCGATAACCCCTATATCGAGAAGACCGTTGTCAGCGACAAGAAGGTCGAGGTCAACTTCATCGGCCAGGACCTGAGCTCCACGACGGACCGTACCATGAAGGGCTTCGATGTGAAGTCCACCTATGATATGGATACCGAGGATGGCTCCCTGCTGTGGACCATCACCCTGAAGAACAAGAGTGATGCGTATCTGGAATTCGGCGACGTCGGCCTGCCGATGCCGTGGAACAACAAGTACACGAACCAGAACAGCGTCTACTCCGAGCGCGTCACGGCCCATACCTTTGCAGGCGCGGACAGCGGCTATGCCTATGCGATCCGCTGCAGCGGCGAGGGCAACTACATCCTTCACGCCGGTCGCCACCTCCGGCGCCCGCATCGAGTATGTGGATAACTGGATCGGCAGCAACAACGGCGTCAGCGACAACCGTACCGGCAGCACGTTCTCCAACTGGACGGGCGACTCCGGCGGATGGCAGCCGGGCCTGAGCGTTTACTACATCCACCCAAGGATATCCACAAGACCGGCCGCAGCTACTTTGAAGATGCGACCAGCCTCATCCTCGAGCCGGGTGAGAGCCAGACCTACCAGTTCAAGTTCTCCGCTGTCCGCGCGGGCGACAACACCCCGCAGGAAAGCGCCGAGAGCCCGAACAACGCCTCCGACTCCATCGAGCAGCGCGAGACGAACATGCGCTCTATCCTCTATCAGAACGGCCTCATCGACGCCATCGCGGTCCCGGGCTTCCAGACGGCTCTGAACATGGACACGCGCCTCGACCTGCACTATGATGACAGCCTCATCAAGGTCGACTCCGTCGACATCCAGTGCGTGCACGAGAATGATCCGTTCGACGAAGCGCATACGCCGGAGCACCGTTCCGGTATGGTCAACAACAGCCGTACCGGCCGCGGCCTGCATGACGGCAACGAGGGCTATGAGGAATCCGTGAGCTTCGTCGAGACGAAGACCGTCGACGGCGAGCAGCACCACATCTACGACCTGCACTTCGGCTGCATCGGCAACAACAGCGTTCGCGTCGAGTACAAGCTGAAGGTCGGTGACGAATGGGTCAGCAAGTTCACGCAGTTCGAGTTCAACGTTCTGACCGAGCTGGATCAGGCATCCGACACGCATGCCGACTTCATGGTCAATGAGACGCAGGACACGAATCCTGACAGCGCAACCTACGGCATCTACAGCGACTGGTACTTTGCCAGCGGCAGAGATTCCAACCAGCGCAACCACTGGGGCGATGACTGGAGCCATGACAACATCAACTTCATCGCCATGAAGAACTATCTGAACCCGGATGCCGAGCAGGTCAAGTCCATCGAGACCTACCTGATCGACTTCATGTGGAACACCTACATGAAGAACACCCAGGATAACTTCATCGTTGCGAACTACCTGTCCGCTTCCGGCGCTTACAGCACCTCCAGCGGCCCGTACACCCGTACGTTCTCCGAAGTGATGGAGGCCACCGGCTTCTTCAACATGTACCGCATCGTCAAGGCTTATCCGGACCTCATCGAGTACCGTGAGCCTGCAGCGTGGTATCTGGAAAAGGCCTACGGCATCTACTCCAACCGCGTCGGCACCGGCGCCATCGGCTTCTACGGCGAGCAGCAGATCCCCGACATGATCGAGGCGCTCTATGCCGAGGGTATGGACGAGGAGGCCTTTAACCTGCAGGAGCGATTTGCATGGTACAAGGCGAACAATTGCATCAACGCCACCTATCCGTACGGCTCCGAGTTTGCCTACGACAACACCGGTGAAGAGGGCGCCTTCGCCGCCATCCAGGCCCTGACGAAGTACTGGCCGGACAGCGACGCCGCCAAGAACGCCTACAGTGCCATGAGCATGGCCAACCACAAGACCCGCGCGATGCGCGGCATCCAGCCCACCTGGTACCAGTACGCCGACCCGGTCTTCATCGGCGGCGAAAGCTGGTGGAACTTCCAGTACACCGCCTCCCTTGCAGGCTCCATCATGGACGATTGGATGCGCTACGAGGAGCTCGAGGACGGCGATACCACCGCATGGGCTGCCCGCGTGAACTACGCGGCCAAGATCTCCAACTTCAACGCCATCAACATGGGCCAGATCTCCGACAAGTATGTCGGCAACGTTTCCTGGCGCTACAACATGTATAAGGGCGGCTACGGCGCGATGAACGTCAACGATGGCGGCACCCGCGTCATGAACAACGGCTGGCAGGACTTCTCCGGCGAAAGCGACGAGGGCCTGTACGGCTCCCTGCTGCGCATCAGCGCAGACGTCGTGAACGATCCGATCTTCGGCCTGTATGGCTACGGCGCGAACGTCACTGCCGACTAGACCTCCTACACGGTCGTCCCGACTGACGGCTTCGGCAAGCGCGTCAACATCCTCGACCAGAAGATCTACGTCGAAACGACGCAGGACACCATCACCAGCGCAAAGTTCGCTATGGACGGCAGCTCCATCGAGCTGAACGTCAAGGGCTACACCGCTGCAAGCCATGTTTCCCACATCGCTCTGAGCGGCGCCGGCCTGAAGGACGGCTTCTATGCCATCAACGTCAACGGCGAAAAGGTCAGCCAGGTCTATGTGAAGAACAATGAGGCCAACGCGACCATCACCATGCCCGCAGGTGAGACCAATGTCGTGACCATCACGGCCGATCCGAACGGCGAGAATGCCGCTCCGCAGGCCGCTATTAAGGTCTCCAGCGACAATCTGCAGGCCATCGTGACCTACACCCTGACGGCCGTTGCCTCCGACGACGGCTATCCCGGCAACAGCCTGACCTATCTGTGGGCCTTTGAGAGCCTTGCAGGCGAGGGCGCAAGCGCGTTCCTGAGCAGCGACGCCGCTCCGACGACGCAGTTCAACGTCAGCGCAGCTGGCGAGTATGTCATCTCCCTGACCGTCAGCGACGGCGAGAAGTCCACGAAGGTCGAAAAGACTCGTTGTCGGCGAAGCGCCCGGAGCGTCGGCCCCGACGATCAATTCCGCGACCGGCACGCCCGTTGTCGGAAATCCGACCGTTGCCGATCTCAAGGCCGAAGCCACGGTCGACCCGCTGTATCAGGGCGTCCCGCGCTTCCACTGGGAGCTGGTCAGTCAGCCCGAGGGCGGCAATGCCATGATCGGCAATACGAACGAGAAGGAAGCCGCCCGCGTCGACAAGGGCGGCGAGTATAGTTGTCCGCCTGACTGTCACCGACGAGGACAAGACCTCCTCCACGGAAGTCACCGTCACCATGACGGATGCCGCCGACGGCATCCAGCGCGTGAAGACCGTCATCACGCAGGTCGGCGTCGCACCGACGCTGCCGAACGGTGGGTCGCTGTCCGTGACGACGGCACCTACCCGGCGGCGCAGTCGATTGGGGACGAGATCTCCGAAGACAATCAGCACGCACAGGCCGGTGAGTTCGAGGCCTACGGCACGCTTCCGTACCCAGACGACCCTGCGGGCCGTCAAGGTCATCGTCGAAGGGCGACCGCAAGAATGCTGTTCGCGACCCCCGACCGCCATCATCAACACTCCGTCCGATCTCGGCGGCGTTGTTTACCGAACGACGGCTTCGACCCGAGCAGCTCCCGTGATACGAAAGCCACGGCGTCTGGCACAACTGGCAGGGGCGCGCAGGGCGACGCAGCATGGGTCATGTACAATCTGGGATGTGCCCGTCACCATCGACGGCGTGGATGCCCTACTTTTGACCGACGGCAACTTCGCTTCCGAAGGATGCCAAGCTCGAGTATCTGGCGGAAGACGGCCAGTGGCACGAGGTCCCGAATGTCAGCGGCCTCGGCATTGAGCTGAACCGGTACAACACCACGAGCTTTGATCCCATCACCACCACGAAGCTCCGCATGACCATGAACCCGAAGACGCTCGGTATCGGCGTCATCGAGTGGAAGGTCTACGGCTACGGTGAGTTCGTCGATCGCTCCGCACTGAAGAACGCCATCGCAACTGCGAAGGGCATCAACACGAACCTCTTTGTCGAAGGCAGCAAGTATCTGCTGGATCTGGCCATTGCGAAGGCACAGGCCGTTCTGAGCGATACGGCCGCTACGCAGGAGCAGGTCGATGCCGCAGCGGCGGAGCTGAATGCGGTCATTGCCGGCCTCGAAAGCGCGGACGGCAACCTCGCCTACTCCGCTGCCGTTACCACGAGCTTGCTCCAGCTGGGAGTCCCTGTCCGCCGTGAACGACGGCATCGTCCGTTCCAACTCCTACAACCCGTCCAAAAGCCGCGCTACGGCACCTGGGGCAACCGCTCCTCCTATGAGACCGTGACCCTACACCTGGGGCAGCGAGGTCATCATCGACTCCACCGACCTCTATCTGTGGTACGACGGCACCGAGGGCGAATACACCAGCGGCGGCATTCTGGTGCCGAAGTCTGTGGAATTCGAGTACCTCGATGCGGAAGGCAACTGGAAGTCCGTTCCCAACGCCGAGGGCCTCGGCCGCAGATGGACAAGTTCAACAAGACCACGTTTGATCCCTTTACCACCACCGCTCTCCGTGTGAAGCTGAACAGCAGTCCAACGACAGCAACGGTGTCGGCATCATGGAGTGGAAGGCCTGATGGCAGGTCGCCGGCGGCGACACCCCTCCCGACTGCGGTGAAGGTCGTCATCGCCCGCATCGATGCTATCGGCGAAAGTCACGCTCGACAGCAAGGACGCCATCGAGGCCGCCCGCGCTGCGTATGACAAGCTGGACTGACGAGCAGAAGAAGCTCGTTCCGAACTATGAGACCCTGACGAAGCGCCGAGGAAACCTATGCTGCGCTGGCTGACGCCGCTGCCGTGAAGGAAGTCGAAGACCTCATCGATGCCATCGGCACGGTCGACGAAAACAGCAAGGACGCCATCGACGCTGCCCGCGCCGCCTATGACGCGCTGCCCACGCGCCTGCAGCCCGAGGTCAGCAACTACGACAAGCTCGTCAAGGCCGAGAAGGACTACACCGATCTGCTGACGGCTGTCGAGGCTGCACAGAAGGCCGCCGAGGATGCCCGCAAGGCATTCGAGAACGCCAAGGCTGCGCAGGAGAAGGCCGAAGCCGCGAAGGCTGCCGCCGAGGCCGCACAGAAGGCCGCCGAGGAGGCCGCACAGGCTTCCGGTGAAAACAGCGAGGCCGCCAAGAAGGCGCAGGCCGCTGCCGAAGAGGCGCAGGCGAAGGCCGAGGCCGCGAAGGCTGCTGCCGAAGAAGCACAGGCCGGTGCTGAGGCAGCGCAGAAGGCTGCCGAGGACGCCGCCGCCGCTGCCGCCGCGAACAACGCGCTTGCCGCCGAGGGGCTGCCGCAAAGGCCGCCGAAGAGGCTAAGTCCGCCGAGGAGGCCGGAAGGCCGCTGAGCTTCCGCCGAAGAGGCTGCGAAGTCTGCTGCCGACGCCGCCGAGGCCATGCTGAAGGCCCAGAAGGCGCAGAAGGCTGCCGAGGATGCCGAAAAGGCTGCCGAGGAAGCCGAGAAGAAGGCCGAAGAGGCCCGGAAGAAGGCTGAGAGGCCGCTGCCTCCGCCGCTGAGGACCGCGAAGCCGCTGAGAAGGCCGCAGAGGAAGCCAAGAGCAGCGCAGAAGGCCGCCGAGGGAGGCCCGCAAGTCCGCCGAGGACGCCAAGTCCGCCGCGGAGCTGGCTATGCAGGCTGCAGAGCAGTCCAACAGGAAGCCGCCGCACTGCTGCGCAGGCTGCCGAGTATGCAAAAGAAGATGGCTGAGGCCTATGAAGAGATCGTCCGCATCAAGGCCGAGCTCGTCGAGTACCTCGCCAAGGCACAGGCCGAGGCCGAGCGCGCCGAGGCTGAGCGCAAGGCCGCCGAAGAGGCCCAGAGAAAGGCCGAGGAGGCCGCCCCTGGTTGCCAAGTATGCCGCCGCTTACGAGCTGGCTCAGCTCCAGCAGAACGGCGAGGGCCTGACCGGCCACGCGAAGGAAGCGTATGACAAGGCTCTTGCCGACGCCGCTGCCGCCATCGAGGCCGCAAAGACGCCCGCTGAGGTCGACGCCGCTCTGGCTGCCGCCCGCGAGGCCCCTGAACAACGCCCCTGCCCGAGCGCAGCGTTCACGGATGTCGAGGAGAACGTCTGGTATCAGAAGGCATCGACTTCATGGTGAGAAACGGCTACATGAACGGCGTTGCCGCCGACACGTTGATGTCGAAGGCAGCCTGACCCGCGCCCAGCTCGTCACGATCCTCTACCGCATCGCCGGTGAGCCCGAGACCAGCGCCGCCATTCCGTTCGGCGGATGTCGCCGACGGCCAGTGGTAACACGAAGGCCATTGTCTGGGCCGCCGAGAACGGCATCGTCAAGGGTGTGAACGAAACGACGTTCGCCCCGAACGATCCCATCACCCGCGAGCAGATCGCCGTCATCCTCTACCGCTATGCGCACGAGGAGAACACTGAGGACGGCAAGCTCACAATGAGCTTCCCCGACGCAAAGGACATCTCCGGCTACGCGCTGGAGGCCATGAACTGGGCGGTCGCCAGAGGCCTCATCAACGGCTCCGACGGCAACTGCTGCCGCAGGACACCGCGACCCGTGCACAGATCGCCGTGATCGCCCGGTATCTGAACGCCTGATCCTTCCCCTGCTCCCCCATGCGGCCTGCCGTATGGGGAGCCCCCCCAGCATTTCCCGGCAATTGACCCAGACAAACAATATGCTCGGAAAATCGAACTTGGGAGGAACAATAAACCATGAAGCATGTGAAACAGCTGCTTTCTGCACTGCTTGTGCTGGCTGTTGTACTCGCTGCCCCGGCTGGCGTTCTGAAGGCATCCGCCGCAGAGGCACCCGCAGCGCTGACACTGGCTATCCCACATTCAAGAACACAGAGCTTCTCGACGAGGTCTATGACCTGTCAAAGCTCGGCGTCCCATTCCGAAAAGGACATCATGATGGCGATTCATAAGCAGTGATCTCGCCAATGGCGGCGACCTCTTCTATATGGACCGCATCCTTTCGCCCGTGAGGGCGTCTGCAACGGCAACGCCGGTTCGAACGGCAACGCCGACGGAAACACCTTCTGACCCGCGGCCGCGCGCTGTATATGTACACGAGCAGCCCGTCCGTCATCGGCTGGCGGCAACACGGCTTATCATCAGCCGCTTGGCGGGCGATCTGGTTCGCATTCTTTCTTCGAACGCCGACGGCAGCCTGACCACGAAGGAAGACACCAGCAAGCGCATCAATGCGCCGAGTAACCGGTCCAGCACCTACTCTTGTCGGCAGCAACCTGACGCTGGATGTCGCAGTTCATCCATCAGAGAACGTCGCCGTTACGACGATGACGCTGACCAACAAATCCGCAGAGGATCAGGCAATTACGGTGGCAGCGGACTCCACCTTTGCGACGGAGCCCGGCAAGATCACGGTCAATGGTGCAGAGCAGACAGAGCTGACCGGCACCTGCTCTTCCCCTGCAGGCCTTACCACCATCTATGCCCGCATGACCGGCGACGGTTTCGAGGCCGCTTCGTCCGACGACTATTGCTGGCTGTCCCGCGACGTCACCGTCCCCGCGGGCGGCAGTGTGGAGCTGAAGGTCGTCATCGCCTTTACGACGGAAGAGATCCCGGAGTCCACCGAGCAGTACCTCCGCTTCGCAGGCCTCGAAACCTTGAGGCTGTCCGTGCGCAGAAGGCGGAATACAACCTCTACTGGGCGGAGAACCTGCCCTACATCGACGTGCCGAAGAAGGCCGTCCAGAAGGCAATCGACTATCGCTGGTGGCTGGAGCGCTTCAATTCGCTCGATGCCAACATCCCCGGCTATGACTATCAGTACCCCCGTCACCATCGAGGG
>VOFB01002587.1_pt1 | contig 14966 bp, 17 predicted proteins | sample 5384141 | NCBI WGS metagenome assembly VOFB01 (sample SAMN12384721, study PRJNA508395) | human gut metagenome | isolation source: healthy gut A | host: Homo sapiens | reverse complement strand
TAACTGATAAAGCATCATATTATGGATGTTTGCTTGTTTGTTGTAGCATCACCAAATTTAGATCAATGAGTGTCTGGGATTCTGCCTTATATACCTTTAAGAAGTCCGATAGTCCCAATCGAAAGTTCATGAACTTTTAGTGCAGTTAAAACCTTAGAAGCTAAATGATTACCGACCACAGTCTTACCCATCTTAGAATTACGTTTTGCATTCTATGAAATTGTTTTAGTTTTGTTTATTTCATTTCATTACCTCTATATAGTGCAGCCCTTGAAGTTGGCTCCATCATATCCTCATCTTCTAATGTCTAGCAACATAGAGCACTTGAATTATTCTGTCTCACACCTGTCATAGATATTCCATATTTTTAGCCTCATCTTCGTATAAACATTATACACAGCAGTCTGAAAGTTAACTATTATATTAAATCATCGCATCTGATATTTTTATATGTAAATATGAGCAAGAACACCTGTACTGTTTTCCTATTTTTCTCAGCCATTGGTCGCATACAGCTTAACATTGAATTCAAACCATACCTACAAAAAGCCATATCGCTGATCGATGCTTTATTTATCATTTTTTCAGCTCTACCTCTATCCTCAGAGCTAGGATATTTCGATAGTCCTTTTATTTTATACACACCATTATATCTAGTATATTTTTCACTTGCATTATTATTAACTTTTTTCTGTAATATTTTTTATATTGTATAGTATAAGCGGCCACTATATGCTATAATAAATGATAAATAGAGAATTAATAAAGTAGTACTAAAAGGTAAAACAGAAATTATGTGTTTATAGAGCAGGTGGATTTAACTTCAAAGAGTTAGCCGATAAATTACCTGTTAACAATATGAAAATATGAAATGGAGTATAAAGCTTCTAGAATCATTAATAAAGATTGCTGATGTTTGGTCAGTTTCTCTGATTTACAACATTCGTCGAAAGAAGACGATAAAGATATATTCCGCTATTACTGGTTAGCTTGTTCGGAGTAAGCGAGCCACCAGGGCTCAGATAATAAAGACTTGCGAAAGACATACCAGCAGCGTGCCGCGAAGGTCATTAAGCCAATATTAAATTTATTATAATATCGTTAAAATGTTCCTTCCGGAGCGTTTCAGTTCAACATTTACTACTAAAACAGCATGGTTTATAAACACTGAACTAAAAATTATATTCGATGAATATGAACAGCCAGGCCGGTGCAGAATGCTGTAAAGCATGATGGCGAAGCGAACTATAAAATATATGCTGTTAGCAACAAAGGACGGAGAGTATCTATTCAGGTAGGTTTCGTCGAGATAGAAAATAATTTTAGAAACCCAAAAAGGAAAGCAATTGAACATCATAAACATGTTGAAGATTTCAAATGTTAGTGGCCATCCTGGTGAATGAAAGTTACGGCTGTTTGACAGACCGCGATTAACAGTTTTACCAGATGCCTTTTGCATATCAGTCAATAAGTTGCCAAGATCTTAAAGCGCCCATTTCACAAAAAATATTATAAAACCTTTCTAACAAATAAGAAAGTTTAAACCTTATAATGCTTAATATAATTATTAAAATATTGGAGTTACTGGATTTGTATTCTGGTAACTCTTTTTAATTTATACAAAAACAACACATCAACAACACATCTGGTTAAATTTATCCTTTTTATCATAAAAACTAATGAATAATATTTTTCTATTGTATGTATTAGAATATATTTTTTGAAAAAAAGTTATAAAAAGTATCCCTACTATCCCTAAGTATTGGAATTAAGCCAATTTACTATCCCTAAAACTATCCCTAAAGTGTCCCTAAACCCTCCCTAAATAAAAAAGAAGCCTAAAATATTAGACTTCTATAAATAAATTATTGATTTTATCAACTGCTTCCACTTTTTCATTTTCCATAACATGAGTATATATATTCATTGTAGTTGAAATATCAGCATGGCCCATGAGTTCTTGGACTGTTTTTGGTGGTACTCCAGCTTCAAATAATCTTGTTGCATATGTATGACGTAAAGCATGAAAGCGTATTGGAGGAATATTAATATGCTTCAATATAGTATTTAATCTTCTTCCAGGGGTTTTTTCCTCTATTAAATTTCCTTCAAAGTTTGGAAAAACATAGTCATGATTGTTGTAAGCCTCTCCCATATATAAAATATGTTCAATTTGTTTGCTTCTATATTTTTTTAATTTCATCAAAACATTATTAGGGAGAGGAATAGTTCTTATAGAATTTTTGGTTTTAGGAGTTTGTTCTACAAGTTTCCAACCTACAATTTCTCCATTTTCATATATGGCGATATTACTAATAGTTCTATTTACAGTTATTTCACCTTTTGTTAAATTAACATCACTCCACTTTAAACCTCGAATTTCACCTTTTCTTATACCTGTACTAAGAGCGATTATATAAAGCATCTCTAAATCATGGCCTTTAATAGCTTCTAATAATTTTTCCTGTTGTTCTTTGGTTAATGCAGAAACTTCCTTATTTTCCTCTATTTTAGGTAAGGTTACGATTTTAGCGTAGTTTTTTAATACATATTCTTGCCTTTCAGCTTCTCCAAGACAAGTTTTAATTTTTCCATTAAGTTGGCTGATAGTTCCTGGCGAGATTCCTTGGTTAAGAAGGTTTTTATAATATTTTTGTAAATGGGCAGCTTTAAGATCTTGTAACTTTATTTTTCCAAGGCTGGTATTTTGAATATAATTTTTATAAAGATTATAGTATCTAGTAAAACTGGTATCCTTTAACTGGTCCTTTTTATAATCAAATAGCCATGTAAAAAACCATTCCTCCAGAGTTAATTTTTCTTTATTTAGAGTATCTCCTATTAACATTTTATGTTTATAGTCTTCTAATTTATCTTTAACTTCCTTTTGGGTTTTACCATAAAATTGTTTTCTATCTGGTTTTCCGTTATCTTGGAAACCTACCTGAATAGATGCTCTCCATCCTTTTTGTTTACCTTTAACAACATATGGTACTATAGTTCCTTCACCATCGGCTCTTTTTCTAGCCATTCTTATCACCTCTTTAATTTTGAGATTTTATTCATATTCATCAAATATAGTTTTTAGTTCAGTGTTTATAAACCATGCTATTTTTTCAAATTCAAGTAAAAATTGTTGAGACCAAAGTATGCTACTTAAACCATCAGAGGGTTTATTTATGTGTGCCAAGACATCTTTTTCTTTGATGTTATAATAAAATTTAATATTACAGCCTTGTGAGTATAATACTTTAACAGCAGTTTCACATATCTTGAGTACTTCATCTTTTCCTCTATGCACCCAAGGGTCTTTTTTTTGAAAAATTATATCTACAATACCTCCGACAGGTACTGGTTTACCAAAACCTACAGCCCTTACTCCATGAACAAATGGCTCAGTAATATATTCTAATGGCGGAATAGTATCTTTATCTAAATCTTCTTCATTTGGATGTTGTAAAAAAATCTAGAGGAACATTTAAAACATCAGCAATCTTTATTAATGATTCTAGAGGAGGCTTTATGCTTCCATTTTCATATTTTCGTATTGTTGGCAAAGATTTATTAATTTTATCGGCTAACTCTTTTTGAGTTAAATTTTTTTTTCTTCTATAAATTTTTATAATTTCTCCTGTTTTCATTTTTTTCACCTTTTTAATTTTCTACTTTTATTAATTCTCTATTTATCATTTATTATAGCATATAGTAGTATATACTATACAATATAAAAATATTACAAAATAAAAAAAGTTGTAGTAGGGTATTGCAGGGTGAAAAATTAAAGTATATACTATAGATATAATATTAGTTGATATTATAAAATAAAAAAGATGATATCGAAATATCACAAATACGAAGTTAAAATTAGAGGGAGGATAAAAAAATGAGTAAAAATAAAAAAATAATATCAGTCCGAGAATTTTCGGAAATTTATGGCTTTTGTCTTAGATATGCCTATGAATTAGCTAATTCAGAAGGCTTTCCAATGATAAAAACAGGTAAAAAAATAAACATACTTGCAGATAAAGTAGACCAATGGCTTGAGGAGAATATAGGAAAGCAATTTTAAGGTAGGTGATTTCTTTGCTAAATATTTTTTATATAAAAATATCAGGTAAAAAATTAGAGTACTTTTTATATTATTTAGAGTGTTAGTAGGTGATTTAATGCAGTATATGATCTCACCAATGGATTTAACCGAAAGACAACTATTAATATATAATGTTTTATACAGAAGATGTAATTTTAAAAATATGGAAATATCTATGACAATTGATAGTATAGCAAATTCAATTAGAATAGCTAATTTAAGTTACTCTATGGTTTATAAAGATATTAAAGAGATGGAGAAAAAAAGGATATATTAAATTAATAAAAGCTTCAAAAGGAACTGCACCTATATATAAATTAATAAAAATAATAGAATACCAAAACAAAACCAAAGAATACCAAAGTAAAACTAAAACTAAGCAATTTCAATGCATAGAAGGTGATGAAGAATACCAAAACAAAACCAAAGAATACCAAAACTTTACTAATTCTAAAGATAAAGATAAAGATAATAATATATATAGTCGAATAATCGACTACTTAAATGAAAAAGCTTCTAAGGGTTTTAAATATACTACTAAAAAAACGAAGTCCTGCATAGACGCTCGATTAAAAGAAGGTTTTACAGAATCGGACTTCTTAAAGGTAATTGATATAAAGGTAAAAGAATGGAAGGATAATAAGGATATGAATCTATATTTAAGACCTCAAACGTTATTTGGTCCTAAATTTGAAAGTTACTTACAACAAGATATACAACAAGAACAAGCAGAGCAGCATAAAAAATATGATAAGCATGGTTATGAACTATACTAATTAAATGGAGGTAAAAGATGGATAGCAACTTATTTACTAATTTAGAAGCAGAACAAAGTGTTTTAGGATCTATTCTTATTGATGATAATATTATAAATATTGTATCAAAAAGATTAGATGTTGAAGCCTTTTATGTTGATGCACATAAAGTAATTTATGAAAGTATGATAGCTCTATATAATACTAATTCTAATATTGACTTAATAACATTATCAGATAAACTAAAAAATAATGGTTATTTAGATGCTATTGGAGGAACTGCATATTTATCTAGTTTAACAACTATAGTTCCTACAACTAATAATATAAATTATTATATAAATATACTGTTAGAAAAATATACTTGTAGAAAGGTACTAGATAACTTAGAAAAAATACATAATGAATTATCAAACTCAAAATTGGATTTGGTTAAAGAAGAGGTTGATAACCTTAGGAATATACTTATAAATAATAAAAGTATTGAAAATATGTACATAGATGTATCTGAAGTTGAAAAAAATAAAAGGTCTGAAGAATTTATATCCACAGGATTTGAGGAATTGAATAAAATGTTAGGTGGTGGATTTAGAATTACATCACTTACAATTTTAACTGGAGAGCCTGGAGCTGGTAAAAGTACAATAATAAATCAAATTATAGCTGGAGCAATTCAAGATGGATTTAGAAGCTTTTTATATAGTGGTGAGCTTCCAGCAAGTGATTTAATATTTTGGTTTAATAGAACGGTAGCAGAAGAAAAGCATTTAGAAGAAAAATCGAATAAAAAAGGTATTCCGTATATAGATATATCAGATTATTGTTGGAATTTGATTGGCAAGTGGGCAAAAGGAAAGTTTAAAATATATGGTGATGATAGTGAAGCTACAAAAGAAAATATATTGACTGTCATAGAAAATTTAGCAATAAATCATGGAATTAAACTATTTGTATTAGATAATTTAATGACATTTGATATTGGAGATGCTAAAGAACAATATAATCAACAAAAACAGTTATGTTTATCGCTAAAAAAAATAGCTAAAAAATACAGTTTAGCAATTATTTTAATAGCACATCCTAAAAAACCAGAAAAAGGTCAAAAACCGTCTATGTATGATGTATCAGGGGCAAGTGAAATAGTTGGATCTGCAGATACTGTAATTAGGATAGAGCGTCCAGAAGCTGGAAGTGATGATACATCTAAATTAAAACTATTAAAAAATAGATGGGGGAGTATTGTAGGAACACAAATAAGATTGGAATTTGATGAGTATAGAAAAAGATTTTATACAAATCAACAAGAATTAAATAGAGACTATGGTTATAATGAAACAACAGTACAAGAAAATTTTATTCAACCTAAAAAAAATAAAATAAGATATTTAGATTTTACTCATGTAAGCGACGATATAAGTCCATTTTAAGGGGTGATGATATGACAGATCAGGTGGAAATACTTTTAAGTGAGTATATGAATGTTTTATTCAGACTTACAAAAGCCGAATATTATTTTTGCGTAGAAGCTAAAGATAAAAAGATTACAACAAGTGATAAAGATTATGAGACTTTATGTAAATTAATTAAAGAAGCTGGAGAATTATATAATAAATTAATAAAAATGAAAATAAATCCACCTATCTGGGGTGATAAGGTGGTTATGTATGATAAAGATATTAAAAAATAAATATTTTAATGAAATAGTTTAATTTAAGAAGGGGGTAAATCGAAATTACTCCCTTCAAATTTTATATATAGCTATTTAAATATAATTTTATTATATCATTTTTAGTTTTAATATATAAATATATATAAATTAAAAAAAACAAAAAATATTTAAAATAAATTAAATAAGATATAATTTATGATTAAATTCCGAGTACCACACGGACAGGGAGAAATTAATTTAATTAAAAAAATTAAATAAAAGATAATTATAAAAAAATATATTATACATTTATTAAAATTTATTTTTAATTATAAATAACTATAAAAAACTTAAATAAATTTAAAATAAAATAAAAAATAAGTTAAATTAAATTATTTTAAGTTTTCTTTAAATTTAATATTGATATGAGAAAATAAATAAAAATTTTTTATAATTAAAAAAAGTTTAAATATATTTAAAAAAAATAAAATAAAACATTTAAAAATTTATTTAATTATTTTATATAATCCATCTTCAGTTAAAAATCACATTTCTCTACCTTGACCTGAGTGCGTTATTATCGCCTTTAGCTTTTCATCCTCATCTACTGTATTCATCATATGAGTTATGTTTTTGTGTTCTATCCAGTTAGCTACATCTTCTGTTAAAAGCCATGCTTCTGTTTTATAAAAACCGTTCGTAATAATAGTACGAGTGGTTTTTTTATCATAAAGAATCTCTATTTTGACCTGAATTACATATTGTGTAAGTCAGAGTTTTAATTCTATTGATGTTATTTTAGAATTTAGATAAAGCCCAAATGGGCAGTATCTCATACTTGCCTTAATTCTAAAGTAATTATCTGTCCCTAACATTTTACAATGTCTTGATGCACCTCGCTTAGTCCATAGATATAATTTAGGTGCAAATTTAATTTCTCTATATAGAGGTTGGTTAGAATTTTCTACCAACATTTTAAAGTCCTTTAACTCCTTACCTTGTAACTTGTAATAGGTGAAATTTGTAATTCGATATTTTCTAATCGCAATTTTTTAAGTTCTATATCTTTGAAATTAGAAAAAGTTAACGAGCTTAATTTTAAGCTGAGTGATGAAAAATGAAAGATCTCTTTTTAGAATAAAAATCCTAAAGTAAGGGATATTCCCTATTTTTAAGATATTTAAATATCCCTAATTTTAGGGTATAAAAATACCCTACTTTTAGGAGTTTTAAAATACCTAAAACTAGGGATACTATAATTACTATTATTACAATTACGAATTTATAATTACTATTTAATTAAATAATATTTATTTAAAAGTTCATGACATGATATTTTAAAAGTTCATGATGCGAGTATTAAATATTCATGACATGATATTTTAAAAGTTCACCAAATGAATAGTATAATTACTAATTACAATTACTAATATGTTTAATAATTAATTAAGCAAATAAAAAAAGCCTAATACTATATAATATTAAGCCTTCTTATTATTTAAAAGTTTTTCCAGTATCTCTAGTAACTATTTTTATATCACAATCTAAAATATCAGCTATCTTTACAACTTCATTAAATGAAAAACTATCTCTATGAAATTTGTTACTCATACTTTGGGGTTTTATATCTAATTTTTCAGCTAGATCTTTAACACTAATATTTCTTTCAATCATTATCTGTTTTATTAATTTTGTGGCACTCATTTAAATCACTCTCCTTTTATTAGATTATATCAAATTTGTTACTTATTTTTCAATATTGATTAAGAAATACTCAAAAAAGAGTATAAAAATATATTGACTATATACTCAAAATTAAGTATAATATAATCAATAAAAAAAGAAAACACACATAAATTAAAGGATTAAAACCTAAGGATTTATAAGATAGGGGGGAGATAAATGGCAAGTACAACAATAGATAACAAATTTTATTCAGATAGGAATTTAGATATATACGAAAAAGCCGTTTTATCCTATCTAATAAGATATTACAATACCAAGTTAGGTTATAGCTTTCCAACTAGAAAACAAATACAAGAAGATAATGGGATTAGCACGGGAAAGTTAAATCAGGTATTAAATAATTTAGAAGAAAAAGGTTATATAACAAGGGCGATAAATCCACATAAAGGTGGAAGAAATAACATTTATTACATACATAAATACCTAGTTTCAAGTAAAAAAGAAGCTCCAGCAGAAACAATAAACGATACAAATTCAGATGATGCAAATAGTAACATTAAAAAAGCAGTTGAAGCTTCTACAAACGAGTTACTGGTTAATGAAAAAGCAAAAGTTAAAAGAGATCTAAATGAAAATGACAAAGAATACTTGAAAGAACTAGATACTGACACACTTATAAAAGCAATAGATAGAGCCAATGAGTTCAAACCTAAAGGATATCATATAGGTTATATAGCTAAATGCTATGACACTATAAAAAAAGAGCAACAGGAAGAAGATAGACAAGCTAAAGAATCAAAAACGAGTAATAATTCAGATGACAATAATAAAGGCAATACAGGGGCAAATACAAAGGATTATCACAATAATAATTACTCAGTAAAAACTAAGTACCATGACACTTTTAATGAACACTTTAGAGATTACACTCCAGATGAACTGGAAAGAAAATTATTAAAGATGCAAGCTAAAAGAAAAAGTTTAGCATGATCATAAAGTGCTTAAGAAAATAGAAGGATAGAAGGGGGTTAAGAATATGAAATCGGAAGGATTTAGCGAACTAATATTTTTTCTAATTATGATTATATTTTGTATATTCTTAGGAGACTGTGTATTCAATGATTACGAGGATACAAAATCACATCGATTTTTAGAACAAAGGGGAGTTAGCCAAAAGATAGAACAGTTTGAGAACAGATTAAACCAATAAGGGGGTAGAAATAACAATGGATAATTTAAAACTATTACAAATTATAGCTGCAATTAATCCAGATATGACTTTCAAAGAGTTAGCAGCTGCATTGCACAAATAAAAAGGCACTACCCAAAGGGCAGTACCTTACGGAGTTACATAATATAACTCACAAACCAATTAAATTATATTATGTAATTCCTTAAATTTCAAGTGAAAGGGGTTAATATTATGAAAATAGTAAGAATAGGAGTATCACAATACAAGATAAAAGGAATACCACAATTAAGTTTTGATAGCTACTGGAGTGCTAGAGCTTACTTATTAGCTTTATAGGAAGGTGAGTTTATGCAAGAAGAAAAAGCAAGAATAAATATATATCAACTTATTTGGAACTGCTTAAAATGGCTATTAGAAAGAGTTATACATCTTGCTATAGTATTTGTAAGAATGACAATCTACTGGATAGTTAAGCTGCTTTACAAGATATTTAGACTAAGAGAAATAGACATAGAAAGAGAACGAGCTAGATTTAGTAAGCAAGAAGCTTTAACCAGTGTTAAACATGAGTTTACTTTTGACCGTTCCGAAGAATTTATAACAGAGTGGATATATCTAAAAGAGTTTGTATTTAGTTTAGATCTGGAAGAAGATGAGAAGGAAGAATTATTCGACTATATATTAAGAATTATAGCCCAAAGTGAGAGAGAAGCCTTTAACACTACATATAATTACATGATAACTAAGAATATGAGAGAACCTTCCTTTGAGGATATGATTATCCAGAATATATTTAAAACTGATGCAAACATAGAACCAAGGGCGAAGGTGGATAATCCATACTATACAGATAAAGTCAGTCAGTTAAGAAATGAAAGAAATAGACGTAAAAATGATGCAGTAGATGAAGCTAAAGCAAGGGGAATATTTTAGCGAAATAATAAAAAGAAGGTAAAATTATTTACCTTCTTTAAAAGGGGGTATTTAATATTATGGAAAATTGTATTTATAGATTTTTAGATATTAATAAAAAATTGCTATATATAGGCAAAGCGAAGAATTTAGAGGAGAGATTATCGAATCATAATCATTTACCAATAGAATGTTACGAAAAAACGGCCTATATAGAGTATATAGAATTTCCTACAATGGAAGATGCCAATATAATGGAGAGAGTTTTAATAAGTATGCTAAAACCTCCGTATAATACGGAATTTAAAAGTAATAATATAACTTTGCATATTATGGAAGTGGCTAATTTAAATTGGCAAAAATATAAAAAAGCAAATAATGATTTCCCGAATATCCAAAATTTAAATAATGGGAAATATATCATAGAAGTTATAGACGGGAAAATACAAGTTATTGGAGAGATAGCAAGCGAACCAATAGAAAGTGTATTTAAAAATCGTTATAGTGAAAACTGGGAAAAATATTTAGAAGATATACAAAGTAAAAAATTAGAACGAGAAAATAAAGAAAAGATAAAAAAACTAGAGGATAAAAAAACTAGAGAAAAAAATAAAAGTCTAGAAAATAAAAAACTACTAGAAAATTCTATTGATATAATATTTGAACAGCAACAAGCCTCTGCATCACTACTACAAAGATATTTAAAAATAGGATTTAATAAAGCCTCTAGGATAATTGATACATTAGAAAATTTACAAATAATAGATGGGTACAACGGAAGTAAATCAAGAGAGTTATTAATACATGATGTTAAACAAGCTAAAAATATATTAAATAATAATTTGTCGAATAATGATATTATTAATTTTTAAAAATTTAAATAGGGGACTACTCTTCACTATCGAAAGTGGTATATAAGTCACTATTACCAGGGGGGAGAGGGGTATATATCTACTCTTTTACCAAGGGGAGAGGGGGTAAAAATAACAAAAGAGTGGTTAATTTAAATAAATAATAAAATATAAGTAAAGGAGTTAATTATAATGGAAGTTAAGAAAAAAACATTAATAAAATTGAATAAAGAAACTTATGTAAAAGCAATTGAATCAATGATTAATGAAATTGATGATCTTAAACTTATAAAAAGGATATATAAATTAGTTCAATATGTATATGTAAAAGGAGCAAAATAAAACATGAAAGAATATATAAAGAGTTTAATCGATTCAATAGATGATGAAAAACATTTAAGACTAATAGAAATATTTATTAAAGGATTTATAAAAAAATAAATATTAATAAAAAAAGCCTCAGGAATAATTCCTGGGGCCTTTTTAAGGTGATGAACAAAATTTAAAATTTTTCAATTGCCAAATATTTTTAATACTAAAATAAAGTTTAATATTTCCAATTAACAGACATTTTTAATGCAATTAGGATGAAGTTAGATATTCATATCTATATTATAACATAAAAATGCATAAATAGTATTAAAAACTATGTGATATAATTTTTAATATTTTAATTTCATATTTCTAGTTGTATTATAATCATCTAATTCATCTTGATTTGGTGCTACTGCAGTTCTAGTAAACTCTCTACCGTCTATATCTAATTTAAGTTCCATACCTGAAACAGTACTAGATAGATTAGAAACTTTATTAGATAGTTTTCGTATTTCATCAACTATACCATCTTGTTGTTGAAGCTTACTATCAAGATAATTATAGAAATTATCTAGTGGTAAAATGGCTTCTGGTTGTCCAGCTTCTCCACCACCAAGTAGGGTATTACCATATGTACCAAATATAGTTGGTTGTGTCATTATACCACCATATTTGTACCAGGAAACATTTATTTTAGGTACACTTATTTTAGGAGGATTTATACTTAATTTACCTGATACTGAAAAGTGAGGTAATTTAATCTTTGGTAGACTTAAATGACAATTACTAAAGAAGCTTTTTATTTTGTTTAATCCATTAGAAACTATATTTTTTGCACTATTGATTGCATTGGATATAGTGTTTTTCACTGCATTAAATTTATTTGAAACTACACTCGTAATAGATCCACAAACGTTACTTACTGTAGATTTTATTCCATTCCAGACATTACTCATAATATTTTTAGCAGCATTCATAATATTGGATATATTACTTTTTACTGCATTAAACTTATTTGATACTGAACTTGAAACGGCAGAACATGCATTCGAAACGGTACTTTTTATAGAATTCCATACGGTACTAATTGTATTTTTCACACTATTCCATATTTGAGTAGCTTTAGCTTTAACTGTATCCCAGTTTTTATATAATGCTACTCCTGCAGCAACTAATGCAGTTATAACTCCTATTACTATTAAAACTGGGGTGCTTATTGCTCCAATAGCACCCGTTACTACCAGAGCTCCTGCTTTTACTGCTGCAAATACTCCGGTGAGAACACTCCATCCCGATGTAAATACTCCTATTACAGATGAAACCATTCCAATTACAGTTGTTATTCCTACGAAGGCAGTTCCTAATGCTCCAACTACTGTAATAACCTGCTGTACTGGTTGAGGTAGATTAGCAAAAAGATTAAGTACCGAAGTTGCAGAATCAACGATTGTAGAAATAGCTGGTTGTAGGTTTTGTAAGAAAATTCTTTTAACATTTTCTAAAGAATTATTTAGATCATCATAACGAACCTCATTTAACTCTGACATTTTATCACGAGTATTAGTTATAGGTCCGTCTAAATTACCTAAACTTAATATAGCTTCAGTTGAACTATCTTCCCACATTGTACCAAAGATACCTACACCTATATTATTTTGCTTTTGTTTATCATCTACTTCACTAAGTCTCTTTATCATCTCTTGTGTGACTTGTTTAGCACTATCTCCACCTTTTGCATATTTCTCACGAAATTCATCAGCATTAAATCCTAATTTTTTTAGATATTCATCAGCATCACCTGCCATTATTTTGATATTCATTTCATTAAAGGCATCTCCTAATTTGTCAATGGTAAATACACCTGTATCAGCACCATTAGCAATGGAGTTGAACATATCTTCTGCTGAATATCCTGCATCTGAAAAAGCTGGAGAGTATTCAGATATAACATCCATTAATTCATCATTTTCATTTAATCCAGCCTCACAACCTTGAGCGAGTAAATTATATGCTTCATCTGCAGATATTCCGAATTGATTCATTAAAGAATCTACAGTTCTAACTGATTCTTCGACATCTACACCGTAAACATCGGAAAGTAAATATCCATTTTCGGTTGCTACTTTTAAAGCATCTCCAGTAAGACCTGTTTGTTGGTATACATAGGCCATATTTTCGCCTATTTCAGATAGAGATTCTCCAAAGTTATCCGCATATATATCATTTATAACTTGTTCAAATTCGCCCATTTCATCGTTTGTAAGTCCTAATTGTGCTTGGACTTGATTTAATGAACTTTGACCTTCAATACCAAAATCTTTTACACTTTCGGCAACTCCTGAAAAAGCATCTGTTAACTCGTCTACACCTTCTATAGCTAATGCATTTTCTAGTGCATCTCCGGCTTCTTGTGCTCCATCTGCAGCATCATTTAAACTGTTATCTAATTCATCAGCAGCACTACTAACTTCATGTAATCTGTTTTGATTTTCTCTTAAATCATTAGATAACTGTCCTATCCTACTTGCAAGTTGTTGAGCTTCATTAGAACTTTGTCCTTGCTCTAATGCTACATTTTTATATTCTTCCTTTAATTGATTTAATTCCTGTTGTTGCTGATCTATTTCTGTAGTTAATCTAGATAATGAATTTGTATCATTTCCTAACTGTCCTATTTCTTGTCCAGCTTCTTGACTTGCACTTCTTAAATCATTAAGTCTTTGTGATGTTTGATTTATTTCATTTTGTATAGCTTGTTGTTGAGTTTGTGCTCTAAGTAACTCATTATTAAGATTTCTGTATTCATTGGAGTTTTCTCCAAGTATATTTTTCGCTTGTTCTAATGATTGATTTAATAATTCTACCTTTTGGCTTGATGCTGCATATTGTTGTTGTAATATATTTTGTCTTTGCTCTAAAAGATTTACATCATCTGAATTACCTTTTAGCTGAGTAGCATTTAATCTCAATTCATTTGAAAAGGTAGTCATATCTTTACTTATGTCTCTTATTCCAGAACGGAAATCTGAAGTTACTGCTTTAAACTCTATTTGAGCCTGTGTTTTGTTAGCCATTAATCTCCCTCCTTTTTGTAATATTTTTAATTATATTATATCATACTAATAACTATATAAAGTAGTATTGTATATGATATAATATAGTTAATAAAACAAAAAAGGGGATGATATTATGAATTTAAAAATTAGTAAGGATTTAAAAAGGAATTTAGAAGAGATAGCTGAGCAAGAATTCTCTACACCAGAGGGAGTATTAAGAAGAGGATTAATTATCTATTTAATGTATTTAAAACATATAGATATCTCACAAACACTAAAAGGTGAAAAAGGAATTGAAGAAGCTGAACAAATAATTATTAATTTATCAGAGGAATACAATAATTTAATAGATGATATTATATTTGCTTGTATAGATGCTTATAGATGCAAAGTAATAGGAATGAGTATTGATGATAGATTAAGTTTAAGTAATAGAGAATATATTTATGTTTTTATAGATG
>VOFB01002901.1_pt1 | contig 14971 bp, 33 predicted proteins | sample 5384141 | NCBI WGS metagenome assembly VOFB01 (sample SAMN12384721, study PRJNA508395) | human gut metagenome | isolation source: healthy gut A | host: Homo sapiens | reverse complement strand
GGCCCACGATTGTATCATAGCCGTTCTCGAACTTCATTATGAACTCGTGCGCATCGGCCAGCTTTTGCCGCCCGATTACCTCCTCATCGGTCGCGTCGGGACGGCCGTATAGTATGGTCGCGCAACAGTGCCGCCGAACAGGAATACGTCCTGCTGCACTATGCCTATGTTGTCGCGCAGTGACTTTAGCGTCACGTCGCGTATGTCGTGGCTTCTCGATGGTTATGCGCCCGCCGGTAACGTCGTAAAAGCGCGGTATCAGGTTGCACAATGTCGTCTTGCCGCCGCCCGATGGGCCGACCAGCGCCACGGTATGGCCCGCGTATATCTCAAAGTTCAGATCGCTTAGCACGTTCTTGGAATCGTTGTAGCGGAAGCTGACGTGCTCGAAGCGTATATCGCCCTTTGGGGCGCGGCAGCACTGCGGCGTCCGGCTTATCCTCTATGTCGGGCTTTATGCTCATTATCTCGGCAAAGCGCGTAAAGGCCGCCATGCCGCGCTGATAGGTCTCCAGCAGGTTTGTTATCTTCGCAGCGGCGACAAAAACAGGTTCACGTACAGTATGAACGCGGTAAGATTGCCGGCGCTCATCTCGCCCTTTATTACCAGATACGAGCCGCCCACCAGCGTCACCAGATAGAATATATTGGAAAACAAGCCTATCATGGTGTGGAAGTGCGCCATTACGTAATAGGTATTGTGCTTTACCTTTGGTATAGCGGGCGTTGCCCACGGCGAACTTTTTTTTTCGTACTCCTCGTTGGTAAACGACTTTACCACGCGCACGCCCGAAAGCGAGTCCTCCACGCCCGCTGATCCGCCCAGCTCGGCGCGCATATCGCTAAAGCCCGCGCGCATGCGCTTGTTCCACTTGTTGGACATTATGAGCATTATGGGCACGATTATCAGAAGCAGCAGCGTGAGCTTCCAGCTCATCGAGGCCATTAGCGCAAACGTACCTATCAGCATACATACCGATATTAAAAGTCCTCCGGGCCGTGGTGCGCAAGCTCGGCGATCCTCGTTAAGGTCGTTCACTATGCGCGACATCAGCTGGCCGGTCTTTACGTTGTCAAAGTAGGAAAAACGGCAGCTGATGCACATGCTCGGAACAGGTCACGGCGCATGTCGTGCTCTATGCGCACGCCCACTATATGGCCCCAGTATTCCACGACGCGCTGCATTGCGTACTGAACGAGGTACAGCGCGGCCAGCAGCAGGCCCCACTGGAACACCGGCCCGAAGTCGCCCGCGGGCAGCAGCGAGTCCATTATCACGTTGACCGCGTGGAAAACCAGCGCTGCAAAGCGCCAGCGTAATCGCGCACGCAAAGTCGATTATGAACAGCTTCATGTGCGGTTTGTAGTATGGTATGAATCGCTTAATCATACGTGCCTCCACCCGAATGTATTATATACCTATTCTAGCACTTGCGCTGAAATTTGTATATGCGGCGGCGGCGCTTAAACCTCGTTTAAGCAACGGGTTAATCGCTTATGCGATAAAGTGCAAATGCAGGCAGACATATGTTTAATAAAATGATATTCAGACATAAAAATCGCGCCCGCAATTGCCGACGCAAAATCGTTGACACCTGCCATCTCATATGATATAATAACGGCAGGAAGGGATGACGCTTTTGGTTCGGCTTCTCCCTCTGATGTTGAGAAGTAGTAGCCGCCACCTATTAGCGCAGGATGGCGGCTTTACTTTTACTTCTTGTTTTGATTGCCGATGTTACGACCGAGTTCTCGATCGCAAACCAATACAAGAGAGACTATCATGCAGAACAATGAAAGCATTTCAAAGTCAGATGACATCACCTCCTTTGCTTTCGTAAAGCGTCAGAGGTGCAGCGCCAAGCGCCATCTTATTCCTTCCTGCCGAAAGAATCCTTTTGCAAGGACTCAATCAGCATTATAGCATATACGGTCGCTTTCATCAATTTCAGATTTGTAGTAGTCGTGAACAGCACGGCTCATTTCCACATTACATATGGAAAGCGAGCCGCGCTGTTTTTATTTTGTATTTATACTTTAGCCTCGACAACCAGAGTATCTGCCTCAGCGTCCGCATCCGCCGCATCATCGACGACTTCCTCGTCGCCATAGCTGGCTTCGACTACGTTTTCGGGATAGCAGACTACCTCGCCCAGCTCGGCAATGCGCGCGTTGACGGCATCGTCGAACGCCTCGCTCTGCTTTTCCTCCAGCAGGGCTTTCGCGTATCTCCTCGGCCTTATCGTCGGTGAGTCGACCTCGCCGGGGGTCAGGTCGCTGTAATACATGATTATGTGCGCGCCATAGACGAGCGCGGGTTCCTTAGTCACGCCCGCCTTTTTTCCAGCGCCATGCCGCTGTTTACGAACTCGGTCATCAGGTTGGTGCAGCCCCTCATATACCATGTAGCCCTCGGACTTATAGGGGTTCGGACTGCATACCGATCCTCGCCGTCGATCCCATCCTCGACCAGCGCGTCAAAGTCCTCGCCCGCGTCGATCTTGGCCATGATTTCATCGGTGCGACCTTATCCTTGATGTTGGCATAGGCGGCGTCCTATCAATGCCTGATACTGCTCGTCGTAATCGTCGGACCAGTGCTTCGACGGTATAGCTTTTTGACTGCCTCGGTCTGTGCGGGCACGGACTGATAGGGTTTCGTCATTCCAGTTCGCTTATCTGAACCGGATCTGGGAGTCCCCTTCAATCGGTGAACTTGACATAGCCATAATAGTATATGCTTTACGGTGCGAATGCCTTCGGGGTATAGGCGGGGCGTTCGCCCAGAGCCAGCGGCGTTCGCTTTAGCATTGTTTGTGGCTCACGCATGCTATAATCTTACTTAGTTTCGGGATTCCGCGAATGGAGTTTTCCTGTTTAGGCAGTTTGCGCCCCGCGCCATGTTCGCCACCCCTCGGCGGCTCAATTGAAGATTCGGCGGTGAGGTTCACGCCCGCCGTAAAGTATGGCGGGCGCGAAGTCCATCGGGAACATGCACGAGCCGACGCGCATTATGCCCGCCTTATCGCCCAGTGCGCGCGCAATCGCCTGCCCTAAGCATATGCCGCAGTCCTCGACCGTGTGATGCGCGTCCACGTCCAGATCGCCGGTGCATTTCAGCTCAAATCGATAAGCCCGAAGCGGCACATCGCGTCCAGCATGTGATCGAAAAAGCCTATGCCGGTCGAGATATTGGCGTCGCCCTCGCCGTCCAGTTCCAGCTCCAGACTAATGCTGGTTTCGCGCGTCTCGCGCGCAATCTCCGCCGACCTCATTGTGCGCCCTCCTCAAAGCGGATTGCGACTGAACGCGCGTGCGCCCAGGCCTTCCGCCTGTGCGAATATCTCAACATCCTCCGCCGCCGCGCGCAGTGCGTCGCGTTCGCAGTATATTATGGAGGACTTCTTTATAAAGTCGTCCACCGACAGCGGCGACGAGAACCGCGCCGTGCCCGACGTGGGCAGTACGTGGTTCGGCCCGGCGTAATAGTCGCCAAAGGTTCGGGCGAATACCTGCCTAAAAATATCGCGCCCGCGTTTTTGACCTTGCCCAGATATTCAAACGGGCTTTTGAGCATCAGTTCCATGTGCTCAGGCGCGACCATGTTGGCGGCGGCAATGCCGTCGTCTATCGAATCGCACAGCAGAATCGTGCCGTAATCGTCGATCGACCTGCCCGCGATTTCGGAACGGCTGAGTGCGGCCAGCTGTTTAGGCAGTTCCTGCTGAACTTCCTTGGCAAGGCGTTCACTGTCGGTAATCAGCACTGCCTGAGCCAGCGCGTCGTGCTCGGCCTGACTGAGCATATCGGCGGCCACATAGTTGGCGGGCGCGCTGTCGTCGGCCACTACCAGCACCTCGCTGGGGCCGGCTATCATGTCTCATGCCTACATATCCGTATACCTCGCGCTTTGGCGTTGGCCACGAATATGTTGCCGGGGCCGGTGATCTTGTCCACGCGCGCGATGGATTCGGTGCCGAATGCCGCCGCCGCGATTGCCTGCGCGCCGCCCACGGGTATATCTCTGTCGCGCCCGCCTCGCGCGCGATACCAGCGTCAGCGGGGTATACGCTGCCGTCCTTCATCGGCGGGGTAAGCATCGCTAATGCTTCACGCCCGCGACGGACGCGGGGATTACATTCATGAGCACGCTGGACGGATACATCGCCGTGCCGCCGGGCACGTACACCGCCGCACTGCCCAGCGGGGTTATCTTCTGACCCAGCGCGTAGCCCTCGTCGCCGAAGTCCAGCCACGTCTTTTGCTTCTGCTTTTCGTGATAGGCGCGTATGCGGCGCGCGCTGTGGCGTATGGCCTCGATAAGGCGATTATCCACCTTGTCATAGGCCGCGTCTATCTCGCTTTCGGTCACGCGCAGGTTCTTTGCATCCAGTTTCACATGGTCGAATTTTTCGGTATAGTCGATAAGCGCCGCGTCGCCGCGCTCGCGCACGCCCGCGATTATGCTTTTCACGCTTTCGCGCACTTTTTCGTCGCTTAGCTGAGAACGGCCGCGCAGCCGCCGGGCAGCTCGCCGGTAAATTTGATTATAGGCAGCATGGCTTATTCCTCCCGTGCTCTTGGTATGCCGTTTGCATCATTATACACACACATCGCGCGCATTTTGCAATATGCGGCGTTGGCGCTTTACTTGGCTTCGGCCGCGTCCAACTGCGCCTTCAGCGCCGCGATCAGCCGCTTAACGTCGTTGCCTTGGTTTTAAGGCTGACCCTGTTTACGACCAGACGCGCGCTTATATCGCATACCGTCTCCAGCACGTCCAGTCCGTTTGCGCGCAGCGTCGCGCCGCTTTCGACTATATCGACGATTACGTCGCTCAGACCCACCAGCGGCCCCAGCTCAACTGAACCGTTAAGCTTGATTATCTCCACGTTTTCGCCGCGCTCTTCATAATAGCGGCGCGCGATCGTCGGATATTTTGGTCGCCACGCGGAAGCGCGATGCGGTTATCTTCTCCTCGCGCCTGTCCGGGAATCCAGCCACGCACATACGGCATTTGCCAAAGCCGAGGTCCAGCACCTCGTACAGCGGCCTGTTCTCCTCCAGCAGGGTATCCTTGCCCGCCACTACCCACGTCGGCCACCCGTAGTCCACATATGGGGCGTCGGACGGCTTTACCATTATAAACTCATACATGCCCGACTGATCGCGGAACACCAGCTTGCGGCTCTTTTCCTTCATCTCGGGGCAGCTTATGCCCGCGCGCTCCAGCAGCTTTAACGTTTCCTCGCCAGTCGGCCCTTGGCCAGCGCCAGTTTAATCACGCTCATCGCCCCTCCCCTCCGTCAATCAATCGCCCCTGGCGGCAGCCCGCCGCGCGCGCGCCTGCTCCTCTAACTTGTCGGGCTGATAGCACATGCGCACGCTCATGCCCTGATCGCGCAGTGACTGCGCCAGATGCAGCGCCCGCTCGCAGCCCGACGGCGTGAATGCCAGCATCCAGTCCACCGATGGTCTAAACACCATGCCGCCCTCGCATTCCAGCGCCACAAGCAGCGGCTTTACGCTGAGGGCAAAGCCGGTAGCCTGCATGGGCCGTCCGAACTGCGCCATCAGTTCATCATACCGCCCACCCGACAGCAGCGGATGGCCCAGATGTCCGGTTATGCCGCGGAATATCATGCCGGTGTAGTAGTCGATCGAATGCACCATGCCCAGATCGATGGATATGTACTTATCCAGCCCGTAGGCCTTCAGCATGGTCAGTATGTCGCGCAGGTTCTTTATCGCCGCGCGGCAGCGGGATATTCGCTCAGCTGCTCGGCCGCGTCCAGCACCTCTCCTCGCCGCCGTACTGGCCCGGCAGTTCGCGCAGGCGCTCGGCGGCCATGTCGCTCAGCTCGCCGCGCCCCTTCATCATCTCTATGGCGAGCGAATTCTTTTCCTCCACGCACACGCGCAGGCGCTCGACCAGATCGCCGCTCAGCCCGGCTTCCTCCATCAGACCCTTAAAGAAATCCACTGACCCAGATCTATCTGAAACTCGCGCAGTCCGCTTACCGTCGCGCGCGTATCGCCGTGGCGATTACCTCTGCGTCGGCCTGCGCGCCGCCCTCGCCCATCAGCTCGATGCCCGCCTGGTATGCGCGCGCATCTGGCCGCCTTTGGGCAGTGGATATTGCACTATGTCCTGCACATAGCTTACGCGTATGGGCGCGGGCACGTCCTTCATGCGCCCCGCGATCAGCCGCGCTATGGGCAGCGTGTTGTCGGGACGAACCGCCAATACGCTGCCGCTGCGGTCGAACGTCTTAAAAGCTGCTCCACCGGCAGCCGCCCGCCGCCGCCCGACACCACGTCGCAGTACTCCAATAGCGGCGTTTCGATTTCGTCATATCCGCACAGCGAGAACAGCTCGCGTATCTGCGCCTCAACGCGCCTTTTGTGCCACCGCTCGTCGGGCAGGTAGTCCTGCATACCCTCGGGCGGGAATAAATTCTGTCGTGTCATAGCGTTGTACCTCATCGCTTTATCGTGCTAAACTGGTAGCAGTATAAATCATTTGCCTGCATATGTCAATACCGCGCGCGTTAATTAAATGTGCGCGCGGCAAAAAGGCGGCTCAGGCGGCCGCGTTTCAGGCAGGAAGCCCGACTTGGCATAGTGCCTTTGCCGCCTTTTAGAGCATGTATCAAGCGGAACAATCCGCAAGTCAGAGTTGCGCCCCTGGCTAAGTCGGAAATGCTGACGCATCGCCGCCTGAAATTGCGTACTCCGGAATTTTTGAGACACACTCTAGGCGGTTTAGGTCGGTTTAAGCAGCGCTCAGTAATCGTCGTCCTCAAACTCATCTTCATCATCAGACGCGTCATCCATGTCCCAGCAAGAGTAATCTTCAATGTTGTCCATCATGAATTCTTCATATTGTTCTTCCGGCCCGTATGCCAGCAGGTCGTAGATTATCCGCTGAAGCTCGTTCCTGCTCAGTCCGTTCAGGAAATTCATCAGCTTCGTCACGCTTTTCTTCCCATCGGAGCCGCGCTTCCTCCGCGCGCCGTTCGCACTCGATTGCTTCGGCATATGCCTTTTGCCGCCTCAGGTTCGACCGTAAAGTATGTTGCGACGATATGCTTGCACATCTTGCGCGTGCCGTCGGCGTAGGGGCAATTGCACTTTGACCGCCGGGGATGCGCCGTGTCTATGTATCGTCGTAGCGTTTACCGTCACTGCCGGATACCCTAGATTTGAATACGCCCTCGTCTACTTTTTTCGATAGCTAAGACCTTTTTTTTTTGAAAATAGTCGTAGCCGCGTGCGGCAGAGTTGCGGCTGGCTATGCTTAGTATGCTCATTTGGTGATCCTTTCTGGCGGGAAGAGGCCCGCGTTTGTCACATAGCGCTGGGATTGGCTGCGTGGCTGTTCGGGTATGGTCAGTTGTATTGCACCTGCCTTAATCAGAGGTTCGAGGTAACGTCTTAGGGCATACGCGCTAGACGTAACGTTAATATGCTCTACGATTTCCGCGCGAGTACGAGGAATGCGGCAAAATTGCAGCAAACCTTTTTTATCCTCAATTCCGATTTCAATTCCTGCATCGCGCTTCGGCACATCCTGTACATCTGAAGCGTTATACAAAACCACCTTAAATATATCGCGCTTATCTATAAACACAGGTTCAGGGAAGCGCCTGTTTCTCCATGACATATCGAATCGTTGGGATGCCGGAATAGCGGTTTTCAGTCTTGCCCAGCGTCTCCATCATAGTTACCAGAACCGGATTTCTGGTATCCGGCTGAGTTTGTCCGAGTTGATCCACGGTAAGTCTGCCGCCATACAAACCGCCCGGATTTGTTATTTCCATTCTGTCCGCATACATGACAAGCTGTATCGGCATTCCTTCCGTGTGAAAGCTATAATCGCGATGGACAAGCGCATTCAGCACAGCTTCGCGAACAGCAATGATCGGATACTGGGACACGTCGATTCTTTCACCGGTTTTGATTATCTATTCTTGTGGCTGTTCGCATATTATTGCGCACAAATGCAATCGCTCCATCGAGCATCTCGGTCAAAGTACCTTCTATTCGCTTTTTGTCTATAAATCTATTCCCGTCAGCGTCCAACGTGCCCATCTCAGTCCGGGCACACATGTCGCAATGATGCTTAGCTGTGGATAAAATGCCTGCGGATATAATCGAATATCAGAAATGCGGCCATCGTTATTTTTGCCATCGCGTGTAATGCCGGTCAGTTCATATTGCTGTTCGTCCGTAAGTATCGCAAGATTGGGGCGCTCGTCGCGCTTTAACGCAAGATAGCTTTCTACCCTGCCCATATCCAGCGATTTGAATGATACGTCCTCAGCAGCACGAATGTCGTCACGATACTTTTTCCTAAAGGCCTCATAACTGTATACTTCATATTCCGACATTGGCTTGTCCGCATCGCCAACGCGAATATACGAGCCTTGAAGTCTGCCCTTTGCCGTCTTAAACACGGACGTTCAGTAATCAACCGGCGGAATTTCCGCCGATACAAATACTTTGCCGTCCTCATCACATACGGTAAACACCGGTCGTATGATCGGAGTCATCTGTTCGCAGTATTCCATTACCTTTTTCTGCAAATCCTGTGCGTCATATACCCAACGCCAGCAAAAGCCATTCTTTTCGTCCAAACCAAATACGAACTTACCGCCGCTGTTTTGGTTTGCAAAGGCAGAAATCGTATCATACAGCTTTTTCCGGGCAGCCGCCATGTGCACTTTACTTCCGTCGTTTGCTCTTCACAACTCCCGTGTCTGTATTTGTTTTATCAGATCGCGAAGCTCTTTTTCAACCATACGACCACTTCCTTCACAGTCATTCTAACATATTGACGGCAAAAAGAAAAAAAGCCCTCACCTTTTTTCTTCACTTTTTTCTTCACTTTTTCTTCACTTTTCAGTTTTCGTACAATGCCGTTGCATTTTCGTCTTACATTTTCAGTTTGCTTATCTTTCTAAAGCCATAAAGCGAAACTCAGTTCACCCCATACTTAACCGCATCCTTCTCAAAACCGCCGCGCCTCCAGCACCATCCGCTGCGCCTCGGGCGAGGTGTCCCCTAAGCAATTGCCGCGCTTCCTCATGCGTCTCCTCGATCAACTCCGGCCCGGCGCTCATCAATCCGTTCATCAGCTCGTCCATGCCCGACTGCATTGCGCCCATCAATTCGCCCGCGCCGCGCTGGGTCAAGTCCTGCCGTGCGATCTCGAACCCGTCGTTGGTGCGGCAGAAGCCGTCCAGCCGTTCGCACTTTTCGACCAGCAGGAAGCAATAGCTTTCGTACTGACCGCGTCCCACGCGCCCGCGGAGCTGGTGCAAGGCTTAAACCGAACCTCTCCGCGTTCACTATGACCATCACGCTGGCGTTGGGCACGTTCACGCCCACTTCGATTACGGTCGTGGAGACGAGCACCTGCGTTTCGCCGCTTCTAAAAGCGCTCCAGCACCGCGTCCTTTTTCGGCGGGGCGCATACGGCCATGCACCAGTTCTATCTTCAGTCCTCTCAGGCGGCGCGTATTCAGTTCCTCGTACAGCTGCTCGGCGCTGGTCGCGTCGGTTTCGCTGTCCTCGACCAGCGGGCAGACGAAGTCATGCCTGTCTGCCCTCGGCCACGCGCGCGCGCACGAAGCCGTACAAGCCGTCCAGCATGCTCGGCACGATATGCGTGCGCACGGGCGTGCGTCCGGGCGGCAGTTCGTCAATCGACACGTCCAGATCGCCGTATATGACCAGTGCCAGTGTGCGCGGTATGGGCGTGGCGCTATGACCAGCGTATTGGGGCTTTGACCCTTTTCGGACAGTTTAGTGCGCTGGCGCACGCCGAATCGATGCTGTTCGTCGGTGACTACCAAACCCAGCTTTGCATACTCCACGCCGTCCGAGATTAGCGCGCGCGTGCCTTGCGAGCTGTATACCGCCGTCAGCCAGACCTGCAAGCACTTCGCGCCGCCTTGTGCCCGTGACCGAGCCGGTCAGCAGTGCGCAGTGTATGCCGCGCGGTTCCAGTTCGTTAAGGGCGTTTTCGTAATGCTGGCGGGCGAGTACTTCGGTGGGAGCCATCAATGCGGCCTGCCAGCCGGCGCGCGCGGCCGCGAATATTGCGGCGAAGGCCACGGCGGTTTTGCCGCAGCCCACGTCGCCCTGAACCAGCCTGGCCATTGGCGCGGGCGCGGCCATATCGGCGACAATCGCGCCGATTACGCGCAGTTGTGCGCCGGTAGGTTTAAATGCCCACTCGTCTATATACTGTTTAAGGGCGGGTTTATCCACGTCGATCACTGCGCCGCCCTCGCCGCGCGTGCGCATGGAGCCGAGCGCCAGCTGGTATATGATTAGCTGTTCAAACGCGAGGTAGCGCTTTGCGGCGGCCAGCTTTTCGCGCGATTCGGGGCGTGGGCCTGAGTATTGCCTCGGAGTAGGTGCACAGGTTATGCTTTTTGTCTCAGGCTTTCGGGCAGTACTTCCGGCACTTCAGCGGCTCTCGCTGTGCGGCGGCGGCTATCCATGTTCTGAGCATATTTTCGGGCACGCCCGCGATTTTTTATACAGAGGTTCTATGCCGTGGCCGCGGCAGATTTGCGGGGAGAGCATTTGCTTTACCCCTTCTGTACTCGGCTCTGCCATAGAGCTTCAGTGTTTGACCTTCGTGGAGCTGCTGAGCGAGCCACGGCTGGTTATACCACACGGCGACTATCGAGCCGGATGCGTCGCTTATTTTGGCGCGCACTATGCACATTTACCGAAGAACACGCGCTCGATTTTGCCGCTTATTCTGCCTTCAATTACGTCATGTCTATCGAAACAGGTTTCGCTTATGGGTCTTATATCATCCAGGTCGCGATATGCGCGCGGGAAGAAGCGCGCGAGGTCGCTCATCGTATACAGTCCCGCGTCGCCCAATGCCTGAGCGCGGCGTTCACCCAGATTTTGGTACTGTCAGTTCGCTGGCCATTTACCGCGACCTCCTTTATCATGTCTAAGTATACCATGTTCAAGGCGGCTTAGGCAAATTCCGCTTAATACATTTTACGGGCAATGTCCAACACAGTGTGCAATGGGACTTCCTAAAATTGAAATTACGTGATATAATCAGTATACAATAAATATCACGAACTGATGGGGGACGTTCGACGATGACGGACAACAGCAGTACATTGGCAAATCCGTAAACGCCATTGTGATAAGGGACGGCAAAGTATTGCTGGCATGGCGCGAATCGGACGGAGAATACAAACTATCGCTGCCCGGCTGCCCGGCGGTCGAGGGCGAAACGCCCGAGGAAACCGTAGCCCGCGGTGTACGTCAGGAAACCGGTCTATCCGTACATCCTATAACCCTGGCCGGTATGCACTTCGGCCCTGACTGGTGCGCCGCTTTCAACTGCGAACTACTAGGCGGCAAACCAACCGGTAAAGCCGAATACGTGGACGTAGACGAGGCCCCTGCGCCGCCGCGACGTCAGCGAACTCACGCGCCTATTCCTCGCCGGCCGCGAACGCGCACTCGAAAAGGACGCCGTTTACAACATGAAAAACGCCGGGTGCTCGCTTTATCTTTATGAAGAACGGGGAGACGTGTTCTTTCTTTTCAGAAGAAAGAAAGAACCAAAGAAAAGTCTGATTGGGCTATTCTCCCGCAAGTGTAGCTTAGTTCAGGCTTTTAGAGTTATATACGGAAGTTACATTACTTTCTTGCGCCGCTTGACTCGCCCAGAGCCAGTGGGCGCTTGCTTTATCCTAATTTGCGGCTCACGCAGCTATAATCTGCATTCGTTTCGGGATTCCGCGAATGATCCTTTCTTTGTTTATACCAGATGAATCGCCGTAACAATACGGAGAAAAGAAACTGGAAGAATCTTAGGAGGCAAAGCGAGCATGGAACTGACTTGAATGGATTGCGGGACAAGCAGGCATGGGCATCTGCCAACATTGCACTGCCGCCCCTACGATGTGGCTGCGCTGCAAAAAGACCTGTGAAGAACCCCGCTGGGTTCACTTCGGCATTGGCAACATCTTTCGCATCTTTTGGGCAGTATTGCCGATGATCTGATTGCCCGGGGGTCTAATGGATACCGGCATCACCTGTGCAACATTCGATTTTGATATTGCAGACAAAATCTATGCGCCGCACGACAACCCTGCCTCGCTGTAACGCTGCATAAGGATGGCAACATGGACAAGCGGGTCATTGGCTCGCTTGCAGAGTGCGTCAAGGCGAAAGCGATGACGCTGCCAGTTGGGCACGATTGAAGGCAATCTTCCGAGCGCCCAGCCTGCAAATGGTTTCATTTACCATTACCGAAAAGGGCTACGCCCTGCATAAGACAGACGGCAGCTACCTCGGCTATGTAGCAAAGGACATTGATAACGGACCGGCTGCCCCCCCATCGGCGCAATGGCGGTCGTAGCGGCTATGCTGCTGGAGCGCTACAAGCCAGGCGGTACGCCGATTACCCTGTCCTCGATGGACAACTGCTCGCACAACGGATCTCTGCTGCGCACCTCGGTACTGACGATGGCGCAGGAGTGGAAGAAACGTGGATTTGTAGACGAGGAATTCCTGGATTGGCTGCAGGATGAAGCGAAAGTTTCTTTCCCATGGTCGATGATTGACAAAATCACCCCGCGTCCGGCAAACTTTGTGGGAGAGGTTTTAACCAAGGATGGCGTCGAGGGGCAGGACATATCGTCACCTCAAAAACACATACATTGCCCCCCTTCGTCAACGCCGAGGGGCCGCAGTATCTGGTTATTGAGGACAGTTTCCCAATGGCCGCCCGCCGCTGGAGAAAGCCGGCGTCTACATGACCGATCGCGATACCGTCAATAAGTCCGAACGGATGAAGGTCACGGCCTGCCTGAACCAATTCACACGGCACTGGCCCCATACGGTATGCTGGGATACGAGTACTTTGCCGACCTGATGGACGACCCGGAACTGAAAATACTGGCTCACAATGTCGGCTATGTCGAGGGGATTGCCCGTGTGGTCGATCCCAAAATCTTCTCACCCAAGGCGTTCCTGGATGAGGTCATTAACGAGCGCATGTCCAACAAATACCTGGGCGATACCACTGCCCGCATCTGCACTGACTCCTCCCAGGGGGTGAGCGTCCGCTTCGGCGAAACGATTCGCTCTATGTACAGGAATACGGCACAGCATCTAATCTTGAGGCAATCCCGCTCGCGCTGGCCGGCTGGCTGCGCTATTTCTACGCTATCGATGACGAGGGCAAGCCTTCGCGCTGGCACCCGACCCGTTGGCGCAGGAACTGCACGATGCTGTCAGCCGGGTCAAACTGGGCGAGCCCGACACTTACCGACCAGTTGCACGGCGTGCTCTCCAACAAAGAGATTTTCGGCAGTGACTTGTACGAGGCAGGTGTGGCCCAGAAGATCGAAGTATTCTTTAAGGAAATCGCCGGTCCCGGTGCCGTGCGCGCCACGCTGAAAAAAGTACTTGCACTGACCGCTGCGTTAGAGACAAGGAAGCCTACCCACTGCTGATTATTATAAAAGTAAATGCAGTAGTCAGTAATCCCCGCGCCATATTCGCCACCCTCGGCGGCTCAAGTGCGGACGCGGCAGTGAGGTTCGCGCAACGTCTTATTTCCAGCCAAATTTTCCCATGAAGCATAAGTTAAATCGTATAACCCATTGCTTCCATACCCGCCATAAAGCATACCTCTCAAAAAGCACACAGAGCGTCACGGTCGCATTTTTCACTAAAGTGCGGCCATGACAGTTTACGCATCAGTCGGGCGTTACTCTCGCCCTACTTATATTGTGTATTAACACCGGCATAGATTTCCCATGTTACCTGACTGTCCCTGTCTTGCAGCACCACCCGCCGCGCGCTACTCCATCTTAGCCATCTCCCCGCGCAGCCGCAATATAATCCGCTTCTCCAGGCGCGATATGTACGACTGCGATATGCCCATCAGCTCAGCAACTTCTCTCTGCGTCATCTCCGGGCGGCCGCACAGGCCGTAGCGCAACGCCATTATGTGCTTCTCGCGCGGCGGCAGCGACTCCAGCGCCTCACTCAACATCTCGCGCTCCCGTATGGTTTTCTATGCCCCGGCTCACCAGGTCAGGTTCGGTGCCCAGCACGTCGCTCAGCAGTAGTTCGTTGCCGTCATAGTCCGTGTTCAGCGGCTCGTCGAACGACACCTCCGATTTAAGGCGACTGTTGCGGCGCAGGTACATCAGGATTTCGTTCTCGATACAGCGCGATCCGTATGTGGCCAGCTTTATATTCTTGGACGGGTCAAACGTGTTGACCGCCTTGATAAGGCCGATCGTGCCTATCGAGACCAGATCTTCTATGCCTACGCCCGTGTTTTCAAACTTTCGCGCAATGTATACGACAAGGCGGAGATTATGCTCTATCAGCGTCTGCCTTACCTGCGTATCACCTAACTTAAGCTTTTCCAACTGCTCCTTCTCCTCCCCGGGCGTAAATGGAGCGGGCAAAGACACACTTCCCCAATGTAGTGGACGGCGCATCCGCGCACTCCAGCCTTTGACATAAGTCCATATATCGCCTTGTATATCGCGCGCTTTATCGACGGACGCGTTCGGCGGCCCGAATCAGTTTTTAAGGTATCCGGCATCGCCGCACTCCCCCTTTCCGACATTTCCGCCCGGCGCACAGCTCATTTCCAGCGGTTGCAAGTGCCATCGCCCCGCCCGGAAGTGCGCCCGGATACACGGCCACCCACACGTCGCCGCGCTCGGTGCGCATATCGCCCGCGCGCACGCATATCCGATCGGGGCGGAAGCATTTGAGCACGCCCTGACCATCCAGCGTCTGATACCGCACCATGCGCCACCTGCCCGCGGGCATATCGCCGCCGCGCGCTAAAGCCGCGCGGCAAAACGCCCTTCACGGCGCGCTCGGACGCAATCAGCACGCACGCGCCGCTTATCGGTTCGCGCAGGTGATTGCCGGTATCGACCAGC
>VOFB01004753.1_pt1 | contig 14994 bp, 22 predicted proteins | sample 5384141 | NCBI WGS metagenome assembly VOFB01 (sample SAMN12384721, study PRJNA508395) | human gut metagenome | isolation source: healthy gut A | host: Homo sapiens | reverse complement strand
CTTTTGATATGCCGTATATGGGAACGGATAGATGTGATGATGCGACTCGTAATTACTTGCGTGAAAATATTGATAAAGCGAAATTAGGCGACCCGTCTGGCTTCAGAGAATGTATTGAACTTAACTATGAATAGCTTTACGCAGAGTAATGCAACATATACAGGAGGTGATTTGGAAAAATGAAACGAAAATACAGAAGTAAAAAAAATTCGGATAGTTGGAGCAGTAGTTTTTCTTGCACTAATGATATTTAGCAGTGTCTTTGTAATATGGCAAATGAAAACTAATGAGTTTGGCGGTTTAATAGATAGAATTGAAGAAGTATTCTATGGAACGCCATTCAAAAATGCCTACAATGCTAAATCGCTGATATTAGTTGACCTTTCTAATGATGAGGTTTTTATATCAAAGCGAGAAAACGAGCAGCAGCTTCCTGCCAGTTTGGCTAAATTATTTGTTATTAAATATGCAGTAACACTTGCGGATTTAGATAGTATTGTTTCTGCAAATTATGAAGCAATTTCACTAACCAAGTCAGGCTCATCTGTGGCAAACATAAAAACAAAAGAGTATTATCTTCAAAATTTGTTTGCGGCTATGTTAGTGCCATCGGGAAATGATGCAGCTTATGTGGTTGCAGATTATTGTGGAGGACTTCTTTCGCCGCAGGCAAAAAACAGTCAAGAGCGTATCAATTGATGAGCATAAGCGTGTCGAGAGGTACGCCATAACCTTCCGTAAAGCAGAGAGCGATAACTACCTACTCAAAATATCGGGCAGCTCCCGATTTCGCCATAACCCACAAAGGGGACAATGATACTCCCGTCCAGTCACAGTCCGAGCGTGATAAAACCGTCGCAGGCAATGAGGGCGGCTCTGTCAGAACGACCGTATTTCAAGGAAAGAGAAATAACACTTTCTGAAATGAAGGCAACAGACATTCAGGCTTTCTATATGAAGCAGTTGAAGCGAGTAAAAGCTAATTCGGTTATTCACTATCACGCTGTTATTCACAGGGCTTTGAAATATGCTGTAAAGATTGACCTTATTTCTGTAAATCCTGCGGATAAAGTGGAACGCCCTAAAGCTGATAAGTTTATCGGCAGCTTTTATGACAGCAACGAGGTACAGGCACTATTTGAAGCCGCCAAAGGAACGCTGATTGAAATACCGATTTTTCTCGGTGCATTTTATGGACTAAGGCGAAGTGAAGCCCTCGGCTTAAAGTGGGACGCTATTGATTTTCAAAACAATACGATTACCATTAGACACACCGTTACTTCCTGCAATCTTGATGGCAAGCATATCCAGATAGCACAAGATACGACCAAAAACCAAGTCGAGTATGAGAACACTGCCCCTTGTTCCTGCGTTCAAAGAGAAGCTGCTAAAGCTCAAGGAACAGCAGGAAGAATACAAACGAGTATGCGGACGATGCTACAACAAAAAGTATTTGGAGTATATCTGCGTAGATGAGATGGGGACATTGATTTCTCCGCACTATCTCACAGCATCATTTCCAAAGCTGCTTGAAAAGAACAATTTGCGCCACATTCGTTTCCACGACCTGCGTCATAGTTGTGCTTCGCTGCTTCTTGCGAACGGTGTTCCTATGAAGCAGATACAGGAATGGCTCGGACACAGCGATTTTTCAACTACGGCAAATGTATATGCCCATTTGGATTACAATTCCAAGCTGTCATCGGCTGACGCAATGGTAAACGGTCTGAGTGGTGCATTAGAGGTTATTTCATAGCTTCTGCGGCGTATCGCTTCACTAAGGATACGCCAACTACATATCCAGAGTTCAAATCTCAGAAAATTTAGGAGAGAACTATCGATTTTCAGGAGAGAACTCACGGAAAAATCCCAAAGGTGCAGTAAAGAAAAAGCCTGCAAACGGCAAAACCGCTTGCAGACTGAGTTTTCTGGCGGAGTGGGTGGGATTCGAACCCACGGTACCCGAAGGTACAACTGATTTCGAGTCAGTCCCGTTATGACCACTTCGATACCACTCCGTGTATTTATCTTCACATCAGCCCTCAAAAAACCTCGGAAAAAGGAGAGAACTGATGGAGAGAACTAAGGGATATTTACTTTTCAATGATAGCCGAAAAACCCCGTAAAATCAAGGTTTTTCAGAGGCGAGCTTCAAAAAGGGCATTCGTTTTCGAGTCAGCCCCGTTATGACCACTTCGATACCTCTCCGTGTATGTCAAACACGGTCAGAACACCTTGAACCTCAAAAGAGGAAAAACCAAAATGTTAGAACGGCGTGTTAGAACAGCGAAATATTTAGTTTTTAGAACCCACGAAAACCCTTGAAAACAAAGGGAAACGGGTGGACGAAAAAGCCTGAGCCGCGGAGGATTTCGAGTGCTGCACCTTCGACCACTCGGACAACTCTCCGTGTCTATTTTCGTCCGGCTTTCTTTCCAGAAATTTGCTCAAAAATTCGTTGGAGAGAAAACAGGAGAGACGGCAAAAAATATTCGATTTTGAGATTTTCTGTGTTGAGGAATATCAAGGAGAATCAGGGGGACGAAATTCCCAGCTTCTGCCGAAATATCGAGTCAGCCCCGTTATGACCACTTCGATACCGCTCCGTATTGCAGACGCAGCAAAGCTTCGCAGATATTATAACAGCAGGCAGGGCAAAAATCAAGCCCGGATTTTTCTCCTGCACAAATCTCTGGCTTGCCTAACTCCGTTTTTCGTGTTATAATAGTTCTATTCATACGAAAGGGATGTTCAGGGCCTATGAAGATTCAGGAATCCGCCGAGAATTATCTGGAGACCATTCTGGTGCTCAAGGAGCGTAAGGGCCTTGTGCGTTCCATCGACATTGCAAATGAGCTGGAGTTTTCAAGCCGAGCGTCAGCATCGCCATGCGCAACCTGCGCGAAAACGGCTATGTCTCCATGGACGCGGGCGGCTTTATCACGCTGCTTCCGGCCGGGCAGGAGATCGCCGAGCGCATTTACGAGCGCCACCGCCTGCTGACGAAGTGGCTGACCGGCCTCGGGGTCGATCCTGCGATCGCCTCGGAGGACGCCTGCCGCATCGAGCATGTGATCAGCGCAGAGAGCTTTGCCGCCATCAAGGCGCATGTCCAGAAACACGACGCAGAATAATTCGGAAATACCAAAAACAGGGATCGGAGGCTTTCTCCGGTCCCTGTTTTTGCAGAACGCCCTACCGGCCCGGCCGGACGAGGGGTGATTTCAAAAGAGCCCCGCAGAGTTCGCCGCCCGCAGGCGGCGAAAAAAGGGGATCTTCTTAAGCCTGAAAGGCTTGTCAAACAGGAACTCACTCCTTCAGCAGGCGGCGGCGGGCGAGGTTGATCGTGCCCTCCTGCATGTGGTTCATCCAGCTCAGGCTCTTGCCGCAGCCGTAGGCTGCGCAGGAATCCGCGTCGTCCGCAACAACGCACGTCATCTCCGTGCGCTCGCACAGCAGGCGGTCCATGCCGAAGAGCTGGCTGCCGCCGCCCGTCAGGACGATGCCATTGCGCGCAATGTCCGCCACGAGCTCCGGTGTGGTGCTCTCGAGCACATCGAGCACCTTGTCCATGATCTGACGGGCGGGGCGGCGCAGGACCTCCATGAGCTCCTCGGATGTCAGCGTGGCCTCGCGGGCAAGGCCGTTCTTGAGATCGCGGCCCTTGACGGTCATGGTCAGTGCCTCCGGACGGGGCGTGACGCAGCCGATGGACATCTTGATCTCCTCTGCAACGGTCGTACCGATGAGCAGACCGTAGCGGCGGCGCAGATGGCGGATGATGGCCTCGTCGAAGGCCGCGCCCGCCGCACCTTGAGCGAGGCGGACTGCGCAATGCCGTTCATGGTCAGCACGCCGATATCCGTCGTGCCGCCGCCAATATCGACGACCATGCGCCCCTCGGGGGCGGTGATATCGAGCTGCGCGCCGGGGCAGCAGCCAGCGGAGCTTCGATGAGATAGACGCGCCGGGCGCCTGCCTCCATGGCGGCCTGAATGACGGCGCGCTCCTCGACCTCCGTGATGCCGCTGGGGACTGTGACGATCATGCGCGGCTTGACGATGGCGTGGCGGAGCACGCGGCGGAGCATCTCCGTCAGCATGCGGGCTGTGAGCTCATAGTCGGAGATGACGCCGTCCTGCAGCGGGTGCACGGCGACGACATTGCCGGGCGTGCGCCCGAGCATGCTCCGCGCGGCCGCGCCGACCTGCAGCACCTTGCCGCTGTTTTTATCGAGGGCGATGACGGACGGCTCGCGCAGCACGATGCCGCGCCCGGCCGCATAGATCAGCACGTTGGACGTGCCGAGATCGATCCCAAGGTCTCTGGAAAAGAATAACATAGTTTGCACCTACCTGTCTGCGGGTTTCTGCCCCGGCTCCGGCGTGGCGGCCAGAGCGGCGCAGACCACGGAGGACGCGCCCGCCGTGAGCAGCACGCGGCTGCATTCCGAGAGCGTTGCGCCCGTGGTCAGAATATCATCGATCAGCAGGACGCTGCGTCCTGCAAAGCGTTCGGGAGAAACGGCGCGGTAAGCGCCGAGCACATTGGCGCGCCGCGCGGCGGCGTCCCGCTGGGACGACTGCGCGGGATTGTGGCGAATTTTCTGCAGCGTCTGCGTGCAGGGAAGCTCCAGCTCCTTCGCCACGGCGTGCGCCAGCAGCTCCGTCTGGTCATAGCCGCGGGGCGGCGGCGCTTCGCGCTGACCGGTACCCAGGACAGGACCTCGAACGGAGCGGTCCGGAGCAGGGGCGCGAGCATGCGGCCGAAGGATGCGGCATACTGCGACTGCCCGGAGAATTTGAAGCGGCGGAGCGATTCCGCCACAACGCCCTCATAGGGATACACGGCATAGCACTCCGTGTAGAACTGCCCGCGCCGCAGCGGGGCGGGGATCGGCTCGAGCTCGTGCGCGCAGCGGGCGCAGACGTCGTGCTCCTCCGGCCGCAGCAGGCGGCGGCAGAACACGCACTTCGGCGGGTACAGCAGGTCGAGCAGCTGAGAGAACAGCGCCCTCATGCTTCGCCCTGCAGCCGGAAGCGCAGACCGCTGTAGCGCTTGTTGCGGCGGTTGTTCTGCGTCATCTGGGCGATGAGCTCCTCGTTGCCGACGAGGAGGAGCAGCTCCCGCGCACGGGTGATGGCCGTGTAGAGCACGCCGCGCGTCAGCAGCATCGGCGCGCCGCCGCCAATGGCGAAGATCACGGCGCGGTATTCGCTGCCCTGACTCTTGTGCGCGGTGATGGCGTAGGCCAGCTCCAGCTCCGAGAGCATCTCGGGCTCATAGACGACCTCGCGGTCGTCAAAGAGGACGTGGATCTGGTCCTCCTTCGGGTCGATGGAGACGATCGTGCCGATGTCGCCGTTGAACACGCCCGTGCCGGACGAGCCGTTGGCGCGCTTCCACGGCAGATCGTAGTGATTGCGGATCTGCATGACGCGGTCGCCCTCGCGGAAGCACGAGCCGCCGCTGAGCTTTTCGTGTCTGCCGGGCTGCGGCGGGTTCAGCGCCGCCTGCAGGGCGCGGTTCAGATTGGCCGTCCCCGTCTCGCCCTTTGCGGGTGGGGCTGATGACCTGAATTTCCCCGGCGGGGATATGCATATTCTGCGGCAGACGGCGCGCGCAGAGCTCACAGACGGTCTGCACGAGCTGCGCGGGCGCGCGGCGGCGCAGGAAGAAGCAGTCGCGGTCCTTTGCGGTCAGAACGGGCAGCTCGCCGCGGTTGACGGCGTGGGCGTTCATGACGATGAGGCTCTGCCGGGCCTGCCGGAAAATTTCCGTCAGGCAGACGGACGGGACGATGCCGCTGCGGATGAGGTCGGAAAACAGGTTGCCCGCGCCGACGCTCGGCAGCTGGTCCGGGTCGCCGACGAGCACAAGGCAGGCCTCCTGCGGCAGCGCCTCGAGCAGACTGTGCATGAGCAGCACGTCGACCATGGACATCTCGTCCACGATGACGGCGTCGCATTCCAGCGGCTCGTCCTCATTGCGGGCGAAGAACATCTCGCCGTTTTCTGGCGAGACCTGCGCCCTCGAGCAGGCGATGGACGGTCGCGGCGTCGCGGCCGGTCAGCTCGGACAGACGCTTGGCGGCGCGCCCGGTCGGCGCGGCCAGCAGCGTTTTGCGGCCGAGCTTGGAAAACAGGGTGAGAATGCCGGACAGCACCGTCGTTTTGCCGGTGCCGGGGCCGCCCGTCAGGATCATGATGCGGCGCTCGGCCGCCATGCGGATGGCATCGCGCTGGCGTTCGGCATAGGTGATGCCCGCAATGGCCTCGATGCCTTGCAGCACGCGCTCCGCATCGGGCAGCGGCGCGGGCGGATACTGGGCCATGGCACGGATGCGGGCGGCAATGGCCGTCTCCGCCTCGTAATATTCCGGCAGGTAAACGGCTGCGATCCCGGCAATGGTGCTGTGCTCCACGCGGCCCAGCTCCGTCAGACGGTCGACGGCCGCGATCACGGGCTCCCGCCTCGAGGCTCAGCAGCTGGGACGTTGCCGCAACGAGCTTGTCCTGCGGGAGAAAGGTATGTCCGTTTGTGAGATTGTGGCGCAGCTCAAAAATAACGCCCGCTTCGACGCGGCGGGCGTCGTCGCCGTCAAAGCCGAGCTCCAGCGCAAGCGATCGGCTGCGCCGAAGCCTGCGCCGAACTGCGGCTGCGCCAGCAGATAGGGGTCCTCCTGCACGCGCCCGAGCGACTGCGCACCGTAGACGCGGTACAGCCGCACGGCGACCTGCGCCGGGATGCGGTAGCCCGCAAGAAACTCGATGAGCCGCCGAACGGCAACCTGCTGCCGGAACGAGGCGCCGATCTCCAGCGCCTTTTTGCGCGAGATGCCGTCGATCTCCGTCAGCCGCTCCGGCGCGGCCTCGAGAATTTTCAGACTGTCCGTGCCGAAGGCAGCGACGATCTTTTCGGCCGTTTTCGGCCCGACGCCCCGCACGGCGCGGGAGGAGAGATAGGCGCGGATCTCCGCCGTGGAGTCCGGCAGCAGCCGCTCGAGAAACTCCGCCTCGAGCTGGCGGCCGTAGGTGGCGTGCGCCGTCCATTTTCCGGTGACGATGAGCCGCTCTCCGGCGGCCGGGGCGGGGATCGTCCCGACGACCGTGATCAGGCCGCCGTCGTCGCTGTCCAGCTTGACGACGGCATAGCCGTTTTCCGGATTTTCAAAGACCACAGCGGCGATCGTCCCGCTGACCAGCTCCTGCTCCAAGTGCCAGTTCTCCCATTCTGCCGGGGCGGCCGGGCTCAGGCCTCAAAGGCCCCAGCCGCTCCAGATATTCTGCCGCCTGCCCGGCGGCGCAAAGCTGCTCGCCCGCCGCATCCCGCAGCAGGCGCGCGGCGGCCTCCCCTGCCCCCTCCGGGGTCAGGCCGCGGTCGATCCAGATAATTTGTGCGCGCAGGCCGCGATGCTCGCGCATCCAGCGGCAGCCACGGATCTGCCGCTCCACCTCGGCCGCGCCGCCCTGCAGCGGCGCAACGAGCACGGCATCCTCGCGCGGCAGCGGAAGCAGCATGGCCTCCGCCACGGACCAGAGCAGGAGCAGCAGCCCGCAGGCCGCAAGCCCCGCCGTCAGGATCGTCAGCGCCATACCATCACCTCATGCCAGACTATGCAGGCTGCGGGCGATGGGTTCCTATCTAGGGCAGCACCGCACAATCCGGCGAAGGCCGAAGATGCAGCTGTGCGATGATGCTCTCACATATTTTACAGCAGAAACGGGAAAGACGCAAGCGGGAAATCCCGTCAGGCCCCCAGCACGAAGAAATTTAGGATGATGCACACGCAGCTCAGGACCAGAAAAATGATCCAGCCGGGCGTGCGGAAAAACAGCCGCCGCCATTTCGGGTCGATGGGGTCGCGCTCCCGCCGCGCGGCGAGCTTTTTCCGGAAGACGAGCGCCAGCACAAGGCAGACGGCCAGCGGCAGAAGAAACAGCACGCCGCGGATCGCCAGCCAGTACCATGTGCCGCTCAGCGGCCGCAGCAGGGCGTCCAGCCCGAGGGCCAGAACGGCGTTGTTCAGGATATGCAGGCTCATGGACCAGAGTATGGAGTATTCCACGGCGACATAGCCCGCCAGCAGGCCGAAGCCGAAGGCAAACGGCGTCTGCGTCAGGTTCTGGTGCACAAGGCCGAACAGCAGCGCCGAGCAGAAAATGGCAAAGCGCTTGCCATAGGGCTGCAGGCTGCGCAGCACGGCCCCGCGGAACAGCAGTTCTTCCGTGACAGGGGCGGCCACCGCGGTATAGAGCGCGAGCGATACGGTCGTCTCCGCCGTGCCGGACACGACCTTGCTTTTGGTGCGGAAAAATTCCATGGCCGGGGAGAGCAGGCTCTGCAGCAGACCGGCCGCGCCCTGCAGCGCCAACAGGCAGAGGACCCAGAGCAGGACCTCGCCCGCGCGCGGCCTTCCTGAGCGGGCGAACATCACGTTCTGCCAGAACGGCCTGCGCTTCAGATGAGCACCAGGCCGACGGTACCGCAGGCGGCCGCAAGGCGGCCGGCCCCGGTGAGCCATGCAGGAATGTCCAATTGCAGGAAAGACAGGAGCACGACCCCGGTCGAGCTGAGCTGGCTGAACACGGCCAGCCAGATGAGAAGCATCAGGCACACGCGGTTCATGCGGCTGCGGGCGATGGCCCGCCTGCCAAGCTCCTGCCGCCATGCCAGCTTTTCCAGCCGGACGGACCCGACGTCCAGAGCGGCGAGCTTGTCTGGTTCGGGAATTCCTGCGTCATGTCTTGTCCTCCGTTCGGGACAGCACGGCTTCGGCGCAGCGCATGCCGTCTACGGCAGCAGAGAGGATGCCGCCGGCGTAGCCCGCACCCTCGCCGCAGGGATACAGGCCCCGGAGCTCGCTCTGGCAGTCCTCGCCGCGCACGATGCGCACGGGGGAGGAGCTGCGCGTCTCCGGCGCGGTCAGCAGGGCGTCCGGCGCGTCAAAGCCGGGCAGCAGACCGGCAAGACGGGGCATGGCCTGCTCCAGTGTGTCGGTCAGCTTTTTCGGCAGCGCATCGTGCAGGTCGCACACGCACGCCGGGACGGTAGGTCGGATGGACGCCGCCCTCAGCAGCGGAGGGGCGGTGCGCCAGAAAATCGCCGAGCAGCTGCGCAGGCGCGTGATAGTCCGCGCCGCCGAGGCGGAAGCAGGTCTGCTCGATCTGCTCCTGCCAGAGCATGCCGCCGAGCGGGCCGGGCTCCGGGAAGTCCTCCGGCACGGAGGCCAGCAGGGCAGAGTTGGCCTTTTTCGCCGCCGCGCGCGGCATAGCTCATGCCGTTCGTGACGACGCCGCCGGGCTGCGAGGCCGCAGCGACCACATGGCCGCCCGGACACATGCAGAATGTATAGGCCGCGCCGCCGTCCGGAAGGTGCACGGCGAGCTTATAGTCGGCCGGGGGCAGCTCGCCGCGCGGCTTGCCGTACTGCGCGCGGTCGATGACGGCCTGCGGATGCTCGATGCGCACGCCCATGGCAAACGGCTTCGGCTGCATGGGGATCCCGGCTGCGTGGAGCCAGTTCGGAACGTATCGCGGGCGCTGTGGCCGATGGCGAGAATGACGTCCCGGCATGCAAACGACCGCTCCGCTCCGTCCTCAATCCAGCGGACACCCGTTATGCGGCCATCCTGCGTCTCAAGTCCCGTCAGGCGCGCACCGAAGCGGACTTCGCCGCCGAGGCGCAGCACCTCTTCCCGCAGGTTCTGAATGACGTGGAACAGCACATCTGTCCCGACGTGCGGTTTGGCGTCGTAGAGGATTTCCTCCTGCGCACCGAAGCGTACAAACTGCTGAAGCACCCAGCGGCCGCGCTCGTTCTTCGTGCCGGTGTTGAGCTTGCCGTCGGAAAACGCACCTGCGCCGCCCTCGCCGAACTGGACGTTGCTCTCGGGGTCCAGCGGGCCGCCGCCCCAGAAGCGCTCAACCTTTTCCCGGCGCAGCGGCGCGGGATCGCCGCGCTCGAGCACAAGGGGCTGCAGTCCCGCCTTCGCCAGTACGAGGGCGGCGAACATGCCTGCCGGGCCGAAGCCGACGATCACGGGGCGCTCCGCTGCGTTGCAGCGGGGAATGCGGTAGACATAGGGCGCCTCCCGCGTGATCTTTGCGCTGCGGCAGCGGCGCAGCACGGCTCCCCACCGCTGCGGAGCGTGACGTCCACGGTGTAGACCCAGCGGAGGTCCGGCTTTTGCGGGCGTCAAGGGAGCGGCGGAAAATGTGCAGCGCAGCGATGTCCTGCGGCGGACATGCAGGGCCCTGCGCCGCATGATAATACAGCTCGGAGACATCGTGCGTCTCCGGCAGGATCAGGTCACGAATGCGAAGCATGGCGTTCCTCCCGGTAAGCGCTGCCCGGCCAGACGGCCGGAGGACCAGGCCCACTGCAGATTATAGCCGCCGCAGTCGCCGTCGATGTCCAGCACCTCGCCCGCGGCACCTCCGGGGCAGAGGCGGCGCGTCTGCGCGGAAAATTCGTCCGTGCGGATGCCGCCCGCCGTCACCTGCGGCGTCAAAGCCCATCGGGCCGAGCACGGGCAGAGCAAAGGTCTTGACGGTCCGGCAGATCTCCGGCAGCCTGTCCGCCGGGAGCGAGCCGCACGGCGCTTCGAGTGAGAGACCGCAGCGGCGCAGCACCGTCCGCCCGGAGGCGGTTGTGGAGCATACCGGTCAGCAGATCCTCCAGCGCAAGCTGCGGCAGGGGCCGCCTGCCGCGCCTGCAGGAGCTGCGTCAGCTCCGGCGGGGACGTCCGGCAGCAGGTCGAGCAGCAGGGAGCCCGCCCTGCGCGGCCGCGCGGGACAGCTCGAAGATCACGGGGCCGCTCACGCCGTAGTCCGTGAACTGCAGCTCGCCTGCGCGCTCCGTTCGGCCGCCGTCCGTCTTGAGCACGGCGCGCACCTCGCAGCGCACGCCCTTGAGCGAGCGCACCCACGTCGGCTCCGTGCGCAGCTGCACAAGGGAGGGCTGCAGCTTCGTCCGGCTGTGGCCGAGGGCCGTCAGCAGGCGGTAGCCGAGGTCCGTTCCGCCCAGCTTGCCGCCCGCCGCGCCGCCTGCGCAGACGATAACGCGGTCAAACAGGCAGCTTTCGTCCCCGAGGCGGACGGAAAAGCCGCCCTTCGTGCGGCGCAGCTCCGTGATCTCGCAGCCCGCGTGCAGCGTGACGTTCTGCCGCCCGGCCAGCGTCAGCCGCAGAACATCGGCCACGCTGTTGGCGCTGTCGCTTGCGGGATAGACGCGGCCGCCCGGCTCCGTTACGGTCAGAAGGCCCATGGAGCGGAACCACGCCAGCGTCTGCTCCACGCCGAAGGCTTCCAGCGCGGGCAGACAGAACTGCGGCGCCGTGCCGTGGTAGTGCGACAGGGCCATGTCCCGGTTTGTGAGATTGCAGCGGTTTCCGGTCGCCAGCAGCTTGCGCGCGACGCGCGCCTGCCGTTCGGCGAGATGGACGTCGCTGTGCGGGTCCTCAGGCGGTCAGCGCCGCCGTCAGGCCGGACGCGCCGCCGCCGATCACCAGTACTTTCATGCTCGTTCCTCCCTGTTTTCTATGTTCATTATATGCCATATGCCCCCGCATGACAAGTGTATTCTTGACAGATGGGCGCGAAAAAGGTATGATGTTGTCATTGCTGGCGGCAAGACCGCCGCAGGCCAATTGAGGTAATATTCATGAAGAAACGTTGATCGCGCTGCTGCTTGCCGCCGTTCTGCCCATCGTTCTGGGCAGGCTGCGGCAGCGAGGATATGCCGGAGCTTTCGCTCGACAGCATCACCGCTCCGGTCGCGGCCCGCAATGAAATGGAGGTCCGCACGGCACTCGGCAATTACACCGGCATCTCGGAGGCTGCGCCGGATTCCGCGGACGGCGAAATGGCCACAGTGCAGTTTGCGGGCGATGCAAGCGCCACGACGGCCCTGCACGACGGCTATATCTATGTGCTGAGCAACAGCGAGCTGCGCATCCTGCGCGCGGCCGGCCAGCCACGGCACGACGCAGCTCAATACGCTGGACATCTCCTCCGGCCAGAGCACGGGCGATTCCTATGAATTTGCCAGCGCCCTGCTCGTGGAAGGCGACCGCCTCGCCGTTGTGACGACGGCCTCGGCGCTCGAGAGCGACCTGAGCGGCAGCGAGGTGTGCCATCTGCGGCTATATGACATCTCGGGAGCCGTCGACGCCGACTCTGCTGCGCACGTTCTCGCAGGACGGCTTTTACGAGGGCATCGGCACGGCAAACGGCCTGCTGTTCCTCGTTCCTCGGGCACGGCGGACCTCGACGAGGCGAGCGGGAGCGCAGCCTCCATGCCGCAGATCGGCGACAATGCCGAAAGCGAGGCCGTGCCCGCTGCGCAGTTCTATCTTTCCTCCGCGCTCGATGCGCCGACGTTCAGCATCGTGTCCGCCATTTCGCTGGCCGATGCGCAGCGCAGCGGCGTGCGCGCCTTTACGGGGACGATCGACCATGTCTGTGTTTCGAGCAGGGCGTGTATCTTGCTCGCAGCATCCGCATGGAGTCGCACGGCGACGCCTATAAAAAGGACCACTATTCCGTCACGAACCACGCCATCAACGCCGCAACGGAGCTGCTGCGCCTGACGCCGGATGCCGACCTCACGCTGCAGGCCACAAAGCCGCTGGCGGGCGAGGTCGCGGCCTGGGAGCTCAACGCGCAGGCAAACGCACTGTATGTCGTGAGCTCGCTGTCCTCGTCGCAGTATCAGCTCTTTGAGGACAAGACCTACGGCTGGACGGAAACCTCGATCAGAGCCGCCAGAATGGCAGTGCAGCGCTGAACGTGCTGGACCTCTCCCTGCAGCAGATCGCGGACGGCAGCGATCTGCTGCCGGATGCCTCTGCTCAGCGCGGCGCGCTTCAGCGAAATTACTGCCTGCTCGCGATGTTCGATGCGGACACACCGCTTGCGGCCATCGACCTCTCCAACCCGACGAAGCCCGCCTTGGCGGAGGTCTCCGGCCTGAGCGAACTGTTCAATCGAAGGCATGCTGATGGATCTGAGCGGCGCGAACGGCGCGAACGGTAGAGCTGCCATCTCCACCATGGCGATGGGCGGCGGGAGCGTCTCGGCCACGGGTCTTGTGAAGGAGCTGGCCTGCGGAAGCGGCGCGGTCTACGCCGCCGTGTCGCAGGATGCCGCGTGGGCGCTCGTGTGCTATGACCATCCCACCTGTTCCGGCTGGGCGACGCGATCACCGAGGTCTCGCGCCCGGAGATCAGCGTGCATCGGAACGTCCTTCTTCTTTGAGGGCGATTATCTGTATGCCTGCGCGCCGGACGAGGTCAGCGCTGTTTCGCTGACGAGCGGAAGCGTGGACGCGCTGCTGTCATTCGCCGTGGGCTGAGAAGGGAGCAAATCGTATGGAAGAGCTTGTCAAGCGTATCAATGAGCTTGCCCGGAAGGCAAAGACGACCGGCCTGACGCCGGAGGAAACGGCGGAGCGCGACCTGCTGCGCCAGCAGTATATCGCAGCCGTTCGCCGCAACCTGACGGCGCAGCTGGAAAGCACCTATATTGTGGAGCCGGACGGCACGAAGCATAAGTTAGGCCGCCGCGAAACGGAAGAAACGGAACAATAAAACTGTGCCGAGAGGGCCTGAACGGTTCCTCCGGCACTATTTCTATCAGGGGCGGGGAAGACCGGACGGTCGTCCCGCAGGTCCACGCGCACGCGCCCGGCACGCGCCCGCCGAGCAGCAGGGCCGCCAGCGGGGCCCATCTCGGGCGGACAAGGCGGCGGATCTCGCGCGCGCCGCCCCGGCCGTCCCGGCTGCGCAGGGGCAAGGTTGCGGGGCGAGGCCGTCCGGCAGCGCCAGCCGGACGTGCAGGCGTTCTGCGCGCTGCTGCAGGGCTGTGAGCTGCTGCTGTGCGATCTGGCGCCGCTGTACCAGCGGCTGAAAACGCGCTACGCAATCGATGCGCCCGAGAAACCCGGCGAAAAATGCTCCCGCAGGCTGCGCAAAGCTCCGTCCTCCGCCTGCGCGCCGAAGCCGAGGCCCCCGCCGGTGCGCGCGCCGAGGTTCGAGGTCATCACGAGCATCGTGTTGCGGAAGTCGATGCGCCGCCCGCCGGAATCCGTCAGGAAACCGTCCTCCATGACCTGCAGCAGCAGGCCACAGACGTCCGGGTGCGCCTTTTCCAGCTCGTCGAACAGCACAAGACTGTAGAGGCCTGCGGCGCACACGTTCGGACAGCTCGCCGCCCTCGTCGTGGCCGATGTAGCCTGGCGGCGCGCCGATAAGGCGCGAGACCGTGAATTTTTCCATATATTCCGACATGTCCACGCGGATCATCGCGTCTTCACTGCCGTAAACGGCTTCGGCCAGCGCCTTGCACAGCTCCGTCTTGCCGACGCCCGTCGGCCCGAGGAACAGCATGGCCGCCGCAGGGCGCTTCTGCTCGGCAAGGCCGCTGCGCCCGCCGCACGGCCTCTGCCGCGGCATGGACGGCCCTCCTCCTGCCCGATGACGCGGGCGGAGAGCGTCTGCTCCAGCGTGCGCAGGCGCTGCCGCTCGTCCGGGGAGATCGTCCCGACGGGAATGCCCGTGCGGCTCGAAACGGCTGCGGCGATGTCCTGCACGGAGACCGTCCGGCCGGCTGGCCGCGCCGCCGCAGACGCATCGCGCAGGCGGCGGCCCGCTCAGTATTTTTCCGGCGCGCACGGCGGCCTGCAGGGCCTGCTCCTCCTCCGGCGTGCGGCTGCCGAGCTGGCGCATGCGCGCACAGGCCGCGCCCTCGTCGAGCAGGTCCACGGCCTTGTCGGGCAGAAATTTATCCGTCAGATAACGGCAACGACAACCCACGGCGGCGGAAACGGCTTCCTGCGGATGGAGACATGGTGGTGCGCCTCCAGACCGGGGCACAGCCCGGCCAGGATCTCGCGTGTCTCCTCCGGCGTCGGCTCGCGCACCTGCACCGTGCGGAAGCGCCGCCCAGCGCGGCGTCCTTTCGATGCTGCTGCGGTAGTTCGCGCAGCGTCAG
>VOFB01003970.1_pt1 | contig 15010 bp, 20 predicted proteins | sample 5384141 | NCBI WGS metagenome assembly VOFB01 (sample SAMN12384721, study PRJNA508395) | human gut metagenome | isolation source: healthy gut A | host: Homo sapiens | reverse complement strand
GGGTGAAAATACAAGCTGCAGCTTGACCACCGGCGGTGTAGATTTAATCTATACCGCAAGCTGGAGTAATTTCGGACAGCTGGCACAGAGCGGTGCATTTTTACCGCTGGATGATTTGCTGGATCAGGTATCTCCTGATTATAAAGCTCAGATCGACCCCGCAGCGCTGGAGGGCTGTCGTGTAAACGGAAAGATCATGACCATTCCATGCCTTTGGAAGCAGTACACACCGGAGGAATTGAGTACCGCGAAGATCTGAGAGAAAAATATGATCTTCCAGTGCCGGATTCCATCGAAAATCTGGAAGCATACTTAAAGGGCATTCAGGAAAAGGATCCCAGCCAGGGACTGCTTGCGCAGAATCCCCAGGGTATTTTAGCATATGAGGATGATCCGGTTGTGGGAATCGAGAGCGGATATGGTCAGCGTGTGAAAATGGCAGACCCGACGAAAGTTGAGGATTACTGGTTCTCTGACGAGTTCGTAGAGGATATGAAGCTGTTGAAGGATTGGGGCGGATAAGGGCTACTGGTCCAGAAGTATTCTTTCCAACACAACAGATGCAGGCGAACAGTACGATAACGGTCAGTGTGTAGCCTTAGTTTTCGGTATGAACCCGAACAAATACGCAACCCGTGTAGAAACATGGAAAGCAGATCACCCGGATTGGAAAACCGCATATTTTACATTTGGTGAAGCTGCTGGTAAGGTATGGTCCACAACCCCTACTGCAGATGCAACTGCAATTACCAAAGACTGCAAAAATCCGGAAAGAGCGATGAAGGTTCTCGAGCTTCTGGCAACCGATAAGGATTTGAACCTGCTGACTCAGTATGGCATCGAGGGCGAGGATTATGAGGTAACCTCGGATGGCCTGTATCAGTCTGAACTCTGACTTCGGTTATGAAGGCAAATGCATGGTCCTTAAATCCGGAGTACAAGCTGCCCAACGGCGAAGGCGGAAAGAGTCTTGCAGGAGATGTTTGACAATTATGGAAAGATTTGTGAAGAAAAAAGGTATGCCGAGTGTAGATCCTTATAGCGGTTTTCTGAGGATTACAGCGCATATTCTGCAGAAAAGGCAGCAATCGATGATGTAGTAAGCGAATATCTGCTTCCTCTGCAGAACGGTCTGGTAGACGACGTGGATGCAGCTGTTGAAACCTTCCGGGAGAAAGTAAAGGCAGCAGGGCTGGACAGCGCAAGAGAAGGCTGGGCAGCACAGTGGCAGACATACTGTGAAGAAACAGGACTGAAGTAAACCGTTACGATACCAGATGCCTGAGGGAGCGTTTGTCAGGCGTGTCCTGTAGAAGATAAAAAAGAAGAAACCCGTGGCGATTCCTGAGGTTTGATGTCAGGATGCCGCGGGTTTTTTTGAATAATGAGTTGTAAGAAAGTCTTTTCTATGACCTATTTTATTCAGATCAATTTTATTAAAAAATGATTTGAATAAAATGTTTTAAATAAAAGAGGAGAGAAGATGCTTTATTGCTTACGTTAGATTCTCTTTACGAATAAAAATGTTATACTGTATTGACGCACAAAACCAGGCGACGCCGACGGTGTCATTTGGTTTTGGAAAACAAACACAAAAGGAAAAGGGGAAAACGCCATGAAAACAACCGTTGCAATTGTCGGCCTTGGAAGCCGCGGAAGAGTAACTTATGCGCCGATTGCCAAACAATATCCGGATTTAATGGAGATTACAGCACTGGCGGACATCAATCCTGCCTGTGTAGAGGAAGCTGCAAAAGAGTACAACGTACCGAAGGAGCGCTGCTTTACGAGTGCGGAAGAACTTCTGGCGCAGCCGAAGCTGGCAGATGCGATTTTTATCTGCACACAGGATCAGGATCATGTCCGGGAAGCGCTGCTGGCGCTGGAAAAAGGCTACCATATCCTGATGGAGAAGCCGATTTCCCCCAGTGCAGAGGACTGTAACAAGCTGCTGGAAGCGTCCCGCAAGTACGACAGAAAAATCGTAGTCTGTCATGTGCTATACGCCCTTTTCTCGAAGATCAAAGAGATTTTCTGGGGAACCATCGGCGACGTCGTAACGATTCAGGCCATCGAGAACGTCGGCTACTGGCATCAGGCCCACAGCTTCGTGCGCGGCAACTGGAGAAACAGCAATACGGCCAGCCCCATGTGTCTGCAGAAGACCTGTCACGATTTCGACCTGTATTTGTGGTTGGCGGACAAGACTGCCAAAGCGGTGTCCTCGATGGGAGATACTTATTTCTTCAAGGAAGCTTGTGCACCGGAGGGTGTTTGCGCTTCAGCGCATGGTCGGCTGTAGGCAAAAGGAAACTGTCCGTTTGATGCGGAAAAATTTATATCACCAACAAGCGTACCGGCATCGCACAGGGCAACACCGAATGGCCGGTTGACGTTCTCGGCAATTCATCCGACAGAGGAAAGCATCTATGAAGCGATCAAGACAGGACCTTACGGACGCTGTGTATTCCATTGCGACAACAACGTTGTAGATCATCAGATCACGAATATTGAAAACACCGACGGCAGCAACATCAGCTTTTCCATGAGCGGATTTACGAGTGACGGCGCTTCCCGTTACTGTAAGATCATGGGAACAAAAAAGGCGATATCACAGCGGATATGACAAAAAATATTATCGAAATCGGACTGTTTGGACAGCCGAGAGAGGTGATTGATGTGACGAAGCTTGCGACGGATTTCAGCGGACATGGCGGCGGTGACGTCAGAATGGTTCTGGAATTTTTGGAAATGATCACGACCGGCAAGGAACCGCAGGGTATCACCTCGCTGGAGCAGTCGATCAACAGCCATCTGGTTGCGTTCGCTGCGGAAGAATCCAGATTAAACCATGGCGCGCCGGTGGAGATCGGGTAAACGAAAATATAAAAAGAATATAAAACTCCCCATATCCGCCACTGCTGACAGGCCACGCAAAATGTGGATACCTGTTCAGACAGTGGTTTGGATATGGGGAGTTCGCACTCATAAAAATGTAATCTTATCATTATAATTCGCTCATAAAATGTATTTTTAGAAAAAATACGCTCATAAAAGTGTAAAATGGTGTATACTATAAAATAAAAACAGATACGGTCGGAGGTACACCTTATGAGTTATTTGATTCGAAAAACAGATACTTTTTTAAGAAACTGGAAGAAAAATCCTGATCGGTATCCTTTAATTATAAAAGGAGCAAGGCAGGTCGGAAAAACCGAAACGATTCGAAAGTTTGCAAAAGAAAATTATAAAAATTTAGTTGAAATAAACTTTATTACAGAACCGGCTTATAAAACAATCATTGACGAGGGCTTTTCGGCAGATAATATTTTGAAACTGATCAGCAGAATCGATCCTTCCAAACATTTCGATACAGGTGAAACTTTACTCTTTTTGATGAAATCAGGACTTTCCGGAAATTGCTACGTCTCAAATTCTTCAAAGAAAACGGCAAATATGACGTTATATGTTCCGGCTCCCTGCTTGGTGTGCAATATCATCGAATTGCCAGCATCAGCGTCGGTTATAAAACCGATTATCAGATGTATTCTATGGATTTTGAAGAGTTTCTATGGGCAAAGGATATCAGGAACAGGTTATATCCGATATGCTTGAGCACATGCTTTCCGGCACACCATTTTCAGCATCGGAACAAAAACACTTTTTCAAATCTTTTTCTGGAATATTGCATTTTGGGTGGCATGCCTGCGATTGTTTCCAATTACATTGCAAAAGGAACATTCGAAGGTTCCCTGCAATTACAGAGACAGCTTTTGACAGATTACGAAAACGATATTATAAAATATGCAGAAGGATTGGATAAAGCGAAAATTCTGAGCGTTTACCGCTCCATTCCGGCGCAGCTGGCGAAAGAAAATAAAAAGTTCCAATACTCCAGGATCGTAAAAGGAGCCCGTTCAAAAGATTACATGGGCTGTGTAGAATGGTTGAAAGATGCCGGTTTGATCACTTTATGCGATTGTCTGCAATTTCCGGAACTTCCTCTGAGAGGAAATGTCTGTGAAAACAAATATAAAGTATATATTTCGGATACCGGCTTACTGGTAGCAAGTCTGGATGATGAGGCACAGGTAGATCTGAGGGAAAATAAAAATCTGGGTGTCTATAAAGGAGCACTTTATGAAAATTTTGCAGCGGAAGCATTTATAAAGCAGGGATATGGGCTATACTATTACTCGAAAGAAAATTCTACATTGGAAGAGGATTTTTTTTTTATCCGTAGCTCTCAATGAACTGATTCCGGTAGAAGTAAAATCAAATACCAATCGTTCAAAATCGATGGCACAACTGATAAAAAGCGATACTTATCCCGATATCAGACATGGAATAAAATTTACAACTGGAAATATTGGGATCAGCGATGATATCATTACATTTCCATATTTTTGTACATTTCTGTTAAAACGATACATGGAGATGCAAAAAATTTTCAAATAAAGAACTTTGTTGTTTTGAATAAAACTCCCCATATCCGCCGCTGCTGACAGGCCACGCAAAATGTGGATACCTGTTCAGACAGTGGTTTGGATATGGGGATAATTTTTTGTCAAATCATATCAATAGATACGGTTGTCATATGCCGAAATGTTCTGCATGGCACCAGGATTGCGTTGCAGCAGAGCTGTTCTTGGCGGCTTCACACATCGAATTCGTCATCCATCGCATCGAAGAACACGATGCCGATGATGCCTCGTCCGGTGTGTGCACCGATGGCGCAGCCGATGGTAGATTCTACCAGCTCCTTTGGAGAAATGACCTGCAGCAGAAGGTCTTTGGTATACTGCAGGGAATCGGGATCTTCCCCGTGGCAGATGCCCATGATCTGACGGGACGGGTCTGCAATGTTTTCCTGTACATATTCGATCAGGGCTTTTAGGGATTTTTTGCGGCCGCGGATGGTTTTTAATACCTGCAGGCTGCCGTCCTTGTCAACGATCAGAACAGGCTTCATATCCAGCAGCTCTCCTGCAGTTCCTTTCCATTTGGAAAGGCGGCCTCCCTTGATCAGATAACGGAGTGTGCTGACAGTAAAAACATGCCGGATATGGTTGACATAAAAATCAGCGGCGCGCAGCAGCTTTTCCTTGTCTGCACCGGCCTCCCGTAAAAGCAGCAGCTTGTATACGATCAGGCCAAAGCCGATGGCAGCGGATTTGGAATCCACGATGGTCAGATCGAAATCCGGATAGTCCTCAAGGATATTCTGCTTTGCGATGTTAGCGGCATTAAAGGTGCCTGCGATTCCGGTGGAAAAGCATAGATAGATCACGCTGTCGTTATGTTCTGCATAGGGGCGGAACGCTTCCTCAAACATAGCGGGATTGATGTGATAGGTTTTGATATCGCGGCTGACGTCATCCATAATTTCATAAAATTCTTTCGTGTGGATGGTCGCACCGTCTAAATAATCTACCCCGTCGATAACAACAGGAGTCGGAATAACGTGCAGATTAAAACGCTCTACAATATACTGAGGCATATCGGAGGCGGAATCTGTAATAATTTTCAGCATGGGTTCCTCCATCGGTTTTTTTTTTATACCTGACTCATCTGGTTGAGCAGGCTGATCTTCATATCATATAATTTCTGGGAAAGATCGACATAAACGCCGTGGGGGGTTGACCAGACGGCGGGTTTCTTCCCAGAGAGTTTCCAGTTCTTTCTGGCAGTAATCGCGGATGTCCATGACCTTCGGAGAATGGTAAATACAGTTACCGTGGTTGAAGACATGAACCATCAGCTCACGCAGTTCATAAGTACCGGGCAACAGCTTCGTCTTTTTCCAGGGTTCATTGGGGTCAAAGAGGACAAGGGGGTCGTTTTCATCGTAGGTTTCGTCGACAAGGCAGATCAGGTCGGCCTTGATCTTTCCGGTATCTTTTTCATAAATCCGGTATATTTTCTTGTTGCCCGGGTTCGTGATTTTTTCGGAATTCTCAGAAAGTTTGATCTTGGGGATAAATTCACCGCTCTGTGCATCCTGGATCGCAGCGAGTTTATAAACGCCGCCGAAGGACGGCCAGTCTTTGCTGGTGATCAGATGAGTGCCGACGCCCCAGGACGTAATTTTACAGCCTTGTACCTTCAAACTGTCGATCAGGTATTCGTCAAGATCGTTGGAAGCGGAAATCACAGCGTCCGGAAAGCCGGCTTCATCGAGCATCTTCCGGGCTTTTTTGGACAGATAGGCGAGGTCGCCGCTGTCTAAGCGGATGCCATAAAAGGTGAGGGGAATACCTGCCTCACGCATCTCGGTGAACACGCGGATCGCATTCGGAACGCCGGATTTTAAGGTGTCGTAGGTATCGACTAACAGGATGCAGGCGGAAGGATACATATCGGCATAGGTTTTAAATGCAGTGTACTCATCCGGAAAGCTCATGATCCAGCTGTGGGCGTGTGTGCCTTTGACAGGAACGTCAAAAAGCTGTCCTGCGAGAACATTGCTCGTGCCGACACAGCCGCCGATCATGGCAGCCCTTGCACCGAGGGTTCCGGCATCCGGACCCTGTGCGCGGCGCAGACCGAATTCCATAATTCCGTCTCCACGGGCTGCGAAGCAGACCCGGGAAGTCTTTGTCGCGATCAGGCTCTGATGATTGATGATATTTAAAATGGCGGTTTCGACAAGCTGTGCTTCCATGATCGGCGCGATAACCTTAATCATAGGTTCTCTGGGAAACATGATGCGCCTTCCGGGATCGCGTAAATATCACCGGAAAAATGGAAGTCACGCAGATAGTCCAGGAAATCTTCCCCGAAGATGCCAAGGCTGCGCAGATAAGCGATATCGTCGTCTTCAAAATGTAGATTGTTGATATAATCGATTACCTGCTCTAGGCCTGCACAGATGGAATAACCGGAATCCATCGGATTATTGCGGTAAAATGCGTCAAAGATAACGGTTTCGTTACGATCCTTGTTGCGAAAATATCCCTGCATCATGGTCAGCTCATATAGGTCGGTCATGAGGGTAAGATTCTGTTTTCCCATGTTTTCTCATTTCTGCGCACGCTTTTTGCGTATGTCGAGTTTGTGTCAAGTGCGCGCAGACACAAATCTCGCGATTGAAAAATGTTATTTTTCAATCATTTCTCCATTTCAGAGCAGCTGGTGTGAAAAAAGTATTGTGCCTCTTTTCCGGCTGCCCTCAGGTTTACTGGGAACGGGCAAAACAGCAGACCGCCCCGGTTTTGTGATTGTGAATGATCTGAATCATTTTAACATACTCTCAGTTTGAGGGCAACGGATAGAGAAAAATTTACAGCCATCGGAACGTCTTTTGGGATCGTTCCGGTGGCTGTTGATTCATGACAATAGAATGCTCGCAGGCGTGCATTCTATTGTTATTTTGTTAAGTTTACTCAGCTGCAGTCGGTTGTTTTTTCAGAAAGTGTGATCAGGATCAGTCCGACCGCAAAGAGGAGGATCAGAGACAGCACGCCGTATTTGGAGTTGTGGAAAAAGTATGCACAGAAGGAAATGATCAGCGGGCCGAAGAAGTCCGCAAACTTGCCGAATACGTCAAAGAAGCCGAAGTATTCGCTGGATTCGTCCTTCGGGATGATTTTTCCGTAGTAGGAACGGGACAGTGCCTGGATGCCGCCCTGACAGATACCGACAGAAACTGCCAGGATCCAGAATTCCAGCTCGGTGTCAAGTCCGTAGCCGAACAGGCAGATTGCCATGTACATGACGATGAAAATCTTGATCATACGCATGGAGCCGAACTTCTTGGCAAGTGTTCCGCTCAAGATGGAGCAGGGGAAGGCAACAAACTGGGTTAAAAGCAGGGCGAGAACCATAGCATTGGAATCGATGCCGACTTCTCCGCCATAGGTGGTTGCCATGGAAATAATTGTGTAAACACCGTCGATATAGCAGAAATATCCTATGATAAAGAACAGCATCCGCTTGTCTTTTGCCAGCTTTTGAAAGGTTGCACCGAGGCGTTTAAAGGTAGCAGAAAAACATGGGGCTCATGAGGCAGGGAATATTGCTGGTGCACATTTTTGTACAGCGAATCGACATAATGATCCACCATACCATCGTGATGACGAAGGAAATCCGCGTTGCCGTAACCATAGGAAGACCGATGGTATCGCAGTTTAAGATCAGGAGCAGTCCTGCAACGAAGGGAATGCAGCTGCCGATATAGCCGAATGCATAGCCGCAGGTGGAAACCCGGTCCATCCGCTCATCTGTCGTAACATCGATGAGCATAGCATCATAAAAATGTTGCAGGCGGCATAGCCGATCCTGGATATGATAAAGAAAATCAAAAAAGGACAGCCACCCGGGTGCGAATGTGAAAAAGGAAGCCTCCGGCGATGGCGATGACGAAAAGATCGTGAAAATTTTCTTTTTCATATTTTCGTAGTCTGCAATTGCACCAAGAACGGGGAAAGCAGGGCGAGGATCAGTATGGAAATGCTGGTTGCGCTGCCCCAGAGGGAGGTGGCGGAGGTGCCGCTCATGCCGGAACCCTCTGCCAGACTGCGGAAATAGATGGGGATTGTCGCAGTAACGATCATAATAAAAGCGGAATTAGCCATCGTAGAGAATCCAGCTCTTTTCCGCTTTGGTGAGCCGTTGGGAGGAATCTTTTGTCTCTTTCATATGAAATACTCCTTTTGTATTTTATTCATGGCGATAGAACACTCAGAGCGTGCATTCTATTGTATGAAATCCTGATTTTATTGTAGAGGATGATGATCGGAAGGAAAGCAACGAAGAATCAATATTTTGTGAAAATAATACAAAGGTGAAACACAAAACACAGATCCCTTTACAGAGTATTTGCATTTCTTACTCTCCGTGCCGGTTTACATAACTATTTTCAAATTTCGAATACACGATCGTCTGTGCGTGGTACAGGCTGTAATATCCGGAAAGCATGTAGCTGACGGCGATTGCGATCAGGTAGTAATAAGCGTGGTCGAAGCCGAACAGCTCGAAGCTGATCAACAGCGCGGTGATTGGGCAGTTTGTCACGCCGCAGAAAACAGAAACCATGCCGATTGCGGCACATAGCGGAGCATTTGCACCTGTCAGAATGGCAAACAGACAGCCGAATGTTGCACCGGTAAAGAACGAGGGCACAATTTCGCCGCCTTTAAAGCCTGCACCGATGGTGAGTGCGGTGAAAAGAATTTTCAAAAGAAAGGCAAATGCCGCAGTTTCTCCGTGTAAGGCGCGTTCGATGATATTCATGCCAGGACCGAGGTAGTCGTCGGTGCGCAAAAGAAGCGAAAGCAGGATAATAATGACACCGCCTGTAAATGCGCGAACAAACGGGTTCGGAAAAAATCTGGCATAAAGGGCCTTGATGACGTGCATGGTTTTGCAAAACAGGATGCTGACAAACGCGCACAGAACGGCGAGCAAAATCACGCGGGCGGAACCGCCGAGGTTTAACGTGACATCCGATGAAATCGCAAGATTTTCAAAGGGAGCGTGAAATGCTTTTGGCAAGCATATAGGCAGTCAGGAAGCCCAGATGCAGGGAACGAGCGCCGCATAGTACATGATACCGATGCTGGCGATTTCCATTGCGAGAAAAGCAGCCGCCATCGGGGTTCCGAACAGGGCGGAGAAAGCAGCGGAAATACCGCTCATGAGCATGATTTTTTTATCCTTTTCATTAAAACGAAGCTTTTCCCCGATTTGTTCCCCGATGCTGCCGCCAATCTGCATGGCAGCACCCTCACGGCCGACGGAGCCGCCGCACAAAACGGTCAGGATGGTGGAAAAACAAAGATCAGAAAGCTCATGCGAAGCGGAATATGAGCTTCTTTATGGATGCTGTTGATAACAGTGTCTGTGCCTGCATTATTTTCATAGTGAAAAAAACGATACAGAAATACGATGGCAAGTCCGGCAACAGGTAAAAAAGAGCACAACCCAGAGATGGGCATGTCTGAAATCGACTGCGAATTTCAGCCCGAAATTAAATATAGTGCTGACGGATCCGACAACGAGTCCGGTCAGGGTTGAAATAAGCATCCAGCGAAGAAACTGGAAGAGGTTGCTTGCGCCGGAGAAAAAGGATTGTTTGCAAGCTTGGAGCGCAGGCGGGCTTCTTCGGCCTGCAGGGAGGAGATGGGTTCCATGAAGAACCTCCTTTCGGGTGGTAGTGGTTTATCTGAACAGTATTGTATGATGTCGGGGTCAAAGGTCTTTCCCCACCTATGAGCAAGCTCATGTGGGCTTAGACTTTTTGACCCTGGCATCATTGTATATCGGAATGGGGAAAATGTAAATTGTTCGAAATGCGGTATTCCTGAAGCTGTCGAATGCCTGCAGAGAATGCTTTTCGCGAAGAACCTGGCTTGCTGCCCGGTGCTGCACCGTGAGGTTGGTTCCGGAAATCCACCTGACATCTCACGTTCCCGGAAAAAAGGAGAGGGCGCCGGTTTTCCGACGCCCTAAAAGGAGAAAGTAGTGTGAGGTTGAAATAGTTCAATCTGCACCGAATATAAGAGAATGTCTGTCTCAAAAGCCCAATGTTAAGGCTCAACAATGTGTCCTGCATGATCCAAGGCTTCCTGAATTGCTTTTTTGACTTCAGGATCCTTTTCCTGGGACATCTGATAGCGGACACGCGTATTTAAATAATCCGTATTCAATTTCGCAAAGAACACAACATGCCTTGGTACGGATCGCAGGATCTTCATGTTCCAGATAATGTGTAATCTCATTGAGGGAATCCTCGTCGGCAATGTCACCGAGTGCTTCCAGTGCTGCGCAGATCACTTCGGTATCGGAATGCTTACCCTCCATCAGTTTAATAATAGAAGCTGTTTTATGCTTCGTATCAAGTTTGTGGATTTTTTCAATTTTGCCCCTGATCACTCATAGTAGTCCTCTTTTCCGAGCGAGCGGTTCGTTTTTGCGAAGGTTCGTTCCTATTGATAAATACTAATGTAGTCCAAAAACTGTGTCGATTGTGTGAAAATCTGATTAAAAAAAGATAAAATCAGAGAATCGCTTTAAATGTGCCGTTCGCTCCAGGAAAATGGTGAATTGAAAAAGTAAATTCTACTTTGTAAAAGGGATTTAATTTGCAAGTGAGAAGAAGGTATTTGAGAAAGAAGGAATTTGACAAATAAACAGCAGATACTATAATATGCTTAACAAGAGAGCTGTCGGTCAGTACTACCTGACCGCCGGCATGTAAAAAGCCATACAAAAAGTAGCGCCTTACTTTAGCCGAGCAGGGGCGCTACTTTTTGAAATGAAATAACAAGAGTTATAACAGCGCAAAGCATCATTACAAACTGGAATAATTCCGAATAAGTAATCATAGCACCAACCTCCTTTCACAAAGTGTCCGGCGGTTGACGTAGTGCCCCGACAGTTCTCCAATTAAGCATATTAGAGATAGCGGGTAATCCTATTCTATTTTCTAAACAATCAGGAAAATCAATCCGATAAAAATCAATGATATGATAGAGTCGGCAGAAAAAGACGTTCAGAAAAAACTGGATTATGTTTATCATAAAGAAAAATCCGGAAAAAGTCAATTTCTTTACCGGAAGAAAACTGGACACTCAATTGGTGTCATAATGAGAGAAAAACAGTGGTATGTGTTGATATTATCGGGGGGTATAATGATGACATAAAATCGTTGTAAGAAAAAAAAGAAAGCATGTTCAACAATAATTTGAAAAAGGAAGCATTAAAAATTCATGAGAAGACGCTTGCTGAGTATAATGCTTCATACGGAATCATGGGGAAGTCCTGCGAACTGTTGTATGAAATCAGGGGAAAATCTGTTGAGTTAATTAAACTGGTACAGGAAGTAGTCAATAGCATTGCCAATACACCAAAACAATTCGATACAGAACTGGGAAAAATCGGAAAGGAGCTTACGAAATTTAAAGAGACAGAGCAGTATGCAAAAGAAGCTTATGATGCATCTCTGAAAGCTGGTGTAAACATTGTAGGTGGTACAACAGCTGGTATTGGCATTGCATCGATGGCTCCGACGGCGTTGATGAGTATTGCCACGACTTTCGAACTGCCTCTACGGGGACGGCAATCAGCGCTCTTTCCGGGGCAGCGGCACAGAAAGCCGCAATGGCATGGATCGGAAGGACATTTGCGGATTTGCAGTAAAAAGAAGGAGCAGGAATGGCAGCAGGACAGGCCTTTTTAGCGTTGGCAGGTCCGATTGGCTGGGGAATTACAGCAGCATCGACGGGGGATTTCTTTGATTTCATTAACAAACAAAAATAAAGATGTGGCAGAGAAAGCTGTCAAAGAAGCAAAGGAGATCGCAAAGGCAAGAGAAGCGCTGGATGAAACAACGGAAAAAATAAACGCTTTAAAGGCTAAAACAGATCGATTATTTGACGATATGAGGAAAAATCCAAAATCATGAGTTTCATGAATTTGGATTATCTTTTCCTTACGGGAAGAAGATAAGTTGTTTTTGGGAACTCTGGTCAATCATACATTAAGCTTATCTCAGCTGTTGAATGAAACAATAGAGTAGACAAGGGGAGAATGATATGTCAGGGCGGTTGAGCGGACAGTAAAAAAGTACGCAGGAACAGGCAATTGTGCCTGGATTACATCTGAACCAGATGCGATTAGACACGCTGATCGAAAAGTTAAACCGACAGGATATCAATTTAGAAGAGGCATTAAAAAGAGCTTGAAAAATTAAGCAGTTTATAGGAGATCCAGCGCATATTCTTGGAAGTGTAACAACAAAACATGGCGAAATAGCCGAGCACATGCAGGTTAATTTTGAAAATGCCCGCAGAGTGATCCAGGGATTCAATAAAAATCATACGTTTGATGGTGTTGGAAGGACTGCACCGGAAGATTACATCAGGAATGGACAGCAAATCCAATCCAAGTTTTATAATGGGTTAAAAAATACATTATTTGGAAATCATGCGCTTTCTGAACACATGGAAACCTATCCGAATTTTATAAAAAATGGTGGGGCTTATGATATTCCCAAAGACCAGTATGAGAAAATGACCGCACTTCTGGAGGCATATAAAAAGAATCCCTCCCAATTAAATAAAGCGGATTATAATCTCGCAAAAAGAATCGATGAATTTTTGGAAGAAAAAGGACTGGAGTTAGGGAAGGATATCAATCCATCGGCGGTGGAGTATGGAGAAGTCCAGCAGGGAACGGCTGCCAAAACAGTTGACAGGGAAGAAAAGAATGTACAGCGCGAGGATGAAAAACAAAGGAAAAGGGCATATGAAGAATCTAAACCTACTTTAAAAGAAGGAATCAAAGCAGCAGGAATCAGCGCTGCTGTTGAAGGTGGCGTTACATTCTGTATGTCAGTTGCCCAAAAAAAAAAGAGAAAAGTTTTCGGAATTTACATCAGATGACTGGAAAGAAATCGGAGTAGATAGTGGAAAAGGAACGATAAAGGGCGGCATCAGAGGCGGTGCGATTTATGTATTGACGAATTTCACAGCGACTCCTGCAAATGTTGCGTCGGCGTATGTTACGGCTGCTTTTGGAGTTGCGGAACAGGTAAAACAGCTAGAAGCCGGCAGCATATCGGAAGAGGATTTTGTGATTAACTGCGAGACGGTTTGTCTGGATGTTACAGTCAGTGCAATTTCTTCTGCGGCAGGGCAGGTAATCATTCAATTCCGGTGCTGGGAGCAGTTATCGGCAATATAGCAGGAGAGTTTGTCTATGAATTATGTAAAAAACAGGAAGATTTAAAATCGCAGGAAAATCATAAAAGGTTATTATGCGGAAATGGCGCGGTTAAATCAGCAGTTGGACGTGCAGTTGAAAAATGTTATAGCTGAAATCCAAAAGCGTTTGAACGGTTTCAGGATCTTGAAAAACTTGCGTTTGATGAAAATATCAATATAGCTTTTCAGAATTCTGTATATCTGGCAGTTAGAGGCAGGGGTAGAAGAAAACAAAATATTAAAAACGCAAAAGATATTGATGATTATTTTCTGAATTAGAAAAAACGGGGATTTCACAGGAGGAAATGGAAGATGGAAAACAATTTCGAAGAATTGCAAGATGATTTAAAAAATCTTGAACTGATTGCATTGAACGAAAAAGCGGAAAATGCGGTTGCAGTGGCAGTGGCCGCCACTGCGGCTACCGGGGCAATTCCTATTCCGTTGCAGATGCGCCGATGATGATTGCGGAACAGGTAGCTTTAATGGCTACTATTTGTGGAATTTATGGGATCGATGTTGGTAAAGATGGTTTGAAGATGCTGCAACAACAGCAATCGGAGCGCGGGGCGACGATCGTTGAAAACAATAGCAACGAATCTGTTTAAACTGATACCGGGGGATCGGAACCGTTGCCGGCGGTGCTATTTCGGCAGGAACAGCAGGCGTCGTAACCCTGGCAATGGGAAAAGCATTTATAAAAAGTTTGTCAAATGGTGCTTGGAAAACTGAGCGAAGCAGATTACGTCCTCCAAAGGAGCTGCAGTTATGAAAACCGAGTTTAAAAAGCAGATTCAAAAGAGAAAAAGACTAGGTTACGGTTCAAATGTGCCGTTCGCTCCAGGAAAATCTTCCCATTCCGCCGTTGACAATGCCGCAATTCGGGTTTATAATCTATGGCATCGGAATGCATACGCATTTCCAGCCTCATAGAAACAGGTTATAAAAAAGAAAGACTGTGACGAAGACAGTAAGCCATCGTTGAAAGCTGCAGCGAGCCGGTGCAGGTGCAAGACCGGTGCGAGTAGAGTTGGTTGAAAATCCCTTCCGAGTTGTGCGGTCAAACGGTATCCGGGGCAGATCCGGTTTCCAAAGAGCGGAAGCTTTTGCAGGAAACAAAGGATCAGGGTATCTGGTGAGGCAAACGCAGTTTCCGGCGTTATCGGGCGCATATTTCCGGCAGAGTTGATTTGCAGACGGGCGTATGTTGTAACGGGTGGTGAAACGAAGTCACGAACAGTGCCTCGTCCCTTTACAGGGACGGGGCTTTTTATCGTGTGCGCCTAGCGGCGCACGTTTCTAAC
>VOFB01004807.1_pt1 | contig 15024 bp, 25 predicted proteins | sample 5384141 | NCBI WGS metagenome assembly VOFB01 (sample SAMN12384721, study PRJNA508395) | human gut metagenome | isolation source: healthy gut A | host: Homo sapiens | reverse complement strand
ATGATACCAATTCGCTCTCCTTTTAAAAAATGTATACGTATAATCCCTGAACAATGCTTTCGCACCAAACGCTTTGGTCAACCCTTCCGCTTCAATTGTCTTTCTTCCCATCCGGGATGCCACGGAAGACATCTCAACCTGACTTTCCTGTACCGGAGCCTTGATTTCCTGCATTGCCTCAATTCGCTGGATATGTGCCTTCTGCTTTGTGGACCTGGCTCTGGCGCCTCTTGCCAACCACTCCAGTTCCGTCCGCAAAATGCTCTGCCGTTTCCGCTCTGTTGCCTGTTCCATATTGAGCCGTTGTTCTTTTAATTCCACAAATTTGGAGTAACTGCCCGGATAACTGTAGATCTGTCCCTTATCCACCTCTGCGATTCTGGTCACTACCCGGTCCAGGAAATAACGATCATGGGTAACCATAACCAGTGTTCCCCGATACCTGATCAATGTTTCCTCCAACCAGTCGGACATCTGATGATCCAGATGGTTGGTAGGCTCATCCAATACCAGGATATCCACCGGTTCCAATAATACGCGCACCAGCGCCACTCTCTTTTTTTCTGTCCGCCTGACACCATGCACCGGCTGCCCAAAATCAGAAAATCCCAGAGACGCCAGCATAGCCTTTGCCTCACTCTCTCCCACAAAATCCTCAGGATTCTCCAATGTGCCTTCCAATACAGCTCCTAAAACAGTCTGATCTTTATCAAAAACCGGAGTCTGGGGGAGATATCCAATTTTTACATGATTCCCCATAATCACCCTGCCCGCATCCGGTTCCTCGACTCCCGCAATAATCTTCAACAAAGTAGATTTCCCCATGCCATTGACACCGATCACACCTACTTTTTCACCTTCCTGCAGGCTGAAACTGGTATCGTCCAGAAGCACTCTTTCACTGTACGCTTTTGTTAAATGTTCAATCGTCAATACATTCATTTGCAAAGTTCCGCTACTACCTGGTTGATCACTTTACCGTCAGCCTTGCCCTTCATATCCGCCATAACATTCTTCATGATCATTCCCTTATTCTTTGTCGCAACCACCTCTGCGAATTTCTCCAGAATATAAGCCTTCACCTCTTCTGCACCCATCTGCTGCGGCGCATATTCATTGATCACATCATAACGAAACTGATATTCTGCCTTTAAGTCTGTTCTTGCTTCCGGACAAGTATCAATCTGCTCTTTGACTGTCTTCAACTCTTTTAAAAATCACACGATCAACCAACTCTGCCGGAATATCATCCCTGCACCCTTCATCAATCGCCACTTTCTTAACCGCCGAAACCAAAGAAGAAATCGCTTCCTTCCGCGGCTTATCCTTCGCTTTCATCGCTGCTACCATATCAGATCTCAACTTTTCCAATTCCATGATTTATAAACCTCCTGCATTATTTATTCAACACCTCTTCCTACCTCAATATGTCAACGGTGCCGAATGCTCCTTTAATTCCTTCAACATTTCTATTCTATACGTTACCTTCACAAATATCAAGAGAATCACGCATCAAAAACGAATACTTTTCTTATCACCCAGTTTAAATTTCCTCTATTTATACTTTATAATACACGGATTACCCCGCATTTCATGCTCCCGCAATACTAAAAACAAACTCCCAGTCAGCACATATCCAATGAAACCAAACAATTTACCGCAAACCACCAGACGCTCTATGCCAACAACCAGCAGCAAGGAACAGGCTTTTACCGCTTGATTTTATGCCTCTGCAGACCTGTTACATGTTCTTAGTCAAAGAGACGCGGCAATTACAGACAACATCTGGTGCACAACACCAGATGTTGAAGGACACTGAGTTGGAAAAACATCCGTTTTTCCGACGAATTGTCCTGATTCTGTAATTGCCGCGTCTCTTTGAACTTAGAAACATGTTAAGGTCGAAAACCCGCATAAAAATCAAGCGGTAAAAGCCTGCTCCTGGCTGCGTCCGTCTGCATCTACTACTTCACCTCAATTGCCTTATAGGGGCACATCTCCTGACAGCAAAAGCAACGGATGCACTTCTTATAATCGTAAGTCGGTGTCTCTTTGCGTCCATCGGCAAAGGTAACTGCTTTCCCTTCCACCGGACAGCTCTCCACACAGACACCACACTTTCTGCACCTATCGGGATTGATGACAGGCTTTTTCTGAAACGCTTTCAAAAGCCGATCCTGCCTAAAATCCCGCGTCCTTTTGATCTGGTCCGATCCACCCGAAAATCCGATTTCCCAAAGGTTTTCACCATCTCTTCCCATGAAATCTGCCCCTCAGGAGTGAGAATCTCAATCTCCTCCTCTTTCCATGTACCCAATCCCATCTTTCGACCGTGAATATTCGTCGGCACATATTCGGGATCCAGGTGAATCAGGTGACAGAATACACTATCCAGAGCCACCGGATCCCGGGACATCAAAATAACCCCATCTGAACCGGATCTCCTGATGTAGGTCCATTGCCTTCCATGGCAGTGACTCCATCCATGATATAAAAGACGCGGTTTGATGGATTGATTCAAATGTATCAACATACGTGCAAAGCTGTCGGCATTGGGATAGATGGTATGTCCCTTTGCCTTATGAAGACCGCAGATACAGCCATACTGATTTTTCACCGCTCCGGTGATATGCTCCAGTGCATGGGTTTTCATCTTGCATACACTGATAAGCGCATCAGCTTCCAATACATCCTGTGCCATCATAAATGTATGGTTCTGTCCTCCCCTGCTTGTAAGTCACTGAAGCAGGTGTACTGAACTCTTTTGCCGTCACACCATACACTTCCAACCGCTCTAACATACCGCTGTCTCTCATGATCTTATGCGCATTTCCAAATCCACAGGAATCACCACAGGAGAGATTGGTATAACCCTGTTCATACAACGTCCGCGCAACAGCCTCCATAATCGCCGGATGGGTAATCACTGCCCGCTCAACAGCAGCATCCCTTACCAAATTGGGCTTTAAAAAGAATTTTCTCTTCTTTCTTCAAATATGCAGCAAAGCCGCCCAACAGTCTTATTCCTTCCCGGATCGCCGTATACAATTTTTCTTCCGAATAGTCCGGAACAGAAAGCAATATCACCTGAGATTTCATAACAGATTCTCCATTAAATGCGGGCCACGCCGGTTTCACGGGCAGCCTTAGCCACCGCCTGGGCTACTGCTTTCGCAACACGCTTATCAAATGGATTTGGAATAATATAGTCCGCATTCAATTCAGACGCATCAACCAGCTCTGCAATCGCATATGCCGCAGCCACTTTCATCTCATCATTAATGTCTTTTGCACGTACATCGAGGGCTCCGCGGAAAATTCCCGGAAAAGCCAGAACATTATTGATCTGGTTCGGGAAATCACTTCTTCCGGTTCCTACCACTGCCGCTCCTGCTTCCTTCGCCAATTCCGGCATAATCTCCGGTGTCGGATTTGCCATCGGGAACAAAAATCGGATTCGGTGCCATACTTTTGACCATCTCCTCTGTAACAGTACCTGGAGCAGAAACTCCGATAAATACATCCGCTCCCTGAAGCATCTCGGCAAGTGTTCCCTTCCTCTTATTGTGATTAGAAATCTTTACCATCTCTTCTTTTCCCTGTTCAAACAATCCGTCCCTCATAAATTGCACCGTGACGGTCGCACATAATAACTTCCTTCAATCCAAGACGCACCAACAGCTTAATAATTGCAATCCCTGCCGCACCAGCACCGGATGTTACCACCCGTACCTCATCCAGCTTCTTACCTACTACTTTCAAAGCATTGATCATCGCTGCAGCTGTTACCACTGCAGTTCCATGCTGGTCATCGTGAAAAATCGGAATATCACAGCGTTCTTTCAATTTACGTTCAATCTCAAAACAACGCGGTGCAGAGATATCTTCCAGATTGACTCCACCGAAACTTCCCGCCAACAATTCAACGGTACGAACAATCTCATCTACATCCTTCGTTTCGCACACAAAGCGGAAATGCATCCACACCGCCAAACGCTTTAAACAGGACGCATTTCCCTCCATAACCGGCATTCCGGCTTCCGGTCCGATATCTCCCAGTCCTAAAACTGCAGTTCCATCTGTCACAACCGCAACCATATTACCACGCCGTGTGTATTGATAGGAAAGATCCACATCTTCCGAGATACGCAGGCACGGCTCTGCAACTCCAGGCGTATAAGCAATTGATAAATCCTCTGGTGTCTCCAAAGTTTCGCTCTGCTGACTAAATTTACCTCAATCTTTCCCTGCCATTCTTTGTGCTGTTCTAATGCTCTCTCCCATCTATACATCCATATTTTTTGAGGCATTATTCCTTTCATATCTTATATTTTTCCAGGCAATTGAAAAACCTCTCCTGAAAGTGTTTTAATCACACTTTCAGAGATTCATCATTACTTACTTATATTTTGCCAAAAGGATTCGAAATTTACCTCATTATTATCATACCTTTCAAGTGTAGCAAATCCGTCTTTGTCATTGATTGCCATGTCAGCCAGAACTTTTCTGTTCAGTTCAACACCAGCAAGTTTCAGACCGTACATAAATTTGCTGTAAGACAGACCATTCAGACGAGCTGCTGCGTTGATACGAGCAATCCAAAGCTGACGGAACTGACGTTTTTTCTGTTTTCTTCCAGCGTATGCACTTGTCAGAGCACGCATTACAGACTGTTTTGCAACTCTGTACTGTTTGGATCTTGCTCCTCTGTAACCTTTAGCCAGTTTTAATACACGGTTATGTTTTTTCTTTGCGTTTAATCCGCCTTTAATTCTTGCCATTTCTTATTTTCCTCCTCAAACTCAATCTTATAAATACGGTAAGATTTTTTTCATGTTCTTAACGTTGCTCTGATCCAGCACGGTAGCTTTTCTCAGATTTCTCTTTCTCTTCTGAGATTTCTTTGTTAAGATATGGCTCTTATAGGCTTTATTTCTTACTAATTTTCCTGTACCTGTTGTTTTAAAACGCTTTGCTGCTGCTCTGCAAGTTTTAATTTTTTGGCATTGTTAATTTCCTCCTTAAAAAATACGTATTATTACTAACGTTTTTCTGATAAAAACATAGTCATGCTTCTGCCTTCTACCTTCGGAGCTTTTTCCACTACGGCGATATCAGACAGTTGTTCAGCGAACTCATCAAGGATATGTTTACTGCTGTGCATATGTGCCATCTCACGCCCACGGAAACGTAAAGTCACCTTTACTCTGTCTCCTTTGAAATAAACTTTCTGGCAGCGCCTACTTTTGTATTTAAATCATTGGTATCAATATTGGGCGTCAAGCGCACTTCCTTAATTTCAATGGTCTTCTGTTTTTTTCTTGCTTCCTTTTCCTTACGCGCAAGTTCATACTTATACTTACCGTAATCGATAATCTTACAAACCGGCGGTTTTGCGGTCGGAGCAATTTTAACCAAATCCAGACCGGCCTCCTGTGCCTTGAAATATGCGTCCCTTGCGGACATAATTCCCAACTGTTCCCCATCCTCGCCGATCAGACGGACTTCTCTGTCACGAATCTGCTCGTTAATCATTAAATCGCTAATTGTAGTACACCTCCATCATTTTGATTCCTCGTCACTGCTGCTATGAAACTCCATCTTAATAGGAAATCCAATTCCCTATGCAATAAAAAAGATAGTCAAATCCGACTATCCACTACATGCATGATCATAACCCGGACACATATTATCCTCAGTTATCATTGCCTTATAAACCATAGTCGCTCAATCGCGCTAAGGTGAGAGTGGATACTCTTCTTTGTTTTCATACTTATGCATACTATCACAATATTACCTTTATGTCAAGGAAAAAAATATCTGAAAATCAAAAAGTGCCTGAAAATAAAGAATCCTATCCGCTTTTGTGGTATATTTGCCCCCGCATTCGGTCAACGCAGCCTGCTACGCCTCCCTTATTTGAGGCAAATCTCCCACAAATTTTGACACACATCTCACGGAAAGCAGTTTTCAAACACGCTCTGGTAAATATAAGGAAGGATTCCGGGAACATATTAAACCATCTGGGGAACCTCCCAAAGATTCAATTTCACGCCGATTCCTTTTTCAAAGCATTGCGGTATATAATGGTGCCCCATGCTACATCTTCGACTGGCATACCGCCAACGGAATAGATCACAATCTCATCCTCTTTTTCTATGTACCGGTATATTTCCAAGCAATACATCTCCAAGATCATCTACCTGATCCAACTTCATCTTTCCTTCAGCAATCAGATCCATAACGCGGACTGCCGGAATCGGAATTGTGTTGTATGCATCCGGCTTCATCTCCTCTTCCCATGCTTCGTAAAGTTTGATGTTGTCAGTAACTGTCCGGGCACGATGAATCATAAATTCATCATCAAATCGAAGGGCCGCGGTACTTTCGATAATTGCTCCCGGCTTAATCCATTCTTCTGCAATATAAGGATACTGTGCCGGATCTCCCGTCGGCGAGGAGGTGGAAACAGATACAATATCACTGTCTCTGACAGCCTCCTCAATCGTCTCCACTGCATAAGCCTCCACGCCCGGATATTCTTCTTTTACATGTGCAATAAAGTTATCAAGAGATGCTTTTCCGCGCCCTTCACTTTCACTATCTTAAGGGACGGACGCACTGCCATTGCTGCTGCAAGCGCCGTCTTACTCATGACACCCGGACCAACAATTCCGATTGTTGAAGCGTCCTCTCTGGCAAAGTATTTAAAGCCGACACCCGGAACCGCTCCGGTCCGGTATGCAGACAAAATATTAGCTGACATAAATGCACGCGGAGCACCTGTATCTTTATCATTTAAAATCAACGTAAGAATGGAACGCGGAAGTCCTTTCTCTTTGTTTTCAACATTCGAGCCATACCATTTCATTCCTGCCATATCAAATTTTCCGCCAAGATACGCAGGCATTGCCATAAATCTTCGATCCGGCCCATCTACCGGCATCTCCGGGAACGGGGAAGATTCCGAAACATTACCATACATCCATGGGAATTGCCATTTGCTCCACCCATGCGGTAATCTCCGACCTTCATCAGCCGAAACATTTCATCCATTGCCTCCACACAGCCGGCCATATCCTTCACACCAGCTTTAATCATATCATCTTCACTCAAATATAAAAAATCTACCTTTGGATATTCCATCTTAGTTTCCTCGCTTATCATCTTTTTTTGTGTGCTGTCAGATATAGTGAATGCTCCATTGCCATCACTTCATGAACCGGTATCGGTTTGAACAATGGCCGTTTTAGCTTGATTTTGCACCACAATACGGCATAAATACTTAATACGACAAACACGATTCCATCAATTGTGAAAATCAGATTTCTGGCTGCCGGATCGCCGTCAATATTCCAGATCATGAACAGATTTCCAACAATGGCAATTGCCGGAATAACAGGACCAAGCGGCACCTTGAATGTCCGGGGAGCTTTGGGTAATCTTCGCGGAAAATCAGAACATTGATATCAGCAATCACATACGATACCATCCAGAATACAATTGCCACCAAAATCATAAAGAAAGGGAATCGCTGGTAGATAACCCTGTTGCATTCACCAAAATCATGATCGTCCCAATCATAAGAATCCCCACATAATAAGCGCCGCGCTTATTCTTTTTCAGAAAAATGGACGGCATCAGACTGATCTTTGCCATTCCGGCACACATATAGGACAGAAACTGATTGCTGAATTTACCGTACTGATTACGGCAAATACAGAAACCAGGATCATCCACAGAGAACCTGCATATCCCAATAAAGAATTTCCGTATAAAATATGCGGAGATGCGCTGCTGGCAAGGTCTTCCCATCTGACATAATGTCCCATTCCGATGACAACCAAAATCTGCATCAAAAGAATAATCAAAAGACTCAGAACCATTCCAAGCGGAACATTTTTCCGTTCGTTTTGACATTCTTAGAGATCGGAATAACAAATTCACTTCCGATAAACAAGAAGAATGCTAATCCTAAAAGTGCAAAGGAATCAGAAAAGCTCTCTGCAAGATTCATCGTCTGTGTAATCTTCTCTCGTTTCCCAGTCCCAATATTCCCAGAAGTCCCATAATGATCAATGAAAGAATCAAAACCATAGGCTACAAAATTCTGAATTTTCGCAAACATATCAATTCCTAAAAGGTTTGCGATAATCAATACGACCAATAATAAAATACAAAGACACTTGATGGAATCCCCTGTATCAAACACTGTATTGATTGCATTCCCGAACATTGCGCACTCTACTGAGCCGGTAATGGACTGACACACAATATAACCGCCGACCATAGTTACAATCGTGATAAACGGTCCCATTCCCCTACAAAAGTATACTGTGCAAGTCCTCCGGTCAGGTTAGGCATGACTGCGTTTAGCTCTGCCATACACAAGGCAGTGCAGATATTGATAAAACATGCAAGTATGATTGAAATAATAAATCCCGTTCCAAGTGCTCCCGCCCCTTGTCCCAAAGACATCAGACAGCTTGTCGCAACAATCAGTCCTACTCCTGTTGAGATCACACTTGGAAGTCCTAATTTTTTCTTCCATATTCTTTCTCCTCATGTACCTTATTTCAGTGCATCTTCCCCTCTTCACTGGTTCGTACACGAATTACATTCGAAAGAGGTGTAACAAAAATTTTTCCATCCCCGATATGGCCGGTGTAGAGTTCCTTTTTACCGTCTCGATTACGTTCTCAATAATCTCGTTCTCCACAACAATCATGATCATCTGCTTTGGCAGCAGCTCCATCTCCGGATTCTGTTCCTGCTCATATTCAAACGTACCTTTTTGAACACCGCATCCAATTGCCTGAATAACGGTCATTCCACTGACACCAAGTTTACTTAATGCTGTTTTCAGATTGCTGAGCCGGTTCATGGATGTTATTACTTCGATTTTTGAAAATCCCCATATTTTTTCCTCCTGTTTTTCCGTCAATAGGAAAAGGCGCCTGACATTTCTGCCAGACGCCTTTTGTCTCTGTCTTTCTCTGCTACTATTCTATTCATTTATTTCTCAAAAAACTTGTATAAATCGGAACTATTCATAACTTCCTTTCATTTCCGAAGGAATTTGTGTTTGTCACCTTTTTTATAATGCTCAGATTCTACCAGCTTTAAATATTTTCTGGGCGTAATTCCCGCATATTTTGTAAAATCCTGGATAAACTGAGACTGATCATAGTAGCCCAGCTTGACCGCCGCATCTGTCATCTTCTCAGGTGCACCGTAATTCAAAAAATTCAAGCGCCCGTTGAAACTGAATAATTTTACAAAATGTCTTGGGGAAAAGCCCATCTCTTCGATGAACACTTTATTGATGTACCGCTTGAGTATCCCGTATTCTCCTGAAGCTCAGACACCTTGATTTTCCCATCAGAATTGTATACCATCTGCTTCACCGATAATACCAACTCCTTTTTCCCCAGGAACACTTCTTTCTTCTTCTCTGCCCTGGTATATGCCTCAAGAAATACACGGATTCTCTGATAAAGTCTGTTTCTCCCGCCAACCTTTCTATCCAATGAGAATCCCCTTTTAAAAGGGGCTCCACAGGAACCTGCTTGTCAAAACCTCTTTCATCGTTGCCTGTATCAGCTCAGGCTGTACCCCGGCATAAACCGTACGCCGAACACGTCCTGAAGCTTTGGCGTATCCTGCTCCTTATACACAATCGGGGTGCCGCATACAAATCCTTTTCATCTGCCTCCCATCATACTCGAAGAAAAAAATCGATGCATCCATCCGGAACGACTCTTATCTTCTTAGCATCTCCCACGCGATAAGTATAGAAATGAGAAATCCCTGCCTTAAATATACTTCCTGATAAAAAACAATCCGTATCAAATACAAAATATGGCTGCGTCGGCCGCAGCCTGTCCTCTTTCCAGCTCATACTTATATTTTAGCCTTTGAATCGGTCATAGCGCAAGTCATATAAATCACTGATTTTGTCAAGATTAGTTGACACATTTTCCTCAAGGATTTTGTACCCTATGCTGCTTCTTTCAGGGAATCATAGTATTGCTGTCGTTTGACCATAGGGGGAAGCCCTCCATTGGCGGAGCAGATCCTTCGGTTATTCCAGTAGCTGATGAAATATCTCCAGATGATCGTCCTGAGTTCATCCGTGGTCATTTTTTCCGTATCATAACGGTCATACAGCAGTTCGGATTTCATCCTTGCCCACATACTTTCGCAGCGGGCATTATCGTGGCATCTGCCGCCTGCGCTGTTCATACTTTGCTGTATGCCGTACTTCTGGACAGCATCCCGGTAAAGCTGGCTGGTGTACTGGCTCCCCCTGTCGCTGTGGATAATGGCTCCACGGATACCGGGGTACGCATTAGCAGTATTTTCCAGTGTCTGCACACATAGCGGCGCCTTCATGTTGGTATCCATCGCCAGGCCGATCACACTGGAATCAACACAGTCAAAAACAGCAGAAACATACAGTTTTCCATCACTGGCTTTAATCTCTGTGATATCTGTGACACATTTGCTTAGCGGCTCCTCCGCATGGAAATCACGCTTTAAGAGATCGTCTGATTTTCTGGCTTCCCTGTCCGCCTTTGTGATTCCGTTTGGCTTGCGTCTGGGATGATGACTGATTCCGATCTCTTCCATGATGCGGTAAACGGTGCGTTCGCTGGGAATATCCACATTTTCCGGCTGCTTCAATGTCAATGCCTGATACATGCGGATACGGCCATAAGTATCATTGCATTCATCTTCCGTGAGAATCTCCTTCATGGCATCCGCCAGTGGCTGATATTTCCACGGGCGGTCTTTGTTTGCAAGATACTGGTAAAATCCCTGTCTGCTGACATGAAGGATCCTGCAGAAAAAAGCGATATCCCCTTTTAATTCGCCGCCTTTCGTTTGTAATGCAATAAACTTCATTCTTTCGTTTTTGCTGACTTCAGACGGCTCGCGGCGAAAAAAGCACTGGCTTCCTCCAGAAAGTCGTTTTCTTTCTTCAAACGGCGGTTTTCTTTCTCCAGTTCCTTTACCTGCTGGCGGAGCTTTAGGAGTTCCTCGTTAAGCGTCATAGCGCTTTGTGGGGTCTGTGAGCCAGCTCCAAGGTCAAGATTGCCAAGACGGTTCGCCCGTACCCAGCCATACATGGTGTTCTTTGGGATTCCCAGTTCTTTAGCGGCCTTAGCTTGTCCGATTTCTTTGGCGAGCTTCACTGCTTGTACTTTGTATTCGTGGTCATATTGTCTATTTTCTGCCATTTTGTTCACTCCTTATTCTCTAGATTATATCTCAAATCCTTGAGAATGGGGTGTCAACTTTTTTTATACCACATCAAACTGCCTGCATTGGAATGTCAATCCCTACCGTTGCAGCAATCTCTCTCTGCTGGCAAGTCCTGCTGCAGTACCACATGCTCCCCTTCATATACATTGTTCGCAGTAATCACCTTGCGCAGTTTACCTTTTACCTTTTGTAAAGCCACAACCTTCTCACCGGTAATAAATCTTACTCCAAGCTTTCTTGCTGTCTTATAGAAGCCTAATGTTGTTGTAAGCGGATTGGCATGACCATCTGTTGGGCACCAGCTTGCACATGTTACCTCATCTGACAGATAAGGATTAATACGGCGTACTTCATCTCCATCTATCATTCTTACATCAAGTCCCACCTTGACAGCCCTTTCGGTAAGCCCTTCAAGGATCTGTTTATGTTTGTCATTCTTTCCAAGTCTTAAATTTCCATCCTGATGATATTCACAGTCAACTTCAAGTTCCTCTGATAGTGATGGCCACAGGTTCTTTATTCCGTACATGACAAGAGGAAGTTCTCTCGGGTCTCGTCCTGACTGGCGGACACCTCCGCCATTTCTTGACGAGCCACCATTTCCAATATGGTCGCCGCCTTCAAGAACAATTACATCAGTGCCTTTCTTTGCCAGATAATAGGCTATAGCATTACCTATAATTCCGCCACCTATAATAATTACATCTGCTGTATTTGCCATAATTACACCTCCTTGTTGTCCTCTGCTTCATTACCAAGAATTCTGCATCAGGTCTGTCCCTGACATAGTCCCATTCCTGTTCTTAAATATCTTCTTATTTCTGTCATTGTCCACATCCCCTCATGAACAGCTTTTCTTATCTCACCCTTTGTAATCTCTTCACAGCGGCAGATGAGCATATCGTCATCTGGTGCCGGAACGAATTCTCCTATATCCCTTGAACGGTCATTTACTTCATGCATATTCAATCCTCCTTATTTTGCGTAGCAAAATCCAGCCCCTGGTGAGGGGAGGATTACGCCTCTTTCTTGAAAAATCTTGCCTTCATAACATATTCTGAAGGAACTTTTATAGTAAGCAGATTGGTTTTATCAAATGCCGGTGAAGACTTCACACTGATAACCTCTGCCGCACATACCTTCTGTCCATTACGTCCAAGAGCTATTCCTCTGTCACCCGTCTTTGGCAAAGGTAAGAACTCATACGGCATCGTAACACTTGCAAAGCCTTCTTCATATGTTTCGTCAACAAGGAAAATTGCCTGACCTGAACATGAAGCCACGCACATTCCACAACCAACGCATGTTGCACTTTCATCAACAGCCGGAAGTGAAGTAATCTTTTCTCCTATCTTGATACATTTCTTAGGACATGCATCCTGACATGGATTACAAGGTATATTCTGGGTACATTCCATTACCGGATGAACTCCCGGCTTTCTTGTCACACCTGGAAATCTCTCAATCTCATCATCTGCAACATATCCTTTAGTAAGAAGTGTTGTAGAAATATCGATTCCTTCCTCTGTTTTTTCTATAAGCTTACCTCTGTTCTTTGGTGCAAACATTCCCTGTCTTAAACCATCAAGTGCTACATCAAGATTCTTTAAATTCTCATCTAATTCTGTTTTATCTATGTATCCCAGATACTCAGCTGCTGCGATTCCTGCCATACGTCCCTCAATCATAGCTGAACTTGCCTCTTCAATTCCTGAAACATCTCCCGCAACGAATACCCCCGGAATAGAAGTTCTTCCATATTCATCACATATAGGAACCTGTCCTCCACGCTTTGGATTATCCTCCATCTTACAGCCTGACATTTTAAGAAGCTGTGACATAGGTGAAAGTCCAACGGCCAGACATATTGTGTCTACATCAAAATGTTTTTCTGTACCTGGTATGAATTTGAAAGATGAATCAACCTCTGCTATTGTTACTCCAGTAACATGGTCATCTCCTTCTGCTTTTACTATCGTATATGATAGATAAAATGGGACTCCTGTACGTGCTACCTTTGCTGCATGCACTCCATATCCGCCAATTCTTGGTGCAGCATCAACAAGTGCCACAACCTCACAGCCACACTGTATAAGCTGATAACTTACAACAAGTCCTACATTTCCTGAGCCAAGCATAAGAATTCTGCTCCCTGGCTTAACTCCATGAAGATTCATCATTGTCTGTGCTGCTCCTGCACCAATAACCCCCGGCAATGTCCAGCCTGGAAATGTAACCATATTTTCTGCTGCGCCTGTAGCAATTATTATTGAATCTCCTTTAAAATGATGTATCTCATCGCCGATTCTTACTGTAATCTCTTTGTCCTGATACATTCCACAGACTGTTGCATTAAGAACAACCTTAACTCCTGCTGCATCTGCTTCCTTTAATAAATCTTCACCTATCTTAAAACCCCTTATCTTAGCCTTATGCTCCTTAGAACCAAAAAATTTATGTATCTGCTTAAAAAGCTGTCCTCCCGGTTTTTCATTTTCATCAAATACAACTACTTCAAGTCCTCTCTTAGCTGCCTCTATTGCTGCTGATAACCCCGACGGACCTGCACCAACTATAATAAGATCAAATCGCTTCATATCCACACTTCCTTTCATCTACTGCTCTTCAAATGGTTTGTCACTCACTCCATACTGTGTCTGGACCTTCATACCCTCCTCTAAAGGAGTAACACAAGTCCTGATATTTGGTTTTCCATTAACAACCATTACACAGTCTGTACATCTTCCTATCGCACAGAATATTCCTCTTGGCTTATGCTCTTTACAGTATGGACAAAACCTATTTGTTTCCTCGGATTCTTTACCACAATGTTGACAGAACATTTTTTCCCTCCTCTTACATGAACTGCATAAAAAATTAATAGTTTTTCATATTTTTACATAATCATACACCAAAAACGTTATAGGTCAATATTTACGCAAAAAACAACAAAGTGCTGTAAATGCAGCCCATAGCAGGCACCTGCCTTCTTATTCTGTGGCAAGCGCAAGCTCTATCCGTAAACCGCATTTTACAGCACTTTATTCTTTAATACTGATTATTTACATTCACAGCGGAATGTACTGCATCGTGTTTCTTCGGATCTGCAGGCATTATCTCCACTGATGTGGATAGCGCCGGCAACACATTTGCACTTATCATTAAAGCTGCATTCCTGTGCTTTACAGTCAATACCAATCGTGGTACATCCGCAGCCTTCGCTGTTGCTCATGGAATCACTGGTTCTTTCCCTTAAAGCTTTCACAGCAGGTCTGGTCGGAATGATGTGCATCGGAACCACCGACTCTGATATCACCTTTTGAACACAGTTCGTCTTTGTTATACACGCAGGTTACTGCGCCGCAACTTAATACTGCCATAATTTCTACCTCCTTTTCTCAGATGGAGATAGTATGTGCCGATTATTTTGCTTTTATACGAATCTCTTCCTTCATATCTGCGATAAATGCGTCCAGACTCTTCTGACCCTGATCTCCGTCTTTGCGGCTTCTCACTGCTACCAGCTGATCTTCCTCTTCCTTCGCACCAACAACCAGCATATAAGGAACCTTCTGCGTCTGAGCCTCACGGATCTTATATCCGGATTTTTTCAGAACGTGTATCAATCTCTGCACGGATTCCTCTGCTTCCAGCGCATCCAGAACTTTCTTGCCATATTCTGCATATTTATCAGAGATCGGCAGTACTTTCACCTGAACCGGAGCCAGCCATGTCGGGAATGCACCTGCAAAATGC
>VOFB01002096.1_pt1 | contig 15024 bp, 19 predicted proteins | sample 5384141 | NCBI WGS metagenome assembly VOFB01 (sample SAMN12384721, study PRJNA508395) | human gut metagenome | isolation source: healthy gut A | host: Homo sapiens | reverse complement strand
ATTTCAGACAAAGGAATTTTTAAGCTCTTATGAATGTTGTGTTTTTATTAATATAAGGAATAATGAAGAGAACCTCTCTGATGCTATTGGTTTGCTGCTTTTGGATACTGAACGTATCCTGCGGTTCGGGCAATTTGTTTCAGCCAGATAAGAAGAATGCCTTGCGTGCTCCTTCTTATCCACTGATAACGATTGACCCTTACACCAGCATCTGGTCGTTTACGGACCGGCTGGATGAGGATGTGACTCGTCATTGGACAGGGAAGGAACAGGGACTGTTAGGTGTCATTGAAGTTGATGGGGTTTCTTATCGTTTTATGGGAAAAGAAGCACCGGAGAAGGAAACTCCGGTGCGTTTTGAAAAGGCTGCGGTTCAACAATCGGTGAATGTTCTTCCGACACAAACTTATTATACATTCAAATGTGGTCCGGTTTGTTTGGATCTAGTTTTTAGCGTCTCCTCTTTTGTTAGAAGACTTGGATCGTATGTCCACCCCTGTTAACTACATATCCTGGCAGGTTCGTGCTATGGATGAAAAGGCACATGAAACCCGCCTGACGATAGAAGCTTCTCCTTCTTTGGCCGTTCATTCGAACGATCAGGCCGTAACAGTAGCATTTGAAGAGGAAAATGGCATTTCGTATCTAAAAGTAGGAACCGTCGAACAGTCTGTACTGGCCGTAAAGGAGATGATGTCCGTATCGATTGGGGATATTTCTACCTGGCAGCCCAGACAGAAAAACAAAATGGAGATGGATGTGAGCGACCGGCAACAACTTGTTTACAGTTGCGATATGGGAATGGTGTCTGATTCCCCCAGTCCGGTTATCTGATGGTTGGGTATGATGATTTGTATTCGATCCAGTATTTCAAGGATAATCGTATGGGGTATTGGAAGCATAACGGTAAGAAAAATATCCGGCAGGCATTTGAAGAATCAGCGAAGGAATATCGTTCGGTTATGGAGCGCTGCCGTCATTTCGACACTCGTCTGATGGAAGACGCGGAAAAAGCCGGTGGAAAAGAATATGCAGAACTTTGTGCCATTGCTTACCGCCAGGCGGTGGCGGCCCACAAACTTATAGAAGATAAAGACGGGAATCTGTTGTTTCTTTCAAGGAGAATTTTAGCAATGGTTCGATCGGTACGGTTGATGTGACGTATCCGTCTGCCCCCTTGTTCTTACTTTATAATCCGGAATTATTGAAAGGAATGCTGAATCCGATTTTCCATTACAGCGAAAGCGGACGATGGAACAAGCCTTTTGCCGCCCATGATGTCGGAACCTATCCTCATGCCAACGGGCAGACGTATCCTTTCGATATGCCGGTCGAAGAATGTGGGAATATGTTGATTCTGACAACTGCCATCGCTCTGCGCGAAGGTAATGCGGATTATGCTCGTGAACATTGGAAGACGTTGGGTGTTTGGGCTAATTATTTGCTGAAAGAGGGACTTGATCCGGAAAATCAGTTGTGTACGGATGATTTTGCCGGACACCTGGCCCATAATGCAAACCTTTCGATAAAGGCGATCATAGGGATTGCCGGATATGGAAAGTTGGCCGAGATGTTGGGAGATAAGGAACAGGCTGTCAGGTATGTTTCAGCCGCTCGCGAGATGGCAGAGAAATGGGAGCGGATGGCTGATGATGGAGATCATTACCGGCTGACATTCGACCGGGAAAATACTTGGAGCCAGAAGTATAATCTGGTTTGGGATAGAGTTTTGGGCTTGCATATCTTTCCGGACAGGATCGCCTGGAAGGAGGTCGCTTTCTATTTGAGTCGGCAACAGCCGTTCGGCCTTCCGCTTGACAGCCGCAAGACCTATACCAAGATTGATTGGATTTTATGGACAGCGTGCTTGGCAGATACGCAGGAGGATTTCTCCCGTTTGTTATCACCCGCCTATAAATATGTGAATGAAACCGAACCTCGCGTACCCCTGACCGACTGGTATGAGGCTACCGACGGCCGGTCCATCAATATGCGTGCCCGTTCGGTAGTGGGGGGCTTTTTTATGAAGATGCTGGAAAAGCAGATGTATAAACCCTCTTTTCGTCCTGAGCCGGCGGAAGAACCAGTGGTGGAAGCCAAGAGCACTTATCGGAATCCGGTGATCGATTACAGCTTGCCTGATCCGACCATCATCAAAGCGGATGATGGCTATTTCTACTTGTATGCAACCGAAGATATCCGCAATACGCCGATTCATCGTTCACGCAACTTGGTGGACTGGGAGGAGATCGGAACGGCTTTCACGGAAGAAACACGTCCGACCTTCGAGCCGAAAGGAGGCTTATGGGCGCCGGATATCAATTATATTGACGGACAATATGTATTGTATTATTCCATGTCCGTCTGGGGAGGTGAGTGGACCTGTGGGATCGGAGTCGCTACATCCGACAAACCGGAAGGGCCGTTCATTGACAAGGGACCGTTGTTCCGAAGCAAGACAATTCAAGTTCAAAATTCTATAGACCAATTTTTCATGGAGGATAACGGGAAAAAATACCTGTTTTGGGGTAGTTTCCGCGGTATCTATGGGATAGAGCTGTCGGGAGACGGCCTATCTGTTCGGGACGGAGCCAAAAAGAAACAGGTTGCCGGAACCGCCTACGAAGGTACTTACATCCATAAAAGGGGCGATTATTATTATTTGTTTGCCTCGATAGGAAGTTGTTGTGAGGGATTGAAGAGTACTTACACTACTGTTGTAGGCCGTTCTGACAGCCTGTTCGGCCCGTACACCGACAAACAGGGACGACCGATGATGGAAAATCATCACGAAGTTCTGATTCATGGAAATGATGCTTTTGTCGGTACAGGGCATAACTCGGAAATCGTTACGGACGACCGTGGGAACGACTGGGTTCTCTATCATGCCGTGAGCCGTGAACATCCTACCGGACGAGTCCTGATGTTGGATCGGATCCGTTGGAGAGATGGCTGGCCGGAAGTTGAAGGGGCAAGTCCTTCTTTAGAAGCGGAAGCACCGGAGTTTATTAATTGAAAATTATAATCATTTACAAATCATAAATCATAAATCATGAAAAAGACCTTATTTGTATGTTGTGCTTTGGCACTGACATTGGGTGCACAGGCTCAATGGAAACCGGTAGGAGATAAGATCAAGACACCGTGGGCGGAGCAGGTGAATCCGGCCAATGTCCTTCCCGAATATCCCCGTCCTCAGTTGGAACGTGGCGATTGGCAAAATCTGAACGGTGAATGGGAATATGCCATCAAACCGGTTGGCGATGTAGAGCCGGCAACATTCGATGGTAAGATTTTGGTTCCTTTTGCTGTCGAATCCTCTCTTTCTGGCGCACAGAAAGAAGTTGGCGAAAACAACGAATTATGGTATAAACGTACTTTTTCCGTTCCTTCAGCCTGGAAAAATAAAGACATCATGTTGAACTTCGGTGCGGTGGATTGGAAAGCGGACGTGTTTGTAAACGACATCTTGATCGGTTCTCACAAAGGCGGTTTCACTCCGTTCTCCTTCAACATCACTCCGTATCTGACAGGAAAGAACAACCAGAAGCTGGTTGTCCGTGTATGGGACCCGAGTGATAAGGGATATCAACCGCGTGGTAAACAAACTTCCCGTCCGGAAGGTATTTGGTACACACCAGTAACCGGTATCTGGCAGACAGTATGGTTGGAACCGGTAGCTGCTGCCCATGTGACTTCTGTAAAGTCTATTCCCAATATTGATAATAACACGTTGAATGTGACGGTCGGAACTTCCTGCAATTGCAATTCTGGCATCGTGACAGTGAAGGTGTTGGACAAAGGACAGGTTGTGGCTACGGCCAAAGGTGTTCAAGGAAAGGAATTGCGTTTGTCCGTACAAAACCCGACACTTTGGAGCCCGTCCAATCCTTATTTGTATGATATGACGGTTTCTTTGTCGAAAGACGGAAAGGGCAGGATATGCCGAGCGGTGACCGTAATCCGGAATGGCAGAACCGCCGCTATTTCGACGGAACAGAACTGAAACGCTCCGCCGAATCCGAAGCCTATTATCACAAGGAATGGAAGGAAATAATGGATTGTCTCTACTCTTATCCGTGTATCGGTACATGGGTACCGTTCAACGAAGCCTGGGGGCAGTTCAAGACGGTAGAGATAGCCGAATGGACGAAACAGTATGACCCGACCCGTCTGGTGAATCCGGCAAGTGGCGGTAACCATTATACTTGCGGTGACATGCTCGACCTCCACAACTATCCCCAACCGGAGATGTATCTGTATGATGCACAGCGTGCCACGGTTTTGGGTGAGTATGGCGGCATCGGCCTTGTCTTGAAAGACCATATCTGGGAACCGAACCGCAACTGGGGATATGTTCACCCGAATATCCCCGTCCGCAGTTCGAGCGGGCGGGTTGGGTCAACCTGAATGGGGAATGGACCTGCTCGTTTGATTTCGGCGGTTCAGGAATGGAACGCGAGTTCTATAAATCGAAAGGTTTTGACAAGAAGATCACTGTTCCCTTCTGCCCGGAAAGTAAATTGTCCGGTATTGGATATACGGACTTTATCAATCATTTCTGGTATCAGCGTCCGATCACGATCCCGCAGGAATGGAACGGAAAGAACATTCTGCTTAATTTCGGTGCGGTCTACTATAAATCGGAAGTCTATATCGACGGTGTTTTGGCTAACCGCCATTTCGGTGGGACTTCCTCGTTTGCCGTGGATATTACTTCTCTGGTAAAGCCAGGCCAGACACATAGTCTGGTTGTTTATGTAGAGAGCGACGTCCGTGGAGCCAAACAAGCAGCCGGCAAACAGAATCTGCAATACGCCTCTTATGGCTGCAACTACACCCGTACGACCGGTATCTGGCAGACGGTCTGGATGGAAGCGGTCCATCCGGAAGGATTGCAATCGGTTCAGCTTCTGACGGATATCGACCAGCAGCAATTGGTGGTCCGTCCTCGTTTCTATAAGGAAGCAGGTGGAAAATTGCAGGTGACATTGAAAGACAACGGCAAGGTGGTCGCCAGCCGGACGGTTTCGGCAAGCTCTCTGTCTTCTGTGGTCCTTCCGGTCAAGAAGATGAAGACCTGGAGTCCGGAAAGTCCTTTCCTCTACGATTTGGAGTACAAAGTATTGGATAAGAATGGAAATATAATTGATGAGGTCAATGGTTATGCCGGTATGCGCAAAGTGCATATCGAAGGCAATAAGATTTATCTGAACAATAAGCCTTACTACCAACGCCTGGTGCTCGACCAAGGTTTCTATCCCGACGGCATCTGGACGGCTCCGAGTGACGAGGCGTTGAAACGGGATATCGAACTCTCTATGGAGGCAGGTTTCAATGGAGCACGCCTGCATCAGAAGGTTTTCGAAGAACGTTTCTATTATTGGGCGGATAAGATGGGTTATCTGACTTGGGGGGAAGCTTCCAGCTGGGGGATGGATTGTAACGATACGGAAACGGCTCGTAATTTCATTACCGAATGGAGTGAGATTGTGCAGCGCGACCGTAACCATCCGTCACTCCTGATCTGGACGCCGACCAACGAGGAGTTCTGGCCCGACCGTGTGCAATATCCGCGTTTGATGCACGACCTCTACAACCTGACGAAAATGATTGATCCGACGCGTCCTTTCCATGGGGCAAGCGGTGGAACGCATATCGCAACCGATATCTGGACCGTTCATAATTACGAACAGGACCCCGCCAAGTTGAAGGAGAAACTGTATAACGGTGGCAAACTGATGGAAGCTCCGAAATGGGAAATCCATCTGATGCCGATGAATATCGGTTACAACGGCCTGAAATATACCGACCAGTATGCTTTCCCGGAATACAAGAAGGACATGCCTTACTTGGTGGATGAGTTTGGCGGTATCAAATGGAATCCGTCGCAGCAGATGGAGAGCGCCCAGAATACATCCTGGGGGTATGGCGAACCGCCTCGTTCCCTGGAAGAGTTCTATGCTCGTCTGGAAGGCCAGGTGGATGCTGTGCTCTCTCTCTCAAATGATATTTGGGGCTATTGCTATACGCAGCTTACGGATGTGGAACAGGAGCAAAACGGTATTTATTATTACGACCGTACTCCTAAGTTCGACATGAAGCGTATCCACGCCATTTTCAGTAAGACACCAGAATCAAAATAATAACGGACTAAAAATCAATTAGGGGCAGGGAATATCCTTGTCCCCTAATTTTTTTTTTGCCTATTCGGAGCGTTGTTTCTCAAAGTGGTAGGGAAAATGCAAAATGATCCTATCCGGACTCTGCCCGTTCTCAAGAAGCAACTGATCCGTAACATACCGTAAACTATTTCGAAAGTCATAGTAAACTAATCCAAGACATACATCATATTATTCATATGTAGTACTACCTATCACGAATACGTAGTACTACATATCGTCTATAGGTAGTACTACATATAGACAATAGATAGTGACTACCAACAGATACTTTGCTATATGTTATCATTTAGTTCTTGAGGTGTTTGGAGTTAGTTGATGGCATGAAACGAGTTAGTGTACCGGTTATCTGCAGACCGATGTCATTTTAGTCATTTGTCCAGCCATGTTTTGATACGTTTGTTCATTGGCTTTTCAAAATAGTAGTAGGAAAGCAAACATATTATAATCGGTTTTCTTTCTCCTTGGTTTTATAGGCTTTTCTTAACACTCTGCGGGGAGGAGCCGTATTGTTTAAATCAATTATAATCTGTAACTTTGCCGGATAAACAGAATTTGTAATGAAATATAATACAGAAGAAAAGAAATTGGTTATGCCCGAATATGGACGCAATATACAGAATATGGTGGACTATTGCATTACCATTCAGGACAGGGAAGAACGTAAACGCTGTGCAGACACAATCATCAACATCATGGGAAACATGTTTCCCCATCTGCGCGATGTGCCCGACTTCAAACATAAGCTATGGGACCACCTTGCCATCATGGCCAACTTCCAATTGGATATAGATTATCCGTACGAGATCGTAAAGAAAGAAGACCTTTACTCACGTCCTCCGCGTATACCTTATAACAATTCGCGTATACGTTACCGTCATTACGGCAAGACGCTTGAGAAAATGATCCAGAAAGCAACCGAATTCGAACCGGGTGTGGAAAAGGACCAGTTGATTAAATTGCTGGCTACCCAAATGAAGAAATCGTTCCTTACCTGGAACAAGGAATCCGTAGATGATCGGAAGATATTCAAAGACCTCGACGAATTGTCGGAAGGTCAGATCATCTTGGATGAAGAGGTACATAAGCTGGCGGAAAGCCGTGATATACTCGCCCGCAACAATACGAACAACAAGAAAAACTATTCACGTAAAGGCCGATGAGTTCATTTGTCATAGAAGGCGGTTACCGGTTGTCCGGTGAGATTGTTCCGCAGGGCGCAAAGAATGAAGCCTTGCAGGTCATTTGTGCAACATTGCTTACGCCGGAAAAAGTGACAATCCATAATGTACCGGATATCCTGGATGTGAATAACCTGATACAACTCCTGCGCGACATGCAGGTGAAGGTGGAGCATCCGGCTGCCGATACCTATACATTTCAGGCCGATGCTGTCGACTTGAACTATCTGGAAACGGACGAGTTTTTGCGTAAAAGCGGTTCCTTGCGCGGTTCGGTGATGATAGTCGGTCCTCTGGTTGCCCGTTTTGGCAAGGCTTTGATCCCTAAGCCGGGAGGCGATAAGATCGGACGCCGTCGTCTGGATACTCACTTTGTCGGTATTCAGAAGCTGGGGGCTTGCTTCAGTTATGATCCTGACCGCCAGCTCTACGAAATAGAGGCGAAGAAGCTGAAAGGCGCCTATATGCTGCTTGATGAAGCTTCAGTGACCGGTACGGCCAATATCTTGATGGCGGCCGTGCTTGCAGAAGGAAAAACAACGATTTATAATGCCGCTTGCGAACCTTATCTGCAACAACTTTCTTCCATGCTGAATCGTATGGGAGCCCGTATTTCGGGTGTCGGCTCCAATTTACTGACAATAGAAGGGGTTGAGGCGTTGGGTGGCACTACACATACGATCTTGCCGGATATGATCGAAGTAGGCAGTTTTATCGGAATGGCTGCTATGACCGGTTCCGACATCACGATCAAAAATACAGGCTATGATATGTTGGGGATTATTCCCGATTCATTCCGCCGTTTGGGAATTACGGTCGAACAAATCGGTGACGATATCCATGTCCCGACACACGATTCTTATCAGATCGAGACGTTTATCGACGGCTCCATTATGACGATTGCCGATGCTCCCTGGCCGGGACTGACGCCGGACTTGCTAAGTGTCTTCCTCGTTGTGGCGACGCAGGCTGTCGGCAGTGTGCTGATCCATCAGAAGATGTTCGAAAGCCGTCTGTTCTTTGTGGACAAACTGATCGACATGGGTGCGCAGATCATTCTTTGCGACCCGCACAGGGCGACTGTGATCGGGTTGGGCAATCGTTTCAAACTGCGTGGTTCCAATATGGTTTCTCCGGATATTCGTGCCGGCATTGCTTCAAGAAACCTCACGGCAGTTTGCCAAAGGGGGGAGATCGCGCTGGTTACAAACAGCGATGTTTTTGACGATTCGGACGATCCGTATATCATATGTGAGATGGATGGGATCCTGGTCCCTTTTTTCATCGAGGAGTATCGCTATAAGACGGATACCGTTATCCTTCTGAAGTTGAAGAATGTGGACGATGAGAAAGCGGCCCGTGAATTTTCCAACCGCGAAGTCTTTTATTCGCTCGATGAAGTGGACAGGGACGACTTGGTGGGAGATATGACATGGGATAGCTTTATCGGTTATCGGGTCATAGACGAACATCATGGCGAAATTGGCGAGATTACTGATGTCGACGAGTCTACCATCAATGTCCTTTTTGCAGATCGACCATAACGGCGAAGAGCTGTTGTTGCCTGCCGCCGAGGAACTGATCTTGTCTGCCGATCATGAGAATAAGACGCTGGCCGTTTCCGTTCCGGAAGGTCTGTTGGATTTATGAAATTGACGAATACACATGGCACAAAAGCAAAGACGAATAAATAAGAAATCATTCTGGCACCGGATTAGGTTTAAATACAAACTGTCTTTCTTCAATGAAGGAACGCTGGAGGAAGTATGGTCTTTCCGGTTGTCACAGCTTTCCGCATTTGCGATGTTGGCCTTGTTTGCTTTCTTGCTGATCGCCTTTACTGCCTTTATCATTATTAAGACACCGATACGGAACTATCTGCCGGGTTATCTGGATGTGGAAGTCCGTAAGGAGATCATGCAGAATGCCTTGCGTGCCGATTCGTTGGAAAGGATGATCCAGATACAATCTCTTTATCTGAATAATGTGGCGGGTATTCTGTCGGGGACGATGCCGATCGATTCGATTCGAGAGATCGATTCGCTGGCACGAGTGAACCCTGACTATGAGATTCCTCAAACGAAGGAGGAAAAAGAAGTTTGTAAAGGATTTTGAAGAGGCGGAGAAATACAACTTGGCAGTCTTGGACCCGAATCCGGTTCCTACTGACGGTGTCTTTTCTACAAGCCTGTAGATGGAGTGGTTTCTTCTCATTATAATGCCAATATCCGGCATTATGGTGTCGACTTGGTTGCAGCCCCGAAGGAAAGCGTGCTGGCGACGTTGATGGCACGGTGGTCTTTGCTGGCTTCGATCCGAACTCCGGGAATGTGATACAGGTGCAGCATAGGAATGGTTTTTTATCTATTTATAAACATAACGAATTATTGCTGAAAGAGGTGGGCGACCGCGTCATCGCGGGAGAGGCCATTGCTCTGGTAGGCAATACGGGGAAATTGTCGACCGGTCCCCATCTCCATTTCGAGTTGTATAAAGGTGGCCCAGTCAATCCCGAAGAATATATAGCATTTTAATACGCATGAAAAGAAACTTGGCCATATTAGGTTCTACAGGTTCTATCGAACGCAGGCTTTGGAAGTAGTCAGCAACATCCTGACCTTTTTGAAGTATATGCTCTTACTGCCAATAATCAGGTGGATCTGCTGATTAATCAGGCACGTAAATATATGCCTGAAGTGGTGGTAATCGCCAACGAGCAGAAATATCCCGAACTGAAGGGAGGCATTGGAAGACCTTCCCATCAAGGTATGGGCGGGTTTCGGATGCCATTGCCCAGGTCGTCCAGTCGGAACCGATCGATATGGTGCTGACGGCAATGGTGGGATATGCGGGGCTGAAACCGACGATCGCAGCGATCAAAGCCGGTAAGGCGATCGCGTTGGCAAACAAAGAGACGTTGGTGGTGGCCGGCGAACTGATCACAGCTTTGGCTGTCGAGCACAAAGTGCCGATCCTGCCTGTAGACTCTGAACATTCTGCCATTTTCCAGTGTTTAGCGGGAGAGTGGGAGAACCCAGTGGAAAAGATATTGCTGACGGCTTCCGGCGGTCCTTTCCGTACCAAGACAATGGAGGAACTGGCAGTTGTGACCAAGGTACAGGCGTTGAAGCATCCCAACTGGAGTATGGGGGCGAAAATCACGATCGACTCGGCGTCGATGATGAACAAGGGGTCAGGAGATGATAGAGGCGAAGTGGCTGTTCGGGGTTACGCCGGAACAGATACAGGTCGTGGTGCATCCGCAGTCGGTGATCCATTCGATGGTTCAGTTTGAAGATGGTGCGGTGATCGCCCAGTTGGGGATTCCCGACATGAAACTTCCGATCAGCTATGCTTTCTCATATCCCAAGCGGTTGCACAGTAAAGCACCCCGTTTGGACTTCACCAATATGCGACGCTTACTTTCGAGGAGCCGGATATGGAACGTTTCCGCAACTTGGCGTTTGCGTTCGATGCAGTCGGAAAGGTGGTAATATGCCTTGTATCTTGAATGCTGCCAACGAAGTAGTGGTCGCTGCTTTCCCTGCGTGACGAGATCGGCTTCTTGCAGATGAGTGACGTGATTGAAAAACAATGGCGAAAGCCACTTTCATCTCTGTCCCTACCTACGAAGATTATGTGGCGACGGATGCGGAGGCGAGAAAAATTGCGGAGCAATTTTTAATTGATAGTTAGGAGAGAAAATATTATAAAGAAAGATAATAGATAATAATTAAGAACAAGACGATTGAGGATGGACAAGGGACAAGAAGAAGTATGAAGGTATTTAATTGTCAATTGTTCATTGTCAATTGTCAAGAGACAAAGTATGGAGACATTTTTAGTTAAGGCTCTACAGCTCATTTTGAGTTTATCGATATTGGTGTTGGTCCACGAATTCGGACATTTTATCTTTGCCCGTATCTTTAAGTTCGGGTGGAGAAATTTTACCTTTTCTTTGACCCGTGGTTCTCGATTTTCAAGTTTAAGCCTAAAAACAGTGATACGGAGTATGGTGTCGGCTGGCTTCCTTTGGGAGGTTATTGCAAGATATCCGGTATGATCGATGAGAGTATGGACAAGGAGGCGATGGCACAGCCGCCGAAACCTTATGAGTTCCGTTCTAAGCCTGCCGGACAACGGTTGATGATCATGGTTGCCGGTGTTTGTTTAACTTTTGTTGGCGCTGTTTATTTATTCGATGGTGTTGTTCACTTGGGGGATACGTTCCTGCCGTTGAAAAATGTGAAGGCGGGTATGGATTATAGTGAGACTTTCCATAACGTTGGATTCCAGGATGGCGATATCTTGCTGAAAGCGGACGATACGGAGTTGGAGCGTTTCGGAGAGGATTGTTTCCGCCGTGTACTCAATGCACAGACCGTAACGGTTTTGCGTGGTGGTGTTGAAACGGTAATTCCCATCCCTGAAGATATGGCACAGCGCGTTATGCGGGATAAGAAAGGATTTGCCTCCCTATCGTTTCGATGGTCGCGCGAATTGGGTAAGACGGAAAGTGGCGAATCACCTGCCGCAGTTGCCGGTTTGCAACCGGGAGACAGTATCGTTTCTATTAATGGCATCGTAACCCCTTCTTTCTATGAGGTAGGTGAAGTGCTTGCACAAAATAAGGATAAGGATGTATTGGTCGGTTTTTATCGTGCCGGTATCCCGCAGACATTGACACTGTGCATACGGATACGGCTGGGAAAATGGGTATTTATTCTGTTTCGCCTTTTGATATGTATCAGACGGTGACTCGTAAATATGGTTTCTTCGAATCTTTCCCTGCCGGTGTTATGTTAGGTGTGAACACTCTGAAAGGGTATGTCAGCGACATGAAATATGTCTTTACGAAAGAAGGAGCTTCCAGCCTGGGAGGGTTCGGTACGATCGGCAGTCTGTTCCCGGCGGAATGGGATTGGCATTCGTTCTGGATGAAAACGGCTTTCCTTTCTATCATCCTCGCCTTTATGAATATTCTGCCGATTCCGGCTTTGGACGGCGGGCATGTGATGTTCCTGCTCTATGAAGTGATTGCACGCCGCAAGCCAGTGACAAATTCCTCGAATATGCACAAGTTACCGGGATGTTCCTGTTGTTTGCTTTACTGATCTATGCGAACGGAAACGACATTTTCAGGTTCTTCTTCAAGTAGTGAAGTAAATGATATATGAATAAACAGCCGCTTATCATTCTTTTAACAGAGATGGATAAGCGGCTGTTCTTGTAAAGAGACGTCTGTTTAAGCTGAGGCATCATTCAAAACACCGGTGTTTTGAAAAGGAGGGTAGAGGAGCTTAGAACAGGCTGCTGATATCGATGTCTGCCACTCCTGCCGTTGCTTCCGGAAGTGTGATAAGGGCAGTTTCTGGAAATTCCTTTTCCAGATATTGAGTGAGTATTCAGGGTGTTGGCGGTTATCAGTTCGTCTGTAGGCGGATAAAGATTGTAAACAACCGTTCGGACCGGAATTCCGTATTGTTTGCAGGCGTAGAGACTTAATAATGTATGGTTGATGCTACCTAATTTGCCGGATGTCACCAGGATAACCGGGTATCCTTGCTCTTTTACATAATCGATGGCGAGCGAATGAAAATCGTTCGGAACCATCAATCCGCCCGCACCTTCCAGCAAGACGTACTCATATTTCTCTTGTAGGCGGCGGGTTGCCTCGGTGATGACAGAGAGATCGATTGTCTTCCCGTCTTTCTCCGCAGCCATGTGGGGAGAGCAGGGATAGGTGAAGATGTAAGGACAAGTTAATCCGGCTTTATCCTCTTCAGTGAAAGGAATTCCCTGTATTTTCCGGTGCATTTCGATATCTTCCGAGACTTCTGTGCAACCCGTTTGAATCATTTTCTGGGTGATGACTTTTTTCCCTTTTTCAGCCAATGCGCATGCAATCATGCCGGTGGCGAAAGTTTTACCGATATTGGTATCGATTCCTGTAATAAATAAGACTGTTCCTTTCATATCCTTTTTTATTTTTTGGTTGCTAATATATAAAGCGGGCGGTATGTGAGTGTCACTTGGCCGTCGGTTGTTGCGAACTGTTCCGCATATTGCCGGCAGAATGATTCCTGCCGACCTTTTGTCCAGCCGCCGTTTCCGGTCGCTGTGACGCCCGTTGCTTTGAGGTGTCTCAGTACGTCCAGTGGGGTTTTGAAGGTAAGGACGATCGTATCCTCTTCTTGATGCAGCAGATTGAAATCTGCTGTGGATAGCCATCCTACAAGTGTATCGGAGGTTGGGTACACAAGTCCTTTTCCTGTCAGTTCTTTGATCTCGTACAGGTTGCCGGGGACAAAAGTGCTGAACAGGAGTAATCCTTGCTGCATCAGCAGTCCCGACAGTTTATGGAGAAACGTTTCCGGTTCTTTCATCCACTGGAAAACAGAGGCGGATGCAATCAGGTCAAACTTGCCGGGAAAGGATAGTGTTTCGGCATCCCCAGCTATGAAGCGGGGGGAGGAGAACCAGGGAAGAGCTGCTCTATCTTTTCCTGGCAGTCCTCGCAAAGATCATTCAGTATCCATTCGTCAATATGGCATTGTTGTTTCAGCACTCCGGTGAATCCGCCCGTGCCACAGCCAATTTCCAGCATCCGTTTGTAACGGACATTCGCCTGATGAGGGAGGAGAGAAGCGAGTTTCCGACTGATACGGTGTTGGGCATCGGCATGGTTGTCGTAGCTGGACAAAGCACGTGTAAAGCGGATATGTATCTGTTTAGCTTCTATTGCTTCCATATTTCGTTCCATTGTTTCCATAAATAAAAAGGATAGTGCGGAGCTTCTATCTCGGTTATAGGACAACGGCCTTGCCAGAAGGCACGCAGATTCTCGGTAGGAAAGATCCGGTCTTTGGAGGAGATGAGAGCCTGTGTCCATCCGTTAAACAAGGCGGAAGCTGGTGATGCTTTTATTTCGGCGTACAGGTACCCAATTCTTCCCGGATGTCGGCGAGCGGACGAGGCGGTATCTGCTCGTAGGCTTGCAGAATATCCCGTTTGCCGCACATGCGCCGGTTGGAAGCGTCGCATGCCTTCTTCGGTTACGTTATCCAATGTTCCCCGGAAGATCGTTTCCGGGATACCCCACCGGTCATGAACGGGGCAGGGAGTCCCGTTGACGGCAATGGCTTCGGTGAAAGATACAGGCTTTTTACCAAACATGACCGAAGCAGCCCATACACCTAATGACCAAGCTACCAGTCGGATTTTCCGGTATCCGGAAAGGGCTTCTCCTTCAAAATCCATTCCCCGGTAGTCATAGCAAATAAAGATCCGTATCCGGTTCCGTTTCCAGCTGCCGGAATACTTCAGGAGAAGCTGCCCAGCCTGAAAAGACGAGAAGAAGTTGACTGCTGCCTGTTTTTGTTTGTTTATATATGTTCATGCTTTTTATTTATGAATTTTGATTTATGAATGGTGAATTATAGTTTGTGTGTTTTGATATAAATCATAATTCATTAATCATAAATCGGATCTCCTTCAGTTATAAGTCGGCTGTTAATGAGAAGCGTATCCGCGCTGTCCTTGGGGACTGTGGAGTGGCGGACGGGGAGGCAGTAAAGCCTTTCCGTTGCAGGCAGAGGCTTGTTTGTATACAGTCTTCGTTTTCTCTCCAATAATGAAAGGAATGATGTGGCTTGCCGATA